>Ga0164292_10000112_pt1 | contig 53176 bp, 48 predicted proteins | sample GEODES117metaG_FD_111486 | JGI IMG/M metagenome (GOLD analysis project Ga0164292, IMG submission 111486) | Eutrophic lake water microbial communities from Lake Mendota, Wisconsin, USA - GEODES117 metaG | ecosystem: Environmental > Aquatic > Freshwater > Lake | place: USA: Lake Mendota... | reverse complement strand
GGTATCATGGAATGCTAAGACAACTTACAAAAGAGATTATGAAAAGTATATCATAGACTTAAAAAAGAGCAGCGTAAGCGCATAATTGAATTATTTTTGGATTTTCAGAAAGTTTTTGTAATTTGTATTTTTAACTTGATTATGTACTATTTTTATAATGTTATATAGAACTATTACGCTACTATTGCTTTTCAGTCTCAAAATGCCTACATAGGGGTATCATGGAATGCTAAGAGAATATATCGAAGTATTGAATTATTTTCAGATTTTTCGAAACATTGTTTCATTTTAGTAGTAATAATATGCAACTGTTACAATAGCATATGTCTAGGCAAATAGATGTTGATTGTGTTTGATTATGTAATCATTATATACATTAATGATTTTAAAGCATTTAATGATTGTCACCTCAGATACATTGCAAGCTTTTGCAAATCTTTTCTTGGTATAACCGAGGTTCTTTGTAGTAGCATAATAATACAATATGCCAGCCGCAGATGATGTAGGTGAGTTATCATTCATGATATCATTGTCTTCTATGAATTTGACTAGCTTCTTGCAATTTTCTATATTTGTTATAGACATATTCAGATTATTACCATATTGTGATATGAAATCAATGGGTTCAGGCGATGATACATTGATTTGTAGGAGCGTCTGAAAGCGTGAATTTCCCTTGTTTAATGTTACATGGGATATGTTAAACATAGTCGCAATTTCCTTAGAACTCTTGGGTATTTTATTCAGCAGACAAGCATGATATATACAGGATGCTATGAGACCATCCTTGTTATCTCCGCGCGATATTTTCTTTTCTGATGCGGTCTTATAGAGTACTTTGGCATCATCAATTACCTTCTGTGGAATACCATTATTCAGTGTATTTGATGTCATCTTGTCAAATACATTCCATAATGTCCTCTCGTCATATGGCATACTATTCCACATCTGGAACATACGTATTCGCCGAATGTCTATGTTATCCTTATAGCATGTACCTATCATAGAACCTATGGAAGATTTTGGCAACAGATTATTGGTAGGCAAACCACATCTTGAAGGGTCTCCATCGCGACTATCGTCATTACCATAATATCTCCATTCAGCTGTATTCTCAATCATCTTGCCTACAATACAGCTGCAATCCTTGCATATCTGCATATTCTCCTCTAGTACTATATTATCTGAACCACAAGAACATACTAGCATATCTTTCGAAGCCTCTGAAGTATTGGGTGTCGTAGATATAGCTTGTGCCTCTTTTTTGATTTCATCAAACATGTTCCATAAGGCATCTTCATCCATCCTTCAGAGGATTATATAAGTTTGTCTGTCAGTTTTTATACCCTTTTAGACTGAAAAAATGATTATTATACCACCTATTCTTTTTTACTAAAGGAACAAAAAGAATGATTGCTTACTCTTTTCAATCACTTGCTATTATCTTCATTGCGCTGGTACTAGGTGATGCATTCATCCTAAATATTCCTCAAAAACCTGCTATGAATGTTCTCAAGAGTTTGCATAATGATAACACAATTTGCCAATCTTGTAGCGAAAGAGTTATATATAAAAATTATTTGTTGAGCCTCCGAAAAATCAGGAGAACTGTCAAGACTTCCACCATCTTGAACTTTACAAATAATACATTCATGTTGAATAATACACAACCTATTGAAATCAATACTGAAGAAATAGGATTGAAAAAAATTACCATGGCAAATATGCATATTGATGTATCAAATGTGAAGTACATCCAAATATCAACTAAGAAGGATACTATCATAGTTGAATTAGATAAAAAGAACAAGCTAAATAATATACTGAATGATATCAGCAATATTGATGCACTTATCAATACCTTGTCGCTGCTACTGAAATTCCTCAATGGATCTTGAAGTACTGCTTAATGCTAGCAAGGTCTCTCTTAATTTCCAAGATGTGTGTCATGATGTTGTTGGAAGCAACAGGTGCCGTATCATTTGAAGTGTGTCGCGTCTTCTTCGTTTTTTGTCTCTGTTGCAATTTCTCTTCACGCTTGCGCTTCTTCTCTCTGAAATCATCAAGCTCCTCGCCAGAGACCTTGAACTTATCATAGGCAGACTGATAGGTCTCGTCTCCAACATCAATCTGGCGACAGAGAATGGAATAAAGCCTGTTTTTGACACTTCCTTCAGTTCTCTTGAGGTCTCTTGCAACATCCGCATATGCATTTCCATCAAGGAGCATATTTACTAGTCTATCCTCCTCTCCATCTTCCCAGGAAAGACCGGCTCTGGCAGTCTCCTCATTCTGGCGTTGATTTCTAAGCATCTCTTGATATCTTGATGGCATCTCTAATCGTTTAGTGTGTTATATTATCTGGCGCTTGTAAGCTACATATATATAGAAGCAATTTCTTATATCATTTTGACGCAGGAGAACCAAACAACTCTTTCCAGACCTTGTCAGTAGGTTCAAGAGTATTTGGTGAAATAATCTTAATACCTAACTCTTGGGCTTTTGTTATCTTTCCACTGGCCTCATTCTTATCTGCCACTACCAAATAATCTGTGTTCTTACTTACGCTTGTCTTCACAAAACCTCCTGAACGTTCAATATAGGCCTCTGTTTCCTTATTTCGATACCCAGAGAAAACAAAGGATTTACCTTTCAGAATGTCTGCTACACCTGATGCTTTAGCTGGACCAGCAGGACCAGCAGTAGGTTCAACGCATTTTATGCCTAGATTGTCATAGAAATCATAGAACTTTGGCAAATTATCCAAGAATAAAGATGCACTTACTTCAGCAATCCCATCTACTTTGACAAGGTCTTCTACTGTTAAATCTAGAGCAGCCTTGCGGCTCTTTTTATCATGTTTTAGAATGAATGGATATACATCCGCTATCATCTTAATCTTCTTCGTACTGAAACCGCGCCCTAGCAAATTGGATGCATCCATAAGCGTTAGACAATCAACATCTTTAATCTTCTTGAAAGCTGTCAAAATATTGCTTGCACTCTTTTCCTTAAATCCCTCAATTTTCAGAAGGTCCTGTTCGGTCATATGGACCATCTTCTTGATAGTGTCAAAGCCTGCATCATATATCTTTGTTATATTTCCTGCACCCATATGGTCTACATCTAGTACCTTCATGAAATAGATAATGTTCTTGATATCATGTTCCCTATTCTTTTCATCCAGCAAAATGATATCAATATGGGTATCATTCCATTTATAAGAGACTTCTGGACCAGGGAAGCTGGGTTTGTTTGTCGCAGATGGTGCCAACACACTCAATATATGCGGGATGACATTCCCAGAACGTATGATGATAATGCGAGAACCTGCGCCAATCTTGTGTTTCTCTATGAAAGCAGCATTGAAGCCTGTTGCCTGCTTGATTTTCACTCCATCTAAATCAACCTCGTTGAACTTCACTATAGGTTTCATATATTTATCCTTGGAGACATTCCATTCTACACCAGTGACAATGACCTCCACCTGTTCGTGAGTATGAATAGATTTGAAAGCAAATGAACTATCCGGATTCTTGCCCTTAGTGATATTGTGAATGCTGTTATCAGACACTACAATACCATCTATGACATATTCTGAGTTATCTCGCCATCTTTGCAAGTGTTCTGACAAGAGACTAAGACTAAGTTGAGGTGAAACTGTATGCCTTACTACTTTAAAGCCCAAAGATTTCAAGAACTGTAAGCTTTCATCCAATTTCATCTTGGGTGCAAGAAGATTATAGGCAACAAACTCTATCTTACTCATGACATTTCTGTTTGGTATCTTGCTGTTGATGGTCCCTGCTACCAAGTTCCTTGCATTTGCTCCTGGCTCTCCTTGTTCTTTGAGACTAGCCCAGCTCTTCTTAGAAAGAATAAGTTCTCCACGAATACCAAGATGTTGTGTGCTACTCTGTAGTGATTTTATAGGGATACCTTGCACCATATCTATAATATGGCTGATATTTTGACCTTCCGTTCCATTTCCTCTTGTGTATATGTTAATTTTGCCTTTGTCTGCAGTGATAAGACAGCTAATACCGTCTAACTTATCACTTATTACGAAAGGCCCTGGAAACTTTGTTTCAAACTTTTTGATTTCGTTTTCATCATCGCGGATTTTGTTCTGAGACCCCATATAGTAAGGCAGCTTTACCTTGTTCTCTTCGTCAGCTCCTATGCGTTTCAAATAAGGGTCTTTGGGATATTTGTCGCGGACATGGTCTTTGACAATGTCATAGATATCATCAGAGAGGATTGTATCACCAGTGTTAAAGAATGCCTCGTCAGCCTGTTTTAATAGATCTATTATATCCTTCTTTTTAGCCTTTTGCAAAAATGCAGTAGGATTGCTTTGGATTTCTTCAAAGTTCATATCTTATCTATTATAATATTTATAATATTGTATGTCATTTTTTTCCAAATTATATGTCATTGCAAAAATGCAGTTTTCATACTATTTGCACCAAATCATGCCCCAATCTAAACGTCTTTTAGGCTCATATTTCGCGAAATGTTTGATGATGGCCTCTACATCTACTTGCTCTATAGAAGATACTTTGATGTATTCGTCTTCTGACGGGCGAAAGTCATATATGTCTTCAAACTGTACGTAAAAGTATTTGAAGCCTAGATTGAATAGATAACAGATACATTTATGGGTTATGTCAGCAAATTCTTGGGCCCACTCAAAGCATACTTGGGGAACTTTCTGTGTCAATGTTTTCAATACCTGATATTCACCACCTTCAACATCTATCTTTATCAAGTCAGGCATTCCATACAAGGTCAACAAACTATCCAATGTTTTTGCCTTGCATTTTATGACACTAAACTCTTTGCCATAGAAGCGTGATTTCTTGTCCGTAATCCAGTCCTTGTTTGTAGTGGAATATCTATGTTTTTTGCACTCATAAAAATCAATAACAGGTTCTGAACTTATTGCATAATTCAAGAGGATGACATTATCTGATAATACGGAAGGCAGATTATTCATATTATGCTTCAAGACTGAGAAAGCAGTTGGCGATGGTTCAACAGCTACTATGCTATTGTGGTGATTTACATTCCTTACAGTCCAAGCGCCTATATTAGCTCCTATGTCAAAAAATAACATATACTGCTGTAATTTTTATGAGATTTATTTTTATGTAGGTTTATGCAGAAAAACCTAGTAGGCTTCTGATAAATCTTGCAATTGATGTTTCTCTGCCCTGATTTGGATCAATGACATATAATACAAGGTCTCTGTAAGTACAAACAATGTCTTCGCGTATTAGTGACATGTATACGACATAGACCAAAACAAAAACCCCTGTAAACATGATATCATGCGAGGTTATCTTGTCATTCTGTATTATTATAATTGGTATAATTTTGAAAAGACTGTTTATGAGAAGATAAAAATAGTACCTGTTTATGTTTGTTCCGTAGGCCAATATATAAAATGAAGAATAAATTACAAAGCTGTATGCAATATATAGTAGTAGTATGGGATTAAAAGGCACAAGTCTGAAAATATATAGTACAGCATATATGAATATCCATGCGGATAGGAGCCTATCCACAGATATTAAATCACTCATTCTACATATTACTTGTATTTTTTATCTAGCCTGTCAATCTTTTCGTTCAACATCTCTAGATATTTCATGATATTATTGAGCTTCTCTTGCATTTCCTTACGCTCTTTCTGCTTTTGCAAGATGTAATTGTGAATATAATGCTGTTCTTCTTGCATGTCGTCACTTTCATCTGATGAAGTGTCTGTCAGATAAGAGTCTTCGTCGCTGCTATCGCTGCTATCGCTAGTATCAGGCTCCCAAGCTTCATCGTCTGTTTCATCATCATATTCTTCCATTTCATACTTGAAATGTTTTGTTCTGTTTTTGCGTGTTTTAACTATTTTAGGTTCTTGTTCCTTGATACCTGCATATTTAAGATACTTGATGAAATTGTCAAGATTTATGTCATGATGCTTTGCAAGGGCTTCTTTATTATCAAGAAGGTATCTAGGACTGTATTTATTACACAAGACTTGCTTTACAAATCGTGCTTGGATAGCATCAAGAGACCTATGAAGGTCTGTTGCAATTTTCTTGAAGGTATACTTTTCTTTCGTGTAAAGTTCTTCGAGCCTCTTGTCCTCTGCCGTGGTCCACTTCAGATTGTTCCTGGTGTAAATCTTAGATTGCTTGGTATTGCTACTAGCGTTGGCTGACATTCTTGGTTGTTCGATGAATATATTTTCAAAAACAACAATCAATTTTTTTCTACCAATAGGAAATGCTGAGAAACTTACGGAGGTGCAGGCCCTTTGCCTTTGAAATCACCACTAAGTGCTGTAAGCGTATTCGCTGGTTTTTGAATATATTTTTGATATTCGCTAATAGATATTGTTTGATTAGTTACACCATAAACTGTCTTTAATTCTGAAAAACTTACTGTTTTATTAGCATTCTCAGTCCATACTGCATGCAAAGTTCTACCATTTACAGGCATAGTGAATGCTTCAGTAACATCAGCTGTTGTTGCTGTACTGTTTGTAGCCCAACCACGAAACACCCATCCTACTGCTTTTAATGTAGGCAAACTTACACTTGTATTATAGTCTTGTGTTACATCTTTTCCTGTTCCTTTACCATTTGCATTGAATATGACTGTGTATTGCTTAATAGTCCATTGTGCTTTTGCAGTATGGTCTGCAGCTCTATTCCAAGTACCATAACTTCCACCAGATGTATATTCGCCTATAAATGTATCACCTTGATATAAATGCCATCTATAAAAATCATATCCTGTTCTTGTAAAACCATTAGTTGCAAATGTAAAAGGAGAATCATATTTTGGAGTTGAAGCTACTGTACTTCCACCATTGCCACCATTTGTATCATATGTTATTGTGTAACTATTTGCATTATAATCTGCTCGAAATGTAAAAGTAGCATCTGTATTCTTCCAAGGAATATAAGTAAAACCTGGGTCTCGCCAATTAGCTCCATCATACCATTTCGTTACTGTATACCCTGTTCTTACAGGTATACTAGGTAATGTAAAATTTTTATCGTAAGTAGCTGTTGTATTTTGTAACACAACATCATTATCGTTATAAAAATTTCTAAATCTTATTGTGTATATATTTGCATTATAATCTGCTCGAAATGTAAAAGTAGCACTTGTATTCTGCCATCGTTCATAAATAAAACCTGGGTCTCGCCAAGCATGTCCATCAAACCATGTTGTTACTGTATACCCTGTTCTTGTAGGTATACTAGGTAATACCAACCTACTATCGTAAGTAACTGTTGTATCTGAAAGCACAACATCAGCATCATTATAATAATTTCTAAATCTTATTGTGTATGTATTTGCGATACTATGCTTGATCATGAAATAATTCCATTGTTCTGATTTCCAAGTATAATATGTTATCTGAGAACCTGATTCATATGTACCATTAGGTAAACTTTCACCTGATGCATTACGTCTTACAATTTTCATAAACTGCCAACCACCAAATTTGTATTCATAAACTTGTGCTTTATCTAAATACCAATATGTTGTATAGCCTGTTTTAGTCCATTTAGGAGAAGTATAATTTATACTAATATCTTGTGATCCAGACCAATCTTGATAATGGAAAGCATTATCTGAACCAGTTGCACTATCATTATTAGCACCATCTACATTATCTTGATAAAAAACATAAATTTGAGGCATCTAATTCACTACATTCAAATAACATATTTATTTATCATATAAAAACTACACACACAATATATACACAACAACCCATAAGAATGTCCCTAATTTTCTATTCCAATCGTGATGAAAGTAAATTAACATTGGCATATCTTTACGATATTCTCAAGCAAGAACAGCCAAATATGAAAGGTATATACCTAGATTGCGACAGGGATTATATTAGGGATTATCAACACAAGGGAGAGAAACGTTTCTTTCACTTTATTATTCCTGAAAATGGTCGATATACAGTAGACAATATTCACATTCATATCAAAGATTATATTGTCAACAATGAAGTAGCCATTGTTAAGAATAAGGAATCACTTTATCCTGTAAAAGAAATCTTATTTACTGCCGAAAATACACAAGTTATCAAGGATTTTATTGAGAAAGCCATCAATGTCAAACAGAAAGAAATAAATGAACTTAATGGTTCAATGAATGGCAAAATTAAAAAGAAGGTGTATTCAAAGTATGGTTGGGTAGGTCATTCATCCATCCCAAAGAGGGGCTTAAATACAATTTTTCTAAAGGAAGGCCAGATGGATAGCATCAAAGAAAAAATCATGACATTTATCCATGAGGACAGCTATAATGACTATGTTAAGCATGGTATTCCTTACAAGATGAATGTCCTACTTCATGGTTCTCCCGGTGTAGGAAAAACATCTTTAATCCATTCCATAGCATCAATATGCAATGCAGATATCTGCATGCTGAATATCAATGAAGAACTTAAGGAGAATGACATGATTGATGCTTTCAGGTCAGTACATGATGATGACAAGTTAGCTATTGTCGTAATTGAAGATATAGATTGTATCTTTAGTGACAGGAAGTCTCATGATACACACAAAAATCATATAACACTGAATGGTCTGCTAAATTGTCTCGACGGCTTCAATAATCAGGAGGGCTTAATCCTTATTCTAACCACAAATTTCCCAGATAAGCTTGATGAAGCTCTCTTGCGTTCTGGTCGTATTGACCTAGAAATTGAGCTATCCTATCTAGATAAGTATCAGGCGAAAAATATGTTCCTGTCATTCTTTGCTGACGAAAAGGCATTTGAAAGCTTGTGGAGCCAAGTCAATAAATACCATATTGAACCCAGTACATTCCTACAGTTCCTATTCAACAATAGGAAATCCCCTGATATCTCAGCACACTTCAAAGACTTCATTAACATCCTCTACAAAAAGTCCCAGAAGTCCTGTCATATGTATACTTAAATTACAAAAATCATGTTCTATCTAAATTAGAGGGAAACTAAAAAAATGGGTGGAGGAGGTAGCAAGGAAGAAGCACAGCAAATAAAGTTAACTTTAGAAAAAGTTAATGAAAAAGCCAATGCATACAGAATAGCAAATACGGAATCCTTTACTATTTATGACGAGAAACAATCTAATTTATTTTGGCTACAGACATTCCTTACAGTCTATGCAATAGCCATTATCATTTTCTTACTTCTTATGGCGAAAAAATGATATTCAAATGCTATACAATCATAGTATCATGACAATACAAGACAGTTATAACTCCTTATTGGGTATCATAGACAGCTTATATCAGAAACTGCAAGAGGCCAATATAAACCTATGGCAATCCGAACAGAAAATCATTGATTTAGAACAACAACTTACAGAAAAGAACCAGCAACTAGAAGACCTCCAACAAACCGTCAAACACCAAGAGAAAGAAATTGAAGACCTTGGCAACACTCTAAACACAAGCACAGATGCTGACAAATATTTCCAGATCCTTGAAGAAAAACAAGAATTGCATAAAAAATATATAAGGGTGTCTGAAATTCTTAAACAGTTTTGTGATATAGATTATGTGTTGTAAATAAATCTATGATATTGATTATGTAAAAAAAAATTATAATATTATTCTAGAATGGACCTATCTGAAGAACTGGAAAAGCTATCTAAAAAATATTCATATGGTTGTTTGTTCATGCAAAATAAGCTTCTGATATTTATAAATAATGACAAAGCTTTCTATGGATGTAATTTTAATTCTAATACGCAACCAACTAAGTTTGAAGGAGAAGATTTAAAAAATGTCAGAGATATTTTACATTTGAGAATTGATAGCATATATAGAGAAAACAAAGAAGTTATAATAAGTGATGATAAATCAACAATCTTAGATAAGTGTGATGAAAAACAACAAAACCCAACTAAAAGAAGTTTGCCTTCTAATAAATCAAGAAATAAAAGACAAAAACGAACATCAAGACCAGCAAGATCATCAAGACCAGCAAGATCATCAAGACTACCAAGAGGTGGTTTTACTGATTTTACTATTAGCAATAATTATACAGATATTTTTGAATTGCCTTCTGAAGAAGAAGATATGTCTACATTTTATATTGACCATTTAAGTAATGTAAAAAACGGAAAATTAAATCCTAATGCATATAATACTTCAACTGAAGAAAAAAATGATGTGAAAGCAATTATTTTGTGTTTTTTTCATATAACTGATTTTAAAGCAAACAGTGAAACTTCAGGATTCATTGAATCAATTCCCGGCGATGTATGGGAAATCACTGTTGATGATTTAAAAAAGATGATTAAAAATAAAGAACTATTACCCCCTATATATATGGATGTTACCTATAAGTATTCAAGTTCAGGTTTAAAAGAAATATTAGAAAGACAATACTATTTAAGTGATGGCAATAATCGCATAACGGCTCTTAAAGAATTAAAATATAATGGACTAGTACCTGTTATTGTTTGTGATTATCTGCCATACACTATACATACTAGTTCTTGATATAAACCTTGAACGACTTATATCATCTAATCAGAGAGGATGTTGCAAATTATAGTAGATACGCGCGAGGCCTCTTTGTATACCCATTTGACTGATAGAGACCTTGATAAGTATCAAGAGTATATAACCATACAACAAGAGCCTCTTGATATTGGTGACATACATATTAGATATAATGGCATTTTCTACATATTTGAACGTAAGACCCCTGCAGATTTAATTGCCTCTATTAAAGATGGCAGGTATAAAGAACAAAAAGCTAGGCTCTTGTCGAATGCAAACCTTCAAGATATTTCATACATCATTGAAGGAGATAATGTCATTGCGTCACAGACATATTCACAAAATAAATCCATCCTACTTGGTTCATATTTACACAGTATGTTTCGAGATAATATACGTGTTCTTTTTACAAAGAATATGACAGAGACTACTACGCTCCTGCTAACAATAGCAGCAAAACTAATAGATAACCCTGATAAGTTTGTGAATTGTCAAGAAGACAATAGACAGTATACAGATGTGCTGAAATTGAAGCAGAAAAAGATAGAAAATATTGACCCGCAAACCTGTTACATCATGCAGTTAGCACAGATACCACATATTTCAAATGTGATTGCAAAAGAAATTGCAACAGTCTATCCTAGTATACAAGAACTGGTAGATGCCCTGAGAAACGAGACTGTACCTGAAGATAAGATAAAATTATTATGCAGTATAAACAAAATTGGGAAGGAAAAAGCCAAAAATATCATAAAATACCTTCAAATATGAAAAAAATGACTAATTTGTTTTTATGCTTTCCATACCAAAATATGGTTGTCATTGACGGTATAGAATACATACCAGACCCGAGCAATCCTTCAGTACCTTTTGAAGATGAAGTCTTCGGACAACAAATACCAGTATCAAAAGCCATCCTATTGGATTCAAAACTATATAATCTAGATGATATCTACAAGTGGATATATGGACCTCTTGCCAGCAAGACAGTTCCACATTCTAGAAGAGAGCTTTCGTCCCAAGAAATACAGGAAATTGATACCCAATTTGAAGCTACCAATCCTTCATCTATTAGCGAGGAAGTCAAGGATAAGCTAATCAAAATATTGACACGCGAATACAACTTTGACAATAGGGAGTTTGATATGGGAGAAAATCAAGCCACTGCTGTAAGAATAATGCAGGATATGGAAAAAATACGAAAAAATATTATCCATCAATATCCTGCACTAAAGTCTCCTAATACTATCAATAAAATTCTCACATATCACAAACATTTGCAAAATCACTTTGCCAGATGGATACAGACTCTAGAGTAAAAAATACACATCCTTTTGACATATCAAAGAAATAAAAAAATATATAAGCTTAAAATATATACAAAAAAGAAAATAGATGAAAGATGGCTATGATTATGATACAAGCAGTTTAGATACTATTAAGAAATATATATCACAAAATAATGAAAATGAACCTTTTTATATTTTAGACCTTAACAAAGTCGCAGAACAATACAATAAATGGATAAGTAATTTACCGAATATAACACCTTATTTTGCCATAAAAGCCAATCCTGATTTGAAGATTATCAAGCTCTTAGCGGAACTAGGATGCAATTTTGATTGTGCCTCAAAAACCGAACTAGCGACCATCATGAATATAGTCAATGATCCTGGTAGAATTATCTTTGCAAACCCCTGCAAGTTTCCTTCTCATATATCCTATGCAAAATCAAATAATATCTCACTAATGACATTTGATTGTCTAGAAGAATTAGATAAAATCCACACTATCTATCCGGATGCAAGGCTCATTTTACGTATCTGTGTAGATGATAGTAATAGCAAATGCAAGTTCAACAGCAAATTTGGTTGTAAATTAGAAGATATAGCCTGCATCTTTCAAAAAATATGTTATTTGAAACTAAATCTAGCAGGCTTCAGTTTCCATGTTGGCAGCGGTTGCGAAGACCCTATCAGCTATTATAAAGCTATCAGAGATTGCAGGTTTGCTTACACAGAAGCTACCAAATACGGCTTAATCCCAACCATCATAGATATTGGAGGTGGCTTTTCTGGACGAACACGAGATGTATCATTTGAGGAAATATGTTATAATATAAAAAGAGCACAACATAGTTTCTTCAAGAGTAAGATAGATACTAATAAAATAACCTTTATAGCAGAGCCCGGGCGTTTCTTTACTGAAGCTGCGCTCACGCTGGTTATCAATGTAATTGCCAAGAAAAAAGAAGGCTCGTGTTGTAAATATTATTTAGGTGATGGTGTATATGGTTCATTCAATTGTATTCATTACGATCATCAAGTACCACAGCTTCTTCAGGTATCTCCTACTACAACTTCTGAAACATTCAAAACTACATTTTTCGGACCAACGTGCGATAGCATGGATGTACTTTACAAAGATATAGAATACCCTGAATTGCAAGTGGGCGACTGGCTCTATGTAAAAAATTATGGTTCATATACAAACGCTCCCAGTTCTTCTTTCAATGGATTTTGTGTATCAAATTACGAATATATATCCCCCGCAGAATTATCAACACATGTATCAGATACATCTTCGGATTCTTCATTTAGCTTCTAGGGCCTTTAGGGACTAGGCCGTTAGGCTTTAGCCTGCTTTTACTTCAAATTGAAACTTATCAGATATTTCCAATAAAGACCAGTATTTCTTTATTGAACCAATGTCCTTGATTTTGCCAGCATCAAGGTCTTTGATGGCATTTTCAACTACATCTGTCTCTTTGTTCCGAACCATCTCATTATACTTTGCAAGAGCCAGAGTGTAATCCTTCACAAATGGAGCACAATTTACTTTAATAATATATTTTGTGTTTTTGTCATGTTCTATCAATGCAATAATAACTTTTATCAACTCTGTGTCTCTGTCTGATTTGATATTATTGGAATAAGTCCAAACTTTTTTCTTACCATCTAACACATGTGCTTCTGATACTATATTTCCTGTTTCTTTGGACTTGGTAATTTTTATAGTAGCTTTTGTGATAGCCGTGATAGCAGCAGTAGCAGTGATAGCAGCAGTAGCAGTGATAGCCGCAGTAGCCGCAGTAGCCGTAGTAGCAGATATAGCATTTTTCTTTGTAGTCCTAGGCTTCTTTTCTGGATTGACTGTGATAACTGCTGTATCTTTCGGCTTTAATGTCCGTTTCTTCTTAGGTTCACAAAGCATATTGATGAACCTGTCAAACAATAATTCTTTTACAAGCATAACTTTGAGGCTTTCAATTCGCGCTTTCCTTCGCGTATCATCTGCATATAATGTCTTAGTAAGCAACCCTTCTTCTACTTGCAACCAATATTCATCACTTTTATCATAACCTGGTAGCTGGTCTAAGCACAATGCATAGAGTTGCAACACAGGTTTCATAATCTGATTTGTTATATAGTGTAGATAGTCTGGTATCAATCTGTTCTCCACAATATATTCAGGGTTCTCTATGCGGTCTCCTTGCAATGCGTTTGGCTTATCAGTTTTGATATAGACAAATGGAACACGTTCATTCACTACAGGCCTGTTACCAGGGTCTCTTGCACCAATTCTATCTGCCAAGACTTTGTGAGCTATTTTGGAAGGGTCTTTATAAGATGCTCGCAAGCTCTTAGATATAACTAAATCACTGATAGGTGTCTTGCCATCTACAAGGTCTTGCAGCTCCTCCTGCAAGAACTCGATAGATGAACGGAGGTCCTGTTTATTCAGGATGATATCTATGACACCTCCATAAATCTTCTTGACAATGGGTGCATTATCACGTCTCTTCAGGACAATTCCCATAGACTTTTGCTTGAACTTATTCACATCTGTCTCATACAAGTTCCCCACATATCTCTTCTTGCTAAACAGTATGAAAGGGTACAGACATTTCTCATAATTCAGTTTCTGTGGCTTTGGCATAATCTGTACTATGTTCTTTTCAACATGTTGTCCTATTTTGATAGCATATGGTAGAGCATCTTTGCCATACACTGCATTCTGTTCTCCATCTTTCAAAGGGAACTTGCAGAAGATAGAATCCGTGTTCTTCAATATCATGTTACCAATACCTGCATGAAATACCCCTTCTACTGTCTCTATATCATAGACATAGCCATCATATGCTTCGTGCAATACTTGTATTTTTTGAATAGAATTCACATTGTTGATATAAGCTTCCTTTGAATAAGTCAAATGAATTTCATCATCAATTAGACTTGTATACACATTATATCCCATATTTTGTAATACAATATAATAGGATTGTGCTGATACCTGATCTTCACTGCTGAATTTCAAACCTACAGTCAATCTATCCGTATCTATAACTTCTGTTGAATAAGAGCTTGTATTTTCTGGGATAACAGGTTGTGAATGCAACAGTTCTTGCCCTACTACACATTCAGATGGCTTGATAATTTGACAGTTCTTATCTAGCAAACTGTGGTCTTCCGTGACATCTACAAGACCAGTATGTGTCAATACTCTATAGATTTTTTTTGTAGTCCTATGTCTGATGATACGCCTGACTTGCGCCCAGCCTTTATGCGTCCATACTTTCATATTGGCAGGCACCATCTGCTCCTTGTCAAATCTATCAGTATCATTAGGCTTAAATTGTCTATATTCAGTCCATGCATTCTCATTTTCATGAATATTCTCAAATGTGTTGACTACAATTTTACAGTCATCCAATAGACATGTTATAGGTGTATAAGGCATAACACTGTCCCCATAGATGACCTCTGCATTGTAGTTTGTTTCTACAAACTCTTTTGCCAACATAATCATCTCTCTACCAGTAGCAGTGGTGGATGCTGCAATGTCTTTCAGATAGATTGAAGAAGTTCTTGCACCAATCTGACCGTATAAAGAGTTTGCAGTAATCTTGTATGCAAGCTGTAGGGAATCAAATACATCCTGTTCGAACCTGCCATAAGTATCTTTTACAGATACAATATCACATTTATTCACAACCGTTTTACTTCCAGTATCAATATTCTGATATTCAATTACATCATCTTTCTCGACAGCACATCCAAATACTTCACAGCCATCTTTTAAAATAGCAGTCTGGTATTCTATTTTCTTCCTGGTATTCTTTCTCTCTTGTAGGAGCATATTCAAGATCTCTGGTATAATGCCCTTGCGACCATCTTTGTATTGGGCGAAGATGCATTCCTTTACTCCAGTCTTCTTCTTTTTGTCTCCAACACCTTCGTATATATCATGACAGACCTTCATATATTCAATATTCGGGTCATCATGTACCATGTATTTCTTATCCAATACATATGTGTCATGAGACAGGTTCCTGGCAATCATAGAAGATGGATATAAAGAACCATAATCAAAGACTACAACAGGCTCATTGAGATAAATACCTTCTTTAGGTTCTAGTACTACAGCACCCTCATAGCCATCTGTATCATAATCTGCATTTTCATTATATGACTTGATAGTAGGAATAAGAGTTTCTCTATCCATACATTGCTTCGCTACCAAAGAGAAGATCTTGATACCTTGGCCTCGCCGGAACAAATAATTAAGAGGTACCAAACAGACATTTCCCATACCAATATTGTTCTCCAAGATCTTCAGCTTGTGAATGAGCCTATTTACTAGACAGCAATCTTGAATGCAATACTTGGCAATAACGCATCTATCCTCTGCAGTCCCTCTGAATTTCTCGAAGATTTCCTGAGGCTTCAGGTCATTCTTTTTGTCACCCAAGAATATGCTTGCCACATTATCAAGCTTGTAGCTGTCAAGCTTCTGCTCGCGCTGCATAACCTTCAGCAAATCTACGAGGACCATACCATCCATATCAAGGTAGTTGAGAATATTATCGCCAAGTGCAGATGAAGATAACTTCTGTTCTACTAGAGAGCATTTCCTTGTAATAAGTCTACCTAGTCCAATACTGAACTCATCAATGATACCAGTCTCTTTCGCACGGTTCCAAATATACTCCATATCAAAACCGAATATGTTATATCCTGTAATAATATCTGAGTTCAGATTATTCATAAGTTCCTTCCACTTTGTAAGCAGCTCCTTCTCTGTTCTACAAGCAACCACGTCACAGTCTTCTATCTCATTACAAGTATTCAATGTAATAATATTCTTGTAAATGATTTCGTCAGAGCCATATCTGTGTACTGTAGTTCCTATCTGAATAATCTTATCACCTTCTAATGGAGGCAAGACCTTGTCGAGAAGTTTTGCAAGTTTATCTTCTTCCTCATTCATTTCACGCACTGTCATATTTTTTTTACCTTTGTCATCATCATCATCCTCTTCTTCTGCATCTTCGCATGCTACATGTTTGGCTACAGACGCAGCAATTTTATCCAGAATAGCAGTCATGTCCTTCAAAATAGGCTCCACCAGATTGGGAATGGTTGCAATGAATTCATTGGTTATCTTCTTCTTGCTATACACTCTGTTAATCTTCAAGTCTGTTTCCTCGTCTATTACAATGTCAGTCATGAAGATGTTCTGCAACCAATTCACAAGGAACTCTTTGTCATATTCATAGCCTGCTTTCACTACCAGAGCCAAATCCTGTGCGACCTTGCTGTAATTCTTGATAGCCACAGGGAAATCACCGTGGCTACTCGAACACTCTATATCAAAAGAAGTTATAATCAGTGGTGCTATCTGATTGACTTCTATGGGATGTATTCTGTCATATCTAGCCTGAACGTTATAATCGCACCTGCTGATATCATCACCAATGGTATATTTCTTGGCCTCTATGCGAACCCACCCACAAGGTTTTATTCCTTGGATGTGAATGTATTTCAAGAAGGGTTCAATATTGCTCTCGTAAAGTTTGAAGCCTTCTTTCTCAATAGCCTTGAAATAATATTTGAGTGAATGAAAGAGCTGTTGCGACTTCACGGAGACTTTCATAAAGCGGAATACTTTATTGTTCGTAAATCCCCAGAAGTCCTTCTTATGGACTATTGATAGGTCGTCAAAGTGATGTTGCAGACGTCGAGGGATAATGCGTCTGTCATATTCTTCCGTCTTGAACCTACATCTATATGTTCCATGCATCATTTGTGCTTTGAAATCTTCTACCTTCGCTGCAAAGCCAGTGTCAGATAATGTTTCCCAGCTTTCAGGAGGCTTGACATAGAAGAAAGGGACAAACTTGTCAACATTTACACAGACTGTTGCACCATTTTTGCACGTTCCATAAATCAAGATAGAATACATCTCATCATCATCCTTCTCCTTATTCTTGTCTGCTTCAGGAATATAGAGGTCTGTTATTTGAAACTCCAGACTGTCTTTTTTGGGTTCAATGGGTGTGTAAGGTTTTCTAGGAAACTCCATAGTTATAGTTAATAAAACAAAATGTTAAATACTATTGTCATTTTTTTATCTACAATAGTAGATATGGAAATAGGTGTAGAAGGTCTTATCATAATTGTGTTAACATTGGCTGGAATATATTTTTTGCATCAACATTATATTAATGAAGGACTAATCAATATCAAGAGTGATGTAGATGACAGGGAATACACAGTGCAAATTAAGAAAGATGCCAAAGATGCGGCTGACCTTATTGCAAAAATCAGACAGAGGCTTGTTCTATTAGTAGACCATCTGGCGAAGGTATATGGCAGTGGAGATGATCGCGTAGCAATGCTGAAAAAGAACTTCCAACCTGAAAGATTGAAAGAAGGAGTAGATACGCCGGGGTATACCAGCTACTCTATCAACAAGGGCGAACAGATTGTACTATGTTTGCGGACAAATGATAAATTAGTCGATATAAATACAATGATGTTTGTAGTTTTGCATGAATTAGCTCATTTATCTACAGAGAGTATAGGACATACTGATGAGTTCTGGAACAACTTTCGATGGATTTTAGAAGAAGCCATTAATATAGGGATCTATGTCAAGCAGGATTTTAAGAAAGAAAATGTGGAATATTGTGGAATGACAATAACCTCATCGCCGCTAGATAAATAATATAAGATTCTGAGCTGTTGATATATACAACTACTTATAAGTTTTCTTGAACTTTTCCGAATCAATGCAGCTTTATGAAATATCTGTATCTCCTCAATTTATGGCAGGAATGATGATATTCTATCTGACATCTATTTTTGCATTGAAACATTACATGCATGATAAGAATGCGTGTCATCTGAAAAATGTTATGCAGGTATATAATGTATTGCAGATTGCGTTGAATATATATATCATCTATGGTTTGCGACATTTTTCTACATTGCAGAACATATTTGGTCTGAATACCCAGTACAGTCATGTACTGGAACGTTTCGTCTATTTACATTATCTGTCGAAATATTTGGACTTCTTGGATACATTTTTCATTATCTTGAGGAAAAAAAGAGGCCAATTGTCATTTTTGCATGTATATCATCATGCAACGATTGGCCTCATTTGGGGAGGCCTGCTTTATGTAGGGCATGGGAATGGAACAGCTGCCTTTGGCGCTTTGATGAACTGTGTCATACACGCGATTATGTATTCACACGATTTCTGGACTACATTGGGATACAATAATCCATATAAGAAATTGATAACACAAGCACAATTGCTACAATTTGCCTTATGCATTTTACATTCAGTATGTGTGTTGATATGGGAGACAGTGTATCCGCCGAAAATTGCCTGGGTGCAATACATTTACCATATTCAGATGATAACATTGTTTAGAAGCTTTTATCAAAAGAGTTATGACACAAGAAGGATGAGAGTTACTCAGATAACTTCTGGAACTCGTAGTTGAGTTTTCTGACAATTTTCTTTTCATCTGTGGAACCACAATCTAGTATTTTGATATTGTATGGTATCATTTTATATTCCTCTTCATTTTTATTCTTGTCATCAACTCTGATGATGAAAGGGTCATAACGCGCTAGCTCTTGATATTCGTGATAATGCAGAAGGTCGCTTATGATAAAACGTTTATCTCGTGCGTGTTTTTGCATGCGGGTAATAAGATGTTGTGCTAAGAACCTCTTGTCGCATTCAGGGAGCAATTCTTGTATCTTATGTTGCATAATATCCTTTGCAATGAAATTGTGTGCCTGTTTAGGCGTTATGTTGTATTTCCAATCTAATTTTTCGGAGTTCATTTCTTGTTCGGTATAGTTGAATAGCTCCTTGGTAATGGTCTTGACTGGGTCATTGAAATCTAGCCTATGATAGGAATATTGTTTCACAAGATGTCTTGTAATACATTCTCGAGTATTATGAGATGTGGATGAACCAGTGAGAGCAATTATGTGTGGCCTAAAGAAACCATAGTCAAATCCATACATCATGGGTAGTAAATGATTTAGATTGTAAGGATATGCGGTCATCATGATGTTGAGTTTTGAGTATTGCTTCATTTTTTGGTGTTTATTTTGAGTATGTTATCTATCATTTTTTCTTTGCTATTCGAGGATATCATTTTCATTGGTACTTGCAGACATTTTTCCCTTACTTTGTATGCAATATAAAAAATATTTTTTTGGGTTTTTTTGAAGTTTAGTTTATTATTATGTCTATTCACATGGAGGTGTTTTCTTCGATTATGGCTTTGCTTTGGTTGAGGATATCGACTACGACATCAACAACTTCTTGCCTGTAGTCAGAGCTGGTTTGCAGCTCTTCCACAAGGAATTCACACCTATCAAGAACTGTTTTGAAGAACTTGTTGTAGGTTGAGATGAAGCAAGGAGCTATTATGTTGTTAGAGGCAATGTCTGCTATGTAATGAAAGATCATGGCAATAAGCTGCAGTCTGACACGCCTGAAGTATGTCCTGTCTGCTACGAACTCAAGTAAAGTTCCAATCGTATTTACTTGCTTATCACCACTCACATATTGATAATAAGACTTCAAATAAAGTGTGTTGAAGTCTTGGAGTTCGTTGATAGCTGAAGTTGGTATGTACCGAGTATATGCTATACGCATGAGTTCTCCTAAGTACAAAGTGTATACATCATACAGGTTGATATCCAACTTGTGGATATTGTTCCTCATCATCTTCAATAACATGACGTTGTTATAAGAGTCTATTGAGCTTTTGGAAAGCTTCTGAAGTTTGGCGAAACTTTCTTCACTGCAAATAGCCGCAAGTCGCAACATATACAAGCTGTTGAAGTATTGTATTATTTGTTGCACTATAGATGCCTTTGCTATCAGCCCCGCCTTGCCATGCATATAGGATACCGTGAGATACAAGAGGAATTGGAATATTCTGAAATCATGGTCCTGATGGGATGTTTCACTGATCTCGAATATGGGCGTCTGTATGGTAAGTCTTTGTACCAACTGCATATCTTCATTGAGCTCTTTGGTGAAGATTTTCTTGCAAGCAATAGTGTAATTGAATACGAGGTCAAGCTTGGCAATTTGCATTTCATTGCTTTTGGTGTCAATTACATCCATTATTTGGTCGAAAGCGCGGTAATTCACAGAGCTCTCGATGATATCTATGTACCTGATACCATTCAGAGCCATCTTGATATTCATGCCGCTCTCAAAACGATTGAGAATAGCTATGTTATCATAGTTGGTATATACAATGCGCTTCGCCATTTTATGAAATTCCTTATTCAGGAGCATGAGCTTCTGCAAATCCTGCAACTGGATGTACTGTGAAACACCATATGCAAAGATGTCGGGAAACACAGAAGCGAGCGTAGTCATGGTATCTGGGGTCTCTCTGCGCGGAACAAATATATTTAAGTTGTTCCAATCATTTTTTTTCAATTGAGAGGAAAAATCGGAACAAATGTATGCGCGCAATATATAAGATAAATATATGTTTATATATTAGTTTTAGATGAATAATGTCAGAATATAGTGAGATGGCTTTTTTTAACAATTTCCTGATTACCATGTTTGTATTTATGCCCTGTGTAAAATATCTGCCCGTAATTAATAATCCAAACAATAAAACAATATCAAGGAAGATAAATCAATATACCAACTGGAACTTATTTATGATTACTTGCAATTCTGTATTATATAATTTTTATCAAATTGATAATGTTTTTTTATCAAAATTCCTGGCTCTAAACTCTTTTCAAATATTCTGCATATATCATCTCTTTATTTTGTATGATAGTAGGGTACTTTTTGGCATCTTAGATAACGCAAAGCCCTTCCTGTTGAATATTGGCTCTTATCACAATTTTATGATAAAGCTAGAATATTTTATCATCAATTTCTTCATTCATATTTTGCCTGCCTATATGTATAAAGATTATCTGATACAAAAACTTCCTGATGAACCAGAGCTAAATATTGGCATCTATACCATTCTTTTCAAGTTCATGTGGGCCCTGAATGTCTTTGGCAATTTTAATGTGGTTTCTATCTACCTCCCGACATTTGATTTGTGTTCTGTAAAGCTCTTTAACACAATTGTGGTTTTTGACTACTTATCAGGTGCTGTCTTCGAGATGTATAAGCATAGCAAATGCCTTGCATAAAATAAGTATATAAGATATAGGCTTGTATAACTAAGCAACAAATGATACCTAAAATTATACATCAGACATGGAAGGATAAGATGCTGCCAGATATTCTGCAGAATATCCTTGAAGAAAACAAAAAGATGATTCCTGGTTATGAATTCTGTCTATGGACGGATGATGAAATTGTAGACCTGATTGCTAGAGAATATCCATTTTTGCTAAAAGTCTATCAAGCCACCAGGACTGGAGTGCAAAAGGGTGACATCGCAAGGCTTGTCTTAGTTCATCATTATGGTGGGATTTACGCAGATTTGGATATGCTGATTATGAAGGACCCTATTGAAGGTCTGCAATTGTCAGAAGATAAACTCTATGTTACATATGAGCCTGGAGCACAGACGATGAAGCTTTACAATAGAACTGATTATATTTGCAATGCATTTTTCGCTGCAAATAAAAATAATAATATGCTGGGCTTCGCCTTGCAAAACATGGGAGGTGTTTTCCAGCGGAATGGTCCATCCGTTTTCATGCAATTTGATATTTTCGGAGGCTCTTATTTAAAGAGCATTATTGAAACTTATGTCAACTATCAGAATGAAGTGCATATTATTGAAAATAGGGACCTTGTGTTTCCTATCAATGACCTGAAATTCAATAATTTATCTTCTTCACAGAGTGACTGGCAGATGCTGAAAGATGCCTCATATCTGCCAAATACAGTTATGGTACACTATTGGATTCATGGAGATTTCGAATCTAAAAAACTATTAACAGAATATCGTTGTGATAAGAATGTTGATATCCATAAGAACATTTTCAAGTTCTTCAGCACTTTATATGCAGGGAATGCTAAGGAGTTATGTTATTGAAAATCTATTTAATCCCAGTTAATACTAGAAAACATTGGTGGTTTGTAGGCCGGATATGTTGACCTATAATTATCGACTACTTCATTATATGCTTTAGAATAGTCATTATTTATAGTTCTTCTTTTCACTGTTTCAATAAATTCTGAGTTGGTCATTTCATGAATATCATCATGGTATCCGAATGCCAGCCCCCCCCCTCGATATTTCTTGGTTTTCTTTTGCATTTTCTTGTAATCAATTAATTTGATATATTGACTGTTTGCGCGAACATATTCAACTCTTTTGTTAGATGGGTTGCAATAAATTACTTTTACTTTGCCATTTACATCAACTTTTTTTATATTGTTATTCTTATCTCTTTTCTTTTCCATTATCTATATATTGTGGATATATTTTTGGAATATTTTCTAAATAAAAATAAAAAAATGATATAAAGACAAGAATATTGTGTTTATTGGATGAGGCTATTCACAAAAATTGTAAGATTTGCAATTACAACAAGTATGATTTTGACGCAATTTACAGAGGTTTCTCGTGCAGGACATACTATCAAATGTACGAATATTGTGAGAAATATGATTATATTTGATAACAAAATGCCGTCTATTTATCTCGAAAAAGATTTCCATATTGATGAAAGACTGAAGAGTAGCATCTACTCAATGGAACATATTTTTCCACGCTCGCATATGAGTATCAAGCACGCCAATGACATGCATAATGTCATCCGGACTATCAACACATTGAATGTTAACAGATCAAATTACGAGTTTGTAGATGCTGATATGATTGATGCGAAGGAAAAGAAACATTGGATAAAATTGGACTTTGGAAACTATGTTAACCACAAGAAAAAACAGTTCATTCCGAACAGTGCTTCGCGAGGCTTCATAGCCCGTGCTATTCTCTATATGTGTCGTGAATATGACTATAATCATCATAAAATCATCAGTAAGTGTACCTTGGCAAAATGGTTCTTCGAATACCCTCCTACGAAGGAAGAAAAGTATCACAACGAAGTCATCCGCAAACTACAGAATAAAAATAATATATTCATCTCAAACTACAATAAGAAAAAGTCGGACTTTGCCAAACTCATTGAAAAATTATAATCTGTTGTAATATTAGAACTGCATAGCATAATGGGGGGGGGATATAAAAAATATGACACTGTAAAGGTCAATGGACGCAATAGAATACGCTTTGTCAAGGCTAACAGCAAATCCAAAAACCCAATACTATATATCAAGTCAGATAATGAGTATATAACCTATAAGAGTTTTTTGCGTAAAAGAAAGATAAGAGGTGGAGCAATTAAAGAAAAAGATGTAACTAATAGCACACATGTTGAGATGAGAAAACTTTTGTATGGAAAAAAAAATTTAGAAATAACCATAAAAATTAAGGATGATGATGCAACAGAACATAAAATTAACGCTGGTTTAATAAAATATGTAATGGACAGTTCATGGTCAGAAAATGATGTTTTAAAAGATGTCGTATATAATCTTGAAATAATACCTGCTGATATAAATAATAACATTTCTAGTATTATATTAACATATGAGGAAGAAGGTGAAAAAGATGAAACAGGCAACCCAACATCATTTAAATCAAGATTTACATCAGTGGTAAATAATTGTTGGAATAAAATAAATTGCACTTCTATAAAAGAAGATGATGTTCGTACCCCCCTCTAATAGATAAATACAAGGTTAAAATGTTTAATTCCATAACATTGGAATTTAATGACTAGACTTAAAGTTTCTTATATTTCTCAACCTCATATTTCAGGATTTTTTTGGTAGTCAACTTTTTGTCAAGCATCTTTGTTAGTTTTTTTACAAGTGCTAACTTACCTTCGAGCTGTTTCTTATATGTTTGTAAATCTTTCTTTATCATTTTGTGTGTATTATTATAACAATGTTTCAGCTGACATTCGCCTAATTTAATTCTGCTCTGATGTGATAGCATTTCAAGTGTTAGCCTTTCTATTCTTTTTTTGGATTCAGAAAAACTGATTTTCTTATCTAAGAAGTCAAAATTAACCTGACTTATCTGCTGTGCGAACTTTTGGTTATATGTATCGAAATTGGCATATTCTTCGGAACAATTTTTCTTGATACATTTCATAACTTTTTTCTATTGTCATCTAAAAAATGATAACATTTTTGTAAAGTATTACCATTGAAAAGATGCTGAATAAAAAGCAGCAGGATGCTTGTAATGCAGTCGCTGAAGGTAGGAACATATTGCTAACAGGGCCTGCAGGGACTGGCAAATCATTTACTATCAAGCATATCATAGAAACCCTGAAAGATAGCGGCAAGAAATATGCTATGACTGCCACTACAGGGACTGCAGCAGTTTTGATAGGCGGCCAGACGCTACATTCTTTCCTAGGGATTGGTCTAGGTACAGGGACTTTGCTGGAGAATATAAAGAGGATACGGAAGAACCCCAATACGTCCAAAACCCTTGCAGAACTAGATGTCCTCATCATAGACGAGGTCTCTATGCTAGATGATGCATTATTTGACAAAATATCAGAAATCCTAGGTGCTATCAAGGCAAGCCATCTGAAGAACCCTGACCTAAAAATAGTTCCCTTTGGAGGCGTGCAAGTCATACTCATAGGGGACTTCTGTCAGCTGGCACCCGTACAAGGACATTATTGTTTCTTAGCAAAATCTTGGGAAGCTATGGATATTAGGATAGTTATGTTGGATGAAATTATCCGACAAGGTGAAGACAAGCTGTTTCAGAAGATGCTGCAAATCATCCGCAAGGGTAAATGCACTGACAATATTATGAAAGTGTTGGAAAGCCTCAAGGATACGGAGTTTCCGGAGGATATAAAGCCTACTAAACTATATCCTGTAAATGTGGATGTGGAAAAAATAAACATACAAGAGATTGCTAAGCTAAAAGCAGATGGTAATGAGTTTAGGACGTACAAGGCAAAGCCCAGTACTGATATGAGGAATGTCAGCTCATTTGATATAGAACTTACAATGGGTTCACAGGTTATTCTTATACGCAATATTGATGTAGCAGAGGGCTTAGTGAATGGCAAGCGAGGTGTCATAACACATTTAGGAGATGACTTCATTATCATGAAGGATGTAGCCAATGAAGCATTCAAAATAGAATATTTCAAGGATGTAGATGAGAAGTCGTTTGACCCACTGAAAAAATGCTATACTTCGTTTGTTAGTCATATGCCTGTGAGAACTTGCTATGCACTTTCTATCCACAAAGCACAAGGGATGACAATAGATGCATTGGAATTGGATTTGGGTAAAAACATATTTGCTGCAGGTCAGGCATATACTGCTCTAACTCGGGCGAAGAACTTGCATTCAATCAAAATCATAGATGTAGATAAAAATTCTTTCAAAATGAACGGGTATGTCAAAAAATTTTATGCAGGTATATTAGAAACATGACGAAAACCTACACAGTCGAAAGTTCTAGTATAAATGAAACAGGGGGCAGATATGTATCTAAGACCCCTTCATCAGCTGCCCGTAAGGCCGCTACTAAGCTCTTCAAGAAGGCTTCAAACAGTGGCAAGATTACTTTTTGCCTCCGTGAAACCACAGTAGATAGCAAGAAGAAGGAGTTCCACTATGTAGCAACCCGCGTCAAGCTCGCTAAGCCCTTAGTGCGCGTCATCAATGGTGTAGAAATTGTCAACAGATTCAAGACAGAAGTCAAGGCGGTAAAGGACAAAAAGACTACTAAGCCCAGGTCTCCTAAGCCAGCTAAGAAGACAGCCAAGAAGTCTGCTAAGTCTGCTAAGTCCCCAAAGTCTCCCAAGTCGCCTAAAAAGACCAAGAGAGCTAAGAAGGTTAAGGGAGGAGACTGCGGCTGCGATAACTAAGGAAATATTTATTATTAGCATAAAAAAAAGTTTTTTTATAGTAGAAATCATATTTTTTGTTGATGATAAGACATATGACAAACTCATCATTGAGTTATGATACGAAAGCCATACCGCAAAAATAAGCCTGCTAAAAAAGAAGCTAAAGCAGCTAAAGCAGCTAAAGCTAAAAAACCAACCAAGAAGACATCATAAATAGTGTTTCAGTGTCTCATAGGTCATGAAGAATACAGCAACTGCTCGTGATAACCCTCCGGTCAACAGATGGCTATACCATTCTGTCTCTTTCATTTATCTACTGTTATGCTGGCATTTTTATATCTATACATAAATGAATAATGCATAGTATATTGTATAGAATGGACCCTTATCTGATATCCAAAATATTTGTAGCATGGCTATGTATAGTATATGTTGCACTAGCATGTCTTATCTATGGGTTCCCTACATCTTTACAAAATCCGTTCTTCCAAATTGGACCCAACAAGGATTTCAAAATTATTGGCATTTGTATAGATACGTACCCAAAGTATTGCATCATAATATGCTATTGTTTTACAAATAGTATTTTCCGCACATTGCACGCAAATTATTTGCATCCCTGGATAGTCAATAGCGTCCAGGATGAAAAGGCTGATAAGAGCAGTCTAATAAAAAAAGAAGTATTTTTCATTGTATCTATTAGTGTCCTTTATCATTGGACTGATTGGCTCATGTATATGAATATTTTACTTTCGCAGATTGACATGCTCCTTATAGAAGTCTTCGCTGACCTAGGAATGTCATTCGCAACTACATCATATTACCTTCGAGACATACACCAAACAATTACATCAGATACTTTTGACATACCATATACGCCTTATACACCTTTTATTTCGCGACCCGACGTAGATGATATGGTCTAGTAATAGTCGTCATCATATTCATCATCATCGTAATTGTCATTATCACATGCATCATTATCATATTCATCATAGGAATATTCATCATAGTAATTGTCATATGCTTCGCTACTAGTTGATGCATAATCATGATATTCTTGATAGGTTCCAGAACTACTCATATTATCATCATCTTCATCGTGACAAGTTAACTTATGATTCAATTCTGCAAAGTATTTATATTTCGCGTCAAGTTCTCTGTAATGTTGTTTTACTTCGTCTGTTTGCTCTTCATACTCTTTTGTTTTTTGTTCCTCCCTTGTATACTTTTCTTCAAGATAGAAAGGGCATCTAGGAGGATCCAATGTCTTATCAAATACGTCACTAATGTGCTTTAGATAATACTTTCTAAGGTCACCCCTGCAAGTGTCTGCCAACATGTTGACTTGCATAAAATAATCTATGACAGAGTTCATGCGAAATTTCTTAATATCATCCAAGTTATATTTGCGAGCTACAAGATAACTACTATATGCAGTATAGTAATCTTTGAATGCTGCTAGCTCATCAAAGCGCATGCTCTGATTGTTATCGTTATTAAAATAACTACAGAAGTCTACAAAATTATTCATATTTTAGATAATATTGTCACATAATCTATATATCATTTTTTTCGCTGCCATAAGAAGGTTTTTACATGATTTTCAGTAACCTATTGACTGTCTCATTCATCCTGTCAATATCAACATTAGGCGAATGGCGATATTCTATGTAGACAGAGCGAAAATCTTCCTCTGTCCTAATTACAATAGAAACCCTATTGTTAATCTTGTATTCGCGTATGGTATATTCACAAATATGATCTATTTCATTCGTACAGGGAAATATATATACGGGGTACTTGTCAATTTTTGATGCTATAAGAAAGAGGTCTAGTGATTTTCTAGGCCTTGAAATATATTGAGATAACACATGATGTTTTGATGAGACAATTTGATTGTCATTTCCCATCTCATAGGTATATATTTTATCACGCATATAATATGCTTTGAAAGTAGTATCTTTTGCATTGCTAAAGCGACTTTCAATATTTCTTACGACGTCGTCTTGAATGTTGGGTATTCTAACATTTATTTGAGTATCATTGGATGCTTTTTTGCATACAAAGATTTCTAGTACATTGAATGTGTCATCTGATATTCCAGACGTCAATTTCCTGAGGTCTAGTGATTGCATTATTTGATATTTACCATTATATATATTATGACAATCATTTTTTAAGTGTATCATGGATAAAAAATGATAGTTTCGTTCCAACTTTACTATTGGCACATAAAGATGAGTATAAGGAGCTTTTACTTGAAAAACACAGATGGGAAGTATATCAATGTCAAGGTAAATGAAAACCCACAGCCTACAAAAGGAGACTATACGCTTTATTACGGCGACACACCTGTATCATTATGGTATATTCATGATAACGAGAAGCATACGAATGTTATCAATTTACATAACTCAACTGCATTTTACACTGCATATGGTATTCAATACAAAGGGACCATATCACTTTCATATAGTTCTTCCGACTGGAAACAGAGTGATGGGTTATCAACATGCTGTTTTCATATACAAGACAATAGTATAAGACATTCTATTAGTAATCAGATCCTGTATTGCATATAAAAAAATGATTATTAACCTTATGTAATAGCCGTAGCCATGGCATCTATTGAATACATTTATTATAATCTTGTGGAGGAAATAGAGAAATATAGCAGTATTGCTATTGCAGATATTAAAGAAGACGCAAAAGAAAACCAACATAATAAGCACCAAATACGCGAGGATTTCAAGAATATGCTAATACAAAATATTGATATTCCAGAATTGGAAGCGACAGACCTAGAAATTGGCGTCTTCAATGCCGCCATTGACTATGCAAACAGTCTCAAAATACAGCTGTCGTGGAAATGCCAGATGTTTATAGAAACCTATTTCAACATTTCGAGGTCTGTCTATTCCAATCTCAAAGCAGACAGCTATATTGGCAATGCAAGTTTGAAGGATAGGATGCTGAAACATAAGGAATTCTTGCCGCATATGCTGCCATATATGTTATGCCAAGATATCTTCCCTGAAAGATGGAAGGACATTGTGGAGAAAAATAAGCTGAGGTTCAAGGCTGCTTACGAGGTCAAACAGGTCGCAATGTCAGACATGATACAATGCTCTAGATGCAAGGGTAAGAAAGTCAGTTACTATGAGCTACAGACGCGTTCTGGAGATGAGGCTTCGACGCTCTTCATGAACTGTCTCATCTGCGGTAAGAAATGGAAGCAATAGGTTTATGGTATTCGTTTAGGTTGTTTTCTGAGTTTGATAACCTTGGATTTGGATAAGTGCTTGCATCCTGCTTTAGTTAGTTTAGCAACTGATTTTGTTTTAGTTCTTGTTCCATCATTTATGGTTCTACTAGACCTTGATGATAAAGGTTTGAATTTTTTCTGCATGACTGTGTTATTCACAATTTCATTTGCTTCAATCGATATAGTTTTATTCAATTTATTATATTGTTTATGTCCTTCTTGCAAAATATTGTAAATGTTGATAGTTGCTTTATCAAGTAAATGAAATTCCTTATAATATTTATTTAGGTATTCATGTATACTTTCATAAATAGGAGGGTCTGCTGATCTAGACCTGCTATATTGATAATGGTGTAATTTATAGTCTTCTCTGAGACGGTCTTGTTTTTTGCTATCTTTCGTGAAAAATATCTTCATAGCAGAAGCATCCTCTTTATCTATTATTCTGAAACCAAGTTTATAATAAATTGAATGACGCGTAACTGTTCTATCAGAAGCATCTTCAAGAGAAACACTTTCAACTGGTAGTTTTTTGAACTTCAGATGGTGAAACATAACAAATATTAGAATTTTACCATATCCTTTGCCTCTATATTTATCATCAACAAATAGATTACTCAAAATAATATTATTTTTATTATCATCATCGTAATAATATTCTATAGCCCCTATGTTTCTAGAATTATCTATCACTTCTATGTAGTGTCCTACTACTACGTCAGGCATTTTCTAATAAGATAAGTGATAAAAATTGACATATAATTATCATTCTAAGTAATATACAAGCCATTATGAAGCCTATTATCAAGTGGGTTGGTGGTAAAACACAGATATTGGAGGAGGTTTTAGCAGCATTTCCAGCAAGTATTGATAATTATTATGAACCATTTTTAGGTGGCGGAAGTGTGCTACTAGGATTTCTATCCTATTGTCATGCAGGTAAAATCAGGCTAAGGGGGAATATTTATGCTGGCGATGCCAATCCAAATCTGATAGCTATGTATAAGAATATACAAACTGATGCTGATAATGTCATATCCGAATTAAAAAGATTATCAGAAGAATATGCAGAGTGCCCTGATACTAAATTGAAAGATATTGACAGGAAGCGAATAATAGAGACTAATTGTAAAACATCCAAAGAACATTATTATTATTGGATAAGAAGTAAATATAATTCATTGACTGTTGAAGAAAGAACTTTACCGTCTGCATCAGCAATGTTTATCTTTCTCAATAAGACAGGATTTCGCGGGCTTTATAGAGAAGGGCCCAATGGCTATAATGTTCCTTTCGGGAATTACAAGAACCCTGCAATATATAATGAAGAACATATAAGACAGGTATCAGACGCTATTCAAGATGTTGTCTTCGTCCATACATCCTATGAAGAACTCTTGGCTAATGTGTATACAGGTGATTTCGTATATTTTGACCCACCCTATGCACCAGAAACAGATACATCGTTTGTATCTTATACAAGTGATGGCTTTACTCTAGAAAATCATAAAAGGCTATTTGCTTTATGCAAGAACATACATAGTAAAAATATAAGGTTTGTTATGAGTAATGCAGATGTTAGTTTATTACACGAACACTTTGATAATGCAGAGTATAAAATAAAGGTTATATCTTGTAAACGTTGCATCAATAGCAAGAAACCGGAATCCAGGGTGAACGAGGTCCTTATTGCAAATTCAAGTTAGCCAGGTCATGTTGAAGAATTAGCTCATTCAATATGTCTGTAGCTGCTATATATTCTATATTCAGAGTGTTCTTATAGAAGTCCAAAATTATTCTTTTTGTATCTGTAAGCTTAGGTCCTTCGAGATTACCATATTGCTTTCTGCAAATAGCCTCTGCGCCACCTATGCATAATATCTTCAGAGGCTTATTGTATAATTTGGGAACTTCACTATATTTGAAAGGGCATCCAAGTATTTTTTCGCCTGCAGTGCCTGTTGTATAATAGGTCTGTGTCTTTACTTCAATGATAGCATCATCAGTCTCTCTGTCTGGTTCCATACCCTGCTTCTTTTTAGGGATTGATACATTCTTGCCTTGCAACAAGCATAACTCCTCACAAATATACTGTCCGAAAGTTGTGGTCCATTGACCTTCTAATGACAAATCGGGCCTGCGCTCTTTTGTTACCTTTCGCCCCCAATTGTCTTCTAAATCTTTGTAAGCCTTCGTATCTTTAGTCTTGTTTTTATGTTCTATTTTAGGTAAGAAAGATGTGTCATGGTAAATCCAAAACAGAACCTCTTCAGATACCAATAATACTATCTTGTTTGCATTCGGATGCCTTTCTATGATGTTCTTCAGCTTACTCACCTTTGTTGCAATTGAACTTGCCATGGGTCTGCTACATAGGGGACGCCTAAGAATCAATTTTTGGCATATCTCAATTAAAGCAGGACATATTTATGCCTAACTAAATCATAGTTGCACTCATGAAACAGATTTGAGATAAAGTGACGAAATTGTGCCAGATGACATGGCTATTCCATATTTTTCCATCTGCTACACCAAGTTGCAAGAAGCGTTCAGGAATATGTGAAACATAGATCATATATCCAACAAATAAAGATGATGTTCCACATAGACATACAGCTCTTAGTGGTGTAGGGAAGCTATTACTCAAGCCTATGACAATTAACGGAGCATTTGCTATAGCTGCTAGAATAAGCAAAAGCGTGATAGAAATCTGCGAGAGTAGTTCATTTTTATTAGGATATGCAAGCAAGAATCCGAAGACTATGATACACATAATATAATTGCTAAAGAGGGCTGATGTGTATATCAGGAAGCTATCTTCTGTATATTTTTTGGTAGACATAAGAGTTGCAATGAACCATGGAGAGCCTAAGGCACCTTGACAGATACCCATGAGATCCATATTTATGAGTGTCTGATTGAGCCTCAATGAAACACAGTTAAAAATATGATAATAACTGCTGCATACTCTTGTGATAAAAATGGCAAAATGAACGCCTACAGTAAGTGCCTTGTAAAAGTCTGATAGCTTGGCGAACTTTTCAGATAATAGATACCATATTGATATATGAGATAATATAAGTAAAGGTGCAATCTCACTCCATATCATCCAGAACTCATTATGCCTCCTGTCAAATATGGAGAGTATGCTTTGTTTCCAAGTGAGATTTACCCTATAACCTGTTAAGGTATTCTCATACCTGCACCAACCCTCTGGTAATTCATTATGGTCCTTTAATTCTATCATTATGGTATACAATAATTATTTATGTGTTATGGTTTTATATGCTTGAAGATGTAAATAGTACATAATCAAGTTAAAAATATAGATGACAGAAAGTTTTTGAAAATCATAAAAAAATAAAATTATGTACTCTCCCTAATATGCATGTCTTGTATGCAATATATATGGCAATATGTATATTGCTAAAATAGCAATGAAGGTATTTACATAGACAGGCAGGTATTGCAGAGCAATTGTGACTAAAACAGAACTTATTATAATAATAGCATCTATAATAATGATTGGTCTTCCTATTTCTTTTGCATAAATTTTGTATAAATCCATAATGCTATTATGACCTTTTGGTATTGGTAAAATGACAAAAATGTATAATGCTAAATGATGTATAATTTGAATGAGTACTACTATCAAAATAAAGATTATTGGATTCCAACCATAATATGGCTTGACAAAATGTGTGTATACAATCTGTGCTAATATAATAACAATCAAAATTATAAATACATTTGCTATGACTGCATGAAGACTAAACTTATCATACCAGATATTCAATGATTTTCCACCCAATTGAATGTATCTTACAAGAAAAATTACTACAAGTTCTACTAGAAATGTTCCTAAAAGTACATAGGGTATGATTGATATATCCCTATAATCTGATATATTCGGTAGCTTATTCATAACATTATAGGATATTTTATTCATACAGAATTGGTTCCCTGTATTCTATTATCTTACACCCCCAGATTTCAAGTCTATCGAAAAATCTGTATGGACCCTTATCATAGATGATATCATCTGGATTATGTCTGTGATATTCTATATCAAAATCTAGAGTACTATTTTTATCATAAATGATATTGTCATATACAAGGCATATTTGTTTTTCCACGTCGTAAGTACCGCACGCATCAGATCTATAATCATAGATGTTATACAATAATTCTTTGTATTCTGCCATTATCATATCCATAATCCAGTAATTTACTTGAGGATTTTGCATAGGTATAACAACATTCAATAAATATTGAAAGAAGTTTTTGTATTTTTCGTCATCTGCATTTATTACATGCGATATTACTGTATCATTGAATGTGTCAAATATGTGCTGTGCCTTGTATTTATTGTAAATGAGCGCAATCAAGTGATTATCACGACATTGTTTATTGACGGCACATAAAGCCTTAATCGTTTCGCACGAAAACCTGCTATAATCTTCAATGCTATCTATTGCAATTGTGAAAGCCGTTGTATCAGCCATTATGTATATCATAATATCATTATCATGACAATCATTTTTTTATATAAAGATATAATAAACCTCAAAAAGAGCAGCGTAGCGCATAATCAAATTATTTTCTGATTTTCAAAAAGTTTTCATAAATTGTATTTTTATTTTTAGTTCTATGTAGACCTATTAGCTCATAAAAATTGATTGTCTTAATAATGAATATATCATCAAAATGGTTTATATTTATGTCATCAAGCTACAACAGAACAAATACTATGTTGGTAAGACAAACAATCCTCAGTTTCGTCTAGAGAACCATTTCAGTTCTCAGGGGGCTGAATGGACTAGATTGTATAAGCCTGTCAGTCTCGAAGCACTCATACCAGATTGTGATGATTATGACGAGGACAAATATACGCGTATGTATATGGATAAATATGGCGTAGATAATGTAAGAGGTGGCTCATATACACAAGTAAATCTAGATAAAGGTGCAAAAGAACAGCTTACCAAAATGAGTAATGGAACTAATGATAGATGCTTTACTTGTGGAAAACAAGGGCATTTTGCGAAAGATTGTACGTCTAACAAATTGTGTTGTAGTATATGTAGTATGAATTTTGATACAAAAACAGCATATATAAAGCATGAATATAGATGTAAAAAAAAGAGTACTGTATATTTTACATATGTTGACAGTGACAGTGATGAAGATTGTTATGTGTATGGAAACAAATATAAGAAATCGAAATGTTTTAGATGTGGTCGCGAAGGACATTATTCATCGTCTTGCTATGCATCTACACATGCCAAAGGATACTACCTAAATGAATATAGATAGAGTTTGTAATTTTGATGTCTTATAATCAACCATATCTTCTTGTCTACACTTTCCACAATGTGTAGCCTTCTTATCATTTTTTTTAGCATAGTATTTAAGGAATTGTTGATGCCAATAATGCCAAAAATTACCAAATCTCTATTACTATACCCATAATAGGAATATCAAAATATCAAAAAATGTTCTTATTAACGAAAAAAAATGATTGTTTACTCTACAAAAATATATATAAAGAAGAAGCAAGTTATACAATACAACTATGTCCGTTCTCCTCCCCAAGCAAATCGACGCCAGCAAGATCAAGTATTCAGAAGTGAAGGTACTCAAGAGTGGTGCCAAAACAGTTTATGTAAATCATAATGGTTCCAAACTATTCGTTCAGACACCTGTTATGAGCCTTCCTTACGGAACCAATGATAATTCGAAATTCGCTGATACTGAGAAGAAAGATGAGAAGAAATTTGACTTGACACTGTCATTTGGTGGTATGGATAGTAATTCTAAACTTGAAACATTCTTCAACAAGCTAAAGGAACTTGAAGATAAAATTGTTTCAGATGCTTTCGACCAAAGAATGGCTTGGTTCAAAAACAACTATGGAAACAATAAGGAAATCCTTGCTAGTATGTTTACCCCTATTATTCGTCACGACAAAGACAAGGTCACAGGTAATATTCTCAACAAATATCCTCCCACACTCAAGGTAAAAATCCCATACAATGCAAAGGAAGATAAGTTTGAGTTTGATGCATATGACATGGATAATAATGAAGTCAACTTTGCTACCATTCTCGAGAACCTCAAGGGTGGAAAAGCTCAACTTATCATTCAGCTCAATGGTATCTGGTTTGCTGGCGGTATGTTCGGTGTCTCGTGGAAGATTGTTTCTGGAAAGTTCCAGCAGAACAATATCAATAAGATTGCATTCGTTGTAGATAGTGATGCTGAAGACGGTGGTGATGATGACGAAGAGGATGACATCTCCATTGATGAAGAAGTTCTCAAGAAGCCTGTGCCCGCGCCTGTAGCACCTCCTCCATCAAAACCAGCTAAGGTAGAAAAATCTGCACCTCCGAAGGAAGAACCTAAAGAGGAGGAAGTAGAAGAAGAGGAGGAAGACGAAGAAGAGGATGCTGAAGAAGCGCCTGAAGAAGATGAGGAAGAAAGACCTCCTACGCCTCCTCCTGAACCTGTTAAGCCTGTAAAGAAGGCTGTCAAGAAGGTCGCTAAGTGCTAATTACTACTAACTAATTTCTTATTCAAATAATAAAAAAACCAAAAAAAATATTTTTTACACTTACACTACAATGTAATCCTTGTGAATGCATTCAGCTGTATAAGCACTATACAGAACATTTTTTTTCTCATCAATACCTGCTTTATTTAGCAGGCATTTACTGATAACATCCCAGCTTACATTTCCAAATACGTTTGGCAAAAATGTAGCCCGCTTGTCTTCATAGTATACAATCAATCCATATTTTTCATTATCAAAGTAGTCATCTGGAACTACTTGTATCAAAGGCATTACCATAAAATACAATTTCACTGTAAAAGGCTTATTCAATCGCCCCAAGCTCCTAGGGTCTTCGCCATCTCGAATGCTTTGACATAAGTTCATAATCATGTAATATAATCTATCTTTATCTAAAATAGTGTTCGTCCAAGACCCAAGACAACTGTATATTGCTCCATCTTTTTTCACAGATACAAAGACACCAAAGCAATCTTTCACACCAGCAAGATATGTCAGAGACAAATCACACTTATCATAATCAACGCCGCAAATCCTACAGGCAACTTCATCAAGTATTGCCACCATCTATCTATAGTAAGAATAATAAAATACCTACTAACAAACCCATGACAGCCCGCCCTAGAGGCATAGGCTCACCATATTCACTATCTACAATTTCTATGTTATTCGAAATCAACTTGCCTATGATATCTAGTATCTTATATGCAGATGGTAATGAAAGCACAATAAATAATAGTGTTCCATAAATAGCAGTCTTGAACTTGCTAATATAGACATCATATACATTCTTCTCTGTACTGACCTCAAGAGGTTGCGGTGGAACATAGACAAAGTCTGGTGTATTTGTGATAGAAGATTTCATTGCATATACTCTACATAATAATAAAGCAAAAAATTATCACTATTGTACCCATTGTACCCATTATACATATTAAATCCCGTTCCATAGCTGCGAGCATACTCACTTATCCTTGATGATGTATTCATATTTGCCAACCATTCTGGCATATTCATATAGAAGTCTCTTGAGTACATTGCCAACGCCTTGATAAAATTGCAGCATAATATATACAAACCTTCATTGCATTCTGAAAACAATCGAATGCCTTCTTTGCAAAAATCAAAGACAAATGTGTCTTTCTTGAATTCCAAAAAATATCCTTGGCTTTCTCTAATATCCCCCGAAAAATCTTTGAAAAGCTTGATGACTTTTATCAGGGTCTTCTTATCCATCTTCATGAACCAATCAGGGCTATTATAAAAACCCTGCTTTTCTATCTCCATGGATAAATCAGTGAAAGCTTGCCCTTCTGTCTGCCACATATATTCTGCCTTTTTCTCTAGACCATTATAATTGATAAACATATTTAACCTACATAATGTGATGCTATCCAACACCTTCCTGGTAAACGGATTGTAGCATATAATTCCCTCCTTTTTACATTTTTCTACGAAATAGCACAATTCTACTGCATCAAATGCATAAGCCCCCGTTTTCCCTTCCTTAAATACAAATAATCTTCGCCTATCTATTTCATCGATACTATCATATGTGAAGGGGTCCTCATTGTTAATAACATAACTTACATCATATGCCATCATCTTTTTCACAAACCATTGCTTCATAATCTTTTGTATCTTTGATGCATTTTCATCACCAATCTCATAGGTCTTCTTATTCAACTTATATATCTTATCATATACGCCTTTGGAGCCCTTACAGCCCTTTACTCCTTTGTCAAAATAGAACAAAAATATGTCAGACAATATTCCTCTTGGTATTTTTTTTAGAACCTCTATGAAAAGGAGTTTTTGCATTTCTTCGGTTATATCAGCACATGTCTGCATATATTTGAAGATTTGATATATATCATATGTATGTATGTCTTCTTTGCGCCCGATAATATTGTAAAAAATCTCATAAACCTGTTTTTGCATATTCTTGTGTTTCATACAGAAACAGCTGTCAGGTCCGCACACCTTACTGCATACTGCAAATGCCTTGTTATTTCTATAAATACATCTTGATGTCATGTGCCAATATCCTTAATTATTACTTACATTAAATATTTATACCCTTTATTGAAGACCATTCAATTGCATAATCGTCTTGATAGTGCTTATTTCGTTTACTTGATTTTGCAGCGTATCAACCAATCCATCATATTCTGACATTATCTTCTGTTTTTCACATATTAACTCGTCGTTTTCCATTTGCAGCTTGTCAAGCTCTTGAAATACTGTACTATTTACAAGATACCCGCATGTATTCATTCGCTGCATGAGTTCGCTGTTTGACGTCCTCAATAATTCTATTTTATCTATCATAGCATTGTCAAAATTGTCATCAAGTCGCTCAATATTTTCCTTGATAATCTCTAAATCCGACTTCAAAGTCTCTACCACATCTATATCTTGTAGCTTACAATATAGCCTTTGCATATCCTCAAATCTCCTAGAAAGTTCTTGCAAAGCACAGACGTTCAATGTATATATATAACTCTTATCTAAAGTATGGAAGTCTTCCACCAATGTTCCATAGACGAAAACATTTCCATCATGGATACCAGCCTTATTCTCAATCTCAAATACATTTATGGACTCTGATATACTTACACAGTTTTCTACATATCTGCTACTACCACATAGGATAAGCACCCTATCTCCTATACATAAATTGCTCGTTTCAGCTAATGTTATTTGGTTTCCTGCAAGCACACCAGACATATAAATGTTGGGTATAAAACTTGTCTGTAAGGAAACAGCCTCTGGTACAACTTCTCTAATTTGCTGAGCTATAAATCCGTAGATGTTGCTACCATCTCTATCAATATAGGAATATTTCTTAGGTTCTATTTTCAAAATATTCTCAAGAGCTTTGCTATCTGATACATCTTTCATATTCTTCTTAATGCGTTCGTCGGAACTAGAAATCAATCCTAAATTAGTCCAAATCGGATGATTGGTCTTCAGAGAATAATTCAATGAAGTCTTTGTAAATATTTCTAGCGATGCATTCACATCTGTTTGCCCTATGCCAATATTCCCTTCATTGTAATAGATGTATCCTTGTTCGGCCGTCTCGCGCCACCGATTGGCCCTAACTCTACCAGTTGATATCTGTACGCCATTGTCTTTCCCAACACCTAATATATTATTTATGCTATAGTCTGAACCCATTGTGGGATGATCGAATATCTTGAATTCCTGTAAAGATAGTACATTGTTGGAACTATACCTATTGCCTGCATAAAAGCTTTCAGTTATGTCATAGCTATAATTGGATATATTTTTATACACGTTGCTTGTGCTGTAGATGACACTATTATTCATCATATAAAGATGACTGAACTCTGCTACACTAGTATTCTGCATTGTCGCAAAAGGTACATAGGATATGTTATTACTGTTATTCAAAGTATAGTATGGACCCTGCCAATCTGCATTATATGCATATTTCGCTATAAAGTAGTTATTATTACGATTTGCAATAGTTCGTAATAATCTCAAATGCATTTTATAATATCCTTCCGCCATATACACAGGGTATTCAGTAGTCTTATTGCCACTGGCTGTCACATCTGCCAATGGATTATTAAGTCTCAGCGGATTGTAATAGAAGGCCGCATTGAAATCTCCAATCGCCAAATCAGCAGACACTTCATTCTGTAAATCTAAGACAAAAGTATAATATCCGCTCGATAGTCTCACATTTGTATATACCTGAGTTAATATAAATTGTGTATGACGCAATACATCTGCTTCATGATTATCATAATAATTCGCATCTACCTGTTTGATGTTGGACGAATACTGATATTCATAATTGCTAGTTCTTAAACCATCTGCGATAAGATTATCAAAGTCTTCTTTGTTCGCAGCAGAACTCTTTAAGATAGAAGGTATGGCGTAGCTAGCATTGCCTGTATTGCTCGAAAAATATGTGTTTGTATATGCAACCCCTGGAGAATATGGTCGATTATCTTCAAAAACATCCAAAATATTGCTACAACCTAGATACATACTCAAATCATTATCTTCTGAAAATCGGATAATAATGACGCCAGACCCTCCTGAACCACCTTGAGTGTTTTTCCCACTTCCGCCACCAGAACCTGTATGAGGTTTACCATTTTCATTCCCTATGTCAGCAGCATTTCTTAAAGCACTGCCACCAACACGAACAAATGTTCCATTCAGGATTGCACCTCCACCAAGGCCTGCAGGATTGGTTGTATAAGTAGCCCATTCACCGCCACCACCACCGCCACCGTATACTTCTGCATACCCTTTAATATGAAAAATCAATCCATCGCCACCATTACCACCTTCTTTTTGTATTGCGTTAGCACTTTGACCTACTCCTCCAATGCCTCCGCCACCACCTCCTGAAAGTATGTTATTTGTAAATGCACTATACCCTGAACCTCCTGCAAAACCAATACCATCATTCATAACATTTGCCCCACCTGCATACAATCTACTTCCAATGATATTGTTATCCCAACCTGTACCTCCACCACCACATCCACCTGCACCACCGCTTCCGCTGCTTCCGCTGCTTCCACCATATCCACCTCCTTTGCATCTTATTATATCCATGCCATGAAAAGCAATATAGGTATCCTCCCCATTTTGTGCCCGAATATCTTCTGTTGCTCCAGCACCTCCGCTACCAATACAGAATCTATATTTACCTGCTTGCAAAATATGATGAGTAGTATAATAGTATGCACCTGCGCCGCCACCGCCTCCATAATTATATCCGGCACCGCCACCACCTCCAATCATGAAAATGGTACAAGATACATTCTTGGCAACAAAAACATCATAATTCCCTTCGGTATAAACAATATAATATTCGGCATTCGTACTTGCCGCTTGTACTGCTTGCGCTAAGATAGCAGGTTCACTTGCAATTACCAAATTAGCATAATTCAATGTATCATGATAGACTGTATTCTGTATTAACCCAGACCCGAAGAATAGCTCATTCTTAAACAGAATGATATTCTCAGGGACCTTATTCAGATACATTTTCAATGAAATCTGTTCCATGATGATAAAGGCCACAACATCTACTGTATACCATGTATTCTGTTTTATGACAGATGTCGAAAATATACGAATACTATTGCCTTTATATCCCAGCCTTAAGTACACGTTTCCGTATAATACTTTGATGTTTATTAAGGAAATGCGATTATTCCCAATATAATAGATGGGTGTATTATAAACTTGTTCTGCTTTAAATGAAAAATGGATAACAAAGCCTTCTTTACTCATGGAACTAGTAACTTGCCTAGCATATTCATTGGATTGTTTATATAAATAGAAATCATGGGTCGAATGGAACGGGATGCTTAGGTTATTGCCACTGAATGTTTGCAAATCCAATATCTTGTCAGCTGTATAAATATCTGCAAATGTATATATTCCAACATTTGAGTTTAGGTTATCCAATATGGCAAATGTATGTTTACTGAGATCTCTGACAGTTTCCTCTACATAGTTTTGCAAAGCAATATCACGAACAGTGATTTCACGCGCAATTACATTGGATGTTCTATGAAAATAATTGAGTAAATTGCGATTTACAGGGTTCATCATATCAAAAAAACTATTGCATGTTGCTGCAACATAATTGGATTGATTGGCTACAATAGAAACTAAGCGCCCATCTATGACATCTGACAAGAATGCATTCACCTCGTTGCCATAATTTGATATATCTGTTGCCGCTTCCTGCATAACAATGGCAATGTTTGGATAAACGCCTGCTATATAATTTGATAGAGCATATTCATCAAATAGTTGCATATTGCTCGTTTCATTCACATAATCTATCACATTTGCTTTTAAAATAGATGAATATTCTAGACAGTTATTTGACGACTGTATGACATAGTTCGAAAACGCAACATGATTCAATATGACATGTGACATGATTTCTTTGATAGCATTTGACGCATAATTGCCTGCAAATGTATCTACATAGATTGTTTCTATCATATTACTCTCATTTGCAATGTATAAAAGCCTATCAGAGTTTGTTGTATCAATCCATTCAGATAGTCTTGATAGATTGATATTTGACATAGCTATTAGATGAGCCACTCGCTCATTCGTAAAGTAAAGGTTGCTTCCTTCCTGTAAATGGTCTGTAGTTCTATCATCAAGGTTTATGTCAGTCATATTGCCAATGCCTTTAAAATAGGCTGCTCTTGTTATACCAGATACATCAAAATCGTAGAAGGCGTTATTTCTAAAAACACCTACCTTGTCTCTTTTGACTTGCAAAACAGTGTCTTTGTTGGCATTATAAAGAACAAAGAGGTCTGAAGTAGTATCACTGTCAAATACATCAAATACATCATCATGTGTAATTTCCAGATTGTCGAGCAAGCAACTGCCTGTCTGGTAAACATTTGTGTATATTGACGTTATGTTTTCTATGAAAATATTGGAAGCATACAAAGTACCTTGAATATGCAAGTTGCCCTGATATTTATGATTGACAATGAACTGGTTGGACGTACCATCGGCAAAGTTATCCAGTGTCAATTGTGAAAAATATTCATCAAACTTCTCATCACTATAATAAAAATTTGACTTTCCTTCTGCTATCTTATCCGTATCTAATGTTGCCATTTTGGTGCTGATATGTGTGTTTGTTTCATCATATTTAGTATCAGCATATGCTAGAATATTATCATTGTTAGCATTGATTCGCTTATCAAGTTCATTTGAACTGATTGTATTATATACTAGTACATGTGAAACTAGCTCATTCATGCGATGGACGAATAGATTACTAGATGTCCTCAAAAAATTGCTTGTAGTTTTATTAGCGTCATATAATAGTGGTATGGTACCATATAGATAGTCTAAAACATGATTTTCCATGTGGGCTATATTATTTGATGATATAGTGTCAGTATCTATCAGAATATTGGATGCTTGCCGAATGTTATCATTCACATCTGGTATGATAGGATACATTTCTAAAATGACATTGGAAGCGGATGCAAAAGCTTTGTCACTATCTGCAACATATTGATTGGAATAAGATGCCCTGACATCACTTATATCTAGTATTTCCATAAACTCGCTTGTATATGATGCAATGGTATTTGAAAATGTTTGATATACGCTTTGCATATACAATTCTACATTGGTATGACAGGTTGCCAATTCTTCAGTTATACTGCTCTTTGTTGCTAGTAGCTGTTGGGAAAGCCTATTTGAAGTATTTTCTATATAATTGGATATATTTGCAGACTGTAATACAATATTTTCATAGATAGCTGAGGTATTTGGGTCCATATACAATTCATTCAAATAATTGGATGCCATCTGTGTATTATAGAGTATGTAATTTGATGTATCTGTATTAGGCTCTTGCAACTTGTCTGCCTCAATCATAGTGTAGTTTGAAGCATGAAGGAACAATTCGGAGAGCATATGATTTAACATAGACGATTGTGGAACCAGAATGCTCTGGATGTAATTGGATGTGTCATTAAAATGATAATGATATGGTTTCGCTTCAAATGTAGATAATGCATAGTTTGACAGCTGTATGTTGGATGCAGCTGCTATGATACCTATGTATGATGCTTTGTAAAATAGATTGCTACCTTCCAGCAACTCGTCAGTTATCTTGTAATCTAAATATATATTTGTTAACATGGAACCATCTGCCGCATACTGTCGTACAAATGATTGCTCGCAATAGATGTTGCATGTCGCGATATTTGACGTCCTTAAATCCCCTTGTATGATGAGAATATCTGGGGTATACAAGTCATTTTTGAAAAAGTTGGCTTGAAGTCCGTCTTGTAGATCATCTGCTGTTTTGGATGCAAACCTGTCTTCAAATCTCTCTATACTGTAATTATAAGGGTTTCTAAGGAACTCTAAAGTTTCTTGATTGCTAGAGACAACATCAAGACCATCTTCAAAAAGTTTCTGCGAGAGACTAGGAATACTTTGCATGATAGCATTTGAAGTTAAGCTTATCCCTCTGTCTATGATTTGCAATTGCTTGCGAGCTAATATATTTGATGTCATATCTATTTTGCCTTTGCTATTTTGTGCTGTTGTTGCATACAGGTCTTCTTTTGTTAACATGACATCTATGCCTGTTGTGATAACATAACCATCAATGGCTAAATTGCCACCAATGATAGTATCTTTATAGAGCCTGATATTGTTGTCATTCATTGTTATCACTGTGTCAAGCGTATTGCTAGATGCAAATGTTATGGACGCTTCATAATTTGACGTTCGGTGGATGCCAAAAATACAATGTTCGGCGTTTTCAGAACCCGGAACTATTTTTAAATTGACCTTGTCTGTATGTGAAATAAATCGGGCAACATGAGGTTCAGATGCTTTTACCTCAAGTTTGAACTTGTTAGATAAGAAAGACATCTTCTTTTATCTATATTACCTAAAAAAATAAGTGTTATATGATGTCATACTATATTTGGACTAGTTTCTGTATTTTTGTGATTTTTTAGCAAGAAACGTTTGTATGCCCTGATTTTTCCATATTTGCCGTTATTGAGTTCTATTTGGGTATTCTTGATGTCTTGTAATGTTGTATTGGCTTGTTTTTCATACTTCTTGATGGCAATATCCTTGTCAATAAACATCTTATGCATCTCGATATCAAAATAAGTTTTATATTTGTTATACTTGAGGATGTCTTTGGTACGCAGATATTCCATAACATTGATATTCTGTATTTGATTTTCGTATTCTGCAATTTTTTCATGGATGGTTACTATATCATCTCTCGTAAGACAATCGAAAGCCAATAGATTAAGGAGTTTTTCGTATTTTTTGCGGTATTTTTCTCTATAAATGATAAGAAGATTTTGCTTATCTTTTAGCTGTTCGAGAAGCTCACGGTAATTTTTGAAACGGATGATACTACTAAGAATTGTTATGATAGTCCCTGTAAATAATGTTATGATATTCAGAGAAAACGACATGATTTCCAGCATTTCAGTAATATCTGGATAATTTCTCATGAAATCCATTATACAAAGACGGAAGGCTTCTACCAAAGTGACTAGAGATGATAAAATCAGTATCAATAGTGAAATTGCATTATATTTTTTATAGACCTTGTCATAAACAACTGATAAGATGAAAAACTCGTCAATTGTCTTGGTCTTGTTTTCATTGATATGATTGAGTAAATATGTGACGGCTTCCAGTTGTTGTTGCTTGGAAGAGTTCATCTCTGATACTTTTTCCATGAGTTGCTGTGCTAATAATTTTGGTATAGTTGATGATGTTTCTGCTGCATGTGGAGGCTGCGCTAGCTGTGAAGGCTGCGCTAGCTGTGAAGGCTGTGGAGGCTGCGCTAGCTGTGAAGGCTGAGACTGTTGTGTTAGCTGTGAAGGCTTCACTACAGGTTTATTTTGCAAAGCATCTGATTGAACTTTTGTCTGTGATAGTTGTGATAACTTCACTTGTAGTAGTTGAGGTAATAATGCTGTTAAAGGTGAAGACTGTTCTTCAGGCTTTTGTATTGGTATATTTCTAGGTTCAATCGATGTATGATTAGGCTGCGATAGCTGCTGAGGCTGCGAAGGCTGTGATAGCTGCGAAGCATGTGATAGCTGCGAAGCATGTGATTCTTCTTGAGTTGGTCCAGTGATTGTCTCCATATAACATAGATAACACAAAAAATAATCATTTAGTTAAAAGGGTTGAAAGGTTTGGAGATAACATTTTGCAAGAAGGTAATAGCAGGTTTTGGTGCTTCTTGTAATTCTTTCATCAACCTTTGCATTTCTTCCATGACTTCTTCATTCGTGTGCCCTAGTCCTTCTAAAAAATCCTTATTATTTTTATCCAAGTTTTCTAATAATTCCTTGTTGAAATTGTCAAGATTTATGCGTTGTTGGTCTATATCTGTAAATACTTTCTGAAAAAATATATCCATTTATCTATAATATATACATTTTGTTTTTCTCTAAATAATATTGTTCTTCTGTAATATATATCGTATGCTACTTATTTTTCCTGACATAGTCTGTACTCTTCCTCGGAGGACAGTATTATTCGAACTCATCATTTCATTCTCAATCCTAAGCCTCTCATTATTCTCGCGCAATTGTCTAACACGTTCCATGATTGTATTATAATCTACATTATTTGATACAATATTGGCAAATTGTTCGTTTAACGCCCGTAGTCTCATATATTCGTCCTGTATTTCAGCGTATCGAGAAAGCATAGCGTTGCTGTTATTTGGCATTTCACCCAAGATATAAGAAAGCTGTTGTATCTCTGTATCAATTATATCAATATTGTATTTTCCTTGCAACTCTGCTAATTTGCTCTGCATCCCTAATTGCCTCCTATGCAAATCTTGCGTAGCACAGACATTCAATGCATAGATATAATTCTTATCTATTGTGTGAAAGTCGTCAACAACAGTCCCATAGATAAAAGCAGCTCCTGCCAGATTGTAAGGATTATCTATAGCATATACGCTAGGCGTATAGATATCTTCTATCTCAATGATATATTTTGAATTGTTAAATAGGACTGCTAATTTCATTCCTTCCTTGATAGTTTCTATCTCATCATTTATCATAAGGACTTTGTTATATATTGTACCAAATGTGTAAATATTCGGAATAGCCTCTGTTTGCAACGATATGGCATTGGGGATGACTTCTGCAATTTGCTGTGCTATAAATCCATAGACCTCTGTCTTATTTCTATGTCTACTGTTATCTACATAGTCGTATATTTTTGGCTGTATTGCCATAATCTTCGCAAGAGCATCACCATCATCAATATCTACAATGTCCTTTTTAATTCTTGCATCCGAACTAAACACTACACCAGTCTGCGCCCAGATGTCATTACTTACTTTCACTGAATTGAGAGAAGGATTTGTTGTAAAAATATCGAGCGTCGCCGTTGGAACATTCGTACCTATGCCAACATTGCCATCTTGATATAAAAGATAGTTTGCTGGTCTTGAATTCACTGTTGTAGTTGTGAGGTAAGGAGATGGCTCCTGCCATCTGTTGATATAATTGACATTTTGCGTCTGCCCCTGTCCCGTAAGTACAGGATTATTTATGAGGTCTGTAATAGCAGCCACTGTCATATTCGAAGAAAAGCGAACATAATTTGATGTATTGACATTATTGTCTCTAAAAAGATTAACAGTAAAATTGGAGACTGATAAAATGTAGTTGGATGTCTCTATTCTGTATGCATTGATAGAATTTACAAACAGATTTGATATATTGGATGTGTAATTGGATTGAGGTCTATCAAGTGACATGAAACTCTGAAATAATGCATTTGACGCAGTCATGATGTAGTTTGATGTATCTGCGCGGTCTCGGACAATGACATTGATGACAGAATTGGAATAAGATAGAATGTAATTGCTATTATTTATGTTTGCTAGCCTATTCAAGTTTGCTAGGGCATTTGACGTTGTAAGAACATAATTGGATGTGTGCGTGGTAAATCTATTTATTAAACTTATGAATTCGTTCGAAGTTGTTAGGACATAATTTGACTGGTTATTGTTGATAAGAAACTGCTGCGCTTTTAGCACAAGTGCATTGGAAGTGCTTGCAATCAGATTGGATTGGAAACCGTTGACGACATTGATGTAATTGACAATGTTATTACTACTAGATTGCCAATAATTTGACTCAGACGCTATGAAAGTATTTTGCCTTTGGACCAAGAGATTTGAGACATTCGCTATGAGATTTGACATATGTATGTTGGATGCATCAATGATAGCAGCAGCTCTTGCGTCAGTGAAGTACTTATTCTGGCTATTCGGTTCAGGGTCTTCAGCTAGCTCAGATGTAGTCTTATCAGTTAGATTCACATCATATAAGTACAGGCCTGAACCAATGAAAGATGTGGCATTCACCGACCCAAAGACGTTCAGTTGGTATGTATTATCTATGTATGTATACAGTATGTTTTCTAGAGAGCTTGTCAATGGTGTTGTTATAATTCTGAAGTCCGACACATATAAACTACCTGTATTTGTTGCTGAACCCAGCCTATTCGTATAGCTGCCGGATACCAATGCAACCTTGTCAAAGAATTGTTTATTGTCATTATTGAGTTTAATATACCCTTTTGTAGATGATAGATTTTTTATATTCCATGTAATATGATTCCACGAGTTTTGTATATAGACTGACTGATATATAATGCTATTATTAATTTGAAATACTAACTGATTATTGTTATTAAGAATACTGATATTATTTGGTGTAGAAGGTTTGCCAAAAAAATCCAACTCATTTAACCATATTCTTTGATATGCATTATTACTTTGGGTTCTATTTACAATGAGTGCGAAATATCGATATCCATTAGTGACAGTCTGTGTGAACTCTTTATATGTATTTGTTAGATAATCAGTTACACCTTGTTTTTCGTCAATTAGCACCCATAAACCAGATTTGGTATTATTCCAAGAAGCACTATCATTTGTTGCATATATTCGAAAATCTCTTGCTGACCTTTCAGCTGAACTGGGGCATATTCTATATGATTCTAATGTAATTGCCTCGCCTAAATCAATCATAATCCATTCACCAAAAAACGATGTATCATTATTAAAGTATTCACTTGTTCTTATAGCTAAACCATTGTTAGCTTGATAATGATTGCCACTATGCCAGGTAGAAGTAGTATTTTTGTCAAACATATTCCAAGCAGGAGTAGTACCAGAAAATGAACTACTAGCTTTTACATTTACTTGTACTCCCGAACCATCTGTATATGTAAATGTAAAATTATTTATAGCTTGTCTAGGATACCTTTGTGATAATGGAACAATCAAGAACTCAACAATTTTATCAGTATTTGCTAAGTTGTCTATTTTGAACCAGCCACTGATAGACAAATCATTGAAGGTATTCCAATTTTCCGATGGGATAGTTGCCTGTTGTCCTGCTGATATAAGGAGGCTGTTTTTGCCTTCTTCGAGAATATATGAGGCTCCACTAAGGGTTAATGACTTACTATTTCCTGATGTGTCTTTATCTACGGCAGTTGGCATGAATTGATAATAGATATATTCTTTTACAATATCTTTGGGTTCTAGGGCTACATTAGAGATACCTATATTGACAGCAGTTGGTTTAACAGCAAAAATAAGATTGCTTTGATAATCATAAGCCTCTAAAATATTCTTGGAAGGCACCATTTGAGTAGCAGAGAATGCAGCAGGATAAGCTGAACTTAATATTTGCAATGCATCAGTCGCTATCATATTTGTAAGAAGTACTGTATCATTTCCTATGATACTTAGATTAGATGCATAAAGGTTAGAAGTGACTGTCAGGTCATCTGAATAGACACCATTGACAATATATTTGTTATGTGTTCCATCGAACAAATTGTCAAGTGTCAAAGTTCTGATGTTATCAAAGAACATGTTAGAACCAAAATATTTATTTGTACCTTGTATAATTTCATCACAAGTTAATGCATCTATGCGGGCTGCTACCAAATTGGATACATTCTCAATGTCTGTGGAGACATCGTCCATCTGTTTATCAAATGCAATCGCAATGCTATGAATGATATCATTGGAGGTATTCAAAATGTAGTTTGATGTATTGGCAGAGATGGTCTCAAGAGACTGTAGTAGATGGTCCATTTCTGTGACAATATAATTTGAATTGACTTCTATGTTATTTGAAGTCATTTCATAGTTTGTCATAATGAGATTTGAAAGCAAGGCATCAGTATGTATGGTATATTCATCTATGTTATGCATTTCAGATAGGATTTGCAATACTATAGCATTGGAAGTATTGGTATTCAGAGTATTCTGGATAGCATTACTATTTTCCAGAAAGGCTGTTAGGTCTGTTTGCACTACGGATGCATCTGCTAGCAAAGATTGCACTGTTGTATCTAAGAAACTGTAAATATTCTGAAATGTTGTTGCAACATAATTGGATGCTTCTAGGACTGATACAATGATATTGTTGTGGAGAATGTTAGAACTTTCTAGAGCATATAGGATGGCATTTTGTTCGGAGGTATTTATATTATCTATAAGAGCATTTGAATATGCCAAGATGCCTTCTGATAGTGTATTTGATGTTGTTGCTAAATCTATACTGAATATGATATCAGTATTGGATGTAAAATTGGATACTGCCAGAATGTCGTATACTAGCTGTTCCGAAATCTGATTGGAAGTAGATTGAATATAATCTATTAGATGGTATATTGCAGTATCAACCAGATTTGAAAATTGGTATGCAAAATTACTTGATATATTGGATATATTTAAATTGCATGCATACAAGTATGTATCCAAGTCTTGTGTATTTACTTGAATGGTGTTTGAAGTTACAGCAACGCTGTTGTAAACATATTCATAGAGGTGATTTGAGGTTATTATGACGAAGTTTGATAAATTGTGGTGAATGCTGAAATCATAATCTAATATACTTGCATAACTGCTTAGTACATAGTTAGAAGCGTGAATATTTGATGCTTCTATAATAGGTATGACACGCTCTGTTTTATAGAATAGATTGGAACCCTCTGTTATGCCAGAAGTAGTACCGTCGCCTTTGTTAAGATTTAGGAGTTGCGAACCATCACCATATAAGTAGTTTGCGCGAACTTCAGTTGCATTTACTGTATTTGTAATGATGTTTGAAGCAGTGACATTACCATGGATGAGTAATTCTGAAGGATAGGTCCTGTTTTGTATATATTTATTCACTTCACCATTTGGAATATTATCGAGTGTCTTTGACCTTAGTGCAGCATCAAAATCGGCATCTGTGAAAGTAGTGAAACTGATGCCTTCGAAGAGTTTTGATAGTGTATAGAGATTTGCGACATTTTGGTATAATGTTTGATGGAGATTTGTTATGCTGTCTGAGATAATATTGCATGTATTTGTTATATTTGAAGCAAGCAATGATGTATATCTTTCAGATATCAAATTTGAGAAAGCGCTCTTTGATACATTCTTGAAAGGTTCTTCTGTCTCATCATTTAATATGAGTGTTCCTAGGGATAATGCTGAGCCAGTTATAAGAAGGTTGCCGCGAATAATTGTAGTCGTAGTGAGATCACTGTTAGTTACATTGAATGCTGCTATTCTGTTTTTATCTTGCGTACCAATATATGTAGTTATACCAAAGACATTGGATGATGGGTCTTCAATGCAAGTTCCAATGACAGCATATTCGGACGGATGATTTTTATAATCTGGTTGCAAAACAATTTCAGCATTCTCTGTCGTTGAAATAAACTTGGCTACCTCTGCGTCCTGTGCTTTGATATCGAGTTTAAGTTTATTATTCAATAATGTTGACATTCGTTGCTCTTAAAATCGCTCTTAAAATATCTATTTATTTTTTTTACAGCCTAAAATGCATTATGTTTGAAGCATGCATGTCAGATACGCTGATACTTCTATGCGGTGTAAGAACGAAATCAAGTTAAAAATATGAATTCCAAAAACTTTTTGAAAATCTAAAAATAATTCAATCATGCGCTTACGCTGATCTTTTTTAAGTCTATGGTAAACTTTTCATATTCTCTTTTGTAAGTTATCGTAGCATTTCATGATACCCCCTATGTAGGTATTTTGAGACTGTAAAGCATACTAGCGTAATAGTTCTATATAACATTATAAAAATAGTACATAATCAAGTTAAAAATACAATTTCCAAAAACTTTCTGAAAATCTAAAAATAATTCAATTATGTACTTTTTTTTAAGTCTATGGTAAACTTTCAAGGGATATATCTATATAATCTCTTAGCATTTCATGATACCCTCTATGTAGGTATTTTGAGACTGTAAAGCATACTAGCGTAATAGTTCTATATAACATTATAAAAATAGTACATAATCAAGTTAAAAATACAAATTACAAAAACTTTCTGAAAATCTAAAAATAATTCAATTATGTACTTTTTTTTAAGTCTATGGTAAACTTTCAAGGGATATATCTATATAATCTCTTAGCATTCTATGATATCTCTATGTAGGTATTTTGAGACTGTAAAGCATGCTAGCGTAATAGTTCTATATAACATTATAAAAAGAGTACATAATTAGAATAAAAATACAAATTACAAAAACTTTCTGAAAATCTAAAAATAATTCAATTATGTACTCTTTTTTAAGTCTATGATATACTTTTCATTCATACACATATATAATCTCTTAGCATTCCATAATATCTCTATGTAGGTATTTTGAGACTGTAAAGCATACTAGCGTAATAGTTCTATATAACATTATGAGTGATTCCTCACATTATAAAAATAGTACATTATGTACTATTTTTTAAGTATATGGTAAACCTTTCAATGAATACATCTATACATTCTCTTAGCATTTCATGATATCTCTATGTAGGCATTTTGAGACTGTAAAGCATACTAGCGTAATAATTCTATATAACATTATAAAAATAGTACATAATCAAGTTAAAAATACAATTTCCAAAAACTTTCTGAAAATCTAAAAATAATTCAATTATGTACTTTTTTTTAAGTGTAT
>Ga0164292_10000111_pt1 | contig 53279 bp, 50 predicted proteins | sample GEODES117metaG_FD_111486 | JGI IMG/M metagenome (GOLD analysis project Ga0164292, IMG submission 111486) | Eutrophic lake water microbial communities from Lake Mendota, Wisconsin, USA - GEODES117 metaG | ecosystem: Environmental > Aquatic > Freshwater > Lake | place: USA: Lake Mendota... | reverse complement strand
GCAGGTGAACATGCAGGTGAACATGCACATGGGCCAGCCCGACCTGCCCCCTCGCCGACAGCCCTGCTCCTCGCTATAACGGCTGGTATGACCACCATTGCCCCCATCCTGAACTCCATCCTTGTTGCCAATCGCGGAGAAATCGCCCTTCGCGTGTTCCGGACCGCGCGGCGGCTCGGCATGCGCTGCATCGCGGTGTATTCCGACGCGGATGCGGACGCGCCATTCGTGCGCTTTGCTGACGAGGCGCACCGGATCGGCCCGGCTGCGGCGCGCGAGAGCTACCTGCGCGGCGACACGATCATCGCGGTGGCAAAGGCGACGGGGGCTGCCTGCATCCATCCCGGCTATGGATTTTTGTCCGAGAACGCCGATTTTGCCGACGCGTGTCAGGCGGCAGGCATCGTCTTTATCGGCCCTCCCGCCTCCGCCATCCGTGCCATGGGCCTGAAGGACGCGGCCAAGGCCCTCGCCGAGCAGGCCAACGTGCCGGTCGTGCCGGGCTATCACGGCGCGCGGCAGGATGTGGCGTTCCTGGAGAGCGAAGCGGCCCGGATCGGCTATCCAGTGCTGATCAAGGCCGTGGCCGGCGGCGGCGGCAAGGGCATGAAGCGCGTCGATGCAGCGGCAGACTTTGCGGACTCGCTGGAAAGCGCCCAGCGCGAAGCGCGCAACGCCTTCGGTGATCCGCGCGTGCTGGTCGAGAAATATGTGCTCGCGCCGCGCCATGTCGAAATCCAGGTCTTCGGCGACAGCCATGGCAATGTCGTGCACCTGTTCGAGCGCGACTGCTCGCTGCAACGCCGCCACCAGAAGGTCATCGAGGAAGCCCCGGCCCCCGGCATGAGCCCCGAGGTCAGGGCAGCGATGGGCAAGGCGGCGGTCGAGGCGGCGAAGGCGGTGGGCTATGTCGGCGCCGGCACGGTCGAGTTCATCGCCGATGGCCGCGATGGGCTCCAGGCCGACCGGTTCTACTTCATGGAAATGAACACGCGGCTTCAGGTCGAACACCCGGTGACGGAGACCATCACCGGGCTCGATCTCGTGGAGTTGCAATTGCGCGTGGCGGCAGGTGACGCCCTCCCCTTCAGGCAGGACGATCTGACGATCACCGGCCACGCAGTCGAGGCGCGGCTCTATGCGGAGGATCCCGAGCGCGGCTTCCTGCCCTCCACCGGCAAGCTCTGGGCGCTGATACTGCCCGAGGCGGAGGGCATCCGCGTCGATGCCGGCGTCGAGGAAGGTGGCGAGGTGACGCCGTTCTACGACCCGATGATCGCCAAGATCATTGCGCGCGGTGACACCCGCCTCGAAGCGCTGGACCGGCTGGCCGCCGCCCTGGGTGAGACGATTGTCGCAGGGCCAAAGACCAACGCCCGTTTCCTGAAGAAGCTGTGCGAGGCGGAAGGTTTCCGAAACGGGCCGTTCGATACCGGTTTCATCGACCGCAACGCCGAGGCGCTGGGCGTGGTGCCGCAGCCGCTCGACCGGGCGGCGGTGGCTGCCGGCACCATGATGCTACTCGATGAACAGGCGAGCAATCTGCCGCGCTCCGGGCCGGCCCATGATCCCTGGGCGGTGGCCGATGGTTTTGCGCTTTCGTCGCAGCCGGCCCTGCCGGTGCCGGTCACGGCGGATGGCGAGCCGGTGCTGCTGCGCGTGCGCCGCGATGCCGGCGGCGCTGCGGTCGAGCTTGACGATGGCGAGCCGGGCAGCGAGCGCGACCTGACGCTGGTGATGGCCGACGAGGGCGTGATCGTGCTCCGCGATGGCCGGCAGACCTGGGTCAGGCTGGTCGATCCGCTGGCCGTCGATCCGGATGCCGGCGACGGGGCCGGCGGCTCGCAGATCAAGGCCCCGATGCATGGCAAGCTGATCGCGCTGTTTGTCAAGACCGGCGACAGGGTCGAGAAGGGCCAGCGTCTCGCCATCGTCGAAGCGATGAAGATGGAGCATGTGCTGACCGCCCCACGCGATGGCATGGTGATCGATGCCACAGGCGAGCCCGGCATGCAGGTGGCGCAAGGCGCACGCCTGGTCAGCATCGGGGATGCGGCTTGAAGCGTTTGGCTCCCGGCGCTGCCCTGCTGGCCATGATCGCTTCATCACCGGCACTGGCCTGCTCGTGCCTGCCGCGTTCGGAGGCGCAAATCATCGAGGCTGCGGATGTGGTGGTGGCCGGCAAGGTCGGTGATGTGCGGCGCATCGGGCCGGCCGGCAGCGGCAGCGTGATCGCGACCATCGAGGTGACGCGCATCATCAAGGGCCGCGTCCACCGCCAGATCCAGGTCCGGACCCGCGACGATCCGGCCGCCTGCGGTGTCGATTTCCAGCCCGGCAGCGTGGTCAGGGTCGCAGCGCAGAAGCTCAACGACGGGCTGAACACCAACCTGTGCATGGCTCTTGCCGCCCCGCGCGCGTGATCGCGTGCCGGCGGGCGCTGTCGATCACGGCACGGCGCCACAAACCGGCGTTCACATCTCCTGCGTGTTGAGCCGCCCGATGATCGGGAACTGCTCGGCTTCATAGACCTGCCCGGTCACCGGCGCGGATTCCGGGGATAGCCAGAAGCAGACATGGGCCGCGATCTCGGACGGGTCGAGCAATTTGCCGGTTGGCGCTGACGATTTGGGCAGCTTCGACATCCAGTCGAGCGGACGGCCCTCTGCGAGTTGGGTGCGGTTCTCGTTCTCGGTGGCGGTCCAGCCGACATTGAGACATGTCAGCCGGATGTGCTCCGACGCCAGCGAATTGGCGAGATTGCGCGTCATCGTCATCAGCGCACCCTTTGACATCGAATAGACCACCAGTTCGGACAGGCCCATCCAGCCATTGATCGAACCGATGGTGACGATGCTGCCCGGCGATTTCTGCGCCCGGAAGGCCTCGATGGCGGCCTTGGCACAGAGCAGCGGCGCACGCGTGTTGATGTGGAACAGCCGGTCGAAGACCTCCTCATCGGCCTGCTCGATGCTGTGGCGCGGATAGATACCGGCATTGTTGGCCAGCCCGTCGATGCGGCCGAAGGCCTTGACGGTGGCGGTCACGATGCGAGCGCAGGTCTTGGGGTTGCCCAGATCGCCGCCGACGGCCTTCGCGCCGCGCCCGAGCCGCCTCACCGCATCACGGGCCTCGGCCAGCGTCAGGCCATGCACCATGACCTTTGCTCCTTCCGCCAGCAGTTTCCGGCAGGTGGCAAAGCCGATGCCGCTGCTGCCACCGGTGACGAGGATGACGTGTCCTGAAAAGCGCTTGGCCATGGCCTTGTTCCCCATCCTTGAGTCTTCGCTGCACAACCTAAACCAGAACGCGATCCACAGCCCGCTGCCGCATGGCAGGTGCGCTGGCGTACAGCGTCGGTTATGACGCTGGCATGCCGCTGCATATTCTCAAACTCTGCGTCGGGGCGGATTCGATCCGCGACCTCGAAGACTGGATCGCCGACACGCTCGCGCTCTGGCGCAGACTTGGCCGGCCCGAGGAGCAGCTTCACACTACGCGCATGGTGCCCAAGCGCATGGATGAAATCATCGGATCAGGTTCGCTCTACTGGGTCATCAAGGGTCAGGTGAGCTGCCGCCAGATTATTGTGGACATCAGGCCCTTCACCGATGTTGACGGGATCGGCCGCTGCCATCTGGTGCTGGAGCCTGTGGTGGTGCCGGTCGAGCCGCGCCCGTGCCGGCCCTTCCAGGGGTGGCGCTACCTCGCCGATGCCGACAAGCCGCGCGATATCGCGGCCTCCGGCGGCGATCTGGCTGCAATGCCCGAGGAGATGCGCCGGCACCTGGCTGAACTCGGCCTGCTTTAGCCCGCAGGCTACGGGGCAGAGCCCCCGATTGCCAGCGTGATGCGGCTGGTGGGCTCACGCACGGCGCTGCCCGGCGCATCGAGCCGCGCATCTGTCATGCGCACCGTCGGACCCGAAATCGAGATGCCGGCAACCGGCTCACCGAACTCGTCGAGGATGACCTGACGCATCCGGGGTGACCGGGAAGCGAGAAGGGCCTTGCCACTGCCCGATCAATGACGGAGGCTGCGGGTTCCGGCGGAGATCGAATTCATCCTCGAACGCGTCACCAACATCGCCATGAGCACCGAGATCAACAGCGTGAACGAGTTTGAGGACGTGCTATGTCTTGACCCGTCACTGACGATCGAGAATGGCTGGGTCAGCATGGATGCAGCCACGCGCCACTCCGACAGGGCCCCGGCCACCGCCGGCACCTGAACAAGTTCCTGCCTTGCATCGCGCGACCGTAGCTGGTCACAGCCATGCTCCCGTCGGCAGCCTGCACGCGCCATTTCCTCCCCTGCCCTTTGCTTCATCAAGATCCGTCATGCCCCGCTTCAATGCCAACTTGACCATGCTGTTCACCGAACGGCCATTTCTCGACCGCTTCGAGGCGGCAGCCAAGGCCGGCTTCACCGGCGTCGAATACCTGTTTCCCTATGATTTTGCGGTGGACGACCTGGTCCAGCGCCTCAAGGCCCATGGCCTGACCCAGGCGCTGCACAACATGCCGGCGGGCGCTGGGCCGGCGGCGAGCGCGGCATCGCGATCCTGCCGGGCCGCGCGGACGAGTTCAGGGCCGGCGTCGAAAAGGCCATCGCCTATGCCACAGCGCTGGGCTGCAAGCAGGTCAATTGCATTGCCGGCATTGCCCCCCTGCCGGCATTGAGCGCTCGGTGCTGGAAGAAACGCTTATCGCCAACCTGCGCTTTGCGGCAGGCCGCCTGAAGCAGGCCGGGATCAAGCTGTTGATCGAGGCAATCAACCCGATCGACATCCCGGGCTTCTTCCTCAATATCACCGCCCAAGCGCTCGACATCATCGCCAGGACCGGTTCGGACAACCTGTTCGTGCAGCATGACACTACCACATGCAGATCGCCGAGGGCGACCTGGCGCGCACCATGGACCGCAACCTCTCCATGATCCCGCACATCCAATTGGCCGACAATCCGGGCCGCCACGAGCCCGGCACCGGCGAGATCAACTATCCGTTCCTCTTCGCCCATCTTGACCGGATCGGCTATTCGGGCTGGGACGGGGCCGAATACAGGCCCTGGACCACCACCGAAGCCGGCCTTGGCTGGCTCGAGGCAGCCCGCACGGCGCACGGCTGAGCGCACGGCTCTTGCACCCGTTTGGCGCGCCCATGGCAGGGCAACTGCTGGACGCAGGCTACAAGGTGGTCCGCGCCGTCAACCGCACCCAGCCTTCCGCTGATCTTCTTGCTAAGGAGCTGACGCTGGCCGGATCGGCGCGCGAGGTCGCGGCAGCCCCGGCATGGTGGGCGGTGACGGGCTCGAACCGCCGACCCTCTCGGTGTAAACGAGATGCTCTACCAACTGAGCTAACCGCCCTAACCTGCCAGACAGGAACCTGCAACCGGATCGCCTGACGCGCTGTGTCCTATGGTGTCAGCGGGTTGGGGGCAAGCCCCTCCCGCTCAGGGCCGTCGCAACCGCCAGGTTTTCCTGTTGTATTGCAAAGTGAAAGCCCCGGTGCGGACACCGGGGCCTTGTGTTATGCGGCTCGGCGCTCAGTGGGCGACCGAGGTTGCGCTGTCGTCGTCCTTGCGGCCGGCGCGGGCGTCGATGCGGGCATCTTCCGCCGCCTCGTCCCACTCGATCGGCTCGGGCTGGCGCACCAGGGCATGCTGGAGAACCTGATGCATGCTGGAGACCGGCACGATCTCAAGGCCGTTCTTCACGGACTTGGGCAGATCGACCAGATCCTTGGCATTCTCCTCGGGGATCAGCACCTTCTTGATGCCGCCGCGGAGCGCTGCCAGCAGCTTCTCCTTGAGCCCGCCGATCGGCAGCACCCTGCCCCGCAGCGTGACCTCGCCTGTCATGGCGATGTCGCGCCGGATCGGGATATGCGTCAGCACCGAGACGATGGCGGTGGCCATCGCAATGCCGGCAGACGGGCCGTCCTTAGGGGTCGCACCTTCCGGAACGTGGACATGGATGTCCCGCTTGTCGAAGAAGGGCGGCTTGATGCCGAAGTCGACAGCGCGCGAGCGGACATAGGATGCAGCCGCCGAGATCGACTCCTTCATCACGTCGCGCAGGTTGCCGGTCACCGTCATCTTGCCGCGTCCGGGCATCAGCAGGCCTTCGATCGTCAGCAACTCGCCGCCGACCTCGGTCCAGGCAAGACCGGTCACCACGCCGACCTGATCCTCGCTCTCAGCCTCGCCATAACGGTAGCGGGGCGGGCCGAGATACTCCTCAAGCAGATCGGGCGTCACCGAGACCTTCTTCTTCTTGAGCAGGATGATGTCCTTCACGCCCTTTCGGACGGTGTTGGAAATCTCGCGCTCGAGATTGCGCACGCCGGCCTCCCGCGTATAGCGCCGGATCAGCTTCTCCAGCGCCTCGTCAGTGAGCTGCCATTCCTTCTTGTCGAGCCCATGCTTGGACACGGCATTCGGGATCAGGTGCTTCTTGGCGATCTCGCCCTTCTCTTCCTCGGTGTAGCCGGCAATGCGGATCACTTCCATCCGGTCCAGCAGGGCCGGAGGGATGTTCAGGGTGTTGGCCGTGGTGACGAACATCACGTTCGACAGATCATAGTCGACCTCAAGGTAGTGGTCGTTGAAGGTCGAGTTCTGTTCCGGATCCAGCACCTCCAGAAGGGCCGCTGACGGATCGCCGCGGAAGTCCATGCCCATCTTGTCGATCTCGTCGAGCAGGATCAGCGGATTGCTGGTCTTGGCCTTCTTCATCGACTGGATGATCTTGCCGGGCATCGAACCGATATAGGTGCGGCGATGACCGCGGATCTCGGCCTCGTCACGCACGCCGCCGAGCGACATGCGCACGAACTCGCGCCCGGTCGCCTTGGCGATTGACTTGCCGAGCGAGGTCTTGCCCACACCGGGCGGGCCGACGAGGCACAGGATCGGGCCCGTGAGCTTGTTGGTGCGCTGCTGCACCGCCAGATACTCGACGATCCGGTCCTTGACCTTCTCCAGCCCGTGATGATCGGCGTCCAGCAGATCCTGCGCAGCCTTGAGGTCCTTCTTGATCTTGGACTTCTTGTTCCACGGAATGCCCAGCATCCAGTCGAGATAGTTGCGCACGACCGTGGCTTCCGCCGACATCGGCGACATCTGGCGCAGCTTCTTGACCTCGGCGATGGCCTTGTCGCGGGCTTCCTTGGTCAGCTTGGTCTGCGCGATCTTCTGTTCGAGTTCGGCCAGTTCATCGCGGCCTTCCTCGTTGTCACCCAGTTCCTTCTGGATCGCCTTCATCTGCTCGTTGAGGTAATACTCGCGCTGGGTCTTCTCCATCTGCCGCTTGACGCGGGAGCGGATGCGCTTCTCGACCTGGAGCACGGAGATTTCGCTCTCCATGAGGCCCAGCACCTTTTCGAGGCGGCCGGCGACTTCCAGCGTCTCCAGCACCATCTGCTTGTCGGCGATCTTGACCGCCAGGTGCGAGGCCACCGTGTCGCCGAGCTTGGAGGGCACGTCGATCTGGGTCACCGCGGCGACGACCTCGGGCGAGACCTTCTTGTTGAGCTTCACATAGTTCTCGAACTCGGAGATGACCGAGCGGGCCATCGCCTCGACCTCGACCTTCTTGCCTTCGATGTCAGCCAAAGCCTCGACACTCGCGGCATAATACTCATCGGCCTTTGTGAACTTCTTGATGCGGCCGCGCGAGGCACCCTCGACCAGCACCTTCACGGTGCCGTCAGGCAGCTTCAGCAATTGCAGGACGCTGGCCAGCGTGCCGATCTCGAAGATCGCATCGGTGGCCGGATCATCATCGGAGGCGTTCTTCTGGGTGGCGAGGACGATCAGGCCATCGGCCTTGACCACTTCCTCAAGCGCACGGATCGACTTTTCGCGCCCGACGAAAAGCGGTACAATCATATGCGGGAACACGACGATATCGCGCAGCGGCAGCACCGGATATTCGGCAACTGAACCGGGGACGATGGCAGGGCGAGCCTTTTGTGCGCTCATCACGAATTCCTTGTCAGGTTTGCGGCCAGGCAGGCCCCCATATGGGCGACCATCGAGACCGAAGACGGGCCAGCGGGCGCTGGACCCGGACCGCAGGTGCCACCCTCAACAGGCATGGCAAGTTTGATTCTGCAGCCGAATATCAAGGTGGCGATAACAGCCTGATGTTTCAAGCGGCGCAATGCGACATGGTGAGCCTCGGTGGCTCATGAATGCAGCAGGCGCCCTGCTGACGGGCGAGCAAGGCGCATGCCAGCAGCAGCCAGACCAGTGGCGCGCGCGAGCTGCTCCGCCGGCAACCCCGACCCCAGTTGGACGAGCCGCTGCTGGAATTCGGCGAACTGTTCGAGCTTGCATTCGAGAACGCGTCACTGCCGAACACGGTGGCTGCTTGTGTTGCTGGAGCTGTTCCGCGAGCCGTTGGACGACCGGTTGATCGAGGTGTTGGTTGAGGCGTTGCCGCGTGACAGCGTGCCCTTGAAGTCCATCGGGCAGGAGGCCACCTGCACGCCAGAGGCGGCAGGGGTTGCGGCAACGGGGGTAGCTGCCGCGCGGCCCATGCCGACCAGCGCCGGAGCGGTCTGGCCAATCGCCGTCCTGGCCTGTCCGATTTCGGGGACGGCATGCGCCATGGCGCCCGTGGCGGTCAGGGTCGTCGGCGCTGAGCCGACGATCAGTGATGCTGTGATGCGGTGTGTCATGGCGGTCTACTGTTTCGATGCGACGGCTTTCAAATGCCGGTCACCGGGAGAACGACGCACGCAGCCGGGTTATTCCCGGCATGGTGAAAACTGTGTGATGAGGCCGGAACCGGCGGCGTTTCAGCCTGATGGTGGCATCCAAGCAAAAACGGCGGATCGTGCGATCCGCCGTTTGGGGATGGTTTCAAGACCGCAGGCGAATGGCTCGAGTTTGAGCCGCTACCGCGAACGCTCATGCGCTCTTGGATTCCGCCGCCTTGTCCTTCTCTTCGTAGATGTAAAGAGGGCGCGCCTTGCCGTCGATGACCTCGGGGCTGATGACGACCTGATTGACCCCGTCGAGGCCAGGCAGGTCATACATCGTCTCCAACAGGATGCCTTCGAGGATCGAGCGCAGGCCGCGCGCGCCGGTCTTGCGCTCGATGGCCTTGCGGGCGATCACATTGAGGGCCTCATCGGAGAAGGAGAGTTCGACATCCTCCATCTCGAACAGGCGGGCATACTGCTTAACCAGCGCGTTCTTGGGCTCTGTCAGGATCGTCTTGAGGGCGGCCTCGTCGAGATCTTCCAACGTGGCCAGAACAGGCAGGCGGCCGACGAATTCCGGGATCAGGCCGAACTTAAGCAGATCGTCGGGCTCGACCTCGCGGAAGATCGCGCCGGTGCGGCGATCATCGGGGCCCTTGACCTTGGCGCCGAAGCCGATCGACGTGCCCTGACCGCGGGCGGAGATGATCTTTTCGAGGCCGGCAAAAGCGCCGCCGCAGATGAACAGGATGTTGGTGGTGTCAACCTGGAGGAACTCCTGCTGCGGATGCTTGCGCCCGCCTTGCGGCGGCACGGACGCCACGGTGCCTTCCATGATCTTCAGCAGGGCCTGCTGCACGCCCTCGCCCGAGACATCGCGCGTGATCGACGGGTTGTCGGACTTGCGCGAGATCTTGTCGATCTCGTCGATGTAGACGATGCCGCGCTGGGCCCGCTCGACGTTGTAGTCGGAGGCCTGAAGCAGCTTGAGGATGATGTTCTCCACGTCCTCGCCGACATAGCCTGCCTCGGTCAGCGTGGTGGCGTCGGCCATGGTGAAGGGCACATCGAGAATGCGGGCCAGCGTCTGGGCCAGCAGCGTCTTGCCCGAACCGGTAGGGCCGACCAGCAGGATGTTCGACTTGGCCAGTTCGACATCATTGTGCTTGGTCGCGTGGTTGAGGCGCTTGTAGTGGTTGTGGACGGCGACGGAGAGCACCTTCTTGGCGTGCTCCTGCCCGATCACGTAATCGTCCAGAACCTTGCGAATTTCCTTCGGCGTCGGGACCCCATCCTTGGCCTTGACCATCGAGGTTTTCGATTCCTCGCGGATGATATCCATGCAAAGCTCGACGCACTCGTCGCAGATGAACACGGTCGGGCCCGCAATCAGCTTGCGTACCTCGTGCTGGCTCTTGCCGCAGAACGAGCAATACAGCGTGCTCTTGGTGTCGCCGGTTGCCTTGGTCATGGCAGTTCTCCATCGTTGCGATTCGAAAACCGCCGCAACGCGCGGTCATGTTCATCGTCCGCCTCTGGCGGTCCGATTCGATCAGTAATTACCCATTCGTCCCATCAGAACGTTAACGCGGCACACCTGATTGCCGGCCAATGACCGGAACCGCTCACTGTGCGGGAGCAGTATGGGCTGGCAAAGAGCATTCGCCAACCCGCTTTGTGTCACGCCTGCGTCGCAAAACCGTGACCTGCGACGATTCAGCCGGACCCGTTTCAGGTTGCCGATGCCGGCGCGGTCACCGCACCACCGTCATCCGGGCGCTTGCTGATGACCTGATCAATCAGACCGAAGGCCTTGGCATCTTCGGAGGACATGTAGTTGTCCCGCTCCAGCGCGTCCTCGATCTCCTTGTAGGTGCGGCCGGTGTGCTTGACATAGATCTCGTTGAGGCGGCGCTTGGTTGTGTCGAACTCGCGCGCATAGATCATGATGTCGGTGACCTTGCCCTGATAGCCGGCGGAAGGCTGGTGCACCATCACGCGGGAATTCGGCAGGGCGAAACGCTGGCCCTTCTCGCCGGCGGTCAGCAGAAGCGAGCCCATCGAGGCGGCCATGCCGAGGCAGATCGTGGTGATCGGCGGCTTGATGAACTGCATGGTGTCGTAGATCGACATGCCGGCTGTGACCGCGCCGCCCGGCGAGTTGATGTAGAAGGAGATTTCCTTCTTGGGATTGTCGGCCTCAAGGAACAGCAGCTGCGCCACGATCAGCGATGCGCCGTAATCCTCGACGGGGCCTGTGAGGAAGATGATCCGCTCGCGCAGCAGGCGGGAATAGATGTCGAAGGCCCGCTCGCCGCGGCTTGACTGCTCGATCACCATCGGCACGAGATTGTTGTAAACTTCGACGGGGTCGCGATCGCGGATCATGGATGTGGGGCTCCTCGGCGCAGCCAACGATTCGACCGCGCGTGTATCGCTAATGTAGTCACGCCCCACGCGATTACAAACGGAAGCGGTGTTTTCGCGGGCCGGCCATCTGCTCGCTCGCCGCAGCTTGGCACCGTGCTGTGATGATGATCTGGGGCCCGACACCTGCCGCGTGGCATCTTCCAGTTCCTGCGAGAAGCGGATCGCCCAGTTCTTCAGCATGCAGGCAGTGCAACGCTGAGCGCCGATGCGCCAAAGCCGGGAACAGCGCAGACTTCGCGCAGTTCAATGGTCAGATAGTGGGCGCGGCTGATGATCTCCTGAAGGGCTTCAATCTCGTGCTCTGACAGAGACCTGAGCGTCCGTTCAGAAGGGCCCGGTTGGGACGGAGCCGGATAGAGGCTGGACGGGTCGGACAAGGCGGGTCACCTGCTGCTGGCATACCCCCATGGCAGCGGATGCGCTGTACTGGAGACATATCGGGCGCTCCAACCGCCTGATTCGCACTCAGGATGCAGGCATGTGCGGGCACATGCCTTCGGACGCGTTTCGTTGCCTTCGAAGCACCAGGCCGTGAAAGGGTGCCACAGCGTCGCTCTGGTGCGATGCCGCGCTAGCAATCGCCACGAAGCCCGATGTGCCACCGACCAGCTTAGCCGAGGAGGCACCCCGAGAGCCCGGCCGCAGTGCGCGCCGGTCCCGCAGCGACGACATCGCCGTCCTCGAAGCCCTCGATACGATCATTGCATCCGGCGCTCTGGGTGGCAGCGAGCGCCTGCCGGCCCTGTTGCGCTATCTGGTGACGGAGGAACTGGCCGGCAGGGGCCCTCGCTTATGATCCGGCCTTTGCGGCAGGAGGCGGGGCACTGGCCTCCAACATGATCGAACGAGGACGCAGCCTAGGCGGAGAGGCCCACGCCGCGCAGCTGGCGGCAGCCGAGGCGCTGATCGCCGGCTGTTCAGGCGGCAACCCAATGCTGGATAGCACACGGATGGCCCTGGCGGCCTGCAAGGCCGATGTGGCCGGAGTTCGACGTCTCGCCAACGAAGTGGCGACAGCCTATCCGAACAATCCGGATGTTCTTTGCGATGCCGGATCGAAACTCGGCATGGCTGCCGGCGACTGGGCGCAAGCTGCCGTACTGGAAGCCCGCGCGATGGCGCTGCCCTCCAGGATGGGCTGCTGCTGGCCGACGCACACAAGCGCCTTGGCGACCTTGGTCTGCATGGGCGAGGCGATCTTCTGGCCACGGTCGAGCGCCAAAGCTGGAACGAAGACACCAAGGCCGCTTAACGCCGCAGGCTCCTCTCAGCCATCTCGCCATAAGCAAACGGTGGCGTGCCCGAGGCAGCGCCGCCGTATCTCGTCAGGACGCGCCGGTTTCTGACGGCGTCAATCGGCTTTCTTCTTGGCCTTGGCCTGGGCTGGCTTGGCGGCAGCGGCTTCGCCATCTGCGGTGGGAGCATCTTCGTCGGCGAACAGCACGTCACGGCTGACCTTGCTGTCTTCGACGGCCATCTGGCCGAGCAGGTGATCGACCACCTTCTCCTCGAAGATGGGAGCGCGCAGTTCGGCAAGAGCCTGCGGGTTCTTGCGGTAGAACTCCCAGACCTGCTTTTCCTGGCCCGGATACTGCCGCGCCCGTTCGATCAGGGCCTGCGTGACCTCGTCGTCGGAGATCTGGATCTTGGCGCTGTCGCCGATTTCGGCCAGCACGAGGCCCAGTCGCACGCGGCGCTCGGCGATCTTCTGGTAATCGGCGCGGGCGGCCTCTTCAGTGGTGCCTTCATCGGCGAAGGTCTTGGCGGCCTGCTTCATGTCGGCCTCGACCTGACCCCAGACGTTGGTGAATTCCTGCTCGACCAGCGTCGGCGGCAATTCGAACGTGTAGCGCGTGTCGAGCGCATCGAGCAGCACCTTCTTGAGCTTGCGCCGGGACTGGGCGTCCATCTCGCGCTGGAGCTGTGCCCTCACGGCACTCTTCAGCGCGTCGAGGCTTTCAAGCCCGAACGCCTTGGCAAGATCCTCGTCGATCTTGACGGGCTCTGGAGCCTGAACTGCGCTGACCTTGACCTCGAACGAAGCGGCCTTGCCGGCAAGATTGGGGGCCTGATAGCCTTCGGGGAAGCTGACGTTGACGGTGCGCGTCTCGCCAGTCTTGGCGCCGAGCATCTGGTCCTCGAAGCCGGGAATGAAGGAGTTGGAGCCGAGCACGAGGTCGATGTCCTGGCCGGTGCCGCCGTCGAACTTGACGCCGTCGATCGAGCCGACGAAATCGATGACCAGCTTGTCGCCGGCCTCTGCCTTGGCCTTGTCACCCTTTGGCGCAAAGGAGCGGTTCTGGCTGGCCATGCGCTCGAGCGCGCCGTCCACGTCAGCATCCGGCACATCGGCCACAAGACGGGTCAGGGCCACGCCGGAATGATCGACAACCTCGATCTTCGGCAGCACCTCGACAACGACTGTGAAGGCCAGATCGCTTCTGGCATCGAGGGCGGCCTCGATCTCGTCCTTGTCTTCGGGAAAACGCACCTTTGGTTCCATGGCGAAACGCAGGGCGTTGTCCGTCGAAATCTTCGTGTTGGCCTCGTTGACGGCATTCTGCAGCACGTCGTTCATGACCGAGCGGCCATACATCTTGCGCAGATAGCCGGGCGGCACCTTGCCGGGGCGGAAGCCGTTGATCTTGACCTTGTCCTTGAGGCCTTCAAGGCCATCGACCAGACGGGTTTCCAGATCGGCAGCGGTCAGCACCACCTTGAACTCGCGCTTGAGGCCCGTTGAGAGGGTTTCTGTCACCTGCATCGTGCTGGTCCGTTCTTTTCGAAAACTGTCTGTCCAAAACTGCCTAAACCGAGGCCGATGACGCGGTGGAAAACGGGCACGGCTGGCTGGTGCGGGCGGAGGGACTCGAACCCCCACACCTTGCGGCGGTGGAACCTAAATCCACTGCGTCTACCAATTCCGCCACGCCCGCGAAGCCAAACCGTACCGTTGAGCCATCAGCCGAGGACGGATATGGGGTCCCTATAGCAGAGGTTCAGCCAAGTGCAGCAAAAAAATGTGCCCGAATGCGCTGCCGGGCCGGCTATCAGAGCTTTGCGCCAGGATGCTCGTCAGGATGAAGCGCCTTGCCGAGAATGTGGCGCGACTGGCCCACGACATGGCGCGTCGATCCGACGATCAGTGGATCTGCGCCGAAAACCAGGCTGGTATCCTTGTTGGGATAGTCCAGCGAGGACAGGAAATGCTGGAGGCAGTTCAGCCGGGCGCGCTTCTTGTCATCCGATTTGACGATGACCCAGGGCGCATCGGCGGTGTCGGTGTAAAAGAACATCGCCTCTTTCGCTTCGGTGTAGTCGTCCCATTTGTCGAGCGATGCGAGATCGATCGGAGAGAGCTTCCACTGCTTGAGCGGATCGACCTCGCGGGACTTGAAGCGACGGACCTGCTCCTCGCGCGTGACCGAGAACCAGTACTTGTAGAGCCGGATTCCTGTGCGTGTGAACATCTGTTCGAGCAGCGGTGCCTGCCGCATGAACTCGAGGTACTCCGCCGGCGAACAGAACGACATGACCCGCTCGACGCCGGCCCGGTTGTACCAGGAGCGGTCGAAGAACACGACTTCGCCTGCGGCCGGCAGGTGCTCGACATAGCGCTGGAAATACCATTGCGTGCGCTCGCGGTCAGTGGGCTTTTCGAGCGCGACGACGCGTGCGCCGCGCGGGTTCATGTGCTCCATGAAGCGCTTGATGGTGCCGCCCTTGCCGGCCGCGTCGCGCCCTTCGAACAGGATCACGACGCGCTCGCCCGCTTCCTTGATCCAGTTCTGGGCCTTCAGCAATTCGACCTGGAGCGCCGCCATCTGGCGGACATAGGACCCCTCGGTCAGCCGGTCAGCATAAGGATAGGCGCCGCTTTCGAAGGCGCGGCGGATCGTATCCGGGTCGGCCTCGGCACGGCGCAAGGCTTCGCGTCGCTCAGCCTTGGTGGAGCGGCGGCTCGCAGCGCTTTCCGGTGCCGGATCGGCAAGCGATGCGGCGGCGCGGCCGATCGGGCCGGCGCTGTCCAAGGGCAGTTCCCGCTCGGGGATACTCTCGGCTGATCTGTCCATGGCCGGCGCCTTCTGTCGCGATCGTCATCGTGACGATTCAGTGACAGGCTAGGCATGCCATGGTGTGAGCGGCTTGACCTGCGTCAAGTGCGGAGCGCCGGGCCTCAACGGGCCGGGCTGCGTGTCATGCGGGTGATGCCCTTGCGGGCGGCGAACATGCGGCCATAGACATCACCGGCCAGATCGGGGCGATAGCAGGCCTGGCCGAGCAGCGGTGCCCATTCGTATTCGAGCGTGTCGACCAGATCGAAATCCGCCTTCAGCCGCGCCTCGCATTGCAGGCGGTTCTTGCGGTTCTGGTATTCGAGCAGGACGAGCGACGTCCTCGACAGGTCGATATGGTCGAGCACATCGCCCTCCCCGCCCTCGATGTCGATCTTGACGATATCGGGCGAGGCGATGCTGGCCGGATCGACGACGGCCACCTCGTAGCTTTGCACCTGCGATCCCGCCACGAACGTATCGCCGGCATAGGCGGCAAGGCCCGATTCGCCATCGCCGGCGAAGCGGCTCATGAACGTCGCGGTCTTCTGGCCGCCGGGAAAGAGTGCGGCATTGACCGGCTTGATGTCCCGGCGCTGGTGCGTGTTGCGCTTGAGGAACTCGAACGTGCCGGGATGCGGCTCGTAGCAGGTCACGACGCTGCCCGGCCAGCGCGCCGTTGCCCACAGCGCGAAGGAGCCGACATTGGCCCCGATGTCGAGAATGTCGAGACCGATGCCGTCAAAGCCTGCCTCATACTCGCCTTCAAGCACATCCTTGATGGCCCAGTGCATGGCTTCTGGAACGTCCAGACTCATCGGAATGCGCGCAATATAGTGGTTCACGGAATTCAGCCCTCGCTGCGGATTGGTCTAGCCCCGCCGCAGATGTAACGCGTCCGTGATCGCAGCGCAAAACCGGATTGGCCGCCTCAGCCGGCTGCCGGGGCCGCGGTTGCGGGACGGGCCTTGAGCGCAGGGCAAATCCCGTGCGATGGAGTTGCATGATCACCGCATGCAACGGCCTTCGCCTTTCCCGCCGCGCTGCCCTCGGCGGCCTGCTCGCCACCGCGGCAGGCCCCGCTCTCGGCCAGCAACGTCCGCCGCAGGCTGGCGGGTCCGGCACAACCGCGGTGCCGGTGACAGCCGAAGCGCGCGAGGTGCGGCATGCGCTCACCCTCGCCCCGGCGAGGGCGCGGCTGCGGCCAACCCCGCCGGTCGATTTCGACATCTGGGGCGTTAACGGCGCGACCCAGGCGAGACCGATGCGGATACGCCTCGGTGACACGGCGCTGGTGAGCGTGAACAATCGCACGGACCAACCCTTGGCACTGCACTGGCATGGCGTGCGCGGCCATGCGGCAGGTGAAGGGAACGGACTGTGGCCCACGCCGATCGCGCCCGGCAGCGCCTTCACCTACCGGCTGACTCCACCTGATGCCGGCACCTTCTTCTGGCGGCCGCTGGTTCAGGGCGGGTCAGGCCCCTTGCAGGATCGTGGACTTACCGGGGCGCTGGTCGTCGAGGAGGCCAGCCCGCCGCCGGTCGATCTCGACGTCGTGGTGATTGTCGATGACTGGCTGCTGACCGACGACAACAAGGTGGCGCCCTTCGAGCGTGGGCCTGGCCATGCCGCGGCAGGCCGGCTGGGAAGCTGGGTCACGGTCAATGGCCGGTCAGCGCCGGAGCGGATCGCGGTGGCACAGGGCGCGCGGGTGCGGCTGCGCCTGATCAGCGCCTGCAATGCGCGGCTGATGCGGCTGCGCTTTGACGGCATGCGGCCTTACGTGATTGCCGTCGACGGGCAGCCGACAGACAGTTTCGAGCCGCTGCGGGCCGCCCTGCCCTTTGCGCCGGGCACACGCTACGACCTTTTGATCGATGTGCCGGCCGAGACCGGCGCAGTCGGCTCGGTGGTGGCGCAACTGGGTGGCGGCCTGCCGCTGGTGATGCTGACCACGACCGACAGGCCGGTGACGCGCCCGCCCCTGCCGACCATCGGGCCGATCGGCGAGAACCGGCTGCTTCCAGCCGCTGTGCGGTTGCAGGATGCCCAACGGGCCGAGATGGTGATCGAAGGCGGCGCGCGCGCCACGGCAGACGGCAAGCTCGATCTGGCTGGCGTCAATCTCGATGCGCCCTGGCAGATCAACGGCGCACCGGGCGGGACCGCCACCAAGCCACTGTTCAGCGTGCCACGCGGCAAGCCCGTGGTGCTGGCCGTGACCAACCGCACCATCTGGACGCAGGTGCTGCACCTGCATGGCCACAGTGCCCGCCTGCTGCACCCGCTCGATGACGGCTGGGAGCCCTACTGGACCGATACGGCCCAGATCCCGGAAGGCAAGACCCTGCGCTTCGCCTTCAGGGCCGAGTTCCCCGGCAACTGGCTGATCAGCTCCGCCGTAACCGAACGGCTCGATGCCGGGCTGTGGACGTGGTTCGAGGTGACGGGCTGAGATGCCAAACGGTTTGAAGAATCAAGGTTTTCACTTATGCCTTTGATCGCTCCAGCCCGGTGTAACCGACAATGCGCCACATGAGTTTGACCTAGCCCCCGAAGAACGTCTCCCAAGGCTGAATGTGCATCATCGGTCTTGGAGGAACGGACATGACGGGGACTGTGCGGGCGCGCTGTACGCTGGAGTTTAAACAGGAGGCGGTTCGGGAGGCCGCCGTGAAGCTGAAGGAGCGCACGCTGACCAACCTCTACAACCAGCGCCCGCAATGGCTGTTCGACGCGCATGCCACACTCGACCGCGCCGCGGCTGCCGCCTATGGCTGGCCCGAGGACATCGGCACCGACGAGGCCCTCGCAAGGCTGCTCACCCTCAACCCCGAACGCGCGGCAGCGGGGCGCTGAGCGGCCTCACCGCCCCTTCAGCACGCGCATGAACAGCGCGACCCCCACCCCGAAGGCGGCGCCGATCAGCGCGCCGCGCCACATGTTCTGGGGGTTGAAGCCGAACAGGATGTTGCCGCCCTTGATCAGCGGCACCAGCAGGCCATTGCCGAGCAGCCAGGGGCCAAGCAGGCCGAACAAGGCCCCACGACCGAGATCGATGGCGATCGGAATGCGTCCCCCGATCGCGGCATAGACGACGCCCCACAGCCCGCCCCAGAACATGCTGTTGGCAATGGCGGGAACACCCAGCGGGCCGACGGCGCGCATTGACCATGGGAAGTTGGGCACAAACCCGAGTAGATGCAGGGCCAGGATCATTGCCTGATGAAAGACCAGCACGGCGAGCGCGCCGGCCACGAACCCGATGATCAACCGCCTTGCCATATGGTTTGTCCTTGCCTGTTGTGATGCGGCCGGAAGGGCCCGGGCCGGAAGGAGCACGCATCGGCGCCGACAGCCTCCATCGGCTGCAGCCCCCTGCGATTTGCCTGTTTCGCAGACTTGCACGTGCGGTTCGCATCACAAAGAGGTTTGCGACAGGAAAGTCGCTCGGGGGATTGGACTGCCATTTGCGCCGCCGGCGCACTGATCCTTGGGGTGACTGCCTAATTTTAAGGCACTATGCCTTTGGTTTGATCAGGACAAGCAAAGCCTTTATGCAGCATTCTTGACGCTCCGTCTGGCTTGCCCTCATCCAAATGGTATGAGAAGCCTGCTCGCAATGGCCGTCTGGCAGGAGCTGTGAAGCATGAAGAAGATTGAAGCGATCATCAAACCGTTCAAGCTGGACGAGGTGAAGGAAGCGCTGCAGGAAATCGGCCTGCAGGGCATCACCGTGATCGAAGCCAAGGGCTTTGGCCGCCAGAAGGGCCACACCGAGCTCTATCGCGGGGCCGAGTATGTGGTCGACTTCTTGCCCAAGGTGAAGATCGAGATCGTGCTGAACGACGACCTGCTCGACAAGGCCATCGAAGCGATCAAATCCGCCGCCCAGACGGGCCGGATCGGAGATGGCAAGATATTTGTATCTACGGTTGAGGAAGCAATCCGCATCCGCACCGGCGAGACGGGGGCGGACGCGATCTGAGCCAGCCTTTGCCGGCTGACTGATGATTGCTGATTGGAACACCCGAACCCACCACCACGAGGCCGGCTCCGGTCTCATTCCCGAAACTGAAGATGCTGAGGAAACACCGATGAAGACCGCCAAGGACGTCCTCAAGGCGATCAAGGACAACGACGTCAAGTACGTCGATTTTCGTTTCACTGATCCGCGCGGCAAGTGGCAGCACGTCACCTTCGACGTGGGCATGATCGACGAGGACATCTTCGCCGAAGGCACCATGTTCGACGGCTCGTCGATTGCCGGCTGGAAGGCCATCAACGAGTCCGACATGATCCTCATGCCCGACCCGTCGACCGCCACGATGGACCCGTTCTTCTCGGCCTCCACCATGTCGATCGTCTGCGACATCCTCGAACCATCGACCGGCGAGCCCTATGGGCGTGACCCGCGCGGCATGGCCAAGAAGGCCGAGGCCTATCTCAAGTCGACCGGCATTGGCGACACGATCTTCATCGGACCGGAAGCTGAATTCTTCATCTTCGACGACGTGAAGTTCGCGGCCGACCCCTACAACACCGGTTTCAAACTCGACAACGTCGAACTGCCGACCAACGGCATGACCGACTATGAAGGCGGCAACATGGGCCACCGGGTCCAGACCAAGGGCGGCTATTTCCCCGTTCCGCCGCAGGACACCTGTCAGGACATGCGCGGCGAAATGCTGGCTGCAATGGCTTCGATGGGCGTCAAGGTGGAAAAGCATCACCACGAGGTGGCCTCGGCCCAGCACGAACTCGGCATGAAGTTCGACACGCTGGTCAAGATGGGCGACCAGATGCAGATCTACAAGTACGCCATCCACAACGTCGCCCAGAGCTACGGCAAGACCGCAACCTTCATGCCGAAGCCGGTTTATGGCGACAACGGCTCGGGTATGCACGTTCACCAGTCGATCTGGAAGGGCGGCAAGCCGATCATGGCCGGAAACAAGTATGCCGACCTGAGCCAGGAGTGCCTTTGGTACATCGGCGGCATCATCAAGCATGCCAAGGCGCTCAACGCCTTCACCAATCCCTCGACCAACTCCTACAAGCGTCTCGTTCCCGGCTATGAAGCCCCGGTGTTGCTGGCTTACTCGGCCCGCAACCGCTCGGCCTCCTGCCGTATTCCATGGACCCAGTCGCCGAAGGCCAAGCGCGTGGAAGTCCGCTTCCCCGATCCGATGGCGAACCCCTACCTTGCCTTCGCCGCCATGCTGATGGCCGGCCTCGACGGCATCCAGAACAAGATCGATCCAGGCCCAGCCATGGACAAGGATCTGTATGACCTGCCGCCGAAGGAACTGAAGAAGATCCCGACCGTGTGCGGCTCGCTCGACGAAGCGCTGTCCTCGCTCGACAAGGATCGCGGCTTCCTCAAGGCCGGCGGCGTGTTCAACGACGACTTCATCGATTCCTACATCGAGCTGAAGAAGGGCGAAGCAGACCGTTTCCGCATGACCCCGCACCCGCTCGAGTTCGTGATGTACTACTCGCTCTGAGACTATTCGGTCGAGCATCGGCACACGATCAAGGGCGCAGGCTTCCTGCGCCCTTTTTCTTTGATTCGCCATTTTCAATAGCCGGCCTGGCTCTCGTCGTCAGCCGGCGCGTTTGCAGGAAGGCTTGCTGCCCTGTCAGTTTTTTTCCCGGAAACCGTATGGTTTGGCACGGTGCTTGCCGGTGTATTGCCAGTGTATTGGCGTTGGCTTCGGCCTCACGCGTTTCCTCCCGACCGTGGATACGGTCTACCTCAAGCCGGGGCCGCCATGCCCCGGTTTTTTGTGTCGGGTTGCTGTTCAGCGGGGCGCGGAGAACGGCGGCGCGCCGGCTCACATCATCGCGAAGGTCAGACCGCCCGCGACCAGCACGATCCCGGCAGCCCAGGCCAGCCAATGCGAGGCCTGCGACATCTGTGCGGGCAAGGCCTCGACATCCTCGAACCCAAAGGCCTGACCGGCCATTTCGGCGTCGCGCGACAGGCGCAGGTGATCGAACGGATTGCCACGCAGAGCCACGATGTCATCCTCCCGCAATGTTCGGAACGACCGCCGCGCCTTTCGCGACGCGGCTGGCGAACCCGAACTCCATGAGACTGGCACATTGCGGTTAAGAAACGGCGACGTCCGGGAACTGTCGTGGCAGACAGCGGGGATGCAGCCCAAACCACTTCGCGGCGCGCCCGGATGTCGCAGCGTGATGTCACGGCCCTGTCATTCCGCGATTCGACAAGAGGTTTCCAAGCTGGTTCTCTCGCGGCCAGCCAGAGCCGGCCAAGAGGCGGGCAGACTCATGAGAAAAGGTATCGCCATGACCACGACCCACAACAAGTCCCAGGCTGCGGAAGAATCCGAAAACGCCGGCACCAACGGCTCGCCGAACAGCACCCTTGGCGAGGTGATCGCTGCACGGTTTCACAGGCGCGACCTGCTCAAGGGTACTCTGGCCGTCACCGCCATTGCAGCCACGGTCTCGCCGCTGGCGCTCTCGGTCGCAGGCAAGGCCAATGCGCAGGGAGCCAACACCACACCCTCATTCAACTTCCGAGAAGTCGCCGCAGGCTCCGACGAGCAGCACCATGTTGCCGAGGGCTATGATGCCGACGTGCTGATCAGCTGGGGAGACAAGGTGCTTCCCGGTGCCGCCGCATTCGATCCGCAGACGCAGACTCCGGCGAAGCAGGCAGCCCAATTCGGCTACAACAACGACTACCTCGGCTACATCCCGATCGAAGGCTCACGGCGCGGCCTTCTGGTGGTCAACCACGAATACACCAACGAGGAACTGATGTTTCCCTCCCTGTCGGGCCGACAGGACCTTCGAAATGTGCGTTTCAAGGAGATGACCAGGGATCTGGTCGACATCGAGATGATGGCCCATGGCGGCTCGGTGCTGGAGGTGGCACGCGGAGCCAATGGCAAGTGGTCGGTTGTCGACGGCTCGCGCTTCGCCCGCCGTATCACCGCCGAGACACCCATGGAGATCACCGGACCGGCCGCCGGTCATGATCGCATGAAGACCAGCTACGATCCCGCTGGACGCATGGTGCGCGGCATGCTCAACAATTGTGCCGGCGCGACCACGCCCTGGGGCACCTGGCTGACCTGCGAAGAGAACTTCAACGGCTATTTCTGGGGCACGTCCGAGGGCCACCGCGAGGCTGCGAACCTGCGCCGCTATGGTGCGCCGGGCAACTGGTACAACTGGGGCCAGCACCACGAGCGCTTCGATGTCGCCAAGGAACCCAACGAGGCCAATCGCTTCGGCTGGGTTGTGGAGATCGACCCGATGGACCCGGCCTCGGTGCCGAAGAAGCGCACGGCGCTGGGCCGCTTCAAGCATGAGGGTGCCGCCAATATCATCAACGGCGATGGCCGCTTCGTGGTCTATCAGGGCGACGACGAGCGTTTCGACTATGTCTACAAGTTCGTCACCGAAGCCTCCGTGGACCGCGCCAACCCTGCCAACAACCGCGACATCCTCGATCGCGGCACGCTGCATGTGGCGCGCTACAAGGCCGATGGCACCGGGGAATGGCTGCCTCTGGTGTTTGGACAGGGGCCACTGACCGCGGCGAACGGGTTTTCCAGCCAGGCGGACGTGCTGATTGAGACACGCCGCGCCGCTGATCTGCTCGGCGCGACCAAGATGGACCGCCCGGAAGATGTCGAAGCCAGCCCGAAGACCGGTAAGGTCTATGTGTTGCTGACCAACAACACCCGCCGCACCGCCGCACAGGTCGATGCTGCCAACCCGCGCGCCGAGAACCGCTTCGGCCATATCGTCGAAATGACACCGAACGGCGGCGACCATGCCGCCAGCGGGTTCACGTGGGAGGTCATGCTCCGGTGCGGCGATCCGGCCATCGCGGCTGTCGGCGCGACCTTCCACCCGTCCACCAGCAAGGATGGCTGGTTCGGCATGCCGGACAACTGCGCCTTCGATGCCGACGGCCGCCTGTGGATTGCCACCGATGGCAATGCGCCGTCCAAGACCGGGCGCGCCGACGGGGTCTGGGCGCTCGAAACCGAAGGGCCGGCGCGCGGCACCTCGAAGCTGTTCTTCCGTTGCCCGAACGGCGCGGAATTGTGCGGCCCCGAATTGACGCCGGACATGGAAACCTTTTTCGTGGCCATCCAGCATCCGGGCGAGGCGGACGAGGATGATCCGAACGCCAAGCCTGTGACCTTCAACACGCCGTCAACCCGCTGGCCGGACTTCAAGGACGGCGTTCCACCACGGCCTTCGATCGTCGCGATCACACGGCGGGGTGGCGGCAGGATCGCGGTCTAGTGAGGCCAGCCTTCCGATGACGCCAGCTGTCATCATCATGCCATCTTTGACTTGTTAATGACATTGCAACGAATTCGGGAAAAGCTTTCCGGATAGAGCAGTGTGGTCGCGCGGATGTACCGCGATCCCTGCCTTAGGACGGGTGGCCTTCAAGCCGCCCGTTTCGTTTTTCAGGGCCTCGTCAACCCGTTTTGGCAGTGGCGCAAGCTCAGGCAAGCGCCAGAGCGCGCCACACTGTCGCCAGCGAACGGGCCCTTTCGCGCACCTCGGCCGCTGACAGCCCCGGCTTGTAGAGCATCGAGCCGATGCCGAAGCCGCTCGCCCCCGCTGCGAGATAGGCCGGCATCGTCGCAGGGCTGATGCCGCCGACCGGCACCATCAGCGTGCTGGCCGGAAACACGGCGCGCATGGCTTTCAGGACAGGCGGCGCCACGAGTTCGCCCGGGAACAGCTTGAGCATGTCCGCGCCGGCGTGAAGCGCAGCGAAGCCTTCGCTTGGTGTCGCGATGCCCGGGGCGGAGATCAGACCCTGTGCCTTTGTGGCCGCGATCACCGCAGCATCGGTGTTGGGCGAGACGATCAACCGGCCACCTGCGTCCGCGACGGCCTTGACCTCAGCCACGGTCTGCACGGTGCCTGCGCCAACCACAGCGCGATGGCCGTGACGCGCCGCCAACGCTGCGATCGAGGCCAGCGGCTCGGGCGAGTTCAGCGGCACCTCGATCAGGCGAAAGCCTTGCTCGACCAGTGCATCGCCGATGGCCGGGATTTCGTCAGGCGTGATGCCGCGCAGGATGGCGATCAGGGGCAGACCGGAAAAGGCCTCGGCGAAACTGGTCATGACATCCCCGCAGCTGACAGGATGGCCGCCTGGCCGGCAACGACGCTGTCCTCTGGGGCCGGTGTCAGCGTTCGCCCTAGCAACCGCGCCGCTTCGGTATAGCGCCGCACCAGATCGCCGTTGCCCACAACAATGCCACCTCCCCTTTCCGGCAAGGCAGCGCAGAGTTCGGCACCGATCAGCACGCCCGACAGGTAATCCGCCAGTTCACCGCCCGGCAAACGCTCGAACAGGCCCAGCGTGCGTGCGCCGAAAACCGCATTGAGCAATGCGCCGGCGCCGGTCAGCCCACGCGCGGCCAGCACACCTCTGGCAAAGCCCTCGCCTGGCACGGCAGCCACGCCTCCTGCGTCGTCCGTCATCAGGCGGCCAAGGATGGTGTGACCCTTCAGGGCCGCAAAGACCTCGCCGGTCATGAAGCTTGCAAAACGGACGATGCGCGCGGCCTCGACCACGATGCACTTGGAATGGGTGCCGGGCATGATGAAGATGCCCTCTTGCAGGCCCATCAGCGCGAGTGCGCCAAACACCTGGGTTTCCTCGCCGCGCATCACATCGGGGATGCCGCCTTGAGGGTCCTGCATCACGCCGGGCACGAGGCTGATCGGCCCCAGCCCGGGCTCCTGCCAGGTCACGAGCCATGCGGCGAGATTGCCCAGGCTGGCAGGCGCGGGAACATAGCGCGCCTCGACCCAGCCCTGCCGGCTCCCGATCATGCCGGACATCACGATGGGCAGCGCACGGACCTGCGAGGGCATGTCGGCCAGAAGGTTGGCAAGCACCGCCGCGTGCTCGCCGGGAGCGACGGTCAGGATGCCGCGCGGCGCGCTGGTCCGCGCCACGATCCGGCCACCACTGAGGGCGTGGGCACGGAACGACGATGTTCCCCAGTCAACACAGATCAGATCGCCGTTCATCATTCGCGGCCAGCTCCTTTGCCAGACGCCCAAGACGCCATGGCCCGCTTGCCAACGCAAGACAAACACGAACAGGCCACCCATGTTCCCGTTTCATTTCCGCATTGCTGGCGCGGCATGGCATACAGGGCTGTGAACGAATCGAGTGAACATCATGTCTGACAGCGATCTCTTTGGCCTTGCGGGCGGAGCCGCATCGACTGCGGCAACGGCTTCTGCAAACCCCGCCGCAGCGCCCGTGACGGCAGCAGCCAAGCCAGCCGCGCCCAAGGCAGAAGCCCGCGCCCAGCCCAGGGCAGGGCAGGGCACGCCCGGCGAAGCAGGCTACAGCGCGTCCGACATCGAGGTGCTCGAGGGGCTGGAGCCGGTGCGGCGCCGGCCTGGCATGTATATCGGCGGCACCGACGAGAAGGCCCTGCACCATCTCTTCGCCGAGGTCATCGACAACTCGATGGACGAGGCTGTGGCCGGCCATGCCACCTTCATCGAGGTCGAACTGGAAGCCAGCGGACACCTGTCGGTCACCGACAATGGCCGTGGCATCCCGGTCGATCCGCACCCGAAATTCCCCGGCAAGTCGGCGCTGGAAGTGATCATGACCACGCTTCACGCGGGCGGGAAGTTCGATTCCAAGGTCTATGAGACCTCCGGCGGCCTCCACGGCGTCGGCATCTCCGTGGTCAATGCCCTGTCCGATTTGCTCGAAGTGGAGGTGGCCAGGGCGCAGGTCCTGTATCGCCAGACCTTCTCGCGCGGGCTACCCGCGAGCGGGCTTGAAACCATTGGCCGTGTGCATAACCGGCGCGGGACCAGGGTGCGCTTCCACCCCGATGCGCAGATCTTCGGGGCCGGCGCCAAGTTCGATCCGGCGCGGCTGTTCCGCATGGCCCGCTCGAAGGCCTACCTGTTCGGCGGGGTCGAAATTCGCTGGAAATGCGACCCGGTTCTGCTTGAGGGCCGCGATATCGCCCCTGAAGCAGTGTTCAAATTCCCCGGCGGCCTTAAGGATTATCTCGCCCGCGACATCGAGGGCAAGGACCTGGTCGTCGACAGCATCTTCTCCGGCAAGATCCAGAAGCAGGGTGGTCATGGCTCGCTGGAATGGGCCATCGCCTGGCTGGCCACGGGCGAAGATGGATTTTCATCAAGCTACTGCAACACCATTCCCACCGGCGAAGGCGGCACCCATGAGCAGGGCCTGAGGGTGGCGCTGCTGCGCGGCCTGCGCGACCATGCCGAACGCATCGGGCAGTCCAAGCGCATCGCCAATGTCACGAGCGACGACGTGATGGCGACCTGCGCCGCCATGCTGTCGGTGTTCATCCGCGAGCCGGAATTCCAGGGGCAGACCAAGGACAAGCTGGCGACACTGGAAGCGGCGCGCATCGTCGAGAGCGCGGTGCGCGATGGCTTCGACCACTGGCTGGCCGCCTCCCCCGCGCAAGCCACACGCCTGCTCGACTGGACGGTGGACCGCGCCGACGAGCGCCTGCGCCGCCGGCTCGAAAAGGAGGTCTCGCGCAAGACCGCGACGCGAAAGCTCAGGCTGCCCGGCAAGCTGGCCGACTGCTCGAATGCCGGTGCAGCCGGGTCAGAACTGTTCATTGTCGAAGGTGACAGCGCCGGTGGCAGCGCCAAGCAGGCCCGCAACCGGGCCACGCAGGCTGTGCTGCCGCTGCGCGGCAAGATCCTTAACGTTGCCAACGCCACACGCGACAAGCTCAACGCCAATCAGCAATTGCAGGATCTGGCACTGGCGCTGGGCTGCGGGCTGGGTTCGCAATATCGCGATGACGACCTGCGCTACGAGAAGGTCATCATCATGACCGACGCGGACGTGGACGGCGCGCACATCGCTTCCTTGCTGGTGACGTTCTTCTGGCGGCAGATGCCCAAACTGGTCGACAAGGGGCACCTGTATCTCGCCATCCCGCCGCTTTACCGGCTCAGCCTGGGCGGCAAGTCGGCCTATGCGCGCGACGATGCCCACAAGGATGAGCTGATCGCCGGCCTGTTCAAGGGCAAGAAACCCGAGATCGGCCGCTTCAAGGGCCTTGGCGAGATGATGCCGGCGCAGCTCAAGGAAACCACCATGGACCCGAAGGCGCGCGTCCTGCTCAAGGTCGTGGTCGAGCACGACGCCCGTGACGAGACTGCCGACACGGTGGAGCGCCTGATGGGCAACAAGCCCGAGGCGCGCTTCCTGTTCATCCAGGAACGCGCCGCCTTTGCCGGCGATCTGGTCGACATCTGACCGGCAGGCGCGTGGGTGCGCCCATCGCGCTCACCAAGCATTAACGCTGCCGCGGCATGATGATGGGAAATGCATCGAGCCGGGAGCCTTGCCATGCGTGGCATTTTGCAGCACTTGCGGAGCTTCCTCCGAGATCAGAGCGGGGCTTTCAGCACCGATATCGCCAAGGCCGCCATCGCTATCACGTTCCTGTCGGTGATCGCTGCCAATGTGATGAGCAACCGGATTGCGCCAGCAGAAAAGAGCGCCATGGCGGCGATTTCCGGCGAGGCGGCCAAGGGTGGGCTGATCGACAGCAACGCCACCGGATCGATCTTGCGGAGCCCGAGCATGCCCCGCACAGAGCCGGTAATTCTGCCAAGTCAGGCCCGCCCGCCGCGCTGACCGGCCCCGTTTCTCCAGCCGGTCAGGCCGAGAGCCAGCGCTCCAGCGCCTCCGTGACCGTGTCCGGAGACTCCAGCGTGGCCAGATGGCCGCAGCCGGGGATCGTGACCAGCGTGGCACCCGGAATGGCAGCGGCGATCTCCTCGGCCTCGCGCACCGGGGTCAGGATGTCCTCGGCTCCAACCAGCACCAGCGTCGGCACGGCGACCGCCCCCAGCCCTGGACGGGAATCGGGACGGCCCATGATGGCGCGCTGCTGGCGCACGAACGCCTCCGGACCAGTCTCGCTGGCCATGCGGCGCACGATGTCGCGCAAGGCCCGGTCCTCGCGGCGCGCCGGCGCGACCAGCCGGAGCCACATCATCGCCATGACGTGCTCGAACTGGCCCTGCTCGGCAAGCGCGATCATCTCCGTCCTCAGCGCGTTGGTCTCCGGCGTCGCGGGCTTGGCCGAGGTATCGAGCAGGGCCAGCCGGCTGACACGCTCAGGCGCGCGGCGCATGACCTCGAAGGCGATATAGCCACCCATGGACAGCCCGCACAGCGCAAAGCGCGGCGGCGCTGCTGCCAGCAGCCTCTCGACGATACCCTGGAGGCTGTCATCGAGCCTGTGCTCGGCAACCGTCGCAGACCGATCCACCCCGAGACGGGCCCATTGCGGCGCATAAAGCTCCGCCGTGCAGGTCAGGCCGGGGATCAGGACAAGCGGTTCGGACATGGTCATTTTCCCGTGAAAATCATGAACTTCGTTGACATTTATGGCCCTTTGCCGCAAGCCATATGCAGTCCGTCGGCGCGCATGAACCTGAGCCGCGCCATCGGTCGCCTCGTCCGGAAGAGTGGGAACCGGTTTTTCGAGAGACGGGGCGACAAACAGTGATCTGCGGCACGAGCACCTGTTCGCCCCGCTCATTGCGAAGCGCGCCATGTCCGCCAACATCCCGAGCCATATCACATGTCATTTTCCGAACTGGGCCTGAGCGACAAGGTCCTCGCGGCCGTTACCTCTGCCGGCTACACCACCCCTACCCCGATCCAGGCGCAAGCCATCCCGCATGTGATGCAGCGCAAGGACGTGCTGGGCATCGCCCAGACCGGCACCGGCAAGACGGCGGCCTTCACCTTGCCGATGATCACGCTGCTTGAGCAGGGCCGCGCCCGCGCCCGGATGCCGCGAACGCTGATCCTTGAGCCGACCCGCGAACTGGCAGCGCAGGTCGAGGAAAACTTCATCAAGTATGGCGTCAATCACAAGCTCAACGTGGCGCTGCTGATCGGCGGCATGTCCTTCGGCGACCAGGACGTCAAGATCACGCGCGGCGTCGATGTGCTGATCGCGACGCCCGGCCGTCTGCTGGACCATTACGAGCGCGGCAAGCTGCTGCTGACCGGTATCGAGATCCTCGTCATCGACGAAGCCGACCGCATGCTCGACATGGGCTTCATCCCCGACATCGAGCGGATCACCAAGCTGGTGCCCTTCACTCGTCAGACGCTGTTCTTCACCGCGACGATGCCGGCTGAAATCACCCGCATAACCGAGCAGTTCCTTCACAATCCCGTCCGCATCGAGGCCTCGCGCCCGGCGACAGCCGCGACCACCATCACACAGAGGCTGGTGGCCTCCCATGGCAAGGACTTCGAGAAGCGCGAGACCCTGCGCCGCCTGATCACGGATGCGGTGGACTTCAACACCGCCATCGTCTTCGCCAACCGCAAGACAGAGGTTGCCAACCTGCATCGCTCGCTGCTCAGGCACAACTTCAAGGCTGTGGCGCTGCACGGCGATCTTGACCAGCGCTCGCGCATGGCCGCGCTCGATGCCTTCAAGACGGGTGATGCCAACATCCTCGTTGCCTCGGACGTGGCGGCACGCGGGCTCGACATCCCTGATGTCAGCCATGTGTTCAACTACGACGTGCCGTTCCATGCTGATGATTATGTTCACCGAATCGGCCGTACGGGCCGGGCCGGGAGGCTTGGCGCGGCATTCTCGATTGTCACTCGGCACGACGAGAAATCGATCAGCGCCATCGAAAAGCTGATTGGCCAGACGATTGCCTGGGCTGGTCCGACACTGAGCGAACTGGGGCCATCCACCGCCAGCGAAGATGATCGCGGCAGCGGGCGCGGCGCAGGGCGCGGCTCCAACCGGGGCGGCTCACGCGGCGCAGGACGCGGCGGAAGCGACCGGGCTCCGGGCCGCGACCGCGCTCCGCGCGAGCGCAGCGATGGCTATGCCACGAGCAGCGCCGATCAGGCGCCGGTGGACAGGACTATCAGCGAGCCTGTGGCCGACCGGCCAGCCCGCAGGCGGCGCGCCGAGGTGGAGACCCCGGCAGCGAGCAGGCCAGAGGCCGCTCCGCGTCCGGCAACGCCACGCCGCACCGAGGCGGACAGCGTGCGCCCCAGACCGAAGCGCGAGGCTGAATCCCGGTCGCGCGAGAGCGACCGTGGCCATGAGGCTGATGACAGGCCGGTCAAGGGTCTGGGCGACCATATGCCAGCCTTCCTGCTCCGTCCGGGCAGGAAATGAAACGGGCGCAGACCCCCTCGATACGATCTGGACACGTGCAGACACAAACTTAGAGAACTCTTAGCGACCTGTTGCTAGATCATATCAGATTTGATGTGAGATTCGGATAGATGACGACCGAAGCAGAGACGGCACAGGGCATGACGATCGCGGCCCGCGTTGTGGAAGAACTCTGTGGCCACGGTGTCCAGCCCAACCCTCATGCCTTCGCCGTGTGGCACACGCATCTGACAGGCAGTGATGCTGCCCTCAGCGCCGCCGTAAGGAGGCAGCTCGATCAGAAGCTTCCGATCACGGTCGACCTTATCGAGGAACTGCACGAGAACCACATCGTCAGCGGTCGTGCCTTGCGGGTAGCAGAGCGGTCAGGCCGCGCCATCATGATGGAGATCGACGGCATCGTTGAACTGATCCGCCTGTCCCTTGGCTCCAGCAGCACATACAGCGCCACCTTGTCGAACCTGCTCGGCGAGATGGTCAGCACCAACGATCCGTCGACGCTCAAGGAAATCGTCTCGATGCTGGTCAAGGCGACGGAGGATACCCGGGACATCAATACCCAGCTGGAAAGGGGCCTTAGAACCGCCCGTGCCGAAGTCGATGAACTGCGCAAGATACTGGAAGATACGAGGACCGAAGCTCTCAAGGACGCGCTTACCAGCATCTCCAACCGCAAGCATTTCGAGCAGTCACTTCAGGCTGCCATCGAGAGCGCCACCAACACGCGCCGCCCATTCTCGCTGCTGATGGTCGACATCGATCACTTCAAGCAGTTCAACGACCTGCACGGCCACCTGACCGGCGACAAGGTTTTGCGATTGGTGGCACTGGCGCTGCGCGAGAAATTCCCGGCTCGGGCCACAGTGGCGCGCTATGGCGGCGAGGAGTTCGCCATCATCCTCCCCGACGGGGACACGATGGCGGGGTGGGTCGGCGCAGAGGCAGCGCGCCAAAGCATTCTGGCGCGTGAACTGGTCAAGCGCTCGACCGGCGAGAAGATCGGGCGCATCACTATATCGATCGGTGTCGGCACCTGGAAGCATTTAGACACGGGCCTCAGCCTGATCGCGCGCACTGACGCAGCCCTGCTTCGGGCCAAGCGCAGTGGCCGCAACCGCACCGTCACCGAGGATCAACTGGCAGAGAGCGAGGTCGCGTAGAGCGGGTCGCCAAAAGGCTTCTCAGCCACGCCACCGGTTCACGCGGTCGTCTCGACGTCCTTGCGCGGCGTGATCGAGACAGATTCACCGCAGCCACAGGCCGAGGTCTGGTTCGGATTGTTGAACACGAAGGTCGAAGACAGCTTGTCGACCTTGAAATCGAGTTCTGTGCCGATCAGGAACATCACGGCCTTGCCTTCAACGATGACCTGGGCGCCGTTCTCCTCGACCACCTCATCGCCGGGCCTGACATCGCGGGCGACGTCGAAGGTGTATTCCATCCCGGCACAGCCGCCCTTCTTGATGCCGACCCTGAGACCCAGCGCACCATCGTCGGAACGGGCAGCGATTTCGCGGATACGGGCCGCAGCGGCATCGGTCAGGGAAATGACCTTGAGCCCAGGAATTGAGAACATCGCGATCTTCCTTTCCGCTCGGGTTCAAGGCCCGGCGCAACAGAACTGATCGTGTAAGATAATCATTTACGGGCCGTTCGTCGAGTGAGGGACAGTCCCACCCGCGCGACGGGGTGCCTCACCACATGTCGAGTGCGACGCGGGCCTCGTCGGACATGCGCGACTGGTCCCATGGCGGATCGAAGGTCATGTTAACCGACACCCCGGAGACACCTTGCACGGCGCTGACGGCGTTTTCCACCCAGCCCGGCATTTCGCCCGCGACGGGGCAACCCGGGGCGGTCAGCGTCATGTCGATGGTGACGTGGCGCTCATCGGAAATGTCGACGCGGTAAATCAGCCCAAGCTCGTAGATGTCGGACGGAATCTCCGGATCGTAGACCGTCTTCAGGGCGCCCACGATGTCATCGGTCAGCCGGTCGATCTCCGCAGGGGCGAGCGACCCTGACGGGGCCACCAGCGGCGCGTTGGGTTTGATCTCAGTTTCGGTCTCGCTCATGGCAGGCACCTCACGCAAACAGGCTCTCGGCTTTCGCCAAGGCCTCGACCAGCTTATCGACTTCCTCGATGGTATTATAGAGGCCAAACGATGCGCGGCAGGTCGATGTCACGCCGAAGCGCGTCATCAGCGGCATGGTGCAATGGGTTCCGGCCCGCACCGCGACCCCCGAGCGGTCGATCACCGTCGCGACATCGTGGGCATGCGCGCCCGCCATCTCGAAGGACACGATCGCGCCCTTGTTGGCGGCCTTGCCGATGATGCGGATCGAACTCATCCGGCCAAGCCGCTCATGGGCGTAGTCACGCAGCGTGTTTTCATGGGCCAGTATGTTGTTCGCCCCCAGCGCCATCATGTATCTCAGCGCTGCGCCCAGCCCAACCGCCTCGATGATGGCCGGCGTGCCGGCCTCGAAACGGTGTGGCGGATCGTTGTAGGTGACGGTGTCGGTCGTGACCGTGACGATCATCTCGCCGCCGCCCTCGAATGGGGGCAACTTGTCCAGCCAGTGCTTGCGGCCCCAGACCGCGCCGATGCCGGTCGGGCCATAGACCTTGTGGCCGGTGAACACATAGAAGTCCGCGCCGAGCGTCTGCACGTCCACCGGCAGGTGCACAGCCCCCTGGCTGCCGTCGACCACCAGCGGAATGCCATGGGCACGGGAGATCGCAGCGACATCGCTGATCGGCACGATGGTGCCGAGCGCATTCGACATGTGGGTCAGCGACACGACCTTGGTGCGCGGCGTGATCAGCTTCGCGAACTCGTCGATGAGGAAATTGCCCTCATCATCGACCGGCGCCCACTTGATCACGGCCCCGTGCCGCTCGCGCCAGAAGTGCCAGGGCACGATGTTGGAGTGGTGCTCCATGATCGACAGGATGATTTCGTCGCCCTCGCCGATCTGGAGATGGCGGCCGAGGCATGAGGCCAGCATGTTGAGCCCGCCCGTCGACGAGCGGCAGAAGACGATTTCCTCGGTACTGCCTGCATTGAGGAAGGCCCGCACGGTTTCGCGTGCATCTTCATAGGCTTCGGTCGAGGCATTGGCGAGACAGTGGAGGCCGCGATGGACATTGGCATAGTCCTCGCTCATCAGCCGCGTCATCGCGTCCATGACCTGCCTCGGCTTCTGCGCCGATGCACCATTGTCGAGATAGACCAGCGGCTTGCCATAGACCTCGCGCGACAGGATCGGAAAATCCCGGCGGATGGCGGCAACATCAAAGGGCTTCACGGTCGCGTTCATGCGATGTCTCCGCCAAACAGAAAATAGGCCGGGATGCCGATGGCCAGCGACGCCAGCAAGAGCAACCCCAGCCACAGCAACGTGAAGCCGAGCCGGCGCGCCTGCCCTGCCAGCCCCAGCAGATGGCCGGACAACATGGTGGCCAACGCCAAGAGAAACACCAGAGCCCCACCGGAGACCAGCAAGGATATGATGGCAACCGGCCCCGGCATGGCCTCGACCAGCAGTCCGCCGACAAGATCGAGAACGATCACGCCGAGCGTGACCACTGCCGCCGCCAGTGTCGATAGGTAGATCCAGCAGGCTGCGGCCTTCTGATCGGGCCTGCCGCCGAAGCGCGCTGCCAGCCAGGACGCCGCCGCCGGGCCACGCCAGACGAGCAGCACGGCAAGGCCGGCCAAGGCAACGCCGATGGCGCCATAGCTGGCCGCATCTAGCAACAGAGGATCATCATCGCCCAGCGCCTTGCTGACGGCGAGGCCGACGCCGTTGATTTCCGGCAGCACCGTTCCCGCCATCGTCACGACAGCGGAGACAGCCAGAGCCAGCCCGAAGCCGTCACGCTCAAGGCCCATGGCCTGGCGGCGGTCGGCCACGAGGCGGGCATCCGTCACCGTGGACAGGCCTTCTCGCAGCATCCCTTGCAGCGTGGCGATCATGCGCGGCGGTCCATGGTGGCGCTCAAACACCCGCCCCCGCGTTGATGCGCGCTGCGCGCACCTTCAGCCATTCCTGCACCAGCCCATGCAGCACATCGCGGATGGCCTCATGTGCGATGTCATCGATGGCGGCGCCGACGAAGCTTTCGATCATCAGCGATTCCGCCTCGGCCTTCGAGATGCCGCGCGACATCAGATAGAACAGCAATTCGTCATCGAGCGCGCCGCAGGTCGCGCCGTGGGCGCAGGCAACATCATCGGCAAAGATCTCGAGTTCAGGTTTGTTATACATCGCCGCACCTTGGGAGAGCAGAACCGCGTTGGACGCCATGCGCCCGTCGGTCTTCTGGGCATGCGGCTGCACGATGATCTTGCCCTGGAACACGCCCGAGGCTTCATCGTCGATGATGGTGCGGAACAGTTCGCGGCTTTCCCCGCCCGGTTCAGCGGCATGCTCGACCACGAGGGTCGAATCGGCATGCTGCTGGCCCTGAAGCAGGGTTGCGCCATTGATCTGGGCGCGCGCATCGCCGCCCGAAAAGCGGGCATAGACCTGATGGCGGACCATGGCCCCGGTGAGCGCCACGTTGACCGAGGTCAGCGATGTGGCTGAACCGAGATCAGCCGTCAGCGTCGACAGGGCCACCGCCCCTTCGCTGTTGAGGCCGAGGCGGACATGCTGAACGTCTGCGCCATCGCCGGCGATGATCTCGACAGCCGTGTTGGTCTGGTGGGCGAGCTTGCCCTGCCCTTCGTGGCTCTCGACCAGCAGCACCTTCGCGCCGGCCTCGACCACCATCAGCACGCGCGCTGCCGTGGCAATGGCTGACGGGCCCGCCGTGACGAACCTCAGCGCGATCGGGCCATCGACCTCGGCACCCGCCGCGACATGGATCACCGCGCCATCAGTCATGAAGGCCGTGTTCAGCGCCAGCGCGGTGTCGCCCTGCGCCAGGGCCAACGTACCCATGCGGGCCAGCAGCGGATGGCCGCTGCCAAGCGCTTCAGCCAGCGGCACGATGGTGACGCCGGACGGGACAGTGCCCTCGGTGCCGACATGGTAGCCGTTGACGAAGGAGAGCGTGACAACGCCCTGCCCGGCCAGCGGGCTGTTGCCCTTGAGGGCAACGGTCGTTTGGGCGGCATCGGGCTTCGGTGCCGCCGGCGCGGCCTCGCGCATCGCGGCGCGCAGGTCGGTGTACTTCCAGGCTTCGACACGCCGGTTCGGTAGGCCGCTGGCCATAAACGTGGCCAAAGCCTGCTCGCGCGGACCGGCGGGACCGGGCAGGCGGGCCATCAGCGCCGGAAAGCGCTCGATCAGCGCGGTTTCAGCCGCGGTCCGGATGGTTGTGACTTTCGCGTTCATCGCAGCACCCTCACGCCGCGCTCTGATAGTCGCGGTAGCCGTTGGCTTCGAGTTCCAGCGCAAGTTCCGGGCCGCCGGTCTTGACGATCCGGCCCCGGCTCATGACGTGCACGGTGTCCGGCTTGATGTAGTCGAGCAGGCGCTGGTAGTGCGTGATCACGAGGAAGGCGTGCTCCGGATCGCGGCGGGCGTTGACGCCTTCGGCCACGATCTTCAGCGCATCGATGTCGAGGCCGGAATCGGTCTCGTCCATCACCGACATCTTGGGTTCGAGCAGTGTCATCTGCAGGATTTCCATGCGCTTCTTTTCGCCACCGGAGAACCCGACATTGAGCGGGCGGCGCAGCATGTCCTTGGGAATGCCGAGCAGGTCAGCGGCAGCATTCACGCGCTTGATGAACTCGGGCGTGGTCAATTCGGCCTGGCCACGCTGCTTGCGCTGGGCGTTCATCGCCGCCTTGAGGAAGGTCATGGTGGCGACGCCGGGGATTTCCATCGGATACTGGAACGCCAGGAACAGGCCTGCCGCCGCGCGCTCGTCCGGTGCCATCCCGAGAATGTTGACACCATCGAGCAGCACTTCGCCATCCGTGACCTCATAGTCCGGCTTGCCGGCGATGACATAGGACAAGGTCGACTTGCCCGAGCCGTTGGGGCCCATTATGGCCGCAACTTCGCCCTTGGCCACCTTGAGGGTGAGGCTGCGGAGGATCACCTTGTCTTCATCGGCGATCTTGACGTGGAGATTGTTGATTTCGAGCATGGGTCTGGTTCCGTTTGCCAGCGCTGGCCCGGCTTCGAGCCGGGCATATGCGCCGAGTGGGTCTTTGAAAACTGTGAGACGTGTGATGGGCAGCCGGGCCGAACCCGACTGCGGACGATGGGTCAGCCGACCGAGCCTTCGAGGCTGATCGAGATCAGCTTCTGTGCCTCGACCGCGAACTCCATCGGCAGTTGCTGGAGCACGTCCTTGACGAAGCCGTTGACGATCAACGCCGTGCTCTCCTCTGCCGTCAGCCCGCGCTGCATGCAGTAGAAGAGCTGGTCCTCGGAGATTTTCGAGGTGGTGGCCTCGTGCTCGAAGGTGGCCGTCGAGGTCTTGCTCTCGATGTAGGGCACGGTGTGTGCGCCGCACTGGTTGCCGATCAGCAGCGAGTCGCAATTGGTGAAGTTGCGCGCGTTGGTGGCCTTGCGGTGGGCCGAGACGAGGCCGCGATATGTGTTCTGCGAACGGCCGGCGCTGATACCCTTGGAGATGATGCGGCTGGTGGTGTTCTTGCCCAGATGGATCATCTTGGTGCCGGAATCGACCTGCTGCATGCCGTTGGAGACGGCGATCGAGTAGAACTCGCCGCGCGAGCCCTCCCCGCGCAGGATCACGGAAGGATACTTCCAGGTGATGGCGGAGCCTGTCTCGACCTGCGTCCACGAGATCTTGGAGTTCTTGCCGCGGCAATCACCGCGCTTGGTGACGAAGTTGTAGATACCGCCCTTGCCGTTGGCGTCGCCCGGATACCAGTTCTGGACAGTCGAATACTTGATCTCGGCATCGTCCATGGTGACCAGTTCCACCACGGCAGCGTGAAGCTGGTTCTCGTCGCGCTGAGGGGCCGTGCAGCCTTCGAGATAGCTCACGTAGGAGCCTTCCTCGGCGATGATCAGCGTGCGCTCGAACTGGCCGGTGTTCTTCTCGTTGATGCGGAAATAGGTCGACAGTTCCATCGGGCAGCGCACGCCCTTGGGGATGTAGACGAACGAACCATCGGTGAAGACCGCGCTGTTGAGCGTCGCGTAGTAGTTGTCGGTGACCGGCACGACGGAGCCGATATACTTGCGCACCAGTTCGGGATGCTCCTGCAAGGCATCGGAGATCGAACAGAAGATCACGCCGGCCTTGGCGAGTTCGGCCCGGAACGTGGTGACGACCGACACGCTGTCGAACACCGCATCGACCGCGACGCGGTTCTGAGGCTCGACGCCCGCGAGGATTTCCTGCTCGCGCAGCGGAATGCCGAGCTTCTTGTAGGCATCGAGAATGGCGGGATCGACCTCGTCCAGCGACTTGGGCGCGCCGTTCATCTTGGGAGCGGCGTAATAGTAGATGTCCTGGAAGTCGATCTGGGGATAGCTGACGCGGGCCCAGGTGGGCTCGGTCATGGTCTTCCAGCGGCAGAAGGCGTCCAGGCGCCATTCCAGCATCCAGGCCGGCTCGCTCTTGCGCGCAGAAATATAGCGGACCGTATCCTCGGTGAGGCCCTTGGCAGGCTTCTCCATCTCGACATCGGTCACGAAGCCATACTTGTACTCCGAGACATCGATCGCTTTGACCTGATCGATGGTTTCCTGAACAGCTGGCATATGTCGTCCTCCTCGCCGATGCGGGTTCAAGGCCCGCTGGTGGGTTTGTTTCAATTCAGGCTCAGGCCGCGGCCTCAGCCTTCCGGTCAGTCAGCGCCACCAGCACTCGCGTGTAGGCAGCCAGAAAAGCATCGATATCAGCAGCCGAGGTGCCGCGCCCGAGGCTGATGCGCAGCGCCCCCGACGCCAGTTCGACCGGCACGCCCATGGCCGCCAGCACATGGGAAGTGCGCACCTTGCCCGATGAACAGGCCGACCCCGACGAAACAGATACGCCTGCCAGATCAAGAAAGATCAATGCATTCTCGGCCTTGACCTGAGGCGTGGCGAAGCAGCTCGTGTTCGGAAGGCGCGGGACTTCTTGGCCGAACAGCTCAGTTTCAGGCGACAGCGCCAGCAGATCGCGCTCCAGCCGGTCGCGCAGGGCAGACTGGCGATGGCCTTCCGCAGCGATTTCGGCCTGCGCGGCTTCCGCAGCCACACCGAAGCCGACGATGCCGGCGACATTCTCGGTGCCGGCGCGCACCCCCTTTTCCTGCCCGCCACCCCTGATCAGGCGCTCGCGAACCTCGATCCGGCCGGAGCCGAACACCACGGCACCGACGCCCTTGGGGCCTCCGAGCTTGTGGGCCGACAATGTCAGCACGTCTGCGCCCAGCGTCGACATGTCGATCTCGATCTTGCCGGCGGCCTGCACCGCATCGACATGCAGCAACGCTCCAGACTGGCGGCAGATTAGGCCGATCTCTGCAACCGGCTGGATCACGCCCGTCTCGTTGTTGGCAAGATGGACCGATACCAGCGTGCGCTCGCCAGGCGGCGAGGTAGCAAGCGCCGCCTGCAAGGCGTCGAGATCGATGACGCCATCGGGCGACACCGGGATGCTGGCGACCGAAACCTTCGAAAAGCGGTGGCCCTCACGAACGCAAGCATGCTCGGTCGCGCTCATCAGCAGGCGCGTCGTCGGCAGCTTGTCGCCGAGCGAAAGGGAAGGCGTGAGCGCAAAGGCGTTGGCCTCCGAGCCTCCACTGGTGAAGACAACCATGCGGGCCGGAGCCCCCACCAGCGCTCCGACCTGCTCGCGCGCACGCTCGATGGCGGCGCGCGCGGCCCTGCCCTCGGCGTGTACGGATGACGGATTGCCGCTGAGTTGCATGGCGCGCGACACGGCCTCGACGACCTCGGCCCGCACAGGGGCCGTGGCGTTCCAGTCGAGATAGGAGCGGCCAGAACTGGTCATGCCGTCGGGAACCCTCTTGTCCGCGCCTTGCGGGCGCTGGACGTGTCAATGCAGCCTGTTTTGGCGTTGCCGGCGATAAATGCTTGAAATTGCACCCGCGACCCGTGCTATACGCCCTCACCCCACCAGAGCCCAACGGCGACACATGCAAATGTTCTTGCTGCGTTCAGGGCACTTAGAAGAGTTCTAACACCCTAGACTTGGGCCGCGGCAGACAGGAAGTCAAGGGAGCACAGACTTCCGCCCTGATTGCCGCGCCTGTTGATGGGGCGTTCCAGCGACGAAGGTTGACGTGCCATGCCCGAGGTTATCTTCAACGGTCCATCCGGGCGCATCGAAGGCCGCTATCAGCCCTCCAAGAAGCGCAACGCGCCGCTGGCCATCGTGCTGCATCCGCACCCGCAGTTCGGCGGGACGATGAACAACCAGATCGTTTACAACCTGTTCTACACGTTCGTGGAGCGTGGCTTCTCTGCGCTGCGCTTCAATTTCCGTGGCGTCGGACGCAGCCAGGGCGTGTTCGACCATGGCCAGGGCGAATTGTCGGATGCGGCCTCTGCGCTCGACTGGGCGCAGGCGATCAACCCAGAGGCCAAGACCTGCTGGATTGCCGGGATTTCTTTCGGCGCCTGGATCGGCATGCAGTTGCTGATGCGCCGGCCCGAGATCGAGGGCTTCATCTCGATTGCCGCCATGGCCAACCGCTACGACTTCTCGTTCCTCGCGCCCTGCCCGTCATCCGGCCTGTTCGTGCATGGCTCGGAAGACCGCGTTGCGCCGGTCAAGGACGTGATCAGCGTGATCGAGAAGGTCAAGACCCAGAAGGGCATCCAGATCGAGCATCAGACCGTGGAAGGCGCCAACCACTTCTTCGACGGCCGCGTTGACGAACTGATGTCGACCGTGAACACCTACCTTGACAAGCGCGTGGGGCCGAAGCCGCCCAAGGAGTGAGGGGTGAGGCCGGTTCCGCTGTGATCTGCTGACGCCTGCGCCTGACACCAGCGATCCACATCCTGAGCTTGTCGAAGGATGAACGCCAGCGACCTGTCATCCGAACGTCATCCTTCGACAAGCTCAGGATGTGGACACCGCATGCGGCGCGGCGACGGTGACGACGCCATTTGCTCTGTCACAGCCTGAAGCCTGCCTTCCGCAGTGCGGCCCGGAATGCCGCGCATTCCGCCGCATCGGCGTTCGGCATGTGGAACACCTGATAGCCGACTGACTTGGCCGCCGCGATGTTTACGGCGCTGTCGTCGACGAAAATCAGTTCCTCGGGCTTGAGCCCCACATCGTGGACGAAACGGTGATAGATCCGGTGGTCGGGCTTGATCAGCGCGATGTCCGCCGAGACCAGCGCATGGTCGAAGCTGTTGAGGAACGGGAAGCGCACACGCGCGATGTCGAACTTCTCGCGCGCGAAATTGGTAATGGCATGGACCGTGTGCCCGGCCTGCTTCAGGGCCAGCAGGGTCGCGACGTTGTCGTCGATGGCGTGCAGCACGCATTCCGACCAACGCGTGTCGAAGGCGCGCAGAGGGGCTTCATGCTCGGGGAACCGGCGCACGAGTTCGCCAATACCGTCGGCAAAGGGCCGGCCCGCATCGAATTCCAGGTTCATCCACATCAGCCGGGTTGTTTCAAGAAAGGCTGCGTAGTCCTTGTCATTGCTAAAGTATGGCCTCAGCACATGGTCCGGTTCCCAGCGGATCAGGATGTTGCCCACGTCAAAGACAACGGCTTTCAGTTCAGACATCGTTTTTCCTCGTGCCTTGGCATGTTCCCGCGTCGCTTCAGGGAATCACAATAGAGCCGGCTCACTAAAGCATGGCTTTGACCGGAATCACCGTCCCCTTTTTGCAGCAAGGTTGCGCGAAATCCGCAGTTCCGTGCTAGAGGCTGGCCAGCTTCGAGCCGGTGCTCATCCCGTTTCGCAGCAATGTTTTTCCGCAATCCACCTTCCAACGATAAACCGCCCCGCCATGACCGATTTCAAGCCCACGTCAGACTTCCTCGCTATCCTGCAGGAGCGCGGCTTCATCCACCAGTGTTCGGACATGTCAGGGCTCGATGCGCTGGCGCGCGAGGGCAAGGCAGTGGGATATATCGGCTTTGACTGTACAGCGCCTTCCTTGCATGTCGGCTCTTTGGTGCAGATCATGATGCTGCACTGGCTCCAGCAGACGGGGAACAAGGCGATCGCGCTGATGGGTGGTGGCACCACGATGGTGGGCGATCCGTCCGGCCGTGACGAGACGCGCCGCATCCTCACGGTGGAGGATATCCAGTCCAACAAGCACGGCATCTTCAGCGTGTTCTCGCGCTTCCTCAATTTCGGCGATGGGCCTCGCGACGCCATCACCATCGACAATGCGGAATGGCTGACCACGCTGAACTGGATCGAGATGCTGCGCGATGTCGGCCGGCATTTCTCGGTGAACCGCATGCTGTCGATGGATTCGGTGCGCATGCGCCTCGAACGCGATCAGGAGATGAGCTTCATCGAGTTCAACTACATGATCCTGCAAGCCTATGACTTCACGGTGCTGGCGCGGCGTCTGGGTTGCAACCTGCAGATGGGCGGCTCGGACCAGTGGGGCAACATCGTCAACGGCATCGACCTTGGCCGCCGGATGGGCACGCACCAGCTCTATGCCGTCACCACGCCGCTGATTACCACCGCGTCGGGCGCCAAGATGGGCAAGACAGCCGCCGGTGCCATCTGGCTCAATGCCGACCAGATGCCACCCTATGGCTACTGGCAGTTCTGGCGCAACACCGAGGATGCGGACGTGGCGCGCTTTCTCAAGCTGTTCACGACCTTGCCGATGGCCGAGATCGCCCGGCTGGCGGCCCTTCAGGGAGCAGAGATCAACGCGGCCAAAATCACGCTCGCGACCGAGGCGACGGCATTGCTGCATGGCCGAGAGGCGGCAGAGGCTGCCTCTGAAACCGCGCGCAAGACCTTCGAGGAAGGCACGCTGGCCGCCGATCTGCCCACCATCGAGGTGTCAGGCGCCGAGATCGCGGCAGGTCTTGGTCTGCTCAGCGCCTTTGTGAAGGCCGGCATCGTTCCGTCCACCGGCGAAGCGCGGCGGCAGATCAAGAGCGGCGGGCTCCGGCTCAACGATGCCCTCGTGAGCGACGAGCGCGCCGGGCTGGTGGCTGGCGACTTCAACGCCGATGGCATCGCCAAGCTGTCGATGGGCAAGAAGAAGCATGTACTGCTGAAGCGGGTTTAAGGTCCAAATTCGTCATCGCGAGCGAAGCGAAGCGATCCAACTCGCGTGTGCGCTTTTCTGGATCGCTTCGCTCGCGATAACGACTTGACTATCCCGTGCGGCGCAGCAGGCTGATGTAGAACCCGTCCGTGCCGCAGCGCAGCGCTGTCAGTTGCAGGCCGTGGCCCATCGGCGAGAGAAACGACGCGAGGCCGCCAAGCCCAGCCTTGTCCGCCACGGCGCCCGGATCGATCAGCTCGAAGCCGGGATGACGCGCCAAGAACCCAGCGATGGCCTGATCATTCTCCTCGGGCAGCAGCGAGCATGTGACATAGGCCACGCGCCCGCCCTTCTTGGCGAGGCGGGCGGCACGGTCGAGCACGGTGGCCTGCTCCTTGATGCGCTCAACCAGCGCGCCGGGCCGTAATCGCCACTTGGCATCGGGATTGCGCCGCCAGGTGCCGGAGCCGGTGCACGGCGCATCGACGAAGACCAGATCGGCCATGCCGTCGAGATCGGCCACGACATCGTCATTGCGCAGCTTGGGCGAGCGCACCTGCACATTGCGGGCACCTGACCGCGTGACGCGCTCATAGAGCGGAGTCAGCCGGCGGCTATCATTCTCGGTGGCAAAGATCTGGCCTCGATTTTCCATCAGTGCCGCCAGCGAGAGGGTCTTGCCCCCTGCCCCGGCGCACAGGTCGACGGCAAAATCGCTCGGACCGGCCAGCGACAGGCGTGCTGCCAGTTGCGAGCCTTCATCCTGGACCTCGTAGAGCCCGTCCAGAAACGCCTTCTCGGTTTGCAGCGATGGCCCGCGACCGTCATCGGAGGGCTGGAAGCGCATGCCATCCAGCGAGTATGGCGTTTCTTCGGGCCTGAGATGGGCGAGTTCCGCCATCAGCTTCTTGCGCGTCGTCTTGAGTTCGTTGACCCGGATGTCGACCGGAGCACGCGCTGCGAAGGCCAGCAGCTCGTCGACCGCATGCTCGCCGAACGCAGCCTGCATCGACGGCCAGATCCATTCGGGCGCATCGGCACGGATATGGTCCGGCGCCTCGGCCAGATCGCCGGCAAGGCGCGCCCGCTCCGTCTCATCCAGAGCATCGGGCGCATGCCGTTCGCCGGAAAACAGCCGGTCGATCGCGGCAGGCTCCAGCCCGCGCTGGAGTTTCAGCGCTCCTGCCATGATGGCGCGCGGCGTATCCGCCCCCATCAGCCAGGCAGCCGAAGACCGGCGGCGCAGGCCGTCATAGACAAGGCTGGCAATCGCTGCGCGGTCCTTGGAGCCGGCAAAGCGGTGGCTCAGCCCCCAATCCTTGAGGGCATCGGGTGCCGGGCGCTTGCGCTCGATCAGATCGGTCATGACCTCGATGGCGGCCTGGATGCGTGCTGCTGGGATCATGGCAATCTGTTCGGTCTGTTCTGATGCACGGACGCCGGGAACGTCCAGAATTGCGGCAGGTGGGGAAGCGCGACACACTTGCTCCACCATTCGGGGCGAGGCAAACGGTGTCGCAAGCCTTGCCTTGGAAGGCTGTGCACGCATCCGGCGCAAAAGTCGACGCCTGTCCTTGAGACATCCGCCATGAACCGTTTCGTGAAACTCGCCGCCGCCCTTCTGGCGGCCTCCGTCGCTGCCTGCGCCCAGTCCACGGCCCAGAACTTCGACCTGCCGCCAGCCAAGCGCGTCGATGCCAAGACCAACCTGGAATCAGGCCGCCGCTGATCGCCGCTGCCAAAGCGGCGCCGAAGCGGATCAGCGCCCGGCGTCGCCTGCCAGCACCAGCGTCCAGTAGGCCCCTGACGGCGTGTCGACCATGGCGACGCCGAGGCGTGTCATGTCCGGGGCCTGCATGTTCCGAGCATGGCCATACGAGGCCTGCCAGGACTGCATGGCTTCAGGAAACGAGCGCTGGCCCCAGGCGATGTTCTCCACGGCCGGCACCCGGCCAACGCCATGGGCGATGAGCCGGGCGCGGAAATCTCCACCGGCCTCGTGGCTCATCTGGCCCTGACGGGCCATCGCAAGGCTCTGGGCGCGCGCGGCGCTCGTCACCGCCGCGTCGAGCCTGACCGAGGCAAGGCCGTGAGCCCGGCGATAGGCATTGACGTTGGCAAGGGCCTGCGCCGAGTTGAGTGCGCCGCCGCCGACCGGCTTGCTCCGGGAAACCGGCCTCGTCGATGCCGTGACGTCGGCGCTGACGCAGCCGCCCAGTATGGCGGCAATGGCAAACATGGCAACTGACCAAGACAGGCGCAGGCGCATGGGCGTCTCCTTTTGGCTGCCATGATTAGCCCGAATCGCTTTGCCATTCCGTGAAGCCGATGTGTGGAATTTGACGGGAACCTTGCGCTGTCTCGCGCCCGGTCGCGATCATCCCCGCCCGCCCGGATAGTTCGGGCTTTCGCGGGTGATCATCACATCATGGACGTGGCTCTCACGCAGGCCGGCCGAGGTGATGCGGATGAAGCGGGCCTTAGCCTGATAGTCGGCCAGATCGTGCCCTCCGACATAGCCCATGGCAGCGCGCAGGCCGCCGGCAAGCTGGTGCAGCACCCCTGACACGGGGCCCTTGTAGGCCACCTGGCCTTCAATGCCTTCGGGAACCAGCTTAAGCGAGTCCTTGATATCCTGCTGGAAATAGCGATCCGCCGAGCCGCGCGCCATGGCGCCGACCGAGCCCATGCCGCGATACGATTTATAGGAGCGACCCTGATAAAGGAACACCTCTCCGGGTGTCTCGTCCGTGCCGGCCAGAAGCGAGCCGACCATGGCGCAAGAGGCGCCTGCCGCCAGCGCCTTGGCGAAATCGCCCGAATACTTGATACCGCCATCGGCGATGACCGGCACACCCGCCTTCGCGGCGGCCGACACCGCATCCATGATCGCGGTAAGCTGCGGTACGCCCACCCCGGCAACGATGCGCGTGGTGCAGATCGAGCCCGGACCGATGCCGACCTTGATCGCATCAGCCCCGGCATCGATCAGCGCCTGCGCGCCGCCCGCCGTCGCCACGTTGCCAGCAATGACCTGCACGGCATTGCTGAGCTTCTTGACCCGCGCCACGCTGGCAAGGACGCCCGCCGAATGGCCATGGGCCGTATCGACCACGATGATGTCGACGCCCGCATCGACCAGAAGCTCGGAGCGCGCGAAGCCGGAATCGCCGGTGGTCGTGGCTGCCGCCACCAGCAGCCGCCCCTGCCCGTCCTTGGCGGCATGGGGATGGGCAACCTGCTTTTCGATGTCCTTGACAGTAATCAGCCCGATGCAGCGAAAGTGCTCATCGACGACCAGCAGCTTCTCGATGCGGAACTGGTGCAGCGTGCGCTTGGCCTCGGCCTGCGTCACGCCTTCGCGCACGGTGATGAGCCGGTCCTTGGTCATCAGTTCGGCCACGGGTTGCTCGGCATGGGAGGCAAAGCGCACATCGCGGTTGGTGAGAATGCCGACCAGCTTGCCCTTGTGGCCGGCGGGACCGCGCTCGACGACCGGCACGCCGGAAATGCGGTGGCGCTTCATCAATTCGAGCGCATCGGCCAGCGTCTCGTCGGGAAAGATGGTGATCGGGTTCATGACCATGCCCGATTCGTATTTCTTGACCTGCCGCACCTGCTCGGCCTGCCGGTCCGCTTCCAGATTGCGGTGGATGACGCCAAGGCCGCCCGACTGGGCCATGGCGATGGCCATGCGCGATTCGGTGACCGTATCCATCGCGGACGCGACCAGCGGCAGGTTCAGCGCGATGGTTTTCGTGAGCTGCGTACGGATATCGACGTCGGAAGGCAGGACTTCGGATGGGCCGGGCTCCAGCAGCACGTCATCGAAGGTCAGGCCTTCACGAATCGTGGTGTCAGCAAGAACGGCCATGGGTCAACCTCTCGGTGCTGGAATACGCGGATCTGATCGCCCCGCGCCGGTTGACGAGTTCGGCTATCACGCAGATGCGAAGACGCCAAGGTCAAAGAGCGGGCGGTGAGGCGAGCGTGCCCAGCGAGCCGAGAGCGGGCCGTGCCTGGCGCGGCCATTCGTCTTCTGGCGCGGCGGCACGATGCTGCCTAAGTAAAAGCCAAGGAAAAGGCTTCTACCATGTCCGATCACGGCCTTGCCAGCGACCGCGCCAGCCAGCATGCCGGCCCGGCACACAAGCCCGACAGGAGCGTGCGGGGCGGCGTGTCTTCAGGCCCGTTCAGGCCGCCTGCCCCGCAACCGCATGCCGACCCCCTCAACAGGCTGCAACTGCTCATCGCGCTTAGGCGCAACCCGCTGACGATCTGGCGAAGGGCCCATTTCACCGAAAAGCATCTGGCCGGACCCGGCCTGTTCGGCCACGGCGTCTTTCTCGCCGATCCAGCTGCGATCCGGCATGTGCTGATCGACAATGTTGCCAACTACCGCAAGGACGACCTGCAATTGCGGGTGCTCTCGCCGGGTCTCGGTGACGGGCTGCTCACTGCCGAAGGCGAGGCCTGGCGGCGCGCCCGGCGGATCGTCGCGCCCTTGTTCACGCCGCGCCGCGCCGCCACGCTGGCCGAGGCGATGAAGGCGCCGATCGACCGGCATGTGGGCCGGCTGGTGCGCCGCCGGCCCGGCCACGGGCTCGACGTCTCGCACCTCATGACGACCCTGACCTTCGATGTGCTGGCCGAGACCCTGTTCTCGAACGTCATCGATGGCGGGGCCGAGGCCTTTGGGCAGGCGCTGACCCGCTATTTCGAGACCCAAGGCAGAATCGACCCGCTCGACATCTTCAACGCCCCGGCCTGGCTGCCGCGCATCGGGCGCATCATGGCGCAGCCGGCCATCGATTTCTTCGAGCGCACGGTGCGCGACGTGGTGGCCAGCCGCACGGCGCTGATGGCACGGGGCGAAGCTGCGCCAGCCGATCTGCTCAGCGCCCTGATTGCAGCGCGCGACCCGGACAATGGCGGCGGGCTCAGCGACACCGAAGTGGGCGCCAACATCGTCACCTTCATCGGCGCCGGCCACGAGACGACCGCCAACGTGCTGACCTGGGCGCTGTATCTGCTGGCCCATGCACCGGATGTGCGCGAGGCCGTCGAAGCAGAGGCGGATGCCGCCGGCGACGATGTGGTGGCTGCGGCGCTCGACGGCGAGCGACTGGCCATGACCCGCGCGGTGATTGAGGAGGCAATGCGGCTTTATCCGCCCGTCGCGACGCTGACCCGCAGCGCCATCGCGGCGGACGAGGCCGCCGGCGTGCCCATCCCTGCCGGTGCGCTGGTGGTGATCCCGCCCTACGTGATCCACCGTCACCAGTTGCTCTGGGACCAGCCGGCTCTGTTCCGCCCGGAGCGCTTCCTTGCGCAGGCCCGCGCCGGCATCGAGCGCTGCGCCTACCTGCCGTTCGGGGCCGGGCCGCGTGTGTGCATCGGCCAGCAATTTGCGTTGGTCGAGGCCATGATGGTGTTGGCCTCGCTGACACGCCGCCTGCGCTTTGCATATGCTGGCAGCGCCCCGCCCGAGCCTGTCCAGCGCATCACGCTCAGGCCGAAAGGCGGCATGCCGATGCTGGTGACGCGCCGCTGAGCGGCGGCGCGCTTCAGGCCTCCACCTCGGCCGGGCGGCGATAGCCCGTGGCCAGGACATACATCTCCGACGAATCGGAACGGCTCGCTGCAGGCTTCAGGTTCCTGACCAGTGTGAAATCGCGCTTGAGTTCACCCAGCAGCGCGCCCGTTTCGCCGCCCTGGAACAGCTTGCAGATGAAAAAGCCGCCCGGTGCCAGCACCTCGCGCGCGAATTCGAGCGCCGCTTCCGCTAGCCCGATGATCTTGAGATGGTCGGTCTTCTTGTGCCCGGTTGTGTTGGCCGCCATGTCGGACATCACCCCGTCGGCCGGCCCGCCCAACAGTTCCTTGAGGCGCGCGGGGGCGCTTTCGTCCATGAAATCAAGCTGGATGATCTCGACGCCGGGAATGGTATCGACCTCCAGAAGATCGATGCCGATGATCTTGCCCTTGCCATTCCTGAGGCTGATCCGCTCCGCGGCGACCTGGCACCAGCCACCCGGTGCGCAGCCAAGGTCGACGAGCCGCTGGCCCGATTTCAGGAACTGGGCCTTGTCATCCATCTCCGAAAGCTTGAAGGCGGCGCGCGAGCGATAACCCGCTTCCTTGGCGCGCTTGACATAGGGGTCGTTGAGCTGCCGGCGCAACCAGAGCTGGGACGAATGCGAGAGCTTGCGCGAACGCTTGACCTCGACCTTCATGTCGCGCGAGCCACCGCCGCCTTTTCCACCCGCCGTTGTCATGAGGCACGCTTTCGACGCCAGACGCCGTCCTCGAACATCAACTTGAGCAGGATGCCCTCGCGAAGGCCGCGATCGGCGATCCGCACCATCGGGCTTGGAAACAGCCGGCGGATCGCCTCGAAGATCGCGCAGCCGGCGAGGACGAGATCAGCCCGCTCCTTGCCGATGCACGGATTGGCCGAGCGCGCATCATAGTCCATGGCCAGCAGGTCCGCCATCACTGCTGACACCTCCTCGGTGCGCATCCAGACGCCGTCGACCTTGCGCCGGTCGTAGCGCTCCAGCTTGAGGTGCAATCCTGCAACCGTGGTCACAGTGCCGGATGTGCCCAGCAGGTGAAAGCCGCGGCGCGACATGGCGGGGCGGGCGCGCTGGTGGAACTTCGCCAGCGCAGCCATCGCTTCCGCTACCATGACCTCGAACAGGTCGGGGCTGACATCGTGGCCGCCATGGCGCTCGGCCAGCGACACCACGCCCATCGGGATGGATTCCCAAGTCTGGATCCGATCGGCCGGACTTCGCCCCGACGAGCGCCCGCCGAGCCAGACGATCTCGGTCGAGCCGCCGCCAATGTCGAAGACGATGACCGCGTCCGCCTCCGGCGACGCCAGCGCAGCGCATCCGGTGACGGCGAGCATCGCCTCGGTGCGCTGGTCCACCACTTCCAGCGCGAGGCCGGTCTGCGTGGCGACCCGTGTGATGAATTCACGGCCATTGGACGCGGCGCGGCAGGCTTCGGTGGTGACCAGCCGGGAGCGCATGACGCCGCGAAGCTTCAGCTTGGCGCTGCAGGCGGCCAACGCGTCAAGCGCCCGCTCCATGGCCGCCTCGCTGAGCTTGCCATGGGCCGACAGCCCCTCGCCAAGTCGCACAATCCGGGAGAAGGCGTCGACGACGCGGAACCCGTGCTGAGCCGGCTGCGCAATCAGAAGGCGGCAGTTGTTGGTGCCTAGGTCCAGCGCGGCATAAAGGTCGTGCTGACGGGCATGCAAGCCCGTTACCGGATCGCGACTCGCGCCGCCACCGGATGACTTTGGCCCGCCATCCAGCGGCCCATCATCGATATCCACACCATCAATCCTTGCATCTGGCGCTCAGCCTTTCGGCGATCACCCTGTTCACCGCCAGCGTAACGCGGATTAGGCTCTGGCTGCAACTGGCTTGCTCTGGCTGCCACCGGGCAGCTTCATTGCCTTGACGCGCTGGCGCTGGGCCTCGCGTGCCCTCAGCACCGAGGCGTGCATGCGTGTGCACAGCACCTTCGGCGACAGGGGCTTGGCCAGGATGTCATGGATGCCGAGCTTGATTGCCATATCGACCGTGGTCTTCTGCGGGTTACTAAGCGTCACGATGATCGGCGTATCGCGCTTGTTGGTTTCCGGGCTGGTGCGCGCAAGGCGGATGAAATCCTCGCCGGACAGCATCGGCATGTCCCATTCCAGGATGACGATATCGGGCACCAGCGTTGTATACTGCCCCAGTGCGTCCGCCCCGTCTGATGCCTCGATGATGCGCTTGATTCCGGCCCGCAGCAGGATTTCGCGGACGATCCGGCGCATGTGCACGCTCGGCTCTGCCACCAGCACAACGAGATCGGGCAGCTTTGGCAACTCGGACATGCAAACCCGTTCGAACTGGAGACACAACGCGGAAGTGGACGATAGGACAAGAGGATTTGACATCCCGTTACCAGAACCGCTTCTGTTTCAGGCAAAGGCCGAAAACGCCGGCACAAGGCCGACATGCAAGGGGGACGCGATTGGCACAGGGCAGCGAACGATTCATCATGGCGCTGGATCAGGGCACGACCACGACACGTGCCATCCTGTTCCGCGCCGATTTCAGCATCGCGGCCTCGGCCCAGAAGGAGTTTACGCAGCATTATCCCGCGTCAGGCTGGGTCGAGCATGCTCCGGACGAGATCTGGGCCAGCGCGCTGTCAGTGATGCGGTCGGCGATGCGCAAAGCTGGCGCGAAGTCCTCGCAGATTGCGGCGATCGGAATCACCAACCAGCGCGAGACAACCGTGATCTGGGATCGCGCGACGGGGGCCGCGATCGCGCCTGCCATTGTCTGGCAGGACCGGCGCACCTCCGGGTTGTGCGCGGCCCTGAAGGCTGCCGGCCACGAGGCAATGGTGCGAGAGCGCACCGGCCTGCTGCTCGATCCCTATTTCTCAGGCACCAAGATCGCGTGGCTGCTCGACAATGTCGAAGGAGCGCGCGCGAGGGCGAACCGGGGCGAGTTGGCCTTCGGCACCATCGACAGCTTCCTGATCTGGCGACTGACGGCCGGGGCCGTGCACGCCACCGACGCGACCAACGCCTCCCGCACCCTGCTGCTCGACATCCACACGGGCCAGTGGGACCCCGAACTGCTGGCCCTGTTCGGCGTGCCGGCCAGCCTGCTGCCCCAGGTGCGCGACTGCGCCGCAGATTTCGGCATGACTGAGGCGCGCCTGCTGGGCGGACCGATCCCGATCCGCGGCGTCGCCGGCGACCAGCAGGCGGCCACCGTCGGCCAGGCCTGCTTCAGCCCCGGCATGATGAAATCGACCTATGGCACCGGCTGCTTCGCATTGCTCAACACCGGCAGAACCGCCGTCACATCCGGCCACAGGCTGCTGACCACCATCGCCTACCAGCTTGGCGGCGAGCGCACCTATGCGCTCGAAGGCGCGATCTTCATCGCCGGGGCTGCCGTGCAATGGCTGCGCGACGGGCTCAGGATCGTGAAGCAGGCACCGCAGACCGGTGCGATGGCGGCAGCCGCGGACCCGGCCCAGAGCGTGGTTCTGGTGCCGGCCTTTGTGGGACTGGGGGCACCCTACTGGGACCCGGAGGCGCGCGGCGCGCTGTTCGGGCTGACGCGCAACACCGGACCGAACGAACTGGCGCTGGCAGCACTGGAGAGTGTCTGCTTCCAGACCCGCGACCTGCTCGATGCCATGAAGGCCGACTGGCCTGCAGCAAGCCAGACCGTGCTGCGCGTCGATGGCGGCATGACAGCATCGGACTGGACGATGCAGCGGCTGGCGGACACGCTCAATGCGCCTGTCGACCGGCCGCAGATCATGGAAACGACGGCGCTGGGCGCAGCCTATCTGGCCGGGCTGGCAACAGGCTTCTACCCCGAGCCCGATGCCTTCGCCAAAAGCTGGCGCCTGCAGCAGCGCTTTGTCTCGACCATGCCGGAGACAACACGGACGGCCCGCTACCGCACCTGGAAGGACGCCGTGGCCCGAACGCTGAGCCACAGGCCGGGTTGACCGAGGCGCGGCAGCACTGGCGGGCCGATCCGAGTTGGCGGGAGGATGGCTTCCGTTTCTGAACACTTATCGAACCAGTTGCCTCGCTCCAAGTCCGATTTCAAGCGCGTGCTGGACGACGTTTGCGAGCTTCAGCGAAGGGTGATGGTGAATCCATGAGCGCAAGGGGCTGGGAATAGCAGCTTCCGTCCTCGCCAAGTCCCTTTCTTTCATTAGCCTGCAACCTGGCGAACTTCCTGCGCTGCATCGAACTGCCCGAGGAGATGGCCGAATGGTCGCTGACATCCCTCCAACTGAAGCTGATCAAGATCGGCGCCCGCGTCGTGTGCCACGCCCGCGCCATCACCTTCCAACTTGCCGAGTTCGCGGTCACCGGTGCCATGGTCCGGGCCATCCTTGCCGCCATCCACCGATTCCTGGTGCCGCCGTCATGTACGTAACCTCGAAATTGGCGAAAACCGAGCACAAGCGGCAAGACAGCTCTGTCCGTCGTCCTGCTCTGTCCGTCGTCCTGCAAAACGCGGCCGCATGAGCCAGGTGGCTCGCATTCGCGGCCCGATCCGGACGCATCCGAGCGGTCTGATGAAGGCGGCGCGCCATTTGCCGCACGAAACACTTGATCGGCAGACGAAATCGGGAGATCTTGCGATCGAGCGGCACGCCACTTGGGGAATGTCGGTTCAAAGCCAGAGTTCCGCACGTCGGCATCCGTGCACCGAAGCCCCGGCGATGCAGCCGGATCGGATTCCGCCCTACCAAGCCGCCGGTTTGCTGTGTAAGGTCGTGCGTCTCGCTAGGACCGAGACATGTTGTTTCGAAGCTCCTTGTTTGTAAGCAGGATCACGTTTGATGAAGGTTTTCGTCCAATCCGCGCCAGCCTTGCCGAAGCTTTCGGCGCGTCTCGTCCTTGCGCCGCTCCTGATCATGATTTCGCTCGTGCTGTCGGCCTGCGGTTCGCGCCCGGAAACGGGGTTCCTGGCGCCTGTTTCCCAGTCGGAGCCTGGGACTACCGCCCACACAATTCTGGTCGCTACGACGCGGCAGCGCGATGCGCGCCCTGGGACGCTGTTCAATGGCGAACGTGCCACGCCGCTCGATTTCGCAAGGATCGCCGTGTCCGTTCCGCCCG
>Ga0164292_10000110_pt1 | contig 53708 bp, 74 predicted proteins | sample GEODES117metaG_FD_111486 | JGI IMG/M metagenome (GOLD analysis project Ga0164292, IMG submission 111486) | Eutrophic lake water microbial communities from Lake Mendota, Wisconsin, USA - GEODES117 metaG | ecosystem: Environmental > Aquatic > Freshwater > Lake | place: USA: Lake Mendota... | reverse complement strand
TCCTTGGGCGTTTATTTCTTGATTGCCTATAAGAACTTTTCCGGAACCATTTGGATTAAGTACTATATCTCCGCTTTTGCTGCTTATTGTATTTCCGTCAAGCGTCAAATTGTCTACGTTGATTTGCTCTCGTTGTGTATATGATCTTGACATGCGGCTACCCTTTTGATCAATGATTAAAGTCCACATTAGATATTGAAGATGTTATCTGATTTCTATGACTAATTTACGGAATGATACCATTCATGTTTCAAAATCCGCAGTCTATAGCCATAAAGAAATATCTTTTTGAAATACTAAAGGAAAGATACCCGGCAAACGAAAGTTTCATAGACAGGCTAGTAACCAATATCCAAACCAAAGAGGACTACGAAAGGTTTGGAAAATTCATAGCCGACATATTTGAAACAGGATTCATCAAGGCTGTTGACGAGTACAAGGAACAACTTCTTAAGATGGGCATGAGTGTGGGCATAACCACGCCCGAGCGGGCAAAGGATCCCAATAACAGAATATTTGATTAATCAGAAAAGTCGGGCTGAACTTCAGATGGTATTGTTGAAAAAAGCCACCCTCCCTCCTTCTGCTCCTTTCCTGTCACCTTCCACCACCTGTATTCGTCGTACGGAACCCTATCGTAAGCGTCCGTCTGCTGGTTGTGTATTTCGTATGCAAAAGGATATATGATAGACCTTTCTCCTATCTGTTCGTTTGGATCGCTAGTCCAAAAGGAGAGCGAGAAGTCGCTCGCCTCTATTATAACCGAGGGAAAGATCATCTTATTTCCGTATTGAACCCTCTTCCATGATTCGCCATAAAGTTTATCGGATCCTTTTTTTATGATGGCGGGGAGGCAGTACGACAAAACCTTGTGCTTGATATAGGGCATGTCGTATTCTTTTTCCTGCTCGGTCTGTTCAGCTTTATATTTTGGTGCGGGGCCGGGGCTGGGGGTGTCTAATCGAGACTTTGGCGTATCCGAACTTGGGATGGGCATGCGCTCAACAGGCATCTCCTCCATTACGGGGACTGCCTTTTTGGGAGGGCGTATTCTGTGGGTTGCGGACATCTTGACCTCATCCCATTCGAAGTTGTGGAACACAAGGCCGGAAGGGTCCCATGCCTCTTGTTGCTTAACAAGAGGGTTTGGTTCCGAAAGCCTATAGACTTTTCCTTCTTTGTTTAAAATGGACATTTTTAGACTCTTCTTGATATATACGAGAGAAAAGCGAGGTTGAAAATGCCAATAGTAGTTCCGGACGCAGGTGAGCGCAGACTTCTTGAATATATTGTGAACAAGACGCCCCCTACCAACATGATATTGCACCTCTACACCAACAGCTTGGATCTATCCACGGAAACATGGACAGAATCAAGCTTTGTCGAGGCGACGACAAGCGGATATGCGCCCGTCACATTGCTGGGGGCGAATTGGACGGCAAGCACGACGGCGGGAGTTTCTTCTGCTGTGTACAGCTCTAGCATAACATTCTCATTCACGGCCGCAGCCAGCATACAAGGCTACTATGTGACCGACACCTCAAACAGAATACTCTGGGCCGAGCAGTTCCCGGGGGCTCCGTTCACTCTTCCGTCAGCCGGTGGAGAAATATCCATCAGGCCGCAGGTTCAGCTCAACTGATGTCCGGCTTTAGGCAGTGGCTTGCAGAGGCGAAGGTGATGGGCTCCGCAGCGGGCGAGGCGATGAAGAGGACGCTTGATTTCAAGGTCAATGCGGAGTGGATCAAGTGGAGCGTAGAGCCGAGGGGATGGATAACCGACAAGGGCACGAAGGATTCATTTGACTTTTCTGCCGCATTCTACAACCCCAAGGTTGAAAAGCCCGCGTTCTTCTATCTGCGGGCGTTCGCGATACTTGAGCGACCCGATTCTGAGTACGATTCCGTGGAGGGCGGGGCGGAAATGAAGATAAAGGCCACGATGTTTTTATTTAACGGAAGGACAGGGCTTGCCGGAATGCATTCAGGGGTCGAACCCACAAGTATGAGGGGTCTGCTTGACAGGGACGGCCACATAAGACTGAGCGAGCGGGATGAACGCGTATCTTTTCCCGGGGCGCTTTCGGAGTTTGACGGCCCGCCCTTGAAGACGCCCCTTCAGTTAGCTGAGTGGGTCAAAATGGTCATAGACCACACCGACATAGACGGAGAAGACGACGGCGGCGATGATAGCCATCCGGAACGCCCTGACATTCATGATCCGAGCGGAAGAAGATTGGTCGGGGTCTGAGGAATAAGGCCTCGGGGAAGATATATAATCAAGGAGGAAACCGCCTTGATCAAGAATCCCGACGGAACGCCGTACAAGCCTGTTGGCAGCTTGGAGCAGTTTGATCCGGACAATCCGGAGCGCTGCCTCTGGAACGACTGGGATGCGGAGTGGATAAAGATATACGGGTCGCCCGTCTTCTACTATGAGGTGTTCATCCAGACGGGCTCCCTCGACAAACTCTACCGCGAGGACAGGGGCAAACTGTGGTCGAACAATCCCGTCATGCTCTATGCGTCCTACGAGCCCGTGGTGGGACAGAACTACCAGAGCGCATTCGGAATAGACTCGCCTGACGAGGTTGTGTTCGACTTCAACTACAGGGATGTTCTAAATAAGATAGGACACCCGCCTAAGGTGGGATCAAGGATACACAGCCCGCACAGAAAGGAGGACTGGGTCATCATCCAGAGGAACATAGGGGAAACGATGCTCTGGAGTCAGATGAGGATACAGATACTATGTCAACGCTTCCAAGAAAGCGTCACGACAGGAGAGGGAAAGGCCTCTCAGAAGAAGCCGGACTTTGACTTGAATGAAATTAATCAAAGAGGCTAATCCATTCCGTGCTCCAAGCTCGCCCTAGCCAAAAAGTTCAATATGGAGAAAGATGAATTAGAAAAAAGCGAGTGACCGGCCACGATCCGGCAACATTTAGGATGGAAACCTAACGCTCTGCCAATTGAGCTACACTCGCATTTAATGAAATAAGTTAACTTTTATTCACTTTCCAAAACACAGTCCTTGGGAACTTCGGCTTCGGCAACGGAAGCCTTATTCCTTCTGGCATGTATGGTTTTCTTTTTTCTTTGGCCTTTCTTATGGGATAGTGTTTCATCTTCTGGGAGAGAAGAGACGCTTGGGTATTTTCGTCTTCATCTCTATCGGAGTGGAGGCGGATGATATTTTATTTGATATAGTGTTGTCAACCTCGGAATAGCCGCCTTTAGTATAGGCCTTGCTGAGAACCTTGTACTTGTCGTCAAACGTCAATTGCGGGGTTGCCGACCACGAGCGGGTTGCAATCTTGCTTCCGTGTTCGCTTATTCTTCTGTCTCGGCCTTCCCTTTCTATTCTTTCTTCCTCCGTGAACGGGATGAATTCAACATCATTTTTCTGGGGGACAAAAAGAACTTGGCCGTACGGTTCGCCCGCTCTGAAGATGTGGGTCTCGCCTTCTCTAGGAGCCTTGAAAACGACGAAGAAGATTCTTGACCACCACCTTTGAATATGTCCCGTAAGCAGGCACGGGACGGTTCCTGTTTCGTCGGTGAAGAACCTGGGGTGCGGTTCCGTTCTGATCACATATCCTTCGGGCGGCTCCATGTCCAGCGAGCTTGACATGCCGTAGTGACCCGGCGCGAAGCTCATCATCGGGGGCGTGGTCTTTTTGGGCTCTTGTCCGTTGATCGTGTTGCCTTGCTCATTCATGTTCCAGTCTTCGCCGGAGAAATCGCCCTCGAAAAAAACTTGGCCGTGACGCCTCGTCACACAGCACTCGCTCTTGAAGGGATAAATCAACTCGTGGCCGTATGTGCTTCCCTCCACGAAAGGGGGGCAGTGCCATGGCTGGGGCGTTGCTCCATCGCCGTGGTTTCTGTCCTTGCCGGACCAGCCTGGTATCTGAAGCTTGATCGGAGAGGGATGGGCGCCGAGGTGCCATGTTCTGTATTTGACTGTGATCATTCTTCAATTATATCGGCTGGGCAACCAATTAAAAAGATCACTCGTCTAGATAGACCAAGAGGGGAAAACAATGGTTGTCAATCCGGGAAATCACCAGAACAAAAGCCTAAACGACTGCAATGTCGTGCCGCCGGCGGAAACCAGCAGGAACAAAGAGAAGGCTCCGAAGAGTTGCGATGGGCCGGGCATGGGCACAGGTTGGGTGGAGGAAGCCGCCAAGTCCAAGATAGGACTCGGCAAAGAGGCCCAGTGCGACCCGATGCAGACCGGAAGAATTGTCGACGACATGAATGACCCGGAACGCCATGTTCTCTACAGGTATTCAAAGAGTCTTCGTGGCTGCGATGAGGCGATGGTAGATTTGTTTTCTAATTTGGTCGTTCTTGACGAAGACGGGAAGGCATACAAGGTTCCCATACTGTGGGGGACGCAGGAAAGGGCGGTAACTTGGATTCTGCAGGATAATGTCCGGAAGGACGGAAGTCTTGTAGTAGAAAGAATAAGACTTCCTGTGCTTGCAATATATTCAAACGGAATGGATTTTGACCCCGAGAGGTACACATACCACAAGGCTCTAGATTACATGCGCAGGTTGAGGCCGGACGGCAAGCCGGGCTTTACCACCAAGGAGAAGTTTGAGAGAGACACGGTGTTCGGTGTCGCAAGGGGCATACCGATCAACAAAACCTATACCTTGACGGCATGGACTATGTACATGGAGGACATGGATCAGATTCTAGAGCAGATAATGCTAAAATTTTCTCCGATTGCATATATACGCGTTAGGGGAATCAATTGGGAGACTTCGGTCAATCTGGATTCCATAGCAAATAATGTGGACTATGAGCCGGGCGACCAAAATCAAAGAATAATCAAGTTTGAATTTAATTTGACGGTCAAGGCATATATACCACAGCCAATTGTTCGAAACAAGTCAGTTCTAGCAACAAAAACGGATTTTTATAACGGGGTCGACGAGGACAAAATTACTGAGGCGTTGGACAAGTTGGAAGACAGTGTTGATAAAATAGAAAGGCAGAATTAATGATCGAGATCAAGAACAAAACAAGGGGTCCGGTTCAGATACTGATAAGGTCTAGAAGGTCACCCAAGGCTTTCACGACACTGAATGTTCCTGGCGTAGGTGGTGGAAACAACATCTACATGTTAGAGGATGAGAGGAGCACGGAATACGTTGAGAGGGCCGAGAAGATGGGGCTCATTTCGACAAGGCACATAACAAAAAAAGAATTGAACAAGGGAGAATAAAGTCATGGCAATCCTAAAGGGCTTTCCGCCGTCCAACACAATTTCGCCCTCGGTAAGAATAACCGAGAAAGATCTGAGCTTCATCGCTCCAGACCAGTCCTTTCACAGGGCCGGTTTGGTCGGCTTTGCCAGCAAGGGTCCAATCAATGTTCCCACATTGATCCAGTCCACAAGGCAGTTAAATACTGTGTTCGGATATCCTCATCCAGAGGCTGGCGATCCTTACCTCATCTATGCTGCCCAGCAGTACTTGTTGGTTGCTACGGAACTTTATATCGTACGCGTGGCTGACACCGACGCAGTGAGCTGGGAGCGCGCCCGTACGGCTCAGGTCGAACTTCCTTCTGCCGGTGGCGAAGTTGTGTTCGTCTCGAGCCAAGCCGGACCATACAACTTGAGCAAGGACATGTACTTCAGGTGGAGGCTAAACGGCGTGCTTGCTTCCAAGACGCTCGTCGCCCTAGCTAATGCCAATCATCCAGATCCTCTCGTTCAGTCGGGCGGATACACAGCCACTCAGTTGGCGGACGATCTCAATGTACAACTGGATGCTTCGGTGGACGGAATAGAGTTCTTCGCTACAAATGAAACAACAAGTCTCATAGAAGCAGAAATTCAGACAACTTCGGAAACAGATAGCCAAGTAACATTCAGCCTCGGAAATGGAGGCCTCGTTCCTGGTTCGGTAACCGGCAGAATTGTCATAGACGGGACTGTTGTTCAGACATTCAAAGTAAATGATAGCGGCGTGTTTTCCTTCAAGACGATAGTTGCTTCGCCTTCAAACAAGGCCATAGCTGGATCTATTGACAATCCGAACGGAAACATAACACTTACATATCAGAATTCGCTTTCTGCAGGAGCCAACAGAATATCTGTTGACTACAAGTACACGAACACCTATACGACATCAAGAATAGGATTGAGAACAACCTTTTCGTTCGGTCCTAGAGCCGTTCTGGAACTTGTGTCCGTGCAAGATTCCCTATGTGGTCCGGAAGGAGCGACAGGGCTGGGTAGCGGAATGGAGCCCGCTCAGTTCACGGGAAGCACAGCCGCTAATTTCAATTTCACATCGCTTGATGAGTATGATCTGCAAGTCGTGCTGGATGGTACCGACAATGTGCTAATTGACAATGTCGTTCAAGTGATTGATCTTTCTACCTTGGCCACCAATTCGGCCGCTACCGCTGAAGATGTGGTTGACGAGATCAACGACCAGATAAACTCAGGTTCTATTCCTGGTGGTTTTGAGGCGATTTCCGTAGGTGACTATGTTTCGCTCAGAACACTACACTCGGGCAACGACGCAAGGATTATAGTCAAGAACGAAAGTTCTACATTCAATTTGTTCGGTTTCAACGCTCCGCTTTTGGATCCGGCCAATCCGGCCGTTGTTGACTCTAACGGATCCAACAAGGGCTTGTACATCACAGCCTCCGGCAGCGCGCCGAGAGGAGTCAGTGGTGCCGCGGCCGTATCAAGCTATGGCGTAATTAACGGAGATTCAAATAGGTTCGGAGATGTTTCTGTCACGCTCACTGCCGATTCCCCTGGAATCGACGGAAACTCGACCCAGGTCGTGGTCAGAAACAATGTCAGGGAAGGAAACTTCATAATGGAAGTTTACAACAATGGAGTCCAAGTTGAATCTTGGGGAAATCTGACAAAGGATGAAACAAGCAGATTCTATGTTGAAACATTCTTGAGCCTAGTTTCTGACTTTGTTAGGGCCGTTGATAATACGAGCAACCCGTCGCCGCCGCTTGATGGAACATATGATCTGTCGGGCGGTTCGGACGGTATACCGTCGGATCCGGACGACCAGGATTACTTCCTCATCGGAAACATGGTCGGATACACGGGAATATATGCCTTGAGCGAGCCGGAGCAGATCGACATAGATCTGGTCGCCGTTCCTGGTCATACATCCACGGGTGTCGTCCTCGCAATGATTGACATGTGCCAGAACATGAGAATGGACTGCATGGCCATAGTGGACGCTCCGTTCGGACTTACAGTTCAAGAGATAATCCACTGGCAGAACGGCGCCCATCCTCTGAACACGACGAGATTCGACTCGGATTTCGCGGCTCTTTACTGGCCGTGGGTCAGGATTCGCGACACCTTCAACAATGTTGATGTTTGGGTTCCGCCCTCGGGTTCCATCATGGCGGTCTACGCCAGGAGCGATAATCTTTCTGCTCCTTGGTTTGCTCCCGCCGGCGTGAACCGTGGCGTGGTGCCCGGAATCACTGATGTGTTCAGCAGGCCGACATTGGAAGAGAGGGACTTGATGTACGGCAACAGAAACGCCATCAATCCTATCGTCCAGTACGCGGACTTCCAGGACTATGTCGTTTGGGGTCAGAAAACGCTGCAGCGCAAGCCTACAGCCTTGGATCGCGTAAATGTGAGAAGGCTTATGTTTGCGATAGAGAAGAGAATCAGGGCCGCCTCGAGAACATTGTTGTTCGAGCCGCATGACGAAATCTTCCGCCAGAAGTTCATCGAGATAGCCACGAGGATCTTGCGTGAGGTGCAGATAGCGAGAGGTCTGACGGCGTTCATCATTAAGGCGGACGAGGAACTCAACACGCCTGACGTTATTGACAGGAATGAATTCAGGGCAAGAATCGGCGTGCAGCCGACAAGGGCCGTGGAATTCATGTTCCTTGAGTTTAGCATCCACAGGACTGGAAGTTTCGATGCCGGTTCGAACACCTTCTGATAAGAGAAATCATAAAAAGAGGAGATAAAAATGGCGATTCAAATGGGTTTGGGAAGGTTGGGCGGAGATCAAGTCACCCACAAGAGAAAGTTTAGATGGACTTTTGAGGTCAGAAGGAGTGGCGGAAGCGGCGGGCCTGGCAGCGGAGTGCTAGCTGCCAAACAAGATGTTCCGGCGAGTTTCGTAAAAATGGCTGCTCGCCCGAATGTTTCTATAGAAGAAACTGAAATAAACTTCCTCAATGGAAAGACTTACATTCCTGGCAAGGGGACCTGGGAGACTATCACCGTCACATATTACGATGTGAGCGGTGACGATAACATGCCCTTGTGGGACTGGCTTGCCGATGTCTATAACTTCACCGATCCGCTAGGCCTCCAGCAAAACTCTAGAAGAAATTGCTATGCCGGAATTGGTATCTGCACCATGTACACAGGTTGCGGAGATCCCATGGAAAGATGGACTCTGGGTGATTGTTGGCCTCAAGCCGTAAATTTCGGCGAGTTGGACTATTCTTCGTCCGAGGAGGCCACTGTTGAAGTCACAATCAGATACTCCAATGTTTCATACAAGAACCTGTGCGGAAGAGATCCTAGATCCAGCTGCTGCCCATGCAGCACGCAGGCTGGCAGCCTCATGGGATTGAACGCCGGCGGGGCCGCAGCGACAACTCTGCCCTCGGTTGGTCTCACTGGGGATCCCGTTCGTTGATATTGATGATGTAAAATATGAAACAAAAAGGCCAGCGGAAACGCTGGCCTTTTTTATTTACAGACTATATTTAAATTGGAGGAAATATGGCTCAAAAAATGGGTCTTGGGAGACTGGGTAGCGAAAACTTATGCATGATGCGCAAGTTCCGTTGGCTTTTCTTTATAGACGGGGTTTGTGACGACGGAACGGACGCATTGCCTCCGGACAAGGCGGCTAGACCCAGCCTTAACTTCAAGGAAATAGAGGCACAACACCTAAACGAGACTATATACTTTCCTGGAAAGCCCGACTGGAAGCCTATAAATTTGACGCTTTTTGATCTAAAGGGAAATAAAAATCCTATATTTCAATGGTTGAAGCAAATTTATGAGCCTTGTGATGACAAAGGCACATGGAGAGCTCCGGTTCCTGGGGCCTTCAAGAAGACAGGTCGCCTTAGGATGTACAATGGCTGCGGATTGGTCATGGAGGAATGGGTATTCAGCAATATTTGGCCCAACAACATAGAATGGGGGGATCTGGATATGAGCAACCAAGACTATGTTACGGTGGAAATGACCTTGAGGTACGACAGGGCATACACCAAAGATTGTTCGCAAACAGGCGCCTTGTTCACTGGGGACATTAATCCGCGTGCGGGGACAAGTCTGGCCTAGCTAGGATCAGTCCATATCTTTCTTTAGAAGTTCTCGCATTTCCGCAAGCTTATCTTCTAGTTGCTTGGCCTTTAACTTCAACTTGCGGCATGCTCCGCTTTTGTTAAGTCTGCCTTTCTTGGTGTATACCTTCTTTTCATCATCCAGAAGGGCATTGACTATGTCCTCATAGCCATTTTCTATGAGTTTCTTAATCAACTCTTGTCTTTCAATGTGGTCTATATTGCTCATGAATTAAATATTACACATTATGCAAAACAAATCAACACCACTTTTATGAATGGTTGTTGTTATCAAACAGAACCTTTCCATTTTTGAACGAAGAGTTTCCCTCAATCATCTGCATATGATTTAAGTATTTTTTCTTAAGTTCGTTATAGTTTCTTGCCGTTCTGTAGAGTTGTCTGAAGTGGTTAAGTATGCATGTAGTCATGTAGTTGAAGGCCTTTCCCTTCCTCGAGTCAAACCTTCCTATTTTGTCAAAGCATATCATTACGCCCTCTTGTATTGCGTCGTCCGCGTCTATGAGTTGGAATTTGGCGTATCTGACTATGTTTTCAGAAAGTGTGAAGAAGGCGACGGCCAACTTTTGCTTTGAGTCTTCGTGGCTTGCGTCCGTCTCTCTGAGAAGATCTTCTTTGGCCTTCAAAAGCGATTTGTTATAGTTGTTTTTGACCTTCCTGATTTTTTTTCTGTCTAATGTGCCTTTTATCTCGTCTATGATTATCAAAAGCCTCTGCTTTTCCCTCTTGGAATCTTGAAATTGATTTATAATGCTTTCAAAGGTCTTGTTGTTCAAATATTCATTCATTGTCCTCCAGATGGCATAGGCCTTATCTAAAAGTAATATGCACCCCTATAATAGTGATGAACTAAAGGAGAAAAAATGGAGAAATCCAATTATGAGGCGATTTTTTCGTCACTTTTATTCATTTTGGAAAATCCATTTGCAGAAAAAGGATACGAGGATCTTAAGAGCCACTACTTGGCCATGGGCATGGAAAAAGAGGCGGAGGCCATGGAGTTAATTTTAAGAGAAAAATTCAATGCTGACAGTACAAATTCTAATCAAGAATAACTCCAAAACCATTAAAAAGACCTTGGATTCTTTGGCCGGGATCGGCAGAATTGTAGTCGGCAATCTGGGGTCTACGGACGGAACAGATCGGATTTGTGCCGAATACGGAGCAGAAGTGATTCCAGTCCGGTTTGACGGAGATTACGCCAAGGTCAGGAACAATTTGGCCGCCGAAGGCATGAACCTTTATTTGGATCCGTGGGAGGTGTTGGCTAGTGGGGCTGAAAAAATTAAAAATTACGAAAGAACAACAAGAATATATGTTGTACAAGGAGGGATTGTATCTAAGGAAATAAGGATTTGGAGGGATATCAAGTTCGTCAATCCGATATATGAAACCTTGGTCGACGACACGGCAGATTGCGACCCGAATGTAGTTATTTTGTCAGGGGTTCAGCCCGACAATCGAAATGAAAAGATGTCTATCTGTAGGGAATGGATCTCCAGAAAGCCAACCTCGCCGGATCCTTACTACTACATGGCTTGTTCGTGTCTGGCCAACAGAATGTACAAAGAGTTCTTTTCTTTTGCGGATCAGTATTTGATAATGGATTCTAAGGCGGGCGCATCGGGAATACTTCTGAGGTACTATATGGCCCAAGTGCATTTACACACGGGCAACCTAAATGAAGCGACAAAGAACGCACTATCGTGCCTTTCAGTTTGCCCAACATTCTCCGAGTTCTGGTGTCTGTTGGGGGACATTTTATACAAGGATCAAAAATACGAAAAGGCAAGACGAATGTATGAAAATTCAATCATAATAGGAAAAAGAAGACTAAGCAAGGATTCTTTTCCCATAGAAATATCAAAATATAAAGAATACCCCAAAAAAATGATAGAAAATATCCAACAGTTAATTAGTCAATCAAAATTCATAGTGCAAAAAACAATCTGAATCTTGGATATATAAAGATATACAAGGAGGTTGTATTGAAGAAATTCAAGGTCTCCATAATTTATTTCGGCTGCTGTTGCGAAGAAACTATTGAATTGGCAGCGGATAATTACGAACAAGCAAGGAAAAAATGTCTTGAATTAGTTGAGCAAAATCATGAACTCATTGATTTGATGGCTGAAAAAAATATCTTCATAAGCAAAAGAATCAAGGATTGCGTTCTTCATCGTTCGGACTGGCGTGACGATATAGCAATAAATTTAGAAGTCCCTTCCAGCGACTAGAAGATAATATCCAGATCGTTTACGACAACGGTGACTTGGTCTTCCCATCTTGCCACATCTAATTGCTTTCGTCCGGGTCCAAGTTTGCTGAGTTTCTTCTCGAGTTCGTCTATGTGGCAGTTTATTACAGACCAACTGTTCTCGGCTAACTTTTTGACTTCCTCCTCATGGTCTGGCACATCCATGTTTGGATAATATTTTCGCAGTTGGTCTTTACATTCTTTCACAATTTTCTTGTAAAGGGGAACATGGCAGGCACACCCGGGATTATTCAAGAATTCATCGACTTCCTTCTCCATCTCTTTCGGGAGCGTCAGCCTGAATCTTGAGTCCTTGAGTGCCTTCTTCACATCTATTAGCGTTATCTTCTTTTCATTGCTCATCTTGCGTCTCCTTTAGGAACTTTTCTTGAAACTGCGTGTTTTCTTCCATCCACTTTTTATTGTCTTCTTCAATTTTTGTTTCATGGGACTTCCTGTCGGCTTCGCCTTGCGGGTCTTTAAAAGACCTGGCGGATACGGCTCGCCCACAGTTTGGGCATCTGAACTTCTTACTGCTGAGCGTGTCGTTCTTTAGCTCATGCAAGCCCGACGATCCTTGGTCGCAGATCTTTTTCCACCCGCAATAATCGCAAAGTAGTATTTGCTTTTTACTCATTAAAGTTTGTTTCCACGACGCTTTTCGCCTCTAGATAGTTCATATATGTGGCCGAAAGAGTGGCCAAAAAACTTCCTGCCATGCCACAAGAAAAAACCACAAGAGGATCTTTTCCGATCAATATGTATCCGAACAAGAAGCCGACCCATGTTCCAGAACATTGGTAGCAAGAAACCAGTTTGTTGACCCAAGGGTGGCATCTTTTTTCTATGAAGTCTCTAGCAGGCTGCATGATGTAGGCCGGATCTACAATGATGTTGGTCATTCCTATGACAGAAAGAGCGAACAGTAAAAATGAAGTAAAAGAATCCATTAACTATCTCCAGAATGTAATATGTATCTTATCTTTTTTTCTGAAAGTGGAAAATCCAGAATAGATCTCAGCAAACTCAAGTTCGGGCTCGTCGTCCAGGCCGAACTCTATGTTCTTAACAAGGTGGCGATCTATTTTATCAATAGTCACTGTATCTTTGAAATAAAGTGACAGTACATCTTCATGCCTATCCTTTGCGGAACGAAGGAAATCCAACAAAGATTTCCTTCCGAGAGCCCTTAGCATGGGGCTCATTTTGCTCATCCTCCATTGGTCGCGCAGATAAACCAAGTCGGGCATGTTTTTCCACGCTTCTTTGTCGTGGAAAATAAGATCTTCCACATTTTGAAAATTTATCCTTATCACTCTCTAATAGAATACTTCACCCGTAAAATCTAAAGGAGAAAAAATGGCCGACGAGACTTTCAGACCACAGAAAAGAAGCATTTCCCAAGAGGAGATAGATGGGGATTTTCAAAATACGGAAAACGAAAATGCTGCTGAGCAACTGGCGAGGATGGCGGCGATGCGACAGAGTGCTGCGGCCGAAGTAGAAAAAGAACTTGAAAATCCAGCTGCTGAGGCCGGGGTGAAGGTCACGGGAAGGATTCCGGAGGCATTCAAGCAGGCTGTGGCCTCCAAGAAGATGGATGCTAGATCGGGAGGCTCCAAGCCCGACCAACAGAGCAGAAAGTCAGAAATGAGGGTGACGGGGAGTGGCAAGTTGGAGGAGTTGATTGCTGGGATTGGCACAAAGGGAACAATGGTGTTCGAGCCCATCCAGCTTCCATCAAAAGGAAAGTTTTATGACGGGGAGAACGGCCCAAAGGACGGCGTCATCCACTTGCGCCCCATGACGGGCGAGGAGGAAGAGATACTGGCTACGCCTCGGTTCGTCAAGAAGGGGCAAGCCATCAATATGATCTTCAATCGCTGCATGAGGGAAAGCTACGACTCGGCTAATTTTTTGACTCAAGACAGAACATACATGTTGATTTATTTAAGGGGCATATCGTATACGCCGGAATACGATGTAGAGGTGAAGGATCCGGATTCGGATCAGACCTTTGCAACCACCATTAACCTCAACGACCTTTATGTTGACTACTGCACAGAGGATTTTGGTCCAGAAAATTTGGAGGATGTCCTGCCGACGACCGAGTATAGGTTCCGATATCGGCTGGCTGTGGGCAAGGATGAGCAGTTGATTCAGGAATACAGAGAAAGAAGGGCTAAGAACTTTGATCTTTCAGGTCAGGCCGATGACACACTGTTGTTTAGAACAGCCCATCTCATAGAGGAAATTGAGGGACTGACGGACAAGTTGGAAATACAGACGCTTCTAAAGAAGTTGCCTATTCAAGATGTGGCTTATTTGAGAACAGTTGTTAACGAGCCTCCGTTCGGCGTGGATACGAAGATAAACATAACAAATCCATACACAATGAGGGACTTTGAAATAGAACTTCCGCTTGAAGCAAATTTTTTCTTCCCGCGGGCAAAGCGAAAGAAAAATACGATATCGAGGACTCAAGCCTAGAACTTTGGAGCAACTTGATGGAGGAGATGTTCTTCTTCATCTACCACATGCACCAGAGCCGAGAGAACTTCATGTCTTTGCCCATCAATGAAAGAAAATGGCTGATAAGCAGATTCATCCAGCAGAAAGAAAAGGAGAACGAAGCCATGGAGTCGGCGAGAAGGAAAGCGAAAACTAAGAGATAACGCATGGCAATAAAGGAAAGAAATCAAAATCCAGTGGTTGGTGATGTTTTGAACCTCAGAATGTTCACCTACAACTCAAACCACCGTCAGAGCGTGCAGAATGTATCTAAAGTTGAAATATACCAATTGGATTCTACTTGCATAACAAAAGACAATCCCGAGGGCCGTAGGCTAATAGGAACCATTGAATCTCCCGACATAGAGACGGTTTCTGACGATTTCGGCGGGCACTACAAGGTCTCCATAGGTCTTTTGGATCAAGTGTACGTCATTGGGGACTACATTGATGTATGGTATGTTCAGTTCAATGAAAATCAATCCGGAACGGTGACCAATGAGTTCAAGATCATATCAGATCTTTGGTATGCATCCGACATGCCCATCGTTTATGATTTTTCTTATGGCTTCAGACCAAACAGAATACGAAAAGGTGAGCGAAGATGGTTAACAGTGGAAGTTATTCCAAATGTTCCCAACGCCTCGGACTTGCAAAGGTATTATACAAATTTGGCGATAGCGAGCCCGATAAAGATTTACATAGAAAAAACATGCGGAGAGTGCGTTCCGGCAGAAAAAGATTTGAGAATGGTTGTTTCTGGCGGACAAGTTGAGCACCGAAGGGACTCTGAGGGTTATTTCTTCCTGGATACCGTGGGACTCAACATGGATTGCGGAATTTACGATGTGTGGTTCGAACTTGATTTCGGCGAGAGCACCTACATCTCCGAGAACTTGCAGCTCCAAGTATTTTGAGATTCTTGGCAGAATCGCGATTTAGCGAATTCTCAGATTGCCCAGACTGCCCAGATTTGATGCGTACTCTCGGAATGCCCATCTATCAAAGAATGCGTCTTTTCAGCCAAAAAATAGAGGTTTCCAAAAATTTTGGTTGACATCTTGGGGTGGCGGCGTATAGTCATAGGACAGTGATTTCCATTTGCCAAATGTCCAGAGGTGACGCGATGTCTGTTGACTTGGATGCAGAGCGGATCGCTATTCTTGCGAAACTTGAAAAGATGGGCTTTTCCTCGAGTGATGTCACGGGAAAGAGGCACTACATTCCGAAGCCTGCCGAGGTCAATTCGGAGAAGCGAGCCATTGCCGGAATAGAGGCTGAGGCGGAGGACAATCAGAGCCACTACTTGTCGCTCGCGGGGCGTACGGGCAAGCCTTGGTTCCACAACACCAAGTTTCCCAAGCAGTATAGTGAATTCGTGCTAGTAACTCCAGACATGGCCAGAAAACTTCTGGAGTGGAACAACAACCCTCGAAAAAGGATCATGCAGACTGTTGTTGACCGGTATCGTTCTGACATGAAGTCGGGCGAGTGGAACGACAACAGCCAGTCCATCGCGATTGACTACAAGGGGTATCTGCATAACGGTCAGCACAGGCTTACGGCAATAGTGCAGTTGGATCGGCCACAGAGGCTATACTTCACATTCAACACGCTCGTTTCCGCGAGAGAAGACGAAGACGTTGGTGCTCCGAGGAAGCCGGCGGTTCAGATTGAACTGAAACTGCACAACAGGATTGGGAATAAGCTTCCCGCCATCTGTCGAGCGGCGATGAGAGGCGTTAATGGAGCCACTAAGCGAATTTCGCAAGGGCAACTTGCCGAGTTTGCTGAAATGTACGGGGCTCAAATTGAATGGTTGGAGCGGGTTTGTCCTACCTACAGAAGCGATGTTCTCGCAGCCTTCTTGAAGGCTGTTCTGTGGTACGGTACAGATCTGATGGAGCCTTTTCTCAAAAGGTTCGGAGATGTCCTCTTTGAGAGCAAGGAGGATCCCGCAAGGCTCCTTCATGCGGCGGTGAAAGTCACGGGAGGATCCAGAACCCGACTCAGTTTGTACAAGAAGGCTCTTGCTGCGGTTCATCATCATGTGAGCGGCCGCAAGGTTTCCAAACTTGTAGAACGCGATACTGACATTTTTGAGTGGGAAGATGGCTGGCGGGTTCCTAAGCGATAATGTCCTCCTAAGGAAAGGAAAATCATGTTCTTCATCGGTCTGGAGCGGGCTTCGCTCAAAGTTTCCGACAAGAAAGTAGTGAATCCGACCATAGCCATGCTAAGACGCGTTCTTGAAAACGCCGGCTTGGATGAGGGCGAATGGGGTTTGCGAATGCCCCACAGGGTCAGGAAGAAGGGGTGCGAGAGGTTCAAGGCAATTAGGCTGGACTACTCCGGCGGTGTTAAGGGAATTCGCATACGATGCAAGCCCGGTGGCAACGACACGAGTTTTGAGTACACGCTGGTGCCGCCGAACGATGTGGAAATAGGAGTTCTTTTTCACCTCATGGAAAGAGTACACCCGCAAACACTCAAAATACACGAAACAATTGCTCTCAAGGCTGCAATCATGTACCCAGAACTCAGAGATATGCCTCCTCCTCCTGTGGTCAGAGTCTTGCCTCGCGAGGCTCAAAAGATCCGCAACGAAAATTCCATCAAGCCGACAAATTCCCTGGCTGATGAAGATATGACGCGGCAGATAATTGAGGAAGGAATCAGTGGCAAACAAGATGTGGATGTTGCTACGATACCGGATGTTTGCCTAAACTCCTCAGACATAGCATCCGAGGTCGGAACCCCCCAAGTATCAAAAACCTCTTCGCTTGAAATAGACGAGCGGGTCTCCATGTCTGACCAAGATGTCATGGACAAAGCCTTAATAGCCATAAGTTTCGTTGCCGAGGATGGATTCGCGAAGAAGAAGGCTGCGTCCGACTCAATAATTGACAACTTGGGCGTGAAGAAGTTTGTTTCGGGAATCGGGAAGTGGGAATACGAAACCCACCAAGGGGCGATGAGGGCGCTGACGATGGCCCTTTGCAGGGACGGCTACTTGGAGCGGATATACTGCACCTCTTCGGATGGTCGGGTGGGCGAAGGCGTGCGGGGTTACAAGATCACCCACAGGGGCGAAAAAAGAATCAATTCGCTCAAGGCATTCTTGCACGATTCGGTCATAGCGAAAATGAATCCCGGTTGGTGCAGGGCTGAGGCTTGTGTCCAGATTCCAGCAAGCCACCCTCAAGAAGACGACGAACCGGAGCTCCAGGAAGAGAAGGAAGAGAACATCCCTGAGAAAATTTCCGGGCTGACTTCCGATGATCTCTCAAAAATAAAGGCTTGGATCGCCTCGCTGGAGGAGGCTACGGAGCACATATCCGAGACTGAGACCATCATTGCCAACCTCAACTCCGAAAAATCAGATTTGATGTTGACGCTGGCGGGCGTATCATCCACGAGAGAGGAAAAACTGAGGCTGAGGGAGGAACTTGACAAGGCCATCTCCAAGCTGGACGACAAGGAGCAAGAGGTGAAGAAGGAGATGGCAAAGAAAGACAAGGAAATAGAGGACTGGCGTAGGTTCCGGGCTCCCTACCTTTTGGAAAAGGAGCGTCTGGAGTCTGTCATCGGAGAACTTACGGGGAAGAAAAGATGAGCGATTCGGGCAATTCGCAAAGGCGAAGGATCGCCCAAAAAGAAAGAGGCAAGAGTATGATCACGCCCCAAGAAAAGAAGGAATATTGGGTCGCCAAAAACATGATGCTTGTGTCTAACAAAGGGGCAAAGCTGGACGACGCCGAGGTGGAGGCGTTCATTGAAAAATACAAGGACATCATAGATTCGGTCATGGAGCACATGCCGAGGGGGATGAACTCCATCGGCGCGGCTGCCGGCAAGTGTGCTATCAAGTACGGGCCGGAACGGGCCATAGGCTTCATGAAAAGGGCGAAGGAAGGTATTTTTGAAGGAAAGGACGATCCCGTCTATCACTTTTATCTGTGGCTCAGGGGTCTTAAAGGTCCGAAGAGAAAGAAGAATGACATATCCACATATGAAATTTCTCTTTATGCGTGCAAGCAATATTGCATGGGCAAAAAGATAAAAAGACTTGATAGATCCAAGGATATTTTTTCTTGGACAAAGGACTGGGGCGTTGAATAACTATGAAAAGAAAAAACCGTCGTCCAGGCTCATAAGATCGTCGTAGTTAACGACAATCCAGTCCTTGTATTTCATGGAGCATTTCAACTCCATGGGCGGCAAGTCCTTGGCCTTCAAAAAGGCCAACCTGGGCTTCCTGTCCTTCTTCCATAGGAGGAGCGGCTTCCTTCCGCACCTCTCCGAATCCGATGTGACTTGATCCAAGAATCCATCAAGTTCCGACTGCCCGCCACCAAAGACCGAGCAAAGGTCTATATCATTATAGCCACCTTTGGACTCTAGAACGAACTTAAAATTGTCGGGGCAGACGATGTCGCCTGAATAGGTGTTGCTAGCATTCTTAGAAAGATGAACATGTTGGCCCCATCTATTTCCAGACCCTATTGAGCGCGAGAAGCTACCTAAGTCGGGGTTGGAGGCGAGGATTTTCTGGAACCTATGGTTGAGGTTTTTTACCAACTCTAGTTCGACGCGCTTGCCCTTTTTTCCGGACTTTATTTTTTTTGGCTTCTTATTGAATATGTCTTCTACTTCTGCGTCTTCTTCCATGTATTATATATGAGGGAGAAAACCTATATAATACATGAAAAAAATCGTAATCTTGACCCTTTTAATGATGATCTTATTGGCGTGGCAGTCAAAAACCAAGGATCCAAGAGTTCAAATGCCCTTTTTGACTACGAAAAAGGAATCCTTGAAAAGCCTCATGATCCGCAAGGCGGAACTGAAGGCGGAATTCTACAAGGCCAGATACGAACAGATCAAGGCCGTTTATTCAGAGAATGACAAGCATCTTCTGGAAGCCGAATTGAACTACAGGCTTCATGCGATAGACCTGGAGATTGAAAAGCTGCGCGAGTGCAAACTCTGCTCTCATCCCGGGAAGCAAAAGAGATAGTCGCTGGATGCGTGATTTTTAATCACTCCAGTCGCCTTGAATCCGGCCTTTTTCAAAAAAAGATGAAGAGGGAGGTCATATTCTGATACCTTGAACTCAATGGTTCGCCTCTTTTTATTGAGTTTTGATGTGAGTTTAGATATGAGTTCTGTGCCTATGCCTCTCCGACGAAAAGACGGATCCACGAGAAGGCTATCAATCTCTATCTTTACGGCGTCTATTTCGTAGAATATGAATCCAACAACCTTCTTTTCTACTTCTACTACATTGCATATGGCGTTAGTTCTATTGATGAACTCTTGGGTGTGATTTTCAGAAAACTCTCCGCTAATCTGCTGCATCTTGATGACGGAACTCAAGTCGTCCCTTTTCATCCAACGCACCTTCAAAGAATCCATATAGATGTTCTCCTGTTTGTATGGCTGATTCTAGCCGATCCGCAGAGGTTTGTCAAAGCCGCTAGGTCTTGTCTGCACCCAGGTCGTTTATGGGGGACTCATTTTTTCCTGAAATTCTTGAAAGATATTTTTCACAAGATTTCAGAACCTCGGCCACATCGCCCTTTTCGTCTATTGCCTTCATTATGGCAACTGCACACTTTTGGAGCACCAAGAGGCTCGGTTCGTCGCTTTGTGGCCAATGCGTATGGATTATTCTCCTTATGCGATTGACTATGGCTTGAGCATTTGAAACAAGTTGTCTTGCTCCCATGTCGGAATCAATGAGATCTTGGACCGCACTCAGTATGTCAGCCACCCTTTGAGGGAGGTATGCCTTGCTCTCATTCAGGACGAAATCTTTAAAACTTGACATTTTATTTGTTGGAAAGGATGATTATCATTATGTATGTTTATCTAGCAAATATTCCATGATGATTTAATCCTTGATTTGGCTGTTTTTTTAGATCCCTTGCAAGAATTAATTACTGCCTCTACGCATCTCTTTGCGTATTTTAGAGTGTCGGCGGAGCCTTGTTCGTAAAGTTCCTTGGCAGTGTGCAGATTCTCGCAGGAAAAATCCAGATGCTTCTCCTCGGAGATAGATCCATCGGGCTTATAGGTTTGCTCAAGGGTCTTGGGAACAAGACAACAAGTGAAACAAAGCGAAGCATAGGTCTTGTTGTCTACAAATGGAGAGTTTTTGTAGGAAGAAGTGAAAACATCCATCTTCTGTCCGCACAAGGGGCAGTGTTTCATGGGCTTCACATCATTATTTTTTCAATGTTTCTGGAGTCAAACCATTGTGGGCCATAATTAACAGTCAATTGATCTCCGGATCTAATATCTTTTGTTGTTAAAATGGCCATTAGTCCATCATGGAAATTGCAAGCGAATTCGCAGCAATTTTCGTCACTGTGATTGTAGATCATTGTCCAGCCAAGGCACATGGCTATTTTGTCGCCCCAAAGAACCATATATTTAGAAAGATTGGGGTCTTTCATGACTTCCGGCTGGCATATTATGACGGGAGCAACTTCTACGAATGTGTTTTTCTCTATATCCTCAGTTGAGAAAACTCCATGTCCTATGCCTTCTATCCACCCTATGCGAAGGCGCCCGTCAATATACGGAAGGTATTCTTTCATCGTCCGCTAGACCCAAAGCCCAGGCTGCCTCTTTCTGAGGCGGAGAGTTCCGTTTCAACAAATTCAAAGTTAAAGTGATCCTCTATTATCAATTGGGCTATTCTATCACCGGCCTCAATATAAAAGGGCATCTTTTTGTCCGAGTTAAACAGAACCACGCGCAATTCGCCTCTGTAGCTGGAGTCTACGACTCCGGCAAAAACATCAACGCCTCGTTTCGCAGCAAGTCCCGACCTTGGGGCTATTCTTCCGTAATATCCCTCGGGTATCTCTACGCACAGTCCGGTGTTTACGACAAGTCGCTCGAGGGGTTGTATAACACAGTCTTCTACAGAATACAGATCCGCGCCGGCGTCGCTTGAATTAGACCTTGTTGGCGCGAATGCTAGGATATGCGTCTTCTTAAACTTTATTTCCATTTTTGCTCCATATATTAGAACCTATTCCAGAATCTCTTTCAAGATTAAAAGAGTAAGCAGTCTCTGAACCATCCGGCTTCTTGTCATTTACTACAACACGTGGGCCAGAAGGTATGTCGCATATGATCATGTCGCATTTGAGCCCGTGAGTTTTCATGAACAATGCTATTCTTTCCTTGTGCACATCCCCTTCGCGGGCGGTCGTTACTATTACGAAGTCATCATCTTTGACTGTGTTCGCAAAGAATTCCCTTGTCCCTGGGAGGATGTAATCCACATCGCCATGGTGGCTTTTTTGAGCAACCAAAGTTCCATCAAAGTCTAAAAACCAAGTTTTCCTTTGATCGTATTGCATTTATGCTTCGCACGAGGAACAAGTAAGTATGCTCCTTGCAAGCTCCTGTGCAGGGTTTGCAGATCTCTGGTAGTAGAAGGTTTTAATTCCCATCTCCCAGCCTTCTATCAGAAGGCTGTTGACATCCTTTGGGGAAGCTGAGGGGGGGATTGTGAGATTCAGACTCTGGGCTTGGTCTATGTACTTTTGACGTTGGGCCGCTTGGATGACTATTTCTTTTTGGCTGATTTCCCCGAATGTCTTGAACACATCCTTTTCCTCCTTGCTGAGGAAGTCCAAGTGCTGTACGGATCCGCCCTTGACAAGAATGCTCTTCCATACATCATCATTATTTTTGTCGTATTTTTTGAGTATTTCCTTGAGATAAGGGTTCTTGTAGGTGAATTTCCCCTTTGCAAGGTTTTTGACGAAATAGTTGCTGTTGAGGGGTTCTATGCTGGGGCTGACCTGTCCGAGTATGAAACTGCTCGAGGTTGTCGGGGCGACAGCCAATGTGGTCACATTTCTTCTTCCGTATCCCTTTAGAAGTTCCGGCTCGCCGTACTCCTTGGCCATTTCTTCCGTGGTTTTGTCGGCTCTGCTTCTGATCGCCTTCCATATCTCAATATTGAGCATCTTAGCCTGCATGCTTTCAAAGGCGATATTTTTGCTTTGAAGACAAGAGTGCCAGCCAAGAACCCCTAGACCAAGAGCCCTTTGGTTTATGGCAAAGTTTCTCGCAGCCTCCAGGTACTTCACGCCCTCTGTCTTTTGTATGAATTCCTCGCAGACGGCATCAAGGAAGTACACCATCGTTTCCACGGCATCTGTTTCCTTGATCTCATCCCAATGAAGCAGATTGAGACTAGAAAGCACACACACGAAAGAGTTCTGTTCGTCCGAATAAAGTTGTATTTCTGAGCAGTTGCCGGTTAAAACTCCGTTAAATACGGCCTTGTGCTCCTTGGGCTCATTGACGCAGTATGTGTCGTGAAGCCCATCAAGCTCTTCTATTTTGATGACTTCGCACATATAGGTTCTGCCGTTGGGGCCTAGGAAATTAACAAGCCTGTCCCCTTCGGACAATTCGGACGCACGAACCTCTGATCCATCCTTGAGGTAGAACTTGTGGTATTCTGTCGTGTCAAGGTCTATCCAATAAAGGTTTTCTGTATCCTCGTCGTCAAGCTCTCTTTTGATAATCCTCATTCTCAAAAGTTTTTGTTCAGACCCAGTCTTCACAACGGTGGTTTCCGACCATTCGTTGCCGTTCCAAACTTCAACATTTTGATTTTCAAGGTCGCCTATTCTGATTTCGCCCTTTCTTGTAAGAAGCCGTGTGTCGGCCGAGACGCAGAGGTTACTGGCTTTAATCTTGAGCTTCTTGTCCTTGTATGCCTGAGGAGCCTGCTTGTTTGCCGTGTCCACGAACATGATGTACGGATATCCGGTCTCAAATCGCTTCTGGATGACTTTTGCCCAAATCCTTCTCTTCTCCTTGTCCCCATCAACCAGATCCTTCATGAACTTGTCGGTGACGGTCACGCCGATGCTCATGTTTTGAATGCTGTGGCCTTCGCTTCTAACCTGGAGAAATTCTTCTATATCCGCGTGCTCTATCGGCATATAAGCAGCAAACGATCCCCTGCGGGCGCTGCCTTGGCTTATGACCTCGCTGACCTTGTCAAAAATCTCCATGAAGTGCACGGCCCCGCTGCTTTCTCCTCCGACACTTATTTTGGTTCCTCGGGGCCTTAAAGATCCAAAGAATCCAGAGGTTCCTCCGCCCATTTTGCTCATCATACCGACTTCAGCAGCCTTGGTGAGTATCGCCTCCATCTTGTCGTCAATGTAACTTCCAAAACAACTGACGGGCAGGCCCCTCTTGTTGCCGAAATTACACCATACAGGTGTCGCAAGGCTGTAGAAGCCTCTCTTCATGTAGCCTTCAAATTTGTCGGCAAAACCCTTCTTCTTGAGTATTTTTTCGGCATTTTCTGCTATCTGTCTTATTCTTTCCTCAGGCGTAGTTCCTGGCTCAAGGTAGCCGCGCTCCAGGAAAAGTCTACTGTGTGAATTGAGCCAATAATACTCTTTGTTGGTCATTTTTGTTCTCGGGATGATTCTTTTAGATGATTTTTCTAAAAGAGTGAAGGAAGCTCAAAACAAATCTTCTGCGGCAAAACTCTTGGATTTCTTGCTGTATTCGACGGGTCTGGAGTGGAAGAAATCCGATTGGTTATTTCCAAGAACTTGTTCCTCAAACCATGTCGTTTTGGCAATGAGGTTTTTGTCAACTTCAAATATTTTTTTGTACCCTATTTCCTTAAGGGAATTGTTCATGCGATCTTTTATGAACTCCTTCAACAATTCGGAGTTCAATTTTTCCTCGCCGTATCCGTTGACTATCCATTCGACTATTTGAAGTTCATGCTTTACGGCCTCTCCGGCCTCATGGAGTATCTTTTCCTCAAGCTCATCGTCAAACAGTTCCGGGTGCTCTTTCCGCATGACCTTGATCAGTTTCATACCGATCATCGCGTGCAAGTTTTCCTCCCTGGAGGTGTATTCGACTTGCTTGTTCGTGTCCTTAAGAAGGTTCTTGTATCTTCCGAACCAACTTATGGTGTAGAACTGAGAGAACAATGCGATATTTTCCACAAAAAGTGTGAAGAGTATCAGCGAATATATGAACTGCTTTTTATTGTCTGAATGAAACTTGTGCAGGTGCTTCCTCAAATAATTGACGCGCCCCTTGATGATGTCCAGTTCCAGAATCTTGTCAAATGCGTCGTCTATTCCGAGGACCTCAAGAAGCCTCTCATACGCATCGCCATGAATGACCTCGGTATTGGCCATTACATATCCCATATCGTTGATGCTCGGATGGGGGAGATTGTCGCCCAGTTTCGCCCAGAACTTCTTGACGCTTATTTCAAGTTGGCCTATCGTCGCGAGGGCTCTGATTATGATCTCTCGTTCTTGTTCGGTGAGAGAAACCTTGAAATCTTGTATGTCGCTCTGGAAGCTAAATTCTTTATCTGTCCAGAATCCATTGTGCATGGCTTCTATGAAATCCTGAGTCCAAGGATATCTGTCCGGCTTGCGGCTGATCTGCTCTTCAAAAATCATAAAAACTCCTGCTTTTTGTTTGATGCGAGGGTATGTAAGCGTATTAAATTACTTTTTTAGACTGGTGAAGCCTTTTCTTTTTTCCAGCCTTATCGACTCGCACCCTTCTAGCATGTCCAATAGATTTTGGTCATGGGTGGTTATGAAGACTTGCCGATCCTTCGCCAATTCCAAGATCATATTATATACCCCAACCACACCTATCTGGTCAATATTAGTTGTGACCTCATCTAGAAAAACTAGGCTGGGGGCCATTCCGGAGCTCAGCATCATAACATGGGCGAAGGCTTGCGAGACCGCCAAGTTCAATCTTCTTCTCTCGCCGCCGCTCATTGCATAATAAACGAACGGGTCTCCATCAGAAGGATTTCTTTCTATCCTCTCTTCCAATTCGTTATTAAATTCTAAACTTATCTTCCCATCTATTAGGAACTGGAGCCAGTACGCGACCTTGGAATTAAGAGCCGGTATTATTCCATCTATTATGAACTTCCTGATTCCGGAGTCTCCAAATGCAGTGGCCCAGAATTCATAATAAGGAAGTTCGCCCTCCAAATCTTCTAGTTCCTTATTTTTTGCATCAAATTCCTTATTCTTGGAATCTATATCTTCGGAAAGAGAATTTATGATGCTCTCAAAAGGGGTCGGAGATTCAATTTCCTTCTTTTTGCCTTCTATCTGCTCGGATATGTTTTGAATTTGCTGTTCTATTAATTGGTCGGATATGTTCTTGTTTTGAGGCTTTTCTATCTTATTAAGTTCGGAAAGTTCCCTTCTCTTTTGCGACAAGTTTGAAGAGAACTCTAGCATGTTTTTCTTCGCGGAGGATATGCCGGAAGATATTGTTTTTTCTTTGACTTCGAGTGCCTCTAGCCTATCGGATGCGGAGGTCTTCTTCTCGGTTTCGTCGCGCAATTCACTTTCAAGTTCGTTCACCTTTTTGATCATCTGATCGGTATACTTCTTGTAGTTCTCCTTGGATACGGTGCCAAGGCAGAACTTACATGTCGCCCCCTCGTTGTTTTCAAGGCGGGCTATTTCCTTTTTGCTTTCGGAAATCTGCAGGCTTATGTTCTTGATTGAAAGATCCAAGCCTTTTATAGCAACATGGACTTCGCCTTGCTTTTGCTTCAAGGAATTTAGCTTTTCCTGGGCGATGTCTATTATCTCTTGAATTTTGACTTGCTTTTTCTCAATTTCCGGTATTTCCGAATTCAGAACTTCTATTTTGTCCTGGGCTTCCTGGTACCTGATGAGCCCCGCTCCTTCCGAGGTTGACTCCAACTGCTTTTTAAGCAGCTTTATTTTGGAGCGAAGCGTCTCTAGCTCCTGTTCTTGCTTTGACCGCCAAGAGGACTCTTGATCCCTTGCCGCTTTTATCTTCTGTTTTGCCTGATCGAGTTGTTGTCGGATGTTGTCATATTCGCTTTGAAGGATTTTTATGGAATCCTTCCTTTCCTTCTTCAAATTTTTCGCTCGTTCGGCGAAGGCTTTATATTTGTCCAAAGAGAGAAGGTTTTCTACTATCTCTCTTTTGTTGGACGCATCGCACTCCAGAAAACTTCCGGCATTATTGTCCGTAAAGACGACTACATTGACAAATGTCTCGTAATTGAGACCGAGTTTTTCTTCAAGCAATTTCTGAGTTGCCGGTTGGCCGCCGAGGGTTATCTCCGTGGTGTCGTCCCAAATGCCCTTGGAACTTTCCCAAAGCCTCAAAGAATCTGGCTTCCTCGTTCTGACCACCCTAAAATCGCCCCACCTTACTTCGGTCTTTAAGGCCTTTCCAATTTGATTGTTTATGACATCCTTGTGGTTTATCTTCTTGGGGTGCTTTATTGTCTTTCCAAAAAGAGTGTAAACTATTACCTCGGGTATGCTGCTTTTTCCAACTCCGTTGCTTGCCGTCTTGGATTCACTGTCTACGACATCAAAGTTGCTGCCTGTGACCAGGACTATGTTGCCGTACTTCTTCAGATCCATCTCGAATGCATCTGATCCGAAGCAAAGAAAGTTCTGAGCGTATATGTACTTAATGTCTAGGCTTTTCATTCTGCTGCGCTCTGTTGGCAAATGTCAGTACCAATCTTGATTAGGATTGACTTATCAAGATTTTCCACATTGGCTTGATCTACATACCTCTCAAGCATCTCCTCTTCCTTGTAAAGGATCGCCTTTGCATCCTTCACGACATGGTCTTCTTTTTTTTGAGCTTGTTTGATTTCCAAAGAAGAAACTTTTGAGGACTCAACAAGTTTCTGTCTTATTTCGCTCATTTCGCGGCTCGCTATGTCCTCTACCTCAAGGCGAACGAACTGTCCTTCAAGGTTGTACTCCTCCAGTTGAGCTTGATTCAAAATGTAATGCTTTGGACTAAAATTGTTTTCTATGTATTCCGATTTTCCGGAATCCGTGTCGAACACCAAAATGTGCTTGTTCTGGAAGGCTTCTCCAAAACTCAGCTGCAGTGGGGATCCGACATACTCTACATTGTCATTGAGTTTTTGCTCGGCGTGATAGTGGCCGAGAAAAACCTTGTCCCATTTTTTGAATATGTTGGGACCTACCTTCACCATGTCTCCATCATGCTCTATGGTTACCTCGGACATGGTGTTGTATCTGACATTCCAAACCGCTCCATCAACAGATATGTGGCCTCCTAAAACCTTCTTCTGTTTTTTGGAGACCTTTTCGTCCCATTCTTGTTCTATGGACTTTAAATCTTGTATTGGATTGTGCGTGTATGGCAAAAACCCAAAAAAGAAATCTTCTGACTCGTCGGAAATCTTTTCCACACAAGGCTTGTTGATGATACGAACGCCAGGCAGATTCCTGAGTGGATTCACGCTGGATACATCGAGTTTTTCATAATGCCACAAGTCGTGGTTTCCCAAAAGAAGACTTATGTTTAGTTCGTTGGAGCAAAGATGCTTTTCAAATATCTCAAAAGTTCTCTGGTAGGTGAGGACGTCTATCTTCTGGCGGTCATGAAATAGGTCGCCCAAAAACACGATGTTTTTGATTTTTCGTTGCGTGGCTGTCCCAAATGCCCAGTCCAAGACCTCGAGGCAGTGATTCAGCCTCTCCGTGGATCTTTTGTGGGGATGGATGTGCAGGTCGCTGAATACTAATATTTGCATAAAAATCCACAATAGGGATTTTTATTCTAATGAATTTTTGGATCTCTGTCCAGATGCCTTATTCTTCAAGGAATTCTTTAGAAAAGTCCATACATCATGGGATCCAATTCTTTTGACGATTGCGGATTGGCTTTGGCCTTGCGGTTGGCCGTCTCCTGGGCCGCCCATTCCCGGGCTGAAAGATGGCCCTCCCGGCGGGCCTCCAAGACCCGGAGGCGGGCCTCCGCCCATGCCGCCTCCAAGTCCTCCAGGCGGGCCTCCGAGCCCCGGAGGGGCTCCTGGGGGGCCTGACGGCGGAGGCGGGGCAGACGCCGGTCCTCCGCCGGATTTAGATGGAGGGGGAGCGGGAGGGGTGGCCTCAGATATAAGAAATTGGTGAAAAGTCTTCATCAGATTTTATATAGGCTTCCAATAGATAATTGTGGATGATTTCAACAAGGAGGTTCTCATGGAGAATATGGACAATAGGGATATCGCAACTCTTTTGGTGACGATTTTTGTGCCCCCTCTGGGCGTGGCTTTGAAAAAGGGATTCGGCCTTCATTTTTGCGTGAACCTGGCTCTGACCATTTTTGGCCTATATCTGGCGGGACTGATACACGGCATTTATGTCGTTCTCAAAGACTAAAAATTAAGCTGAGGAATCGCGGAAATTATGGTTTTCCAGTTTGGGCCGGCAGGGTCGGCCCAAACTTTAAACGCTTCTTTGGCTCTTACGGGTCCCGCCTCACTTGTCTTACCTTTTGTTCTGAATTCTATTTGGTGGGTGCATTCGTGAACTATTGTTCCCGCTATCTCTATGATCGCTTCTTTTGTATCTCCAAATCTGGATACTATTTCCCGAACATTAACATGTATCACATCAGAAGGAACCAAATTTCCGGGATCCAAGTCGGGCTTGTATTGATTGACGACGGCAGGAGGCAAATTTGACAAATTATTTTTGTACTGATTGTATGTTTGTTTTCCAAACAAAAATTTAGTCTTGGAAGCGGCCGGCCCTATCACATCTTTGTTTTCAGCCGAATTGTAGAGTCCATAAACTCCGGACATGTTCAAGTTGGCTATGGTACTTATATTGGTAAGCAATTTCTGATTTGTCTTACTGTCATATAATTGGACTAGTTTGACAGCATATTTGGCCTTGTTGTACAAGGATTCAATCTTGCTGCTGTCAACATTTTCCGTTCCGACGGTATTTCCGAGCCACTCTCTGAAGCCGATCATGCTAATATATAGAATTTGAGGTGCAAAATGGATATTTACAATTTTTACTTGATTATCTCGTCAGTGTTGTTCACAACTTCGCTGGCCTACATTCTGTATGCCAAAAACAAGGCAAAAAAGGAAGAAATAAAGGCTCAGTTTGTTGTGACCGGATGCTTGTTGGTTGCGTTTTATTGTGTGTGTTTCCTTTCTGGCGTATGTACCATTCTTAATTTTCTGTGGCGTTGGGTGTTATAGAATGGAACTGACATTTATTACTGTATCTGCTCGTCCGGAAAATATTCCCAAGGTGGCTCTAGAAATAGAGAGGCAAAAATCAGAGTGGGAAGGCGGTTATTTCTGGAGGATAATATTTGATTTCAATAGAGAAGATGGAATTTTAAACAAGGAAGTGGAAGACTTCCTTGTCAGCAGATCAGAATGGATAAGTTTCTCTTTCTTGAAGCACGAGGCCAACAAGGCTTCGGGCGGAAATCATGGAAAAGACACATTGATAAAATCAACGGAAAAAGGTTGGATTTATCAAGTGGACGACGACAACGAACTCTTCCCAGGGTTCGTGAATAGTTTCAAAATAATGCTTGCGGAACATCCAGACTGCAACTTGTTCTGCTTCTGGCAGCTCAACAGGTACTCTCCAAGAAAGTTGGAGGATATAAGGGTGGGCGTAGTTGATGCGGCCATGTACATCTTCAACAAGACTGCGTGCGAAGGCATAGACTATCCTTTGACCTATGGAGGGGATGGTCATTTTGTGTGCAGAATGATATCCAGCCCAAAAGTTAAACCGTGGCTAGAGCAGAGGAATTTGTGCTTCTATAACAGAATAAAAGAAGATCCGGGCTCGGGCGAATTGGCAAGGCTCGCCGTACGATTCGGGACCGACAAGCACTCAAGACACAATTATTGCGAAGTTTACGAACGATTGTTTGAAAACTATAGGCACAAGGAAATATCATTTCTAGAACTTGGGGTCTTCAGGGGAAGTTCCATATTGATGTGGAGGGAGTGGTTCACCAAAGCGGAAATATATGGGGTTGATGACGGAACCTACCTGAATTCACTACCCTCGATAGATTTGCAAAAAACCAAAATAATTCGTGCGGACACTCAAAAGATCGAGGTCTGCGATCTTCTTCGTTGGAAGCAGTTTGACATAATAGTCGATGACGCCGATCATCATCCATACTCGCAACTCAAAACCCTTTGGAATTTATGGCCTTTGTTGAAAAACGGCGGAATGTATGTCATAGAAGACATTCAAAATTTTGAGTCCTGGGGTTCGCATTGGAAGTTCTTAAATGCCGAAGTGATAGATCAGAGGAGAAACAAAGGAACATACGACAGCGTCATGATCGTGCTGCAAAAAAACAAATGAAAAGCGACACATTGATATTCACCGTGGCTCAAGGCTCTGTCTTTGAGCGGATGGCTTCCAACTTGTTCAGGACGATAAAGAATTTCAACGAGGAGGCGGTGACCGCATGCTTGTCTCCGAATAAGCCGAACTTATGTGACATCCATGTTCTGCTAGACAGAGATATAAATGATTTCTGCTTGGAGGGTCAATCGTACTCGTTCAAGCTTGGATCGCTCTTGAGCATGAAAGACATACTCAAAGACTTCAAAAAACTAATATACTTGGACAGCGACTGCGAGTGCGTTGACAAAATGCACTTTGACGAGAGCATATATCAGTCTGACTTCTACTCTGCTTGGTGCCAGTCCATAGTCACCGAAAACGAGGAGGTAAGTAGCAGGATCAATAGAGGGTGGTCGTGGCAAGGACAAACCTTTCAAAGACACGAGGAATTCGCAAAAGAAAATGGCTTTAAAGAGTGGAAGAATGTCAATGGCGGATTGATAGTGATCAGTTGTGAAAAGATTGAATTAATATGCGATGCCTTTAAAAAATGGACACACAAAATAAAAAACTTCTACGGAAGAAGAGGCTCCAACGACGAACTGGTTCTCTCCATTATTTTGGCGGACATGTACCCCGAGTACAAAACTCCCGATATTTGCAGAAACGGAATTTGCCAACTCAATATGAGCCATGATCCAAGAGTCATAAGGCAGGAAAAGAAATTCATGTATGAGCCGTGGTTCAACTCCAGCGGATCGACGCTCGTAAAAGCGACATGCGTACACAGCCCCGGATGGAAGGAACTGCTTGGATCTGTTCCATGATTGGGGATTTTGTGCTATAGTCAACAATTATGAAGGAAACGATACTAAGAATTCAAAACTGCTACTCGTGGCTATATTGTGAAAAGCCCGAGGTCCTGAGCGTACTCCATGAAAACATGAGGTTCAGGGAGAGGGGGTATTTCCATAGCAGGCTCTACAAGCAAAAGTTGTGGGACGGATACACCGAGTTCTTCAGCAAGAAGACGGGTAGGTTCCTCACGGGGCTTCTTCCCGAGGTCAAGGCCGCCCTCGCCCACATAGGCGAGGAATACAAGATCATGGATGAGAGAGGCGAGTTTAACTTTGTCGCCAACGAGATAGATGAAAATTTCTTGGGCGGCGGAATGACTTTGTACGACTACCAAGTGGACTTGACGAACTCGCTGATCAAGCACAAGAGGGGCGTGATATGTGCTCCGACCGGGGCCGGCAAGACTCTGATAATGCTTGCGATACTCAAGGCCATGCCCAAAAACTGCCCTGCTTTGGTCCTCGCCAACAAGAAGAGCCTTGTGGAGCAAAATTACGAGGAAATAGTCAAATACGGATTCGATAATGTGGGAAGGCTTTATGGAAAGCACGCCAGTCCAAACATAATAACATGCTCGACCGTGCAAAGCTTGCACAAGATGGAGCCTCTGCTCGACAAGATCCGCGTTTTGATAGTAGACGAAATACATGAAAACATGAGCAAGCAGCCCAAGAAGTACTTCAACAAGCTCAAGAGCTGCAGCGTCCGTGCCGCGGTGAGTGCGACGCCGTTCAAGTTCGGGGGGAAAGACCAATGCCAAAAATGGTTGGTGAAGGGATATTTCGGTCCAGCCCTCAAGTCAAAGAGCGTCGGTGGAGCATTGACGACCAGCCATCTCCAAGAGCGAGGAACTCTTTCTAAGTCCAAATGTACTTTCATGCCGGTGAGAGAGCCCGACTTGAGATATGAGGTGTACATGGATGCTGTCACGAGAGGTATCGCTGAAAACTGGCACCTGCATGAGATGATAAAGGAATTGGCAGAGAAACTTGAGGGGAGAACCTTGATTCTTGTTGAAAGAATAGCCCAAGGAGACGCCTTGGCCTCTCTGATTCCTGGGGCATTGTGGGTTCAAGGTAAGGACGACTTGGAGACAAGAAAAATGGTAATAGACAAACTCAAGACCTCAAAAGAAAAAGTAACGGCTCTAGCTACACAACAAATAATGACCGCAGGAATCAATGTCATGACTCACAATGTAATCAATGCTGCCGGAGGACAAGCCGATCACCACATAATACAAAGGGTAGGAAGAGGACTAAGAACGGCAGACGACAAGGAAGTGTTGAACTATTACGATTTTGTATTTCACAATAACGAATATCTTCTTGAGCACAGCAAGAAGAGAATAAAAATATTGCAGAAGGAAGGTCACGATGTGACCATAATTGAATGAAAATTTTCTATAGTTACAATGAAGACTTCAAGGACATGCACGACAATTTCATCAATTCCATGAAGGATAGATGGGAATTGATGCCATCCAAGATAGAAAATTTTGAGATAAAGAACGCCATGGCGGGCGGATCGGCGGGCGATCATATGAGGAAGAACTTACTCTGGAGGGCTTTTGAGTGTTCCGCTGAGAACGAAATATTCATCATGGCAGATGTGGACATAGTTTTCTACAAGCCATGCTTCTCTGTGGTCATGCAAGAATTCTTGGCAAGGCAGTGGGTGAAAATAGGCAACGATATTATTCAAAAAGAAGTGGATCTAGTTTCGCAGATGGAGTATCTGAACGGAATGGTGAACATGGGATTCATGGCCATGAAGAACAACGATAGGGTGAGGAATTTTTGGAAAGAGGTTTATGAAATATCGCTGGGCGAAGGTCAGTGGGATCAGATGGTGATGAACAAGGTTCTTTATGATAATATATCGGGAATGCAAGACAATATTGTAGAATACAAGAACAATGAAAAGTTGTTGTGGAAAAGGTTTCCTAAGGAGATATGGAACATGACCATAGGAGTCATAGACGCTCCTATATTTCTACACCACGCCAATTGCGCGATATCCAAGGAAGAAAAGTTCAATCAATTTGAAATGGTAAGGCAGAAACTTAAGTCTATGAACTTCGCTTAAGATGGAAGGTGGCTTATTTTCCACATTCCGCCATCTCCAGGATCTGGAACGAAATCGTTATTCTTCTGGCATGTGGACTTGCCCTTGATGTGGGTTATGTCCCAAGGACCTCTCTCTCCGTTCCTGGCTGCATAATTTTTCTGGGTGGCGTGGGTGGGGCGTCCTTCAAGATGGGATATGCTCCAAACTCCGCCCTCCCCAGAATTTAAATTTTGTGGCGTGGATCCTGGGATCTTGCTGATGTCGAAACTTCCGGCGTCGTCTCCCTTGTATATCCGTTCATCTATAGAAAGATAAAAGATGGCGTCGGCGCTTCTAGTTAGGTACCAAGCGGGCGGGTATAGGCCAATTCCTCCATAACTCAAAGCGTACAGGCCCGTCTTAGAACCAGGATTAGATCCCTCCTTTAATGTTTCGGGATACTTGTCGACCACCCACCTCTTGAAATTAGGAATCATAATGCCATCCTCGAACCTATATATCTGGCATGAAAACATTTAAAAAATGGATGGATTTGAAAGAAGGTAGGGACATATTCGGGTTTGAAAAAGAACGTGTCGTGCCTGCGAGAATCGTGGACGAAAGTCCGATAATACCTATCAATCCGGAAGTATTGATAGAGACCATGCTCCTTAACGAAATTGGAGGAAGGAAGGCTTTTTCCGACTACCCGGACCAAGTTCAGTGGGGCAGGGAGCCCGGAGCCATGCAGATGGTCATAAGTCCTCTAGGATCCTTTAAAAGCATAGTGAGAAGGCTCCAGACGAATTTGAAGGGAGAAAGCGTGTGGGTGTGCAAAAAAATAATACCCTACAAGGACTTAATGCATTCTAATAAAAAATTTGACGAGTCTTTTGCCGCAGAATTGTTTGAGCATATAAAAAAAGCAAGTAATGGAGACACTGAGTCGCCTTCAAATGATTACGAAAAGTTAGATTCACTTACGCTAAAAATATCTAACTTATGCCGAAGAAAAGATATAATTCCAGAAATATTTGTTTTCAGAGGAGTAAAAGAAATAAAGAATAAGCAAAACTATTTGATATTTTTTGAACCCCGGGGGCAAGGAGTTGAGGCTCCCGGATCCGCGAGGGTGGAACAATTCATGATCGATATGAGTTATGATCCGTCAACTGGAATGATCAAGAGTTTCGGCCATGATGTTCAATCTCCTGCAAAGGGACATGTTTGGTATCCTCAGCCTTCGGAGTGGGAGGAATACTTTGCACCATCCCAGCATCAAAATGAAATAGCGGAAGCTATAGCCGCTGCATTTAGTACTTACTGATACGGATGAGCATAAAAATGATCAATGAAATGACAGGAAATTTCGGAATAGTTTCTTGCAAGGACAGAAAAAACCCAAACTTTCAAGTATGGGGAGCCATGTCGGACTCTTGTCCTCAAGAGAAAGAAAAAGTCATCAAGATGAAATTCAAGGATTGGGTTTCAAAGAGGAATAACAAAAAATGAAGACATATGGCGTGTATTTGGGACAAGAGGACAAGGGTTACATAATATCCGAATCGCTTTTTGAGGCCGAGTCTAGGGCTAAGGACTTATATCCCGAAGACGCAAGCGAAATAACGGTATCTTTCACGGATGTAGAGGAGGAATAAGATGGAATCTAATAAGACTAATGTCAAAAACGCTATTGTGGACATTGCAAAAGGATTGGAGAGCACATTCAAGAAATACAGCAGACAAACAAGAATAAAAGCATGGGAGAAGATAACCAGCAAGGCGGGAGAACGAGAAATAAAGAAGATACTTAACGACCCGTCCAGACAGATAAACACATTCCAGAAATTGGCAACTAAAAACGAAAGTTTCAAAAATTGGCTTAGTCAAGAAGAGAATAATCAATGATTCCAAGCGAATTATTCGTAATTTTGACGACGGATTATTGGAAAAAATCCTAATATATTAAAATCGCTTAGATATAAATAAGTATCATGCGATACTCATGGATGTTGATCTTACTTGTAATGAGTTCTCTTTCGCTCGGGGGTACGATAGACCCTTCGGTTCCTGATTCGAAATACAGGGATTATGGATCCAAATTTGAGTGCGTGGTAAGCTTGAAAGGAATATGCTGCTGCGAGAAGAAGGAAGATAAGCACATTTTCTACGCAAGTGCCGTGGTGATTGACCCTCATTGGATCCTTACTGCGGCTCATGTAGTTAGCGGAGCGGAAGATGTAAAGGTTTCAATTAAAGGCAAGGATTATGACATAAAAAAAATCATAATAAACAAGGACTTCAAGGAAGATGAAATAGGATATCACGACATAGCCTTAGGATATTGCGAAAGCGAATTAGTCATGGATTTTTATCCAAAGCTGTACGAAAAAGACGATGAGGTGTCAAAAGTAGTAAGCATGGCAGGATATGGAATGACCGGAACCTTTTCCACAGGATATGTTAAATCAGACGGAATAAGAAGAGCAGGATCTAACATAATAGAAAGGACAGAAAGGAATGTCCTTGTGTGCTCAAACTCCGTAGGAAAAAAAACCCAGTTGGAATATATGATAGCAAGCGGAGACAGCGGAGGAGGTTTGTTTATAGGCAATGAGCTGGCCGGGATAAATTCCTTCGTGATGGCCACGGATGGGAAGTCAAACTCGGACTACGGCGACGAATGCGCTCATACGAGAATCAGTCTGTATGTCGACTGGGTGGCGGAGAACATGAAGATAAAAACGGAATGATTAATTGGAAGTTTTCAAAAAGTGGATGATTGACAACAGTCAATTCGTTAAATATGTCGGCAAGGTTGCCGTTTTTTATGTTCCAGTAGAGAAACTGACCGATGAGGTCAGGGATAAAATACATGATTTTTTTGTGTCGGAGTATTGCGCCTACACGCATGAATCAAGTGAGATAAAAGGCTATTGGGTCAATGCTGGGGAAATAGTCCGAGACAAACATGAGCGATACGAAGTTGCATTTCATGGCGATGAAAAATTCAAGCACTTTGTTGAATTCCTTTCTTCGCTATGTTTGAAGATAGATGAGGAGTCGATATATCTCACCGTGGCCGACGAGGCTTATCTTGTGCATCCCAAATCATTCCAAGGATAGGAAAAGCTTAGGTGGAGGATTTTCAAAAAAGAACTTCAAGTATGGACATATCCAAACTCTGTGAAAGTTTTTTACATTAAGTGACTCGGCATGGAGCGAATAAACCCATCCGTCAAGAAGCCTTTCTTGAAATTCTATCCTAACATCACAGCCCAAAAACCAGTCTGGGCAACTCGCCAGCGTTAAGTTACCGTCAATTCCTTTTATTTTTGATCCTTCTTTCAAAAAAGAATCCACACCAAGGATCGCGGGGGAAAGACTCATCTGAGTATATGATGAGGGAGAGAGATTGTAGGCCCACCCTTTGTACATGACAAAGTAAGAGCCTCTCTTATTAAGTATTTGAAACCTAGTTATATCATCTTTATTTTCATCATCTTTATCAAAGATACTCATGGCTGAACTTGGTCCTAAAAAATTGATCAATATGAGGATTTATTGCGGATCTGTAGTATGTCTTGTCAAAATTGAATTCATCTAAATCTCCAAATATTTTTCTCATCCAAGGAGAAATAACCATGTAATAGCAAGATAATTCTCCATTGCTGACCCATCTGCCTATGTTTTCTTGATTCTTTTCTAATTCTTCAAAAACAAGACATCCCCTTCTAGAAAGGAGATTGAATGAATTCTCCAGGTCTCCGATGACCTTTGAGTCCTTTGCTGATATTTCCATTTCATCGGAGGTCAAGGATTCTCTCAATTTTCTCTGGTACTTGCTTTTCCAAACCTTCCATCTTTTCCATGCCTTTTCGCCTACAAGACAATGAGGCTCCACCAATGCGTGAATTTCGCCTTCTCTAATGCTTTTGAGGATCTGTATTTGAGCCCTTATATAAAACCTGAAATCGTTATCGGGCAATATCCCCTTCATTTCCTTGGCAAGTTTGTAGCAGTATTTAAAAAGCGTAGATTTTCTGGGGTCTGAGTTTTTCTTGAGCTTGACGGTCTGTTCTTTGGGCAGCTCTCTCTCGCATTCTTCTTGCCACATTATCGCTATTTTGTAGGCCTTGGACTCGACCTCGTCCATCTTGTACTTGAGGATGGGCTCTAGCTCTCTCATTTTGACCTTGCAATTTGAACGGAATTAGATATGATTCGCGGCAACGAAAACTTGAACATGAACTACTATAACCTAAGAAACCGAAAACTTCAACCTTGAACTTCAAAAAACCGATTGATCATCGTGTTGGGTCACGAACGCAAGGTCCTATACGACCTTGTAGTCCTACGCCTTACGCTGAGATGCGTATGAAATAACTAAGGGGCAGAACCGCTTGATGAAAGACTTTTGGCATAGAGAAATCTATGCGTTTTCCCGTGTAACCCGACGCTAGTTTGATGCGTCATGGGGCCTGGGTCACGGTCCGTAATGGGTACAAAAATAAAAGTCGTATAATTCAAGCCGGGGGACTTGCAAAGGATCAAAAGGAAGAATGAACTTTAGGGCACATCCTGAAATAGACCATATTCGATCATAAAGAATAGGTTCTATTAAGGGTGTACCCTAAGGGATGGCCCCCGGTTTACACAAACATAATTCTCAGAGGAACAAAGGATTGAAGATGCAAGAAGATATTAAGAGACTTGTTCCCGAGATTGTTTGGAAGAGTTCCTGCAAGAGTAAGAAGACGAACAAGGGATTGAGGAGGAACATAAGAAGATTGGCCGAGAGGAAGGGAATCACTTATGAAATGGCAATACTTCGCTTCTACCAAGTCAAGTCCTTGAAGGATTTAGATAAAAATCTCTTGTATTCTCTGTACAAGCGGTGAGATCTCTCTGGATTTAAAAAACCTTTTCGGGTATGATTTTAACCATGACCGAATTCGCAGAAGTTCTGCCGCAGCTGAAGGGGAAGGATCTCTACCTTTACCTTTCCAAGGAGTGTCCGGACTGGACGAGTTCCGAGGAGTGTGTCGAACTTGTTTTGCATTATGGCGGGAAGAAGGCGTCCCTTTCTTTGGCCGATGTTGAAAGTTCTTCCTACCTCGCCTCTTCTCTTTATCATTTTATTGACGAGAATAGCGTGGTTATGTGCTGGGGCATCAAGGATTTGTTCACCTATCTCAAGGGAAAGACGGAAATAGACCTAGAGATGGTCGGCCGAATCTACGACATATCAATCATTTGTTCTTATTTCGGTTTTCCGCTAGACAAGCCTAAAACATTTAACTCCGCCGCCGCTATTCTTCGTGCGGCCATGAACGAATCTGGCTGGACTCGATTTTGCGATTTTTATCGGTCGGTCTATCGTCCCTTGTTTTCCAAGGTCATGCCTGACATTGAAACGCATTGTTTAATAGACAATGCGAAAAGAAGGTGCGTATATCCGACATATGTTATAGAAGGCCAGATAAACGGGCGTCTCAAGGCGGTAAAAAACGGCCTCTCCTCCTATAACCCTCATTCGATAGGAGCCAATGAGAAAGCCAATCTGAGGCCAAAAGACTATGATGAAGTTTTCGTATACTTTGACTATAAGAACATGGAGGTAAATGTTCTCCAGTGGCTCAGCAGAGATGCTGCCCTTGCAGGGATATTAGACTCCGGCAAGGACTTGTATAGGGAGATATGGAGTAGGATTACGCAGCAAGATCATCCAACCGATTCTCACCGGACATTGTGTAAGAATATATTTCTTCCCGTTGTTTTCGGACAAGGAGCTAGGTCTCTCTCCAAGAAGTTGGGCATAAAGGAAGAAATTGCTTCCAAACTCATATATAAGCTAAATAGTACCTTTCCCGTTGCCTTTGACTGGGTTAACTCCCAGACCACCGATGGCAACAACACGGCGACTGATGTTTTTGGTCGGAGAAGAAAATTTGAAGACCACGAACTGTACAAGATTAAAAATTTTTGTATCCAGTCGCCAGCGAGCATGATTTGTTTGAGAAAACTGGTGCGTTTGCACGAAGCCCTTTCGGGCAAGGCAGGCATCTGCTTTCATGTACATGACGGTTATTGTGTCCTTTGCAACAAGAACGAAGTCGGATTTATCCAAGAGATAGGATCTGCCGCCTTGGAGGAGGAAGATCCTATGTTCCCAGGACTCAGACTAAAAACAACTTGTAAGTTCGGACACAGCTTGAATGATATGCAAAATATAAAAGAAGGAGTTCCAGCATGAAGATAATTCAAGATTCTTTTCCGGTTACAGAAGAGGAATATTTGCTTTTAGACAGCAAGTTTGGAGAACTTTGTGAATACCAAGCGTGGCAGTTGATAAAGAAAAACACTCGCAACAACCACACCGACAGCCAGGAAGATATAGCGCAAGATATGCGAATGGCTCTTTTGCGAGCGGCCTCGTATTACAAAAGGCAGTGTTATATTGAGGCTTGCTTTGAGGCTTGCAAGAAGTACGCCAAGGATCCCGTAATCAAGTCAGTTTTGAAAAGGCTTGCCAATTTATGGAAAAACAAGACAAGGCATGGCGCCAACAAGCAGAAGTTTGGTCCGCACCAAGAGAAGATGCTGGATAAACTTTCTAAGGTATTGGTTCCGGCCAAGGAAAGGCCCAACAAAAAAGCCCATTTGAAAATGGACTCTAAGTTTGCAACTTACTGCAAGGCAATCACATGGAATGCCCAAAAATCTCTTGGAAAGAGAATCACGAGAGAAAAGAGCATAAGAACCGGCATGGTTTCTCTGTCGGAATTTGATTACCTTGGCGGGAACTAGTCCCAGTGTTCTATTCCTTTTTCGTCAAAATAATGCAGAACCCATCCTTTTGTTGAAGGGTACTTTCTGTCAATTTTGATTTTTCCATCATGTATTTTTCGATGACAGTTGCTGCATGAGGTGACTGTATTTGTCTCGGTGTATTTTCCGCCCGATGACCCGGGCACTATCCTGTGAACATCAAGCAAGCAGTATTCCTCTTCTCCGCAGAACTTGCATCTTTTGTCTACCTTTTTCTTTATGACCTTGTCTATAATTTTCTTTTTTCTTCCCATATTGTTAAACAAGTTCAATTGACAAAAAAAATGATGTGTGTTAAATTTGGGCAATGAGGTGTTGACATGAGGATTGAAAACGAAGTGAAGCTGGACTATTCGGATGTTCTCATCTGTCCGAAGAGGTCTGAATCTCCAAGCCGCCGAAATGTTGAACTGACCCGAAAATTCACTTTTTTGAATTCCGGCTCTCACTGGGAAGGCGTTCCTATAGTGGCGGCCAACATGAGCACGGTCGGCACCTTTGCCATGAGTGAGGTCTTTTCTAAATTTGGCTTGGCCACTTGTTTGCATAAGCACTACTCAATTCAGCAACTTGTTGAATTTTTCCGAAAAGATCAAGCTTTTTACACCCTAGGGATCAAGGACGAGGATTTTGAAAAGTTGTCCGCCTTTCAAAAGGCATTCGGCTCCGCGCCCATGCACATCTGTCTTGATGTGGCGAACGGTTATACGAAGTTTTTCGTGGAAAAATGCAAGCAGTTGAGGGACAAGTTCAAAGATTCTGTTCTGATGGCCGGCAATGTCTGCACTCCGGAGATGGTTCAAGAACTGTTGCTTTCGGGAGGAGTGGATATTGTCAAGATAGGAATAGGCCCAGGCTCGGCTTGTACCACGAGAATCGTAACTGGCGTGGGGTTTCCCCAACTTAGTGCGTGCCTTGAATGCGCAGACGCCGCTCATGGATTGCGTGGACACATCGTCGCCGACGGAGGCTGCACATGCCCTGGCGATATAGCCAAGGCCTTCGGCGCCGGAGCCGACTTTGTGATGCTCGGTGGTATGCTCGCGGGCCACGACGAGTGCGAGGCCGACTGGGAGTACGATCAGTCCGGCAAGAAGTCCTTCATGAATTTTTACGGAATGAGCAGCAAGGAGGCTATGGAGAAGTTCAACGGAGGAGTTGCGAACTATAGAGCCTCCGAGGGTCGTTCCGCAAAAGTTCCGTACAAGGGGCCTGTAGAACATACCATCCAGGAAATTCTCGGTGGATTAAGAAGCACTTGCACATATGTTGGCACTGAGAGCCTCAAGGACTTGAGCAAATGCTGCAAATTCATTAGAGTGAACAACACGCACAACAGAATTTTCGAAAACTGAACCCTTCGCTCGCTCTATTAGGCCAACAATGGAAGAAAACGAATACTTGTCCCCCGAGGAGCAGATGGAGATTGAGGCGCTGACGGATCCGGACGCCCAAGAATCCAATGAAAAATATCAATGGGACGAGGACTTCCAGAGGACGATAGTTGGCCTTCTGTTGAACGACAGGTGGTTCTGCACCCAGTGTCGCGACCTTATCAAGCCGTCCTATTTTATAGATGAGCGACACCAGCTTATCTGTAGAATTCTTTTTGACTACATAGACAAATATAAGTTGATTCCAATCAAGACCCTCGTTATGCAGGAGGTCAAGGACAAGATCGCAAATAGGGACGATCAGACGAAGTTTCACTATACTGCCGAAGCTGAACTTATTTACAAAAAATATGTACCCGGCCTCGAGACCAGAGAATGTCTCTTAGACAAGATAGTTAACTTTGCCAAGTTGATGGGACTTAAGTCTGCTTTCGACCAGTCTCTTGGATTGATTCGTCGCGACCCAGAAAGCGAGACGACATGGGCTAAGATTCAAGATCTCCTTAAGAACGCGCTTCTTGTGGACAGAAATTTTGAGGAGGGCTTGATCTACTTCGATACCTTTGAGGAGAGGTATGCGAGGATGGAGAAGGAAGAGGAGACCCGCGAGAGGTTCACGAGCGGGTTTGAGGCGATAGACGACGCGCTTCTTGGAGGCGGACCTCACAGGGGCGAGATATACTCTTGGATAGGCCTCAGTGGAAGCGGAAAGAGTCTTGCGTTGGTCGGTGCCGCTCTCAAAAATGTAAAGCAACTTGGCAAAAGGGTTTTGTATATATCGCTCGAGATGGGCGAGGATGCGATAGCCGAAAGGTTTGATGCCCAGCTCGCCGAGGTTGATATCAACAAACTTCAGGAACTCAAGACCAAGGTCAAGGCTGCTTTTGAAGAGCACATCAAGGATCACGAAGACAAACGCACTCTTGTCATAAAGCAGTTTCCAGCCGGAAGCATGACCGTGGCCACGCTCAGGGCTTACATGCAGCAGCTTCAGATGGTTGGTTTTAAGCCGGATCTTCTCGTGATTGACTACATCGGCGAGATGAAGGATTATCCTGGAATACCGACATATGAATCCAGATACAGAATAGTTAGGGATCTGAGAGGTCTGGCGACCGAGGATAACATCTGCATATTCACCGCCATGCAGCCGAACAAGGACGCCAGAGAAGCACAAAAGAAGGACGGTGGCCTTCATGGTGGGGACGGAGTCATAGACGACACGAACCTTGCGGACTCTTACGGACAGATTCGGCCCCTTGACGGCTGTTGGTCTATCAACCAAATGCAGGCAGAAAAGGAAGCAGGCATAGGCAGGATATTTGTCATCAAGCATCGACACGGAAAAAGTAGATTTACATGCTGGGTTAAATTTGAGAGCGGCAAGGGCACAAAAAACACCCTGCAGATGAACCAGATAAGCGAAGCAGAATACAATAAAATATGGCGCGAATACTCTTTCAAGAAGACCAACAAGGCTTCGGATGTCGACGCCCAAGTTGATACACTCAAGAAAAAGGTAGGCAAGTTTAAGGATGATGTCGGATATGACGATCCTGACTCGCCTGATATACAACCAAGTTTGGAGGAAGCATGACAAATTTTGATAATTCGCCCCCGCAAGTTCAGACATCTATAAAGGTCGGAGGGCAAGACATAACGCTGGACAACTCCAGACTTGCCTTTAACGAGATTAGTCTTAATAACTTCATGGAGAATCTGGCTCTATGGTATGACTACTTCAGCCAGAAGCTTGCCGAGGCGGAGGCCATATTGGCTTTTAAAGAGTACGAGCACGATGTGCTTTTTGCAGCCTCGTACGAGAAAAGCAAGGAGGAGGGATGTACCGATAAGTTGGCGGAGGCGAACGCCAAGAAGGATTCAAATGTGTGTGAGGCCAAGAGGGAGATCATAGGCGCCAAGCACAAGGTCACTCTTCTAAAGCAGCATCTCAAGGCGTGGGACAAGGCGCACGAGAACGCCATGAGCAGAGGACATATGGTTCGAAAGGAGATGGACAAACTTCATACGGACATAGTTTTCAAAAACAAGGATGATCGAGTTAACGACATAGTTCGCGGAGGTTCCGAGTGAAATTCGTCCTATTATTGGCTTTTTTCGTTTCTGGCTGCGTGTCACATGATCCCGCCCCCTACCTTGAAGTTACCGGAGAGTACGAACTTCCTCCCGAGATGAAAGGATGCAAGATCTATGTGCTGGGGGGCGGATGGAGTTCAAAGCATCCTGTTTGGGCGATTGTTTCTCCCAAGGGAGAGATTATTCCTTCTCCGCCTTATGTTCAATAACTATGAACTACCTCATAGACCCGAGCAATATAACTAAATTTGACTGCAACGATTACGAGTTGCAACTTATGTTGTTGTTTTGGATATGTGCCGCCGGGAAGAAGGCCTCCACCGCAGCAGCCAATTTGAACCGTCTTATGTTGCGCGGCAAGGGCAAGTTTGTAGCGGACGAGCCTTTTGAAATTATACGGATGTTTGGGGCTGATCTTTCAGAAGAACTTAGGGTTCATGGTATCGGATGCTACAACAACAAAGGCAAATCCATGATGGATCTTGCCCAAAAGGGATTAGACCTTAAAACTTGTTCCGTTTATGATCTTGAGTCCGTGAGAGGCATTGGCCCCAAAACGGCAAGGTGTTTTCTGCTCCACAGCAGGAGAGGAGCGAGGTTTGCTGGGCTTGATGTGCATCTTTTAAAATTCATGAGGATGATCGGCTACGATGCTCCTAAGACCACGCCTGGAAAAAAATCCTATTTGTTTCTTGAAGGCGAATTTTTGGGTCTTGTAGACAGATCCGGAATGTCTGTAGCGAAGGTTGATCTTTTGATATGGAATTATTACTCATCTAGAGATGAGTCTTCGGAGAAGGACATGAGAGTGTTTTTGCAGTTGATTGGGTTGGAGCACTGCCTTTTGAGTGGTGCTGCATGACCATAGAACAGATTCATCCGGTCTTGTCGGCCAAGCTCAAGGGCCAGGCGGTTGGCCCCCGCGTTCTCCTTGACAAGTTGCGTCTCATAGACGAATCCTCCAGAAAAAGCAGCCAATATCAAGATCCAAACTATCTGCCTTTTTATTATCATCTTGGCAAGCTGATCCAAACTAAATCTCTTCTTCACTTGGGATTCAACTTGGGTCTTCCTTCTTGTTGTTTTTTGCAAGGCTGCCCCTCAGTGGAACGGATGCTTTGTTTTCAGAGGTCAAGCAAGGATTTCTACTCTCCTAGAATAGCTATTTCCAATATAAGGGACATAAAGGGAAAGAACTTTCTTGTAGATTACCACTACGGGAGCGTGGTGGATGCAGAGTTCATCGGCAAAATGTCTTCTAGTTTTGATTTGATCATGGTCACGGAGAAGGTCAATGGCGATAAGATCAAGGAAGATTTGGAGGCTTGCTGGGAGTATTTGAATTTGGATGGATTCATTTGCGTCGATCACTTAGCAGATAACAAGGATGTTTTTTCCGACTTCTGCAAGGCGAAGAATAGGCCGTTTGTCATTTTTAATACAAGATACGGCACAGGGCTCGCCCAGAAATGACGCCAGTCTTACTAGTATAGGTTGCAAAACAAGGAAGACCCAGATGGGATATGAAATTGTATTTCACTATAAAGACGCGACAGATCGGCCCGGCGTTTATGAAGACGAGATCAAGACCAGAAACTGCAAGGTAGGAAAGATAACGGAAGAAATAGAGCTGGACGCTATTGCCGGAAAGATAATGTCGCAACTCGCCAGAAGAAATATCCTTATAGTTGATGTGGAGATCTATGAGTATGCCAAGAAGAAGCTTGGCTACAGAGAAACCAGCGACGGCATAGTCATAAAAAACAAGAAATTCAGTTTTGATTCGGGCAGGGTCATTGTTACTGAAGAGTTTGAATCCGAAGATGATTTCAAGCCCGTGCCTTCCCCCTCCAAGGAGTTGGCCGACAGGTCATGCCCTGTCGTGAGGAACCAGAAATCCCAGAACCTTGCCCGTAGAGCAATACGACAGGAAGTGTACGACCCTGACCCCATAGGGCAGCAAAAGGTCAGGCAAAAGGGCTTGAAGTTCACTTTGGGCAAGAAATATCCTGTTTATTCCGAGGAGTCATTGGGATCCACATTGGTTTACAACACTACCGACGACTCGGGCAAGGATGTTAAAGTTAGTGCCGAGTACTTTGTTGCTGTTGGGTCTGGACTGATTGAAGCCGACGAGGGCCCAAAGTATGTCGGGGCCGAGACGCAGAAGGAAGAGATTAATCTTTGGGGAAATTACGAACAAGTAGACATGCCCGATATTAGGAGGAGATAAACATGGCCACAAGAAAGCAATTAGAGAAGAAGAAAAAGGCTAGGGAGCAGAAGGGACGAGCCAGGGTTGCTGCCCAGAGGCACAAGATGCAGATCCTAAAAAAGGGCGAGCGTCGCCAAGCAATGCTTGATAAAAAGTTTCGCGAGAAGATTGTTCCTTTCATAAAGGATCCCGAAAAGAGAAAGGCCATGGAAGAAGTTGAAGCCAAGAAGTCTCGCCAAAAGATAGAAAAGAATCTTGAAATTCTCAAGGCTCTTGAGGACGAGTACCTCAAGGAAAAGGAGATGAAAAAGACTCTGAATGAAACTTTGGAGGCGGAAGGCCATGTCACACTCAAGGACAAGATAAACGCCTTGGAGGATAAGGCCAGATGCTCCATGACGGAGTCTGAAGCCCAGTCCGGACAGATAGACCTTTCCAAGAATGATTGATGTTGTCATCCCAGTCGGGCCAAATGATCTTGATGTCATTCACTCCCAAGTGTCTTACACAAGGTCTAATGTTCGTGACTGCGGGGACATTTATCTGGTTTCAAGATTTCCGCTTTCTATTTGTGGGTGCAAGCATGTTAATGAGTCTTCATTTCCTTTTTCTATAGAAGATGTCAAGTGCATTCACGGCAAAAGGGACAGAAACGGCTGGTACTTTCAGCAGCTTTTAAAGCTTTACTCTGGGTTCGTTATTTCCGGAATTTCAAAAAGATATCTTGTCTTGGATTCCGACACCTTTTTTCTTCGTCCGACAAGTTTTTTTAGATCCGACCCCGACAAGATTTATTTTAATTTCGGATCCGAATATCATCTTCCATACTTTGAGCACATGGCCAGGCTACATCCTAGTCTTAAAAGGATGAATCCGGATCTTTCTGGAATATGCCACCACATGGTATTCGATCTCGAATGCCTTTCCGGCCTTTTCGGTCTGGTGGAGTCCTACAACGACCAAGAGTTCTGGAGGGCTTTTCTCAGGCATGTTTCTCCTGGAGGGGTTGGTTTTTCAGGAGCGTCCGAATATGAAATTTATTTTAATTTCATGCTTCTCTACCGTCCGGATCTGGTTGAACTTCGTCGCTTGGAGTGGAAAAATGCAGCCTCTTTGAACGATTTGGACTGTGACTATGCGTCTCTGCACTGGTATCTAAGAAAATATGCTAAAGTCTATTGACAGATGCGCCGATATTACTTATAACTTGCGAACTTGATTCGTGAACTTTAACTTTTACAACGGAGAACAACATGTCACTTGATCTAGGTGCCCTTCAGAACGATTACAAGGGCTTGAAGACTTCAGAAACATCCTCTGGCTCGTTTCTGGAAAATTTTGTGAGGATGCCCGAGGGCAAGGGCAGCGTGGTGCTGCGCCTTCTTCCTCCCGCTCCCAAAGGCACTTTCGGCCGCGAAAGCAATCCTTTCTATCTCGTCACGGCTCTTCATCGCGTAAACGGAAAGAGTTTGCACGACATTCGCGAATACAGCCGTGAAACAGGACGCTGGGTCGGCCACAATCCCATCGTTGACTATATCAAGGATTGCTGGAAGAAATCCGAGCAGGCCGCACCCGCAGAGCGGGACCGTCTCCAAGGTCTCTACAGGCAGCTCAAGCCCGTGGAGAGGTATTACTACAACTGCATTGTTCGCGAGGAAAGGGATGAGAACGGGAATGTAAAGAAGAATGTTGGGCCAAAGATTCTTTCTGTCGGCAAGACTCTCCATGAGATTATTCTCAGGGGCATCTTGGGCGACACGGAGATGAACCAGCCTAGGCTTGGAGATGTGACCGATTTCAAGAACGGCTACGACTTCAAGTTGATTAAGACGATCCGCAAGTCGGGCGACAATAGTTACCCGAACTACGAGGGCAGTCATTTCCTCGAGCAGTCCCCCGCCGGCGATCCTGATGAGTGCAAGAGGTGGATGGAAAATCTTCACGACCTCAATTCGTTGAGGGTTTTGAAGACTGCCGATGAGCTCAAGCACGAACTTGCTGTTCACCTCGGCCTCAAGCAGGAATCCCCCAGCGGTTTTGATCCTTCCGAGTTTGCGGCAAAGCCGGCAACCGCTGTAGCCGAGGTTCCCAAGGCCAAGGCGAAGGTCGAGGTTGAGTCGGAAGAGTCTGGAGACGAGGAGATGGCGGACAAGGATTTTCTTGAAGAACTGAGAAGGTTGGGTTAGTCTGGATTCGATAAGATCGCCTCTCCCCGGAGCAATCGGGCTCCGGGGAGAGGCATATGATTCAAAAACGCACAACATTTAACAAACACAGGAAAAATAAATGGCCAAGTCAAAAACAAAGAACGATGATTCCGTTTTGGACGAAATACTGGAGTCCACCGGTGGCGAACTGCTGCGTAACGCGGGGCAGGTGCCTTATTATGTAAACACCGGCAACTTGGCCATCAATTACGCCTGCAGCGGCAAATTCATTAAGGGAGGGTTTCCCGGAGGAAGAATAATTGAGGCATTTGGTCCTGAGGCATCTGGCAAGTCCCTCTTGGGCTACTGCTTTCTCGGAGCCATTCAGAAGCAGGGCGGAATTGCAGTCCTTTTGGACTGCGAACGCTCGAGCGGCTCTGATTTTGCCGAGCGGTGTGGCCATGTTGATCCTGATAAGCTTTTGGTCTTTGATCCCGTAACCCTCCAGCAGGTTGAAAAGAAGATAATCACAGTGGTGAATGCCATTCGGGCAAAGTTTCCCAAGAAGCCAATCGGGATCGTTTGGGACTCCATAGGCGTCAATCCCACCGATAGGGAGTGGAGCGAGGTTGACCTTCCCGAGAATGCTACCAAGGCCGAGCGCGACGCGGTGGGCAATGAGCGTCCCGGCGAGCGGGCGAAATTTGCCAACAAGATTCTGAGGAGTCTCAATCCGTTCTTGAACGACAAGGATGCGACCCTTTATGTCATCAACCAGGTTCGCAAGAAGATTGGCGTAATTTATGGAAATGATGAGACCACTTCTGGCGGCGGCGAGGCTCTCAAGTTTTATGCCTCCCTGAGGTTCCGCACCGGATCTCCCAAAGCCTTCCAGGACAAGAGTACGAAGTTGTCGCTTGGAACCAACATGACCATAGTGAACAAGAAAAACAGACATTTCACGCCCGGGATCAAGATTGAAAATGTGCCTCTTTTTTATGACTCTGGAATCAACCCTCTTGGCGGCCTCATGGATGCCATTTTGATGTCCAAAAGGGTTGAACCCGGCAAGGGGGCTGGAAAATACAGAATACTTTCGCCTTGGAATGGCGGCGACGAGGAGGCCACCTTCCAGCAGGCCAAGTCCGCCCCGTTTGACCCTGAGATTCTGATAAAGTATCCGGCTCTCATAGATGCTGAGAATGCGGATGAGGTCAAGGAATATTTGAAGGAGTGGTCGGAAGCTATCGCTCTTACGAACAGTGAAGACGTAGAGCAGATCGACACGCACCAGGATGTTGGCAATCTTTTGGGCGAGTCGGATTGAAGCACCCAGACTATTCGGACTTAACTACCTCAAATTCCACCTTGAAACTTTTGTAGTTTTTGTCGCACAAGGCCGGAACCAGTTGTTGAAGATCCATTATCTTTGATTTTTCTATTTCTGCCTTGACTACAAACATTTTTGCTCCAAAGGCCTTGCAATATTCCTTGAGGTGCTTTTTGTTTCCTATCAAGGTAAAAATTCTTTTTTTGTCCTTGGTCTCCAGAAGCAAGCATTTTGTGGACATGTTTTTCTCCTATTGCATCTAATATAGCAGCCAATGTATAATTGGTCAATGCGTTTTTTGATGCATTTTGGATTTTTCTAATCCTAAAAGGGATAAATAATTTTGAGGAAAAATAGATGGCCAAGTTCGATGAAAAGATAGAGATTATGAAAAATCTTGCTTCGGACTTAGTTCCATACAATTTTCCGATGGGTCCTGTTGAGATGGAGTATCATATAGCTCCGCTCAAAAAGTGCGAGGCGGAGGTTGATGGATACACCATAGTATTTCATTTTAATCGCGCTTTATATAATGATCATTACCTGGAGACTTTTCAGGTATACAACAAATATGCTCCTTTTTTACCGTTCCATATTGTTGCGAAACTAGCCAAAAAGGTTCTGGGCGGACATTTTCTCTCTCTTATAGAATTTTATCAAGAGGACAGGAAGGTTTACTGCTGGAGTGTTTGTTTGGATCCTCGTGGCCGCCCGATACTGTCTCCTATAAAGGAAAAGACTACCCCTATGGTTTTTGAAGGTTTTGAATACATGTATATGAACCCCGAGCAGCTGAATCTTTATTGACTTTGTAAATCCTAAAAGTCAAATGCATAGGTCATTTTTTACTTAAAATTATGCCAAAGCCCACCCATTTCAAAAATGGGTGGATACATACATTTGATCTAGATTGGTCTCATTATAGGGAGGTATCCCATGAAGACTGCAAGAAACAAGCTCCAGCAACTTTTCATGGAGCATTTGTTTAAGGAAGGCTCTGTGGAATTGGCTCTTCCGAACGGCATGGTCTTGGAGGTGGGAATTACACAAGAAAACAGGTATGGAGATCTAGAGAAAATTCAAGACTATTGTTGGGTCGTCGCCTCGCAAAAAAATCGTTCCGTATCTATAGACAGATACAATCTCGGCATGAGGTATTCTGGAGAAAAAGAGATAGTCTGCGAATATTCCGCCATGTCCGAAGACGGAACTAATGTGAAAGTTTTTGACGTTGTGTGAAATTGGCGTTGACTTTTCTATTCTTTTCTATTAGGATGTGAATCCAACTTGGGGCACAATTCTTGTTGGAGTTAAGGCCTCGGTGATGGTAATATTCTGGGGTGTACTCAGAACCTAACTTTTTAAGTCTTTTAGCATGGGGCGATTCCATATATGGTTCAAGTGAAAAAGAACTTGGGTAAATCGGAAATAACATTGATTAAGGAATATTGTTCTAGAATGTCGGACGATGATCTGGCAAACATAAGTCAATCCCTGCCGCAGAAGGTCGCGGGGGATCGTTCTTTTGCCTGCTCAATCCTCCAGAGAGATAAGGAAATTGACCGATGGCTTTCCCTGGCCAGTGGACCTGACGATTGGTTTAACAAAGTTGACAGCATCGGGGAATTCGCATTGATTGAGGCAGACTCCAGGGCAAAGAAAACTAAGGCGGGATAGAAGTTTGGGTGTGGGGGTGCGGGTTCGGGGAGGGGGGCTGAATAGACTTATCCCCCCTCCCCGTTTTAGTTTGACTGGTTTTGTATTCGGCAAATTCAATGGTGTTTTATGTCTCTAATCAAAGTGTCTGATCAGACTTGTCTTGTCGAAACATCCAGGTTTCCTTACGGCAAGTACGCCTTTGATTCATTTAATCAAGTTCAAAGTAGAGTTTTTGAAATATATGACAAGAACTGCAACTGCGTAATTGCCGCTCCAACTAGTGTTGGGAAGACGGTTTGCGCCGAGATGTTTATGAGCCATGAGGTCAGGGCTCGCGGCGGGAAGGCAATATATCTCGCTCCTCTCCGAGCCTTGGCCAAGGAGAAAATAGATGACTGGCTCTCGGAAAAGTCGCTGTTTTCTGATCTTAAAATTTCAATATGCACGGGCGACTACCGTCTCACGGAAGCCCGCATGAAGGAATTGAACGAGGCCGACATAATCGTGATGACTTCGGAGATGCTCAACTCCAGATGTCGGAACCTTCAATCCGAAAAAAATGAATTCCTTAGGGATTGCGGGACTCTTGTCGTTGACGAGTCGCATCTTCTGACGGTTCCCTCCAGGGGCGACCATTTGGAAGTTGGGCTCATGAAATTTTCTCAAATAGCCCGAGATCCTAGAATAGTTTTTCTCTCGGCTACAATGCCAAATGTGGATCAGATAGCAAATTGGGTCGGGTGCAGCCTTGTTAAAAAAGACACCTATCTAGTTCATTCGGAATACAGGCCATGCCCTTTGGATATTCACTACGAGGAATACGACGCGGGCGAAACCTACGATCTCACCGAGGAGTACAAGGTCAGTGCGGCCGTAGATCTAATTAAGGAGCACAAGGAGGATAAGTTTCTAGTCTTCGTCCATTCCAAGGCCACGGGAGAGAGGATTAGGTCGGCCCTTGAAGAGCGTGGTGTCGTGTGCGAACTGCACAACGCAGACCTTGACAAAGATAAGCGCCACAAGGTAGAGCAGAAGTTTAAATCTGGTGACTTGAGGGTCATAGTCGCCACGAGCACATTGGCATGGGGATGTAATTTCCCCGCCCGCAGAGTGATAATAGCTGGTGTTCATCGAGGAAGGACAGAAGTTGAAACATACGACATATTCCAGATGGCTGGTCGTGCAGGTAGGCCGGGTTATGATCCGAAGGGAGATGTTCACATACTTCTTCCCTACGGAGAATCAGATTATCACATAGATCGTCTTTCTTCGCCCAAGAACATAGAGTCTCAGCTTCTTAGTTATGTAGGCCAAGAGGATGATCCTCGCTATAAAACTTTGGCCTTTCACTTGGTTAGTGAGATTCATTACGGACAGATTAAAACTATCAGCGATGTTCATGATTGGTACGGTAGATCCTTGGCATACTTCCAGTATGAGGATCTAGACGACACCATCGTTGACAAAACAATAGATCTTTTGACCCGTGTCGGCGCAATCAAGGAAGTGGATGGAAACTACGAGGCTACCTCTGTCGGCAAGGTCTCGAGCATAATGTACTACAGTCCTTTTGATGTCGCCGACCTTAGAAGGAATTTCAGAATTTTATTTTCAAGAGGCCTGGATCAGAGTGATTTTGCCTTGTCTCTTGCTTTGGGCAATGTAGACTCAATACGGTCTGGATTTGTCACTAGAGCCGAGAAGGATGAGATGGAGGATTTTGCCTCTAAAGTTTATGACGCCCATGGATCAGAGTACCCTGAGTCATCCATAAAGGGAGCCTATTCGTATTATTGTCTTTTAAATGGTATGCAGCTCGGCTCTTTTACTGCTTTTGCCCGTGGTCTTCAAATGGACGCTGAGCGTCTTGTTTCTGTTTTGAATATGTTGGATTCTATGGCGGCAAAATGGAACAGGAAGGACTTTTTCAATTCCGTGTATTTAAGGGTTGTTTACGGAGTCCGCCCCGAACTCATAGACTTGTGCAAGATTCCGAACATTGGCAAGGTAAGGGCAGAAAAGTTGTATTCCGCTGGATTCAGGCGCCCAATTGACCTTTTGAAGAATCCTCATCTTGTCAAGCGCCTTTTGAACATGAAGGACGAGAAGATTCATGAAATATTGAATAGCGTTAAATCAATTTCTTGATATTGATCTTTCTGCTATAAACCTTATTCTTCTGGCTAGTTCATTTTTGTTTATGGATATTTTGCCGCTCCTTGCTTGGGCAATAAATCCCGAACTATTGGGCGAGCAGTCTCTTTTTGTTTCGCAGCATTTGCATTTTGATTCTGTGTGTATCTCCACAGTTATTTCATCTCCGTCCTCTACCGCGATTGAATCCGTTTCAATTCCGTTAAGAGCCAAAGTTACTTGACAGTTTTCTGGCTGGTTTATTGTTGCTGAAACAACTCCGCTTCCCACGGCTTCTATTGTGTTTGATGCCATGTAAAGACAACACCCGCTTGTTGTTAATGTCACTTGGACCGATTCGCATGGGGCGCATGTCGGGGACGGTGAAGGGGACGGCGACGGGGACGGCGACGGGGACGGCGAAGGGGTGGGTGAAGGGGTCGGCGACGGGGACGGCGAAGGGGTGGGTGAAGGGGTAACTGTGCCGCTGAGCGTTGGGCTTGGGCTTCGGCTCGGCGTTGGCGTGAGCGTGACTGTGCCGCTGAGCGTTGGGCTTGGGCTTCGGCTCGGCGTTGGCGTGAGCGTGACTGTGCCGCTGAGCGTTGGGCTTGGGCTTCGGCTCGGCGTTGGCGTGGG
>Ga0164292_10000109_pt1 | contig 53795 bp, 40 predicted proteins | sample GEODES117metaG_FD_111486 | JGI IMG/M metagenome (GOLD analysis project Ga0164292, IMG submission 111486) | Eutrophic lake water microbial communities from Lake Mendota, Wisconsin, USA - GEODES117 metaG | ecosystem: Environmental > Aquatic > Freshwater > Lake | place: USA: Lake Mendota... | reverse complement strand
TGCGCGACTGCTCCGCGATGGCGCGGGCTTCCGCGGCGTGCGCGGCACTGGTCTGCGTCATGCTCGTGAGTTCCTGCAGGCTGGCCGCCACCTCTTCGAGTGAGGCGGCCTGGCTCGAGGCGCCGTCGGCGAGCACGCCGCTGCTCTCGCGCAGCGCCGCCGCCGTATCGAGAATCTCGTCCGACGACTGCGTGACTTCTCGCATGGTGGAGGCGAGTTCCACGACTGCGGCGTTGAAGTTCGCCGCCACTTCGGCGTTGCGCTCGGTGTACTTGCCCGTGACGCGAACCGACAGGTCGCCCTTGGCGAGTCGCTCGAGTGCCGAGCTGATCTCGTCGAGGAAACGCATGGCCTCACCCTTGAGGAGCTGTTCCACCCGCTCCTGACGCGCGTTGGTCAAGGCGGTGATCACGACGGCAATGTCGGCCTGGAGCACCCGGTCGAAGGCGCGCTGGAAACGCCGATACTCGGCGATCGTCGCCCCGCCGCTTTCCACCGCCCGCAGCATGTGCTCGCGAATCACCTCGTACATCGCGACGTACCAGTTCGAATCGAGATTGATGCGCTCGTGCACAGCACCAACGTGGCGACGGTAGGCCACGTACTGGTCGTCGATCGTGCCGGTGAACATGGCCAGCAGGTACTTGGTGACCAGCGGTCGCTGACGGTCCACGCTCGTATGCTTCTCGATGATCGACTGTACCTCGCGCGTCTTCGAGATGTACCCGTAGAAATCGTCGATCATCGTATCGCACGCGGCTTTGCACTGCGGCTCCCACGACTGAATGACACCGAGATCCGTGGGGGTCACCTGCAGGAATTCGAACCGCTTGCGCACCTCCGGATCGGTCACGGAAAGGCGACCGGTCGGGTAAGCGCGTTCGGCGGGTTCGGATTTGCGTGCGAAGAAGTTGAGCATTGGGGAGTGGCCTCAGGCAGCACGTCGGCGGCAGGCTTCAGCTGGTGGGGTTACGTCACGGGGCGCACGCCATCGTGCGTCCGCAGGGCGCAACTGCCGCGGTGCACTGCAGAGTCTCGCATCAGCGCATGCAATTCTTTAATTAGTTTTGCGTCACATTCTGGACCGTTGGTCCTAGTCTTGCTTGGCGCGCGCTCAGGGACGGCACCGGGGTCACTCGTGCCGCAGCGCCTCGATGGGGTCGAGCCGTGAGGCGCGCTGGGCTGGCACCATACCGAAGACGATCCCGATGCCTACCGACACGGCAACTGCGATCATGGTGAGTGTCACGGGAACCGGGGCGTTCACCTCCAGCGCCATGGAGGCCGCACGGCCGAGGGCCAAGCCAACGAGGATCCCGATGACCCCGCCGATTCCGGTGAGCGTGCTGGCCTCCACGAGGAACTGCAGGAGGATGTCGCGCCGCGTCGCCCCCAGCGCCTTCCGTACACCGATTTCGCGCGTGCGACTCGTGACCGATACGGTCATGATCGCCATCACGCCGATGCCGCCCACGAGCAGGGCCACGCCGCTCAACACGATCATCACGAGGAAGAAGACGCTCGTGAGACTGTTGAAGGTGTCGAGAATCTGATCCTGCGTGACGAGATCGAAGGTGTTGCCGCCCCCCGGGCGCAGGCGACGCGCTTCGCGTAGGGCCATTTCGACGGAACTCTGCGCCTGCGCCACACGGATCCCCGCGCGCGGCTTCACGGGGATGAACAGCGCATTGGTGCGATCGATCTGATACGATCGGTCCATGAACCGGTAGGTCACCACCGCTCCCACCGATTGCCCGGGGGGAGCGAAGATGTTGCCGGGCTGTTGCCACAGTCCGATGACCGTGAGCACCCGCCCGCCGATACGTACCTGGCGGCCCAGAGCGCGTTCCTGCCCAAAGAGCGATCGCGCCGTTTCTTCCTGCAGCACCACCACCGGTGCGCCCGCGGCACTCTCGTTTCTGGTGAACCACCGACCGTCCACCAGTTCACCGCCTTGAATGAGCGTGAAGCCGTCGTCCGCGCCCATCACTGCCATGCCCTGAGTCCGCACGCCGTCGACTTCGATCCGCGCCAACGTCTGCGCCCACAGTGAGGCGTAGCCGATCTCCGGTAACTGCCGGATGCGCTCCACCTCGCTCTCACTGAGATCGGGGCGGATGCGCACATCCTTCGGCAGGTTGTCCGGATTCAGCGGGGTCTGCGAAAACTTCTTGAGCACGTACAGGGTGGTCGGGCCAGCGACTTCAATCGTGGTGACGATCTGGTCGCGGATGCCCTGCACGATGGCGGCCATGGCCATGACCGTGGCCACACCGATCACGACGCCGAGAATCGTCAGCGCCGACCGCAGTTTGCTGGCGCGCAAGGCGCTGATGGCAAGCCGCACATTCTCGCCGATCCCACCGGCGGTCAGCGCCACGAGGCCCTCCGAGAGACGCGCACCATCAGGTCTCCGCCCGCATGGCGGTGATGGGGTCGAGTCGAGCGGCGCGCGTGGCGGGGTACACACCGAACAGCACACCGATCCCGGCGCCCAGCACCAGCGACAGTACCACACTCCAGGGCGTGACACGGGCGGGCAGGGGGCTGAACGTGCTTACGAGCACCGACAGGATCCAACCGGACAGCACACCAAAGGCGCCTCCGGCAACAGACAACGCCACCGCCTCGGCGAGGAACTGTCGTCGCACGTCGGCACGCGTGGCGCCCACCGCCTTTCGCAAGCCGATTTCATGGGTGCGCTCGGTCACGGCCATGAGCATGATGTTCATGATCACGATCCCGCCCACGAGAATGCCGATCGCCACCACGGCAGGCACCACGGCAAACAACACGCGCGTAAGCTGCTTCCAGAAGTCGATGAAGGCCTCGCCGGTGCCGATATCGAAGTTGTCCCGGTCGGAGGGGCGCAGGTGGCGCGCGATACGCATCGATTCCTGCGCCCGCGCCATGGCGGGGCCCACCTCTTCGGCCGTGCGCATCTTTACGCTCACGACCGTCTGCTGCCGGCGCCCCCAAATACTTTCGAACGACGGAATGGGGATCATCACGAAGGCGTCGAACGACTGACCGAGCACGCGGCCCTTGGGGGCCACCACACCGATCACGGTGAATCGCTGACCGCCGATACGGACTTCCTGGTCGATGGCTTTGCCGTTGTCGAAGAGATCTTTCGCCACATCAGCGCCGATGGCCACGACGTTGCGCCGTTCGCGGATATCCACGTCACTGAGCGGCCGGCCAGCCACGAACCGGTAGTCCTGCACCACCTGGTATCCTTCGGTCACGCCGAAGACCAGCACGCTGCCGAGCGTGCGATTACGCCAGACGATATCGGATCGGGGCGTGGGCCAGCCCGTGGAGAGGCCAATGGCCAAGGCATCCGGTAGGGCTTCCTCGACGGCCGCCGCATCGCGCTCGTCCACGCGCGGGCGACGCTGGAGCAAGCGGAACTCGTCGTCGGTGAAGAGCCCGAGGCTGATGGGCAGACGACGCACCTGGAAGGTGTTCATGCCGATCATCGCTTCGGCGATGTTCTCCTTCACGTACGCGTTCATCCCCTGGATGATCGCAACGACGGCCACGAGGAACCCGACGGAGACGACAATGCCGAGGAGGGTGAACACCGTTCGGAGCGGGTTCACGCGAAGCTGGCCGAACGCCAGACGGAAAATGTCCTCGGGACGCATGCTTCCCTAACCTAGGGAAGCGACCCGTGTGCGGGCAGCCGGGGAAATACGGACGTGACCGTGTCTTCCCGACGATTACTCGTACCGCAGCGCCTCGACCGGATCGAGATTCGAGGCCTTCACCGCCGGAAGCATCCCGAAGGCGACGCCGGTAATGGCGCTCGCGACCAGCGCCGTCACGACGATGCTGGTGGGCAACTGGGCGGGAATGCTCGTGTTGGTGCGAATGATCCACGCGAGCAGGGCGCCAACGGCGAGCCCAAGAATCGCGCCGATACTCGTGAGCGTGGCGGCTTCCACGAGGAACTGCCAACGGATCGTGCCGGCGGTGGCGCCGAGGGCCTTGCGGACCCCGATTTCGCGGGTGCGCTCGGTGACGGAGATCATCATGATGGCTACCACGCCGACACCGCCCACCAGCAACGCCACCGCCGAGAGCGCCAGACCGACGGCAAAGATCGCGCCGAAGAGCTGATTGAAGGTGTCGAGCAGACGATCCTGCTCCACGAGGTAGAAGTTGTCACGGTCGCCGGGCTTGAGCCCGCGGCGTGAGCGCATCATAGCCGTGACTTCGTCCATCACCTCGTCCTGCCGCGCGGTCGGGAGTGGCCGCACGGTAAGCTGCAGCCCACTACGGAAGGCCTGCAGCTGTCGCACGGCCGTTTGTAGCGGGATGATGGCGCGTGGGGTATCTGGCCCCTTACCCTCGAGCGACCGCAGGAAGCCGGCTTTCGGTGAATACACCCCGATGACCGTGAAGGCCTGACCGTTCAGGGTAATCTGCTTGCCGATCGCCTCCGACTGGCCGAACAGCTGGGCCTTGAGCGTGTCGTTTACCAGGGCCACAGGCGATCCCGCCACATCCTCGCTGCGCGTGAAGTTACGCCCCGGTGCGATGTCTGAGGCGTTCACCTTGGGCCAATCCACGCTGTAGGCGTCGTACCCGACGTTGTCCACGCGGCTGTTCTTGTACGCGAAGTTGGCCGAGCCCCCGAGGGTGGCAATGACCGTTTCCACACCTGGCAACCGCTTGATGAGGTTCCATTCCTCGAAGCTAATCGGCGGATTGCGTCGGTCGGGGCACTTCTCGTCGGTCCCGTCGCAGCCACTGATGCCGTTGCTGCGGCGCTGCACGAAGAAGCTCGTGGCGCCGATCTGTTCGAGGTCCTGTTGGAACGACGAGCGGATGCCGTTCACCACAGCGCCCATGGCCACCACCACGAACACGCCGATGGCGACGCCGGCGATGGTGAGACCGGCGCGGACCTTGTTGCCGCGAATGGCCTCGAGCGCCATGCCCACGCCTTCCAACACCAGCAGCAGACTATTCATGCGATGTGTTCCTCAGTCGGCGCGCAGCGCGGCAATGGGGTCGAGCTGCGAGGCACGGCTGGCCGGGTACAAGCCGGCGCCGATGCCAACACCGGCCCCCGTGACGAGGGCGGCCGCAATCGACCACGGTGCGACCGCCGCCGGTAACGGCGTGAATACGGCGACCAGTTTGGCGAGACCGATACCCAGGCCGATCCCGATGGCGGCGCCGAGGGTGCTCAGCGTGGCGGCCTCCACGAGGAACTGCGAGAGGATGTCCTGGCGCTTCGCCCCCAGGGCCTTGCGCACGCCGATCTCCCGGGTGCGTTCAGCAACGGCCACGAGCATGATGTTCATGATCACCATCGCGCCCACAATGAGGCTGATGGCCGGCAGGGCGGTGCCGAACAGGACGAGGCGTCCCTTGAGCTGCTTGATGAAGCCGAACGCGGCGTCCTGCGTCACGATGCCGAAGTTGTCCGGCTCCCCGGCGCGCAGGCCGCGGAAGGCCCGGAGCGAACCCCGTGCCAGTTCGATGCCCTCGGCGAGGTCGGCCTGCGTGGGGGCCTGCACGATGAGTGAGCTGAAATCGCGCAGCGGCCGGATGATGCGCTGCATGGGCGACGTATACGGCGCGATCGCCAGGCGATCGAGCGAAAACCCGAACACCGAGCCCTGCTTCTCCACCACGCCGATCACCGTGAACGGCACGCCCGAGACGCGCAGTGCGCGCCCAACGGGATTGAGTCCCGGGAAGAAATGATCGGCCACGTCGACGCCAATCACGAGCACCGGGGACCCGGCGCGCACTTCCTGGTCGGTGAACGCGCGCCCCTGATCGACAGCAAACTTCTTGATCGCGAAGTAATTCGCGTCAGTGGACACGGCCTGCACTTGTCGCGGCCGGGCCCCGGGCGCCGAGGCGTATTTGAACGTCTCGCTCGAAATGGTCGCACTCATCGACGGCGGAAGCGCAGCGCGCACGGCATCGACGTCAGGCATGCGCAGGAGCGGCCGGCGCTGCGCGGCGCGCGAATCGCTACCGCGGTTACCGCCGGGGCCACCCGCCACATTGTCGAAGCGGCGCACCGTAAAGGTGTTGGTGCCAATGAGTCGCGAGGCGAAGTCTTCCTCGACGTACTTGCCCATGCCTTCGACGATGGACACCACGGCGATGAGGAACATCACGCCGATCGTGACCCCGAGCAGGGTAAAGGCACTCTTCAGTTTCTGGACGCGGAGCTGAGCCAGCGCCAGGAGAATGGCATCAAAGGTTCTCACCCCTGAAGCTTAATACCTCCTGGCCATTACTCGTACCGCAGCGCTTCCACGGGATCCAGCCGGGCGGCCCGGCTGGCCGGGAGCATCCCGAACAGGATACCGGTGATCGCACTCGCGCCGAGGGCGGCGACCACGGCCATGGGGGGGATGCTGGCGTTGATCGGGGTGACGTTACGGATGACCAGCGAGGCCACCCACCCCACGAACAACCCGATCGCCCCGCCGATCCCGGTGAGCGTCGCCGCTTCGACCAGGAACTGCCACAGAATGGTCGCCCGCGTGGCGCCCAACGCCTTGCGTACGCCGATCTCCCGGGTGCGCTCGGTCACGGAGATCATCATGATGGCCACCACGCCTACGCCCCCCACGATGAGCCCCACACCCGACAGCGCGATCATCACCAGAAAGAACATGCCGAAGATCTTGTTGTAGGTCTCGAACAGTTTGTCCTGCGTGATGATCGAGAAGCTTGATTCGTCGGCGGGCCGGGCACCGCGGAGACCGCGCAGCGTCGCGGTGACATCATCGATCGCCAGATCACGGGCAAGCGTCGGATTGAGGCTCTCACGGGGCTTCACGGCGAGGCCGATATTGCTTTCGCGCGCCCCGATGTGCCGAACGAGCGAGGTGACGGGCACCACCGCCTTGGGACGCTCACCGCCGGACAGGAAGCTGCTGTTGTCCTTGAACACCCCGATCACCTCGAACGGCACGTCGTTCATCATGATCGCCTTGCCCACCGGATCGGCGTCGCCGAAGAGTCGCTGGGCCATAAGCGTGCTCACCACGGCTACCCGCGCGCCGGTACGCGCTTCGGTGGTGGTGAAGGCGCGACCGGGGTAGACCTCGGGGGCATTGATGAGCGTCCACTCCGCCGAGTATCCCTCGACACTCGTGGACGACAGCTCGGTGCCGCGATACCGCACCTTGGCTCCCCAGTCGAGCCGCTCACCGACCGCTTCGATGGTGGGCAGGCGCCGGAGTGCCTCGACCTCGCCGGTGCGGATGGGGGGATTGCGCAGCCATTTGCAGCTGTCCTCGCTACCGTCGCAGTTTTCGAAGCTGATGGGAAAGCGGGAGACGAAGAACGTGGTGGGGCCGGTGCTCGCAAAGTCCTTGGCGACCGACTGGTTGATGCCGTGCACGGCCGCCGAAATGGCCACCACCACGAAGACACCGACGGCAATGCCGAGAATGGTGAGCCCGGCGCGTACCTTGTTTGCGCGCACGGCGTCGATCGCGATGCGCACCCCTTCACCGACGGCGGAGAGACGTGTGGAGAACTCGCTCATGGGTTACTCCTGCCGCAGCGCGAGGATGGGGTCGAGACGCGCGGCGCGGCTGGCCGGATACACCCCTGAGATGATGCCCACGCCGGCGCCGAGGGCGACGCCCACCACGATGGACCATGGTGCTACGCTGGCGGGAAGCGGCGATACGGCTGCGATGAGCTGCGCGAGCCCGATGCCGAGGGCGACGCCGATCGCCGACCCCAGCGTCCCGAGCGTGGACGCTTCGATGAGGAACTGCAGCAGGATGTCGCGTCGCTTCGCGCCCAGCGCCTTGCGGATGCCAATCTCGCGCGTACGCTCGGCGACCGCGACGAGCATGATGTTCATGATCACGATGGCGCCCACCACGAGTCCGATCGCGGGCAAGGCCACGCCGGCGAGTACGAGGTAGCCCTTGATCTTGTTCCAGAACTCGAGCGCCGAATCGGCCGTTTGCAGTGAGAAGTTGTCCTTCTGCGCGGGGCGGAGCCTGCGCTGCGCCCGCATGGCGGCGCGCACGAGTTCCATGTTCTCGGTCATCGCGGCCGCGTTGGGGGACTGGATCACCACGGCGTCGACGATGTTGGGGCGCGAATTGAGCAGACGCCGCGCCGGTGAGCGGAACGATGCGATCACGAAGTTGTCGAAGGACATGCCAAACACCTTGCCCTGCGATTCGCCGATGCCGACCACCCGATACGGTACGCCGCCCATCTTGAGTTCGCGGCCAAGCGGGTCGAGCCCGGGGAAGAGACGGTCGGCGGCGTCGGGTCCGATCACGACGGCCTTTTCGCCACGGTCGAGCTCCTGGTCGGAAAGCAGTCGGCCCCTGGTGACTCCCAACTTCTTCACGGTGAAGTAGTCACCCTGCACGGCGAGGGCCCGGACCTGGCGCGGTTTGCCACTCGTACTGCTGGTGGCCATCGTCATGTCTTCGCTGTACAGGTACCACTTGGTGTCGCTGGGGAGCGTCGCCGTTGCCGGCTCCACATCGGTGATGTCCAGACGCGGACGCTTCTGGTACTCCAGCCACGTCGCCTCGTCCACATCGCCGATGTTGATGTTTGGGCGATGGCGCAGCTCGAAGGTATTCACGGCGATGAGCTTGCCGATGAGATCCTCCTCCATGTAGCGCCCCATCCCTTCGACGATGGAGACCACGGAGATGAGGAACATCACACCGATGCACACGCCCAGGAGCGTGAAGACGCTCTTCAGCTTCTGGGTGCGGATGGTGCGCAGCGCCAAACGAACGGCATCAAAAAACGGCACGGGGCCTCGCGGAAAGCGGTGACCCCGTGCCGTACGGCTCGTGCGCGCGGTGGTTTCAGTGCGAGGCGTTCGTGAGCCCCACCCGCTCGATGAACTGTTCGCGCGTCTCGTCGCTCGAGATGACGCCGTCGCGCAACACCACCACACGGCGCGCGTGCGCCGCGATGTCGGGCTCGTGCGTCACCATCACCACGGTCTGTCCCTGCTGCGCGAGCTCTTCGAACACGCGCATGATTTCCTCGGAGGTGGTGGAGTCGAGATTGCCCGTGGGTTCGTCGGCCAGCAGAATGGAGGGCCGATTGACCAGTGCACGGGCAATGGCCACACGCTGGCGCTGACCACCCGAGAGTTCGTTGGGGCGATGGTGCATGCGTTCGCCGAGCTGTACGCGCTCAAGCGCTTCCGTCGCGCGCTTCTTTCGCTCGTCGGCCGAGACGCCGGCGTACACGAGCGGCAACTCCACGTTCTGCAGGGCTGACGCGCGTGGCAACAGGTTGAACGTCTGGAAGACGAAGCCGATTTCCTTGTTGCGTACGCGGGCCAGCTGGTCGTCGCTCATTTCGCTCACCAGCTGACCACTCAGCCAATACTCACCCTCGTTGGGCGTGTCGAGGCAGCCGATGAGGTTCATGAGCGTGGACTTGCCCGAGCCGGACGGCCCCATGATGGCCACATACTCGTTGCGGCGAATGGCGAGATCGACACCGCGGAGCGCACGCACGATTTCGCCGCCCATGTCGTACTGCCGCTTGAGCTGGCGCGTGACAATCACCCATCCCTTGTCGGGCGACGCGCCGTGCGTGGCCGTGACGACTGCACGTTCCGCCGTGGTGCTGAGCCCGATGTCGTGCGAGCTCACGGCTTCTTCTCCGCCGGTTTCTTCTCGGCCACGGCTTCCTTCACAAGGGCGCCGTCCTTCAGCTCACGGATGGCCTGGTACGTGCCGGCCACGATCTTCTCGCCTGCCTTGAGGCCGTCGAGTACCTCGAAGTGGCGCTCGCCGGCGATGCCGACCTTCACGGGGCGGAAACTCACCTTGTTGTCGGTGCCCACGATGAACACGCCTTCCACATCGCGCTTGCCCACCTGCTTGGTGGGCTGACGGCCCACGGTCACGGCCGAGTCGCCATTGGGCAGGTCCTCGTTCTCACGCACCGTCAGCGCGATGATCGGAATGCTCAGCACCTTCGTGCGCCTCGCGGTGACGATCTTGGCGGTGGCCGAGAAGTCGGGGCGCGTTTCGGTGGGCGGGTTCACGAGCTGCACGCGCACTTCATAGTCGATGGCCTGGTCGCCCGCCGCCGCCGCCGTGCCTGTCTTGTTCACCGAGCTGTTGGAGATCTCCACGACCTGGCCCACAAATGCCGTGTCAGGGAAGGCGTCGATCTGGATGAGCGCCGAGTCGCCCACGCTGATGCGGGCCACGTCGGTCTCGTCGACCTTCACCTTGGTCTCGAGGATGCTCATGTCGCTGATCGTGAGCAGCGTGGCGGCATCCTTGTTGAGCGTTCCCATGATCGCCGTTTCGCCTTCTTCCACGTTGAGGCGGGTGATCTTGCCGCTCATGGGAGCGGTGATAGTCGTGCGGCTCAAGGCCTGCCGTGCGTCACGCACCGACGCCTGTGCCTGTTCGACCGAGTAGTTGGCGGCTTCGGCGAGCGCCTTGTTCACTTCCGACTGCGTGCGCAGCTGTTCGAGCTGCTCCTCGCTCACGAGGTTGGGCGACTGCTTCTGGATGGCAAGGGAGCGCTCGTAATTGCGCTGCGCCTGAATGAGGTTGGCCTTGGCCTGCGCCGCCTGCGCGCGGGTTGACGCGAGGGTGGCCTCGGCGCGCTGTAGCGCCGCGGTGGCCTGCTCGGGGTCGATCTGGAGCAGGAGTTGCCCCTTGGTGACCATCTCCCCTTCCTTGACCACCAGTCGCACGATCTTGCCGGTCACGTCGGCCGACACGTCGACCTTGGTGCGCGGCTGGATCTGCCCGCTGGCCGTCACCGACGCCACGAGGTCCCGCGATTCCACGCCCTCGATGCGCACTTCGGTGGCCTTGGTCTTGTTCTTGTTGGCGGCGACCACGGCGAGGGCGACCACGCCCACGAGGACCACGCCGCCGATGGCGTATTTGGCTGTCTTGTTCATGTCTGGGCTCAGTTAGCGAAGCGGACGACCGACGGCATTCTCAAGCGCGGCGAAAGCGCGCTGCACGTCGTACACGGCGGTGATGCGGTCGGTCTCGGCGCGTTCGTAATCGCCACGCGCCTGCACCAGATCGACGAGACTGATGGCACCCACCCGGTAGCGCTCCTGCGCCAGCGAAAGGGTCGTGCGCGCCGTGCGCACGTTCTGCTCCTGCAGCGTTACGGTCTGCTGCGCAGTGTTGAGCTGCAACCAGGCGGCTGTGACATCGGCCGTGACACGCAGCTCCTGCGTGCGCGTGTTGTTTTCAGCGTTGCGGCGCTGCACCGACGCCTGCTCGATCTGCTGCTCACGGCGGAAGCCGTTGAAGAGGGGCAGGGAGAGGCTGGCCGACACACTGTACGGATTCCGTGTGAAGTCGAAGGGGTACTTGCCCTGCGACGTGCGGATCGCCTGCTCCTGCGCGGAGGTGAAGGTCAGCCCTTCGCAGATGGCCAGGTTGTTGGCGAGCTGCAGGCGGGCGCGCACTTCTTCGGTACGGATGCAGGAGCCGCGTTGCGCGAGCAGGCTCGTGCGTGACTGGTCGATGAGCTGGTTCGTGTTGGTGAACCGATTGGTGAACGCCGACACGCCGGCTTGCAACGACAGCGAGGGGTAGTACCCGCTCCTGGCCGATGACAGCTGACGGCGGGCCGATTCCTCACGCTGCTTGAGTGCACCGAGGGCGGGATTGGCGCGCTTGGCCATATCGAGTACGCCCTGCATCTCGAGCGTCGGCGGGGCCGGGAGATTCTGGTCGAGCGTGGTCCCCGCGATCGGCGGCATGCCGATCTGCTGGAAGAGCCGGACGATCTCGACCTGGGCGGTGTTCTTGGCGCGCAGTGCGGCCACGCGCTGCTGGCCGTCGGCCACTTCGGCGCGCTGCACATCGAGCTGCGTGCCGGAGCCGACCTGCAGTCGGGCGCGGGCCAACTGCAACTGCGCCGTGGTGGTCACGAGCAACGTGTCCTGCAGGAGGGCATTGGCCTGCGCCTGCAGTGCGGTGAGGTACTGGTTGATGACGTTGTTGCGAACGTTCACCTCAGCCGCCGCGATATCGGATTCCACCGCTTCCTGCTCGGCCTTCACGGCTCGCCGGTCGTTGAGCGCGCCGAGCGAGAGATTGAGGTTGGTCGAGGCGCTGGCGTCGGTGGAGAGCTGGTCGTTGGTCGAACCGAACCCCTGACCCTGGAAGAAGGTCTGACGGCCTTCACGGTAGCCGCCGCCGAAGCTGCTGTTGACGTTGGGGAGAAACGCCCCGTTCGCCGCCCGGACGTTCGCTGCGGCCGTGCGGCGCGCGTTGACGGAGTTGGCGAGGGCAGGGTTGTTGCGACGGGCCAAGGTGAGCGCGTCGGCCAGCGTCAGGACGTTCCCCTGAGCGGCTGACGGCGTCTGGGCGACGAGTGCGGCTGGCGTGTACATCCCGCCGGCACAACCGATCGCGAGCGCGAGCACGTGAAGTCTCACGGGAATTCTCATGGCGTTGATACGAAGAATGGAGAATGAGGACTGCGGGGCGTACGGCCCCCGTCCGGAAATGGTTTCAAGGTCGGCCGGGTTCGTCATCCGGCTGTCAGTTGGTTGCGTCATCGCGGTACATCGTCGCGCACGGCATCGAGACCACGCGAGGGGATGCTGAGTCGCAGGAGCAGCCCGTCGCCTTCGGCCCACACGAGGCGCGCCTCTCCGTTTGCCGTGACGATGCGAAAGCGGCGCGCCGTTCGCCGGGCCCCTGCGACCACCACCACATCACGTTCTGCCTCGAGAACAACGCGTACCGCCCCTTGTGAGTTGGCGGTGGGCGTGAGAGAGGGGAGGGTCACCCCGGCACCTTCGGTCAGTCGGCGCCTCACAAGGAGTGCGTGCTGCACAATGCCGTCGTCCTCGACCACCACCGCGCCCGGACGCAGGAGATACTCCCGGGCCGATTCGCCCGTAATGCTGCGCGCCAGCGTGGCGAAGCGGCCCCGTACCCGCTGGCCGCCCAGGCGTAACGTCTCCTCGGCCCCTCGACGCGCTTCCACGGAATAGCGCACCGGCGTCCCGGCCGAATCGGCCTCGAGGCGGAGCGCGGTGCGGGTGTCACCGAAAGCGGATTCCGACCGCACCTCGATCGTGCCGCCGTCGTTGGTCATGACCCGTTGCATCGAGAACTGCTCGCGCCCGGCTCGCTGTCCGTTGACCGTGATCGTGAAGCTGCCCTCGTCGAGCCGCACCTGCTGGGCCGCGGCCATGGAAAGCGGCGTGGCGGCCATGGCGGCAAGGGCCGTGGTCGCAAGGGCACGTCGGACTCCCGGAACGAATTGCGCAGCGGGTCGGGGCATCCATACAACATAACCGGCACAGGGACCCCCTTCGCCTCCGGGAACACGGCGGGGTATTGTGGGGCCATGGACTCGCCGCTCGTTTCCACGCCCGTTTCGGGACCGTCGCCTTCGGAATCGTCCCCTGCGGGGGCGCCCCCAGCCACCGCGACTCGATGGCCCACCGCTTGGGTGCTCGGCACCACGGTGGCCATGGTGGCGCTGGCGTGGTGGCAGCAGGAGCCCGGATGGTGGCGCCTCATGCCGGCGGTCTTCGGGACGATCGCGTCGGCGTCGTTCGTGCCGTGGGTGCGCCGTCCGCGCCTGTTCGCGAGTCTTACCGCCACCGCGCTGGTGGTGGCCTGCCTCATGGGCGCCAGCGAGACGGCCACCCTCGAGTCCATCAAGCGTGACTGGGTGTCGTGGTCGGCCGAGGAGCGGGAGGACCGGGCGCGTCGGGTTGCCGAGCGGGTGAGTGAGGTGGCGTGGTCGTTGCGGAGCGCTGCCGAGCTCTCGGCTACCGATAGTGCGCTGGTGGCGCGGACACTGGCGGGAGCGCCCGTGGGGATCGCCCCGCCACTGTCTCCCGAGATCGAGTCGGCCATTCTCGTGTATCGTCGAGGGGTACTCGTCGCGCGGGCCGGCCAGATGCACACGCCGGTGGGCCCCGGTGGCCCCTCTGGCGTGGTGATTGCCGATGGCCCGTTCCACACCTCGCTCGTGGCGAGGGCGCGTAGCGCCGATGCCGCGGTCGAAATCGTCACGACCGCGCTGATCACCTCGGCGCCGCCCGGCGATCGGTTTACCCGCACGCTCCTGCAGACCCTGCCCGGCGATATCGACGTGGCGCACACGCGCATCGAGTCCCCGGACAGCACCGGCGTGGTACAGGGCGAAACCGCGGTGCTGGTACGCGACGGGACACACGTGCTGGCCCGGGTGCATGCCACCACCTACACGGAGGGGGAAACGCGACTCGCGCTGCAACAGCGTGCGCGTCTGCGCAGCGGCGCTGCACTGATCGTGGCGCTGCTCGCCTTCCTGGTGGTGGCGTGGCGCCGGCCAGCCAGCACGATTGAGCGCATCGCGGGCGCATCCGCGGTGTTGCTGACCGTGGCGGTGGCGCCGCTGTCGGCGCTTTCCAACGTGTCCACGCTCTTCGACCCGCGCAGTTTCTTTGCCCCGATGGGTGGCCCGCTGACGTCGACCGTGGTCGCCCTGATGGCCACCGCGGCGATGGCACTGGCCGTGTTGCTGTTCGCACTGCGCGCCACCTTGCAGCGTCCATCGCGACCGGTCGCCATTGGGTTGGTGCTGCTCAGCGCCGCCGGGGGGCCGTTCGTGCTGCGTGATCTCGCGCGCGGCATCACGCCGCCGCCGACTGGGGCGGGGTTTACGGTGTGGATCGCGTGGCAGCTGGCGCTCGCGCTCGCCGGTGTCACGATCCTCCTCGCGGCGGCCTCGGCTGGACAGACGGCGCTGGGGAACCGGCGCGGGTTCCCGCCGGCGCTCGCCGTGCTCACGGCCCTGTTCAGCGCCGTGCTCGCGCCCATGATCTGGGACGCTCCGGGCACGTGGCCTGCATGGTATCCCATACCGTGGGTGGCGGCGATCGCCTGCCTCGCGCTCACCCGCCGCGGCCTGGCGCAGGTCGCGGCCGCGGCGGTGGTGGCGGGTGCGGGTGCCTCCACCCTCACCTGGGGGGCGACCATCCGCGCCCGCCTGTCGCTGGCCGAGCACGACATCCAGCGTGTTGGTGAGAGCGACCTCGATGCGCAGCGGCTGCTCGAGCGGTTCGCGATTTCGCTCCGCGACGAAGTCCGGCCGGTGCAGACGAGCGAAGCGCTGCTCCGCCGGTATGCCGCCAGTGAGTTGGCCCGTGCCGGGTACGCGGCACGACTCGCCCGCTGGAGTCCCAGCGCCATCGACACGCCCGTATCGGTGCTGGAACTCGCTCCCGTGCTCGACACCATCGAGGCGCAGTCGTACGTGGCGATGATGGCGCGCGAAACCGGTGTGGTGGAATTCCGCGAGGCGCGTGATGGCGTGCGGCGCATGCTGCTCGCGGCGGTGCCGGCGCCTGATGGCACGGTCACCACCATCGCGCTGCCGCCCCGCTCCAGCCTGCTGCCCGCTGATCCGTTCTCCACGTTTATCGGCGTGGTGGGTGAGCGCGGTCGTGAGGCGCCGTACCGCTTGTCGCTCAGCGCGGCGCCGGCGGGGGCCACGCCATCAACGCAACTGCGCTGGCGGCGTCTTGGGGATGTGCTGCACGGTGATGGGGTGGCGGGGGAAGGGCAGGATGTGAACCTCGTGCACGCCGAGGTCGATCTCGGTGGTCTCGACCTGCTGTTACCGCGTGGGGCGTTGCTGGTGATGCTCGACGTGCTCGTCGTAATGCTCATCTGGTCGGCGACCGCACTGGCCGACGGGGCCCTCGGGCGCCTGTTGGCCGTGCGCCGGGCGCGCTGGTCGCGCTCGTACCGAGTGCGGCTATCCGGTGCGTTGCTCGGGTTCTTCATCGCCCCGGCGGCCATCTTCGCCTTGTGGGCGTGGTATCGGTTGCAGGACGACGATCGGGCCACCCGCGAGCTGCTCGTGCGCGAAACGCTACGCGTGGCGGCCGCTGAGCAGGAGCAGCGGCCGGTGGGATCGGCGCCAAGCAGCACGGGGGCGCCCCTCTTTCTTTATCGCGACGGGGTGCTGAGCCAAGCCAGTGACCCGCTCCTCGATGCGTTGGCGCCCCTCGGCCGGCTCCTCCCCGTGTCGCTCACGGCCGATGAGATGGGCAGCGACGACGTATTCACCACCCGGCGACTCACCACCGGACCGATACGGGCACTCGTTGGTTTTCGGCTACTCTCGCGCGGGCTCGGTCTCAACGTACCCGGCTCGCCGGCGAGTGTGCTGGTGACGCCGGCGCGAGGCAATGAGTTCGCTCTTGATGATCGGCGTGAGGATCTCGGAATCCTCGTCCTGTTTGCCACCATGCTCGGTGCATTGGCCGCGATCTGGTCGAGCGGTATCGCGGCGCGTGCGCTCGCCCGTCCGGTTGGCGCCCTGCGTGAAGCGGCGCTCTACCTCGCCGCGGGACGGCCGGCCCCTACGCTCGGGGCGGCCCCGGCGACGGAGTTCGCACCGGTGTATCGCGCCTTCACGCGCATGGCCGATGATCTGCACACCAGCCGGGCCGCCCTCGAGGCCGCACAGCGTCGCACCGACGCCGTGCTGCAGAACGTCGCCACCGGCGTGGTGGCACTCCTGCGCGACGGCAGCATCATCCTCGCCAACCCGCGTGCGGGTGCCCTGCTGGGGGCCGAGGTGCGGGGGGCCGCGATGACGCTGGCGCAGTTGCCACCCCGCCTGTCGACGCTGGTCGAGCAGTGTGCGGCGTTTCTCGCGCGGGACGACTACGAGGAGGCCTTCGAGCTCGCCCTCGGCGGGCGACAGCTGCAGGCACGACTGACGCGACTGCCGACCGGCGCCGTGCTCACGGTCGATGACATCACCGACCTCGCGAGCGCCCAGCGCGTGTTGGCGTGGGGCGAGATGGCGCGACAGGTTGCGCACGAGATCAAGAATCCGCTCACGCCCATCCGGCTCGGGGTACAGCACCTGCGCCGCGCTTATCGCGACGGTCGGGGCGACTTCGGCGAGATTCTCGATCGGAACGTGGGCCGCGTACTCGAGGAGATCGATCACCTCGATGAAATCGCGCGGGCCTTCAGCCGCTATGGCACCGCCCCATCGGAGCGCGCGCCGGCCGTGCCGGTGAATGTGACCGAGGTGGTGCACGACGTGGTGGGTCTCGAGCGACTGGGCGATCATGCCGACCAGGGACAGCGGGTGCACTGGAGCGTGGTGGCGCCAGGCGAAACGGCCGCGTTCGCCCTCGGCCAGCGGGATGAACTGCGCGAGGTGCTGATCAACGTGCTGGAGAACGCGCGTTTGGCCGGGGCCACCGAGGTCTCGCTGACGGTGACCGCCCGTGATGCCGTGGTGGTGCTCGACATCGCCGACAATGGCGGCGGCATCGCGGCGGACGTGTTGCCACATGTGTTCGAACCACATTTTTCGACCCGCACCAGCGGAAGCGGACTCGGCCTCGCGATCAGTCGTCGGCTCATCGAAGGGTGGGGCGGCACGATCGGCGTGACGAGTCGCATCGGCCAGGGCACCACGGTGAGCATCACCCTCGCGCGCGCGTCGGCCATCGTCCCGGAAGCATCTGAGCCCCGGCCGCGTTAATCTTGAGTATGGCTGAATCGCTCCCGACCACGGACCAGACCCCAACGGCGTCGCCACCGCCGCACCTCGAGGAGTGGCAGTTGCCACCGGGCTGGTCGTGGGGAAGCGAAGCCATCCGTCGTGAGCATCGCCACTATCAGGAAGTGGTCGATGCGCTCGGGCGATCGCTGTCGCTGGTCAGTATTCCTGATCCGGCGCACGCTGACTGGTTGCGGCACGAAGCGCGCTCCCTCGCGCACCGTAATCATCCGTCGATTCCCACCACGTACCACTATTGGGCGTCGTACGAGGAGAGCCGCCGTGGCCCCGGGTACCTGCGTCGCTGGATCGGCGGCGAAACGGTGCATTCGCGGGTATCGCGACTGGGCCCTGATTCCATCCAGGTGGGTTTTCAGGTGCTGCGCGAAGCCGGCAGCACACTGGCCTACCTCCACGACACGACGGCGGCGCATGGCGCGTTGTCGGCGAGCACCGTGTGGCTCACCCCAGGCGGGCGCCTGTGGCTGTTGGGCTGGGAGTGGGTGCTGCCCCGTGATCAACGGCCGGCCGGACTTACGCCAGATCCCCGGTTCACCCCCTGGGCCCCCGAGTGGAACGCGACAGGATGGAAGCCCACGGCCGCGTCGGATCAGTGGCAGCTGGCGGCGATGCTGTTCGTGATGCTCACCGGCGAGACGCCACCCGAGCGGGATGTCCCGCCGCTGCAGCTGCTGCGCAGCGATTGCCCGCATGCGCTCGCCGTGGTGCTGGAGCGTGCCCTCGCCTACGACCCGGGTGATCGCTTCCCGAGCATCGCGACGATGCTGCGCGAACTCGATCGCAACGTGTCGGTGCGCCCCACGCTGATCGCCCCGGAGGGGGACGAACTCCCAACGGCGCTCGACAGCGCCGAGGGGCGGTTGCGCTGGGCCACGTCCGACGACTACGAGATTCTCGCCCCGCTCGGCACCGGGCAGTTCGGAAGCGTGTGGCGGGCGCGTGATCTGTCGTTGTCGCGGGAGGTGGCGATCAAGGTGCTGCACCCCCACATCGCGCGCGACGATGTGGCGGTCGCGCGTTTCCGTCGTGAAGCGCGGCTCGCCGCGCAGCTGGCGCATGCCGCCATCGTTCCGATCTACGACAGCGATGGCCGTGGGGGCGTGGTGTGGTACACCATGGAGCTCGCCGAAGGTGGCTCGGTGGCGAATCTCGTGGCCCGAAGCGGTGCGCGTCCGTTCGAGGAAATCGCGCCGCAGGTGGACGAGGTGCTCGAGGCACTCTTCGCGGCGCACAACAGCGGCATCATCCATCGCGATCTCAAGCCGGAAAACATTCTGATCGACCGGTATCGCCGCTGGCGGATCGGTGACTTCGGCATCGCCTATGCTTTGGGCGATGAGAAGACGGGGACATCGGGAACACCGGCGTTTGCGGCGCCTGAGCAACTGCTGGGTGAAGCCCAGGGGCCCGCTACCGACCTCTTCGCGCTTGCCAGCATCGTGTACTTCGTCTTGGCTGGGCGGCCGCCATTCGGCGACGGGCCTGCCGAGTACATCCTGGCCAGGCAGTTGTCAGATGCCTTCCCCGAGCAGCTGCTGCAGGATGGGTTTCCCGACGAACTCGGCTCATGGATCGCGCGTGGGCTCGCGCCGCGTGTCGACGACCGCTTCGCCGATGCACAGGAAATGCGAACGGCGTGGCGCCAGGTGGTCCGGGCGACACGCCGTGCTGAGGATCAACGTCCGTGGTGGCGCCGGCTCCTCGAGGGCATCACCGACGAAGAGCCGGCGGAGTCGGTTACGCCGGACTGGTAACCCCGCGCTCCATCGGCATGGGGGGGAGTGACGGCGTCAGCGCTGTGACCAGACCGTTGGTGACGGGGGTGCCGAGATTACGCGCCGCAGCCATGGCCACGGCGGCCACTTCGGGCGGGATGGATACCGCCGGCATCTGGCGCGGCGTACGGCGCGGTGTACGTACCGGCTTGTTGACAGCTGCCGCCAACGTCACGGCGCGACGGCGCTTGCGGGCGTACAGCAACTGGTCGGCACGCTGCAGCAGTTCGCAGATACTGGCCGGGTCCGAGGGACGCACGCGGGTGTGGCCGATCGTGATTCCGATGGTCGTCGGGAGCACCCCCGAGGCGTTCAGCAGCGTGAGCTGCTCCTCGATGCGCTTCTGGATGACACGTGCGCCCATGCCGTCGGCATCAAGCGCCAGCACCGTGAACTCGTCGCCGCCCAGTCGCGCCACCACGTCGCAGTCCCGCACCGTGTTGCGCAGCAACCGCGCCACTTCCTTGAGTGCCTTGTCGCCCACCGCGTGGCCGTAGCTGTCGTTGAGCTCCTTGAATCCGTTCATGTCCACATACATCACCACCGCGTCCTTGCCGTGCCGACGCGCCACGCGCAGCTGCTGCTCGGCGAGTGCCATGAACCCGCGCCGGTTGTGCAGGCGCGTGAGATCGTCGGTGAGTGACGCCTTGCGCAGGCGAAGCTCTTCGCGCTTGGGCGTCGAGATGTCGTGCAGCGTAACGGCGATGCCATCAGTGGTGGGCGCCGCCTGGTGGCGAATCCAGCTGGCTTGGACGACCCGGCGATCGACACGAAGGTCTTCGGCCATCGGAGTCAGGAATGTCACGGCTTCGACATAGCGATCGAAGAGCAACGAACCCATGATGGGAAGGTCGCGGCGGAGGCGCAGGCCCATCAGGTCGCCCGCCTTTCGGTACAGGAGCGCCGCGCCGCGCGCGTTGGCATCCGTGATCTCGAAATCGATGATCTCCCCCTGCCGGTCGCGCACCGCGCGGAGGAGAAACATGCCGTCCATGCTGGCCTGCATGGCGTCCTGCAAGCGCCGCACGCGCCCCTCGAGCGTCGCATCGGTTTGCAAACGACGCAGCAATTCCTGATGCAGCAGTCGCCAGCCAGTCACCGCCATGATCAGGGAGAGCGCCGACAGATAGGGCGCGGCAGCGACGAAGTTCGGTACCGCGAGCGATCCGGCGGATACGAGGATGGTGAGGGCAGAGAGCAGGGCGAGCGTGCCCCAGAAGGCCGTGCGCAACGCGAGTCGATCGAACATGGATGAGATCCACGGAGTCCATCGGGGCTCGAACCTGCGTCGGCTCTACCACCGCACCGTATCAGCCCGAGCTGATCCGGCACCGGTCGATAATGCAGAGCGCGTGCCATGATCTGATCTCGCCCAGCGTCGCTGTTGGAATCGACCGTGGAAAACGCCCTTAAGTATTTGTTTTTCATATATTTACATGAGTGTCTGCCGGTTCGATGTGATTTCGTGCTTGAAAGCAAGTTTGTGAGCCGGACAAATTTGCCTAGCTCGATAACTTGGTATTCGCTTCCGAGTATTCTCTTTGGGCCGCTAGGACGAAATTGCCGGTCTTGGGTTCGAGAGCACGAATAAGGGCGTCCGCGAGCCGGTGGGTCAGTCGGCGCCGAGGAGTAGGCGCTGCTCGAGCGCGGTGTATCGCGCATCGCCGCCGCGGTCGGGGACCAGGAGCGAGATCACGATGCCCGTGACGAATGACAGCGGAATCGTCACCAGCGCCGGGTTCTTGAGTGGGAAGATCGCGCTGGTCTTGTGGAGCAGGTCCACCTGTACGGCTGGCGAGAGCGCGATGAGCAAGAGCGTCGCTGTGGTGCCGACCACCATACTGGCAGCGGCCCCGGCGGTGCTGGTGCGTCGCCAGAACACGCTCAACACGAGGGCCGGGAAGTTGGCGCTGGCCGCGATGGCGAAGGCCAGTCCGACCATGAAGGCGACATTCTGCCCCTTGAAGGCCACGCCGAGCGCGATGGCGACCAGGGCGAGGCCGATGGTGGCAAGACGGGCCACCTTGAGTTCTTCCCCCGGCTTGGGGTGGCCTTTGCGGACCACGCTCGACCAGAGGTCGTGAGAGATCGCCGCGGCGCCAGAGAGCGCGAGGCCGGCCACCACCGCGAGAATGGTGGCGAAGGCCACGGCGGCGATGAAGCCGAGGAAGGGACGCCCACCCAGCAGTTCTGCCAGCATGGGAGCGGCCATGTTGCCGCCGGCGTCGATGCTCTTGATGACGGTGGGCCCCACGAGCACCATGGCGCCGAAGCCCAGGATGAACGTCATCAGATAGAACATCCCGATGAGCCCCGTGGCGATGAACACCGACTTCCGTGCGGCGACGGCATCCGGCACCGTATAGAAGCGCATGAGGATGTGCGGCAGCCCCGCCGTGCCGAACATGAGCGCGAGGCCGAGGGAGATGGCGTCGAGCGGGTTGGAGACGAGCTTCCCGGGCGCCAGTACGCCGGCGCCCTGCTGTGCCGCGGCGGCCGCGAACAGGGCCCGCGGGTCGAAACCGAACTTGGCCAGCACCAGCAGTGCGAGCAGGGCCGCGCCGCCCAGTAGCAGGACGGCCTTCACGATCTGTACCCATGTGGTGGCCAGCATTCCACCGAACAGCACATACGCCATCATCGCCGCGCCCACGATCATCACTGCCGTTTCGTAGGGAATGCCGAAGAGCAGACGAATGAGACTGCCGGCTCCCACCATCTGTGCGATGAGGTAGAAGGCGATCGTGGCGAGGGTGCCGTAGGCCGCGCTGATGCGCACCGGCACCGGGTTGAGTCGGGCGGCCACCACGTCGGCGAAGGTATAGCGCCCCAGGTTGCGAAGGGGTTCGGCGATGAGGAACAGCACCACCGGCCACCCGACCAGCCAGCCGGTGGAGTAGATGAGCCCATCGAAGCCGCTGGTGGAGACGAGGCCGGCGATGCCGAGGAACGAGGCGGCGCTCATATAGTCGCCGGCGAGCGCAAAGCCGTTCTGGCCGGCGGTCACCGAGCGTCCGGCGGCATAGAAGTGGTCGGCGGTTTGCGTTCGCCGCGCTGCCCACCAGGTGATGCCGAGGGTGATGCAGATGAAGACGGCGAAAAACCCGATCGCGACGGGATCCGGGGTCCCAAAGCTCGTCCCAGCCGGTGCTGGAGCGGGAGCGCCGGTGGCCGCCTGAAGCAGCAGCAGTGTCGGCATCAGCGTCGCTCCTTATCCGATTCGTCCACCGAGCCATGCGCTGCCTTGAGCGCCGCCAGCGCCGGGTCGTAGACGCGGTTGGCCCACGAGATGTACAGCCACGTGAGCACCCACGCCGAGACGATGACGCAGGCGCCAAGGACGATCCCGATGGAGAGGCCGTCGCTCACGAGGGTGGCGAGGAACTGCGGCCTGAAGGCTACCAAGGCGATGAAGCCGAAGTAGACCAGCACCATGCCGGTCGTGAGCAGGGCGGCGACGCGCCACCGCTGGGCGGCCACCACGCGGGTGGCCTGCAGGGCGTCAGAAGCGGGAGAGGCGTGGAGGGGGGGCATAGCGCGCGAAGGTACGGTGCGGTGCGCTTATCCGCGAGCGTGTCCCCCTCTACCATTAGACTGGGTCGGCAGTGTCCGGCCGCTGTGCCGCGCCCCGTTTTCCCGTCGAGTGTCCCGTGAGTCTTCGCAAGATCATTGCTGTCCTCGCCCTGTTGAACGCCCTGGTGGCCACCTATCTCCATCTATGGAAGATCGGTCTGGCCGGCTCCCTGGCGTGCGGCGGCGGTCACGGTTGCGAATACATCCAGGGGAGTCAGTACGGCTGGTTCCTCGGCGTCGACGTCGCGCTCATCGGCGCGGTGGGCTACGGGGTGGTGTGTCTCGTCGCCACGATCGGCGCGCTGGCGCAATTCGAAGACGAGGTGTGGCCCGCGCGGCTGCTGCAGCTGCTGATCTTCTCGGCCTTTCTCTTCACGCTGCGTCTCAAGTACGCCGAGTTCATCATCCTCAAGGGTTTCTGTCCCTGGTGCGCCATCTCGGCGGTGTCGATCACCGTGATGACGGTGCTGATGGTGCTGGAGGGGAAGCGGGTTGGGCGGGTGAGCCGTGAGAGTTGAGTTGGAGCGCTGAGTCGGAGAACTGAGCACCGACACTGAGGACTGAGGACTGAGAACCGAGAACTGAAAACTCCCCGCCCCACTCGAGATCCCATGTCGGGCGGGGAGTTTTCAGTCGTCAGTCTTCGGTCATCAGTTACCATTGCCTACGGCACATCGGTCTCCCGCACCATCACCGCGAACAAGCGCGCGAGCTCGGGCTGGATGGGATAGCCAGGAATGGTGTGCACAATGCGGCCATTCCGGTCGAAGGCGATGAAGGTGGGCGTGTCGGGGTACTTGAAGAGCCGCTCGGCGTCCTCGCGCGTACCGGCGGGACCCACCAGGCGCGCGCCGCTGAGCTTCTCCTTCTCGAGCATGGGCACTCCGTCGGCCGCCCCTTCGAGGGTGAACAGGGTGAGGCCAGGCACCGGCTCACCGTCGGCCATGCGGCCAAAGTCGGCCAGGGCCTTCTTGCACCAGGGACAGGTGCGCGAGCTCACCATCACCACGGTGGGCTGCCCCTTGGGGACCAGTGCCACGCGCTGGCCGTTGATGTCGCGCACCATGGCCACGGCGAGCCGGTCCTGGGCGCTGCGCGCGGAGACACGTTTCGCGACGAGGCCCGCGCAGACGAAGGCCATGACGAGCAGCACCACGGTGCTGACACTGACGGTTCCGGAGCGGCGAGGCATCACGAGCGGGAGATCACGGTGTACACTTCGTAGCGATGGCTGAATATACCCCCACCCCGGAAGCCGTGCTCCGCACGCTCGACGTGAACGAGCACCTCGCCGACCCGTCGATCAAGCAGGCGTTCGTGACGCCGATGTTCGACATCATCGCGCCGCGCTACGACCGCTTCACACGGTGGTTCTCGTTCGGTATGGACGCCACGTGGAAGCGCGAAGCGATGGATGCCGTCCGCGAGGCCGCGCGCCGTATCCGCCCCGTGCAGCGCGCGCTCGATCTCGCCACCGGCACTGGTGACCTCGCCTTCGCGCTTGCCCGACTGTGGCCGGGCGTGCAGGTGGATGCGCTCGACGCCTCACCGCGCATGATCGATCAGGCGCGGCAGCGCTTGGCCGTGCGCGACGCGGACGTAGCGACCGCAGTGACGGCGATGGTCGGCGACATGATGGCGCTGCCGCAGGGCGACGCGTCGGTGGACGTGATCACCGCCAGCTATGCCGTGCGCAATGTGCCCGATGCACGCGGCGCCGTGCGCGAGATGGCACGCGTGCTGCGCCCCGGCGGCGTGCTGGTGACGCTGGACTTCTACAAGCCGGCGTTCGCGCCGTGGCGCGCGCTCTTCCTCGGCTATCTGCAGGTGGCCGGTGACATGGTGGGGTACGCATGGCACCGCGATCCGGTGGTGTATGGCTACATCGCCCGCAGCATCGCGCACTTCATGACCGAGGCGGAGTTCAGCGAATTGCTGAATGACGAGGGCTTCGATGTGGTGAGTGTGCAGTGCTACCTGTTCGGAGGGGTGGGGAGGCACGTGGCGCGGCGGCGTTAGGGCGGGATCGCGGGCGCGACTTTACTGCAGACGGCAGACGGCAGGAACCACAGCACGCAGTGACGGAGGAATGTGGTAGAACAACACGGGAGCCTGCGCTGCGCGCGGCTCCCGATATCCCCACCGCAAAGGAAATCGGGCGCACCGCGAAGCGGTGGCGCCCGTTTTGTTGTACCGCATTCCTCCCCGACTGCGTGCTGTAGTGCCTGCCGTCTGCCGTCTGCTGGTAAAGCGCCGTTACACCCGCCGTAACGCCGCCGCCGTTACCTGTGACTCTCCGCCCACGCCACAATCCACGACTCTTCGAGCTGCCACCCCGCCTCGATGCGCACCTCGGCCACTGATGCTTCCGGCAGGTGCAGCGTCACCTGCGCGCGGCCGTCGGTGAGGTCGAGCTCCACCTCGGTGAATCGCACGTAGCGCTCCACGAATGGATCGATCGCCTTGTACACCGCTTCCTTGAGTGCGAAGTGCACCAGGACCTGCTCGCGCCCCGCGAGCGTGTCTTCGCCCCACTGCTGCACGTAGTCGTACTCGCGCGCGGTGAGAATCTTCCGCGCCACCGAGCGCGCGGCGAGATCGCGCTCCTGCGGACGGTGTTCGAGGTCGATGCCGATGTGCTGCAGCGATGCCGCGCGCGGCGCGACGGCAGCCATGGCCAGGGTGCGCTTGTGGGTCACCGAACCGGTGACGTGCGCGGGGAGCGACGGGGCCCCGCGGGGCGTGCGCAGAATCGGCGTTGCTTGGGCATCTGCGGCAGCATCGGGCAGTTGCCGGAGTGCCGATCGGAGTGCCTCGCGCCCCGCCACGAATGTCGCGCGACGCCCCGGCGCAAGTGTCGTGGCCAACTCCGCTTCGGCCGCGTGCAGGGCACCGGCGTCGACGGCCGCTTCGAGCACCCGGGGCCAGTCTGTATCGGGAATCTCACGGACGGCGGCTCGGGTGAGCACGAGCGAGGGATGAGGCATCCCGAAAAGTACGGGGGACGGGTGCAATTGTGTGAGCCGCTCTTCAGCTTTCATGAGTGACCAGTCCTGCCTCTTCCGACCACACCGCTGCGCCAGCCCCGAATCTAAAACGGGCGTGGTTCGCCGTAGCGGTGCTCACGCTGGCCAACATCTCCGGCTTTCTCGACCGGCAGATCCTTTCGCTGCTCGTGCAACCGCTGCGGCGTGATTTCGGGCTCACCGATACTGACGTGAGCCTCCTGATGGGGCTCAGCTTCACGATCTTCTACTCGCTGCTGGGGTTGCCGATCGGGCGCTGGGTCGATCGGGGCTCACGCCCGAAGATCATCGCCATTGGCGCAGCGGTGTGGAGTGTGCTGACCGTGCTGACTGGATCGGCGCGAAGCTATGCCCAGCTCTTCGCCGCACGCGTTGGGGTGGGGGTGGGCGAGGCCACGATCGGGCCGGCTGCCGTGTCGCTCATTGCGGATCAGTTCCCGCACCGGCGGCTCGCGACCGCGATGAGCGTGTACCAGATGGGATCCTTCGCAGGGGCGGGCATCGCCTATGCGCTCGGCGCGTTCGTGGTCGGACGGCTCGACGTTCCCGGCCGCCTGACGCTCCCCTGGGGCACCGAGATCTTTCCGTGGCAGACAGTGTTCTTCTGGGTGGGGCTGCCCGGACTGTTGGTCGCGCTGGTGGCACTGCTCATCCGCGAGCCTCGTGGTGAGAGCGCCAGTGCGCAATCGCGCGAGGTGGAAGTGCCGCTGCGCGATGTCGTGCGCTACATGCGTGCGAATGCGCGGGCCATCGGGGCGTTGTCCTTCGGCTTCGCGTTCTCGCTCAGTGTGAACTTCGGCGTGGGCGCATGGCTCGCAACGTTCCTCGTGCGCACGCACGGGTGGACCATCGAGCGTGCTGGCCTGCTGCAGGGCGTGCTGACATTCGTAGTCGGCCCGCTGGGGGTGCTGTTGGGCGGGCGCCTGACCGACAGGTGGGCTCGCAGTGGCCAGGTGGATGCTCCACTCCGGGTCGGGATGGTCGCCGCCGGCGGCATGCTCGTGTCGGCCGGGCTCTATCCGCTCGTGCCGTCGGTGGCCTTGGTCGTTCCGCTCCTGGTGGCGGTGAACGTCTTTGCCGCGTTGCCATGGGGCGCCGCCAGTGCTGCCGTGGCCGAAGTGATGCCGCCGCGCATGCGCGGTCAGGGCAGTGCGGTCTACCAGCTCATCGTGAATCTGGTGGCAGGCGTGCTGGGGCCCACCGCGGTGGCGGTCCTCACCGATCGTGTTTTCGCCGATCCACTCGCCATTCGCTACAGCCTATCCATCCTCGCCGTGGTGGGAATGACGCTCGTGTTGGCCCTGCTTGGCTGGGCGCGTCCGGCATTCATTCGCACCGTGACAATGCTGCGCGAACAAGCGGGTGACTGACGACTGAAAACTATCACTACACACTACAAACTCCCCGCCCCAAAGAGGTCTCGTTGAGGCAAGGAGTTCCGAGTGTGTAGTGACAGTTTTCGTTTGTCGGTTCTAACGACTCACGACCGAACCCGATTCGGCGCTCGCGTCACCACATTGCCGGCGAGAATGCCGGCGGCGAGCGAGATCCCCACGATCGCCACGCGGAAGCCGGTTTGAATGCCGGTCTCCACTTCCTGGCCCAGCAGCGACGTCACGCTGCGGAACCCGATGCTGCCGGGCACGAGAATGAGCAGCCCCGGCACCTGCGTGACCATGGCGACGCGGCGGCGCGCCCGCGCGAGTAGGTTGCTGCCGGCGCTCACGACGAACGCACCGAGAAAGGCCCCAAGCTCTTCGCCGACGGCGGCGCCCGCGAGCTTGCTCGTGATGTACGCCGCGGCGCAGGCGATCACGATGAGTGGCGCGTCCTGACGTCGCGCGCTCAGCAGCACCGTGAAGGCGAGCGGCGCAACAAGAAGCCCCGCCCATTCAGCCCACCCCGGCAGCATCGTGCGCGGGAGCGCGCCGTCGAGCATCGGGAGCAGGTGACTCAGCGCGTTGCCGGCCGCCCCGCCGGCCTTGGCGCCTAGCGCCAGACCGAAGCCGAGGCCGAGGAAGGTCACGATGGCCCCGCTCAATCGCGCCGTGCCGCTCGCGAGATGCCTGGTCGAGAGCTCGGTGAGGGCCACCGTGAACGTGAGGCCGGGGAGGAGAATCGCGAGCCCCGCGAGGCTGGTTGCATAGCCGGTGCGCGTGCCCAGCACCCCGTCGATGGTGAAGGCGAGGGTGGTGACCACGAAGCCGGCGAGCGGCTCGGTCACGTGACGCGTGCTCTCCCAACGGCTGGCCGTGAGCGCCGTAATGGCCGTGACGAGGCCCAGGAATGCTGCGACGAGCACATCGCCCACCCGGACCTTGAGGAAGCAGGCGATCGCGGTGGAGGCCAGCACGAAGGCCACGAGCACCAGCCATTGGGGATAGGCCGGCGGCGATGCGTCCATCACCTCGATGCGGCGAAGCCCCTCGCCCGGCGTGATCTGCCCCTCCATCACGTCCCGGGTAATGTCGCCCAGCTGCGAGAGATGGCCGAGGTTGGGTTCACCCGGCTCCACGCGCAGCAGGTGGACCCGCTGCTGCTCCAGATCCCCGATGCCCACCATGATGCTCGTGGGGGTCGAGAAGAACTCGGCGCGCACCCCCAACCGCCGGGCCAGCACGGAGAGCGTCGCCTCGAGACGATGCGCCGGGGTGCCGTGCTGGTGCAGCTGTTTCGCGAGCTGCAGGATGAAGCGCCGGGCGGCAGCCTGGTCCGGGGGCTCCACGTCACCGGCTGACGCGCTGAGCGGCCGCCCCGGAAAGGGCGGCACATCGAGAGAGACGAAATCGTCCCTCTCGGGCGAAGACGACCGGTTCGGGGTGTGCATGGGACGCGTGAGGGTTCCGTGAGCGTAAGGGGACCGGGAGCCGTCGCGCAACCAGTGGGGAGTGTGGCCCGGTTGGCGTTGCCGATATGTTTCACCCATCAGCCGTTGAGCACGGATGCCTCCGGCACCGTGGTAACCCCCAGACGTCAGGTCATGTCGCTCACTTCGTCCTTCCGCTCCATCGCGCGCCAGTTCACGCTGGGTGCGACTTCTGCCCTGTTGTTCGCCGCCTGCAGCACCGACAACAGCACGTCGCCCAACATCCCGTCCAACCCGGGCGTCGAGTCGTACGCCGCGTCCACCGGCGTCGTGATCGCACAGATGACCAAGGTGAACGACAACCTCTATCGCAGCGACAATCCGGTCGGCACCGGCGCCACCGCGGTGAATGGCGATTCGCTCACGGTGACGTACAAGGGGATGCTCGCCAACGGCGCGGTGTTCGATCAGGGCAGTTTTTCCTACCGGCTCGGGTCCGGCCGCGTGATCCCCGGGTGGGAGCAGGGGATCCCCGGCATGCGGGTCGGTGGCAAGCGGAAGCTCGTGATCGGTTCGGCGCTCGCCTACCAGAACGAGCGCACGGGCTCCATTCCGCCCAACTCCACGCTGGTGTTCGATGTCACCCTCGACCGCATCGCGGGCAAATGACCCGCAGCGTCCGCACCTGGATTCCCGTCGGCCTTCTGGCCGGCGGGATTTTCTTTGCCCGTCAGGCCGACGCCACGGCCACCCTGCAGCCTCCCGCCACACAAGCGGCCGATCTGCTCATTGTGAACGGCACCGTGATCGACGGTACCGGGGCGCCGGGGCGGCGCGCCGATGTGGCCATTCGCGGCGACCGGATCGTGGCGGTGGGCGCGAACCTGCCGCGCGGCACCGCGATGCGGGTGATCGATGCGCAGGGGAAGATGGTCTCGCCTGGCTTCATCGATCTGCATGCGCATCTCGAGCCGCTGCTCGACATGCCGCTCATGGAGAGCGCGCTGCGGCAGGGGGTGACGCTCGCGCTGGGTGGACCCGACGGTGGCTCGCCGCTGCCCCTCAAGCCGTACATGGACAGCGTGCGCACCGCAAAGCCCGGCATCAACGTCGGATATCTCGTGGGCCACAACGATGTGCGGCGCGCCGTGCTGGGGATGGCCGCGCGCGCGCCGAACGACGCCGAACTCGCGCGCATGAAGCGGCTCGTGGCCGTGGCGATGGGGCAGGGCGCCTTCGGCCTCAGCACCGGCCTGCTGTACCTGCCCGGCACCTACTCCAACGTGGAAGAGGTCATCGCGCTGTCCCAGACGGCGGCTGATAGCGGGGGCATTTACACGAGCCACCTGCGCAAGGAAGGGATCGGCCTGCTGGACGGCGTGGGGGAAGCGCTGGAGATCGGCCGACGCGCGAAGATCCCCGTGGTGCTCACCCATCACAAGGCGGTGGGGCAGCAGATGTGGGGCAAGAGCGTGGTCACGCTCGCGATGGTGGACAGCGCGCGCAAGGCCGGCACCGATGTGATGATCGATCAGTACCCCTACACGGCCACGCACACCAACCTCGGCGTGCTCGTGCCGAGTTGGGCGATGGCGGGTGGTGACGCCGAGTTCCGTAAGCGTCTGCAGAATGCGGCGCTCAAGGACAGCATCGTACAGGGGATCATCTTCAACATCCTCAATGACCGTGGCGGTGGTGATCTCGCGCGCGTGCAGTTCTCCCGCGTGAATTGGGACAAATCCCTCGAGGGGAAGACGCTCAAGGATTGGGCGGCGCGCCGCAATCTCGCGCCCACCCCGGAGAACGGTGCGGCGCTGGTGCTCGAGGCCATGCTCAAGGGCGGCGCGAACGCCATCTACCACGTGCTCGATGAGGGCGACGTGCGGCGCATCATGCAGTCGCCGTTCACCATGATCGCGAGTGACGGGCGCCTGTCCCGCCCGGGCGACGGCCACCCGCACCCGCGGGCCTACGGCACCTTCCCGCGCGTGCTCGGTGAATACGTACGGGAGCAGAAGCTGCTGCCGCTCGAAACGGCGGTGCACAAGATGACCCAGATGCCCGCCCAGCGGTTGCGTCTCACCGATCGCGGGGTGTTGCGTGCTGGCGCGATGGCCGATGTGGTCATCTTCGATGCCGCCACGGTGAAGGACCAGGCCACCTTCACCGAACCGCATCAGTATCCCCTCGGCATCGAAACCGTACTGGTCAACGGCACCGTCGCGGTCGACGGCGGCAAGGCGACCGGCGTGCGTGCGGGGCGGGTCATTACCCGTCCGTAATCGCCGTTACTCGTCACCCGTCACTCCCACACCGAACCCGGAACCGATCAGTTCCGGGTTCTGCGGTTTGCAGGGTGTCTAGCGGCCCGCCGTCGTCGCGCCATATTCGCGGTGTCCTTCAACCCCACCGTTTCATGCGAACCAGACTTCTTCTCGCCGCCCTGCTGATCCCGGGCGCCCTCGTCGCCCAACCGCGCGGCCTCGACGAATCCGACGTGATGCGGCTGCGCTCGGTCGGCGGCATCGCCATGTCCCCCGACGGCAACCGCGTGCTCTACACCGTGAGCGCGTGGGAGCATCCGAATGCCAAGGGCGACACGGCGCTTGGTGATGTACACGACCGCCGCTCGCACGTCTTCATCGTGGCGTCGGCCGGTGGCGCGTCGCGCCAGCTCACGTTCGGGGAGCGCGGTGAGAGCCAACCGTCGTGGAGCCCCGACGGCAAGACCATCGCGTTCGTGGCGGCACGCGGGACCGGCACCGGCGAGAACGGTCCGCGGCCGCAGATCTGGCTGTTGCCGGCCGACGGCGGTGAGGCGCGTCAGCTCACCACCATCAAGGACGGGGTGAGCGGTTACGTGTGGAGCCCCGACGGGAGCAAGATCGCACTCCTGACTACCGATTCACTCACGCGCGAGCAGGAAGCCAAACAGCGCCGCCGCGACGACCCCAAGGTGTACGAAGGGGATTTCCGCCTCACGCATATCTGGGTGGTGGATGCCACCACGGGCGCGGCGAGCAAGGTGACGAGCGGCAACTTCACCGTGAGTGCGCTGCCGAGCTGGTCGCCCGACGGCAAGTCGCTGGCGTTCTATGCGAGCCCCACGCCGATGATTCGCGACGAACGGCACGACGCGTATCTCGTGGACGTGGCGAGCAAGCAGCTCACGGCACTCACCACCGATCATCAGGTGGAGTCGGCGCCGGCGTTCTCACCCGACGGCAAGACGCTGGCCTGGACGAGCGTGCCGCACGAGTTCGCGCCGCACAAGGACGGCATCATGGCGCGCACGTTGCGCAACGCGCGCATCTTCACGATGGATCTCGCCACGAAGGCGCTCACCAACCACGCCCAGAAGGGCTTCGATGTGAGCCCGGGTGCGGTGCGCTGGTCGCCCAACGGCAAGGAGCTGTGGTTCACGGCGAGCGATCGCGTCTACAACTCGCTGTACGCCTACGACGTGGCGGCCAAGACGTACGCCCAGCGCACCCAGAAGCAGCTGGTGGGGGGCATTTCGACCAACACCGACGGCTCGAAGTTCGCACTCGCGCTGAACAGCGCGGAACTGCCCACCGAGGTGTACGTGACCGACGCCTCGTTCGCGTCACCGAAGCGCATCACGACCACGAATGCGTGGCTCGCCGAGCGTGCGATCGGGGCGTCGCAGGTGATCACGTGGAAGAGCTTCGACGGCAAGGAAGCCGAAGGCGTGCTGCTGCTTCCCGTGGGCTACAAGGAAGGCAACAAGGTGCCGCTCATGGTGTCGGCGCACGGCGGCCCCACGGGCGCGCACACGGCGGGATTCAAGCTCGGCACCGATCCGGGGCAGACGTGGGCGGCGCGCGGCTGGGCGGTGTTCTACCCCAACCCGCGTGGCTCCACCGGCTACGGCGAGTGGTGGATGCACGCCAACACCGGTGACTGGGGCGGCGGCGACTACAAGGACATCATGACCGGCGTGGACGCGCTCATCAAGCGCGGTATTGCTGACTCGTCGAAGATGGCGTTCGAAGGGTGGAGCTACGGCGGCTACATGACGAGCTGGGTGGTGAGCCAGACGGGGCGCTTCAAGGCGGCCATGATGGGCGCCGGTTTGCCCAGCCTGCTTTCGATGGCCGGTACGACGGATATCCCGGGGTACATCAACACGTTCTTCGGCGACCCGCAGTACGACGGTTCCATCGTGAACGCGAACATCAAGAAGTACCTCGAGCGCTCCGGTATTTCGTACAGCGACAAGGTGACCACGCCGCTGCTCATCCTGCACGGCAGCAGCGACGAGCGCGTGCCGATCGGCCAGCCGATGGAGTTCTACCGCGCGCTCAAGGATCGCGGCAAGACGGTGGAGCTGGTGTTCTATCCGCGCGAGGGGCACGGCTTCACGGAGTACTACCACCAGCTCGACCGCATGAAGCGCGAGTACGAGTGGATCGCGAAGTACACGCTGGGGCAGGGGACGCGCACGGCGATGTAATGGACCGGCGCGCTCCTCGACGTTAACCGATCAGTTCCGGGTTGTGCGTTCGAGTGGTGGGTCGCGGGTCGTCACCCGCAACTCATCACCCGAACTCACGACCCGGAACTGTCCGTTTACGGGATGCGTCCGAATGATCCAATGCCCGATTTAATGGTGACACACGGCGGCGGCGGTGCACCTACTGTGTCCCCATGCTCGCCGCCGCCGCCTCCGCCGCCGTCCTCGGTATCGACGCCCTCGATGTGCTGGTCGAGGTGCATGTAGCCAATGGGCTACCGCAGTGGACGCTCGTCGGACTCGCAGCGACGGCGGTGAAGGAGAGCCGCGACCGCGTGCATGCGGCGCTGGCCAACAGTGGGTTCACGGTGCCCGCGCGTCGGGTCACGGTGAATCTGCAGCCTGGTGACTTGCCCAAGACGGGGACGGCCTTCGACCTCCCCATTGCCCTCGCGCTGCTCGCGGCGAGTGGGCAACTCCCGGTGGAGTGCCTCGCCAATATCTGCGCCGTTGGTGAATTGGGACTCGATGGGCAACTGCGCGCGGTGCGCGGGGTGCTCGCTGTGGCGCGGCACGTGGCGGCGACCAGCGATGCCCTGCTCATCGTGCCACCGGACAATCTGGGTGAGGCCACCCGTGTGCCGACCGCGCGGGCCATGGCGCCGCGCACGCTGGCGGAGCTCGTGGTGGCCCTGCGCGACGGCACGGCGCGCGCCGAGACACGCGCTATGTCGCGGGTGGCCGTGCCTGACGACACGCCGGATCTCTCGGATGTCGTGGGGCAGGAGCTTGCAGTACGCGCCATCGAGATCGCGGCGGCAGGGGCGCACAATCTCCTGCTGGTGGGTCCGCCCGGCGCCGGGAAGACGATGCTGGCCCGTCGACTGCCGGGTATCCTTCCGCCGCTCGACGAACACGAAGCGCTCGAGGTGCTGGCCATCCACTCGGTGGCGGGGCTGCTGGGCCCATCCGACGAACAGCTGTTGCGCCGAGCTCGACCGTTTCGCGCGCCGCATCACAGCATTTCCAGCGCGGGGCTCGTGGGTGGCGGAGGCTGGCCGCGTCCGGGTGAGGTGAGCCTCGCGCATCACGGGGTGCTGTTTCTCGATGAGCTGTCGCTCTTTCCGCGTCATACGCTCGAATCGCTACGGCAGCCGCTCGAAGATGGCAGTGTGGTGGTCGCCCGCGCCGCTCGCACGCTGCGGTTCCCGTCGCGCTTCACCTTCATCGCGGCGAGCAATCCGTGCCCATGCGGCTACGCCGGATGTGATGACCGGCCGTGTCGCTGTTCGGTGGCCGATCTCGAGCGGCATCGGCAACGCCTCTCCGGCCCACTGGCCGATCGCATCGATTTGCATGTGCACGTGCAACGGGTCCCCCCAGCGGCGCTCGCGCAGCACGGGGCCAGTACCCCCAGCGAGCGATCGGCGGCCGTGCGCGAACGGGTGCTGCGCGCCCGAGAACGGCAACGTGCGCGCTATGCGCACACCATGCACGCCGCCGCACGGCATCGCGGCGATTCGTCTCCGTCGCTGACCGGCCTCACCAACGCGTCGGCCGCCGTACGTCTCATCGCCCCTGCCGCCCGCCTCGAGCCCGCCGCGCGTGCGCTGCTCGTGCGGGCGGCCGACAAGCTCACGCTCTCCGCCCGGTCGTATCATCGCGTGCTACGGGTGGCGCGCACGATTGCCGATCTCGACGACGCCGAGTCGGTATCGTCGGCCCATATCGGGGAGGCACTCCGGTTCCGGCCGGCGGATGCGGCCGACCGGCAGGACGCGGGGAGTGCGGTGGGCGCCGTCCCGTGATCGCCCAGCGGCGGCGCGACGCCGACTGGGTGGCCCCAAGATGCCGATTTTCCCTAGGCGACCGTCACGCTGGTGGAACAGTTCGTCTCAAAATGTTACGGGTGGGAACGTCGCGGGGTATGCTAGCCGCCGCTCCCCTGAGCATGAACCCTCCCTTACCTCCCAGCCATGCGCCTTCGTCCCGCCCTCCTCGCCACCTCCGCCTTCGCCCTCGCCGCCTGTCAGGCGACCGATGAGATCGCGGCGCCCTCCACCGATGCACGCTTTGCTGCTACGCCGGCGGCAGCGTCGCAGCGCATCCCCAACCGCTACATCGTCGTGCTGCGTAACGATGCGCGCGACGTGCCCGGCCTGGCCCGCGGACTGGCCGCAGCCCACAACGGCTCGGTCGGTTTCGTGTACGAGGCGGCGCTGAAGGGGTTTTCGATCACGCTGGGCTCGGACGCTGCGGCTAACGCGATCGCCCGCAATCCGAACGTGGCGTACGTGGAGCCTGAGCAGGTGGTGACGGCCTCCGTCACGCAGAGTAATGCCACGTGGGGGCTCGACCGCATCGACCAGCGTGCGTTGCCGCTCAACACCACCTTCAACTACACGGCGACGGCCAGCAATGTCTGGGCGTACATCGTCGACACCGGGATCCGCACGGCGCACACGCAGTTCGGTGGGCGTGCCACGCTCGGGTTCAACGCGTTCAGCCGTGCCGCGAAGGATGGCGATTGCAACGGTCATGGCACGCATGTGGCGGGCACGGTAGGTGGCACGACTTTCGGCATTGCGAAGGCCGTGCGACTCGTGGCGGTTCGCGTTCTGGATTGTCAGGGCTCCGGCACGAGCGCGGGCCTGCTCGCGGGTATCAACTACGTGGTGCAGCAGAAGACCGCCAATCCCTCGCGCCCCATGGTCGCCAACATGTCGCTCGGCTTCGGCGGCGTGGTAGCCTCAATCGATGACGCGGTGACCAACGCCATTGCGGCTGGTGTCCCCTTCGTTATCGCGGCCGGGAACAGCAACGTCGACGCCTGTGGTGTCTCGCCCGCCCGCACGCCGAACGCGATCACGGTAGGGTCGACCACGTCGACCGATCAGCGGTCGTCGTTCTCGAACTTCGGCAGCTGCGTCGACATCTTCGCGCCGGGGAGCAACATCACGTCGGCCTGGCACACCGGGAACAGCGTGACCAACACGATCAGCGGCACGTCGATGGCATCGCCGCACGTGGCGGGCGTGGTGGCACTGTATCTGGCTGGCAATCCCACCGCGACGCCGAGCGCCGTGACGTCCGTGCTCAATACGGCGGCCACCACGGGCGCCGTCCTCAACGCGGGGACCAACTCCCCGAACCGCCTGCTCTTCACGGCCTACTGAGCGTGACCTCTGTGAACGGCCCCACCGGCGCACCACGCCGGTGGGGCCGTTTCATTTGAGGGCCACCCTTCTCCCTCACGGCCGGAGTGGGATAGCTTCGGACATCCGAACTCCGCTCCCCCAATCTTCCCGCGTCGTGGGCTGTCTCACTCGTCTTGGCTGTGCCGCGGTACTCGTGGCTGGTGGTGCCCTCGGCTACTGGCTTTACGGTGATCGTCTGCCGTCGGTGCTGTCGCGGGCCGCGAGCGGCGCCGCTGACAAGGTGACCGATGCCGCGGTGCGCACCAGCGAGCGCCTCGATAGCGAAGAGGGGGCGCGGATCGCTGCCGAGCAGGAGGCGCGTCGTCGGGCTGCGCGCGACCAGCGCGATCGGGAACTCGGCTGGGTCACCGTGAATGTCGACGCGCCGGTCGCTCCCAAGGCCAACCCGCTGGCGCTGCTCGCACGTCGCCGTGGGCCCGCGTACGTGTCGCTCGATGCCAGACAGGCGGCCGTCCTGCTGGCGCCTCTGCTCGCGCAGTTGCCGCCGTCGGCCACCACCGCGCAGGTCGCGCTCGACGACGACATCCTGCTCGTGCGCACCGCTGTGTCGTTGAGCGACTTCACCGGGCAGTCGGCCATTGGCGCCGTGCTGGGGAAGGCTCTCGTGGGCGAGGACACGCTGTTCCTTGCCGGACCACTCGAACCGGTGCGCCCCGGCCTCGCGCAGTTCCGCGTGCGCGAAGTACGCCTCAAGGGAATCGACGTACCCACGCGCCTCATCCCCGGGCTGGTGCGCCATCTCCGCGCGGCCGCCGAATCGAGCGGTAAGCCGGCGGCGGAACGCCCGGCCGGTACGGCGGTAGATAGCGGTGTCGCGCCAGCCAGCACGATCGCCGACGATGGGGTGCCCGTCGCACTTCCGGGCACAGTGAGCGATGTGCGGGTGGTCAACGGCAAGCTCACGCTCTATCGCGCCACCGTCGCGGCGACTCCCTCCAAATCCAAGCGCTGAATCCATCATGAGCCGTCGCGTCCTCGTTATCGACGACGAACCGGGAATCCGTCAGGCCCTCGGCCAGCTCCTCGAATACGAGGGTTTCGAGGTGAAGACCGCGAGCGGCGGCGCCGAAGGCATCACGCTGTACGACAGCTTCCGGCCGCAGTTGGTGTTTCTCGATGTGAAGATGGCGGGGCTCGACGGCCTCGAGGTGCTCAAGCGCTTGCGGCAGGCTGATCCCACGGCCACGGTGGTCATGATCAGCGGGCACGCCACCATTCAGACCGCGGTGGAGGCCACGCAGCTCGGTGCCTACGATATTCTCGAAAAGCCGCTCGACACCGATCGCGTGCTCGTGCTGCTGCGCAATGCCTTCGAGAATCGGCAGCTGAGCGAAGAGAACGCGCGGCTGCGCGAGACGATTGAGAGTCGCTACGAAATCGTGGGGCGTTCGTTCGGTATCCGGGCGCTCCTCGATCGCATCGAAAAGGTGGCGGGCACGCCGGCGCGGGTGCTCATCACCGGGGAGAACGGCACCGGCAAGGAGCTCGTGGCCCGGGCGATTCACCGGCAGTCGACACGGGCCAAGAAGCCGTTCGTCGAAGTGAACTGCGCCGCCATTCCCGGTGAACTCATCGAGAGCGAACTGTTCGGGCACATGAAGGGGTCGTTCACTGGCGCGGTAAGTGACCGAGCTGGCAAGTTCGAACAGGCCGACGGCGGCACGCTCTTCCTCGACGAGATTGGCGACATGAGCGCCAATGCGCAGGCCAAGGTGCTGCGCGTGTTGCAGGACGGTGTGGTTACACGGATTGGCAGCAACAAGCCGGTGCAGGTGGACGTGCGGGTGCTTGCCGCTACCAACAAGCATCTCGAAGAGGAGATCGCTGCGGGGCGGTTCCGCGAAGACCTGTTCTATCGGCTCAATGTGGTGCCGATCGCGGTGCCGGCGCTGCGGGAGCGTCGGGAAGACATCCCGCAGCTCGTCGTGCACTTCCTGCAGCAGCTGGCGGCGCGAGACGGCTTGCCTGCGCGCGGGATCACCGACGACGCGATTCGGCGGCTGCAGGAGCTCGAGTGGCAGGGCAACGTGCGCGAGTTGCGCAACACGGTGGAGCGGTTGGTGATTCTCGCCAGCCATGCCGTCATTGGCGTCGCCGACGTGGACCGGTTGGTGGGGCGCCGCGCCGCGGAAAGTCCCGGGCTCGGGGGGCTGCTCGACATCGCCACCTTCGAGGAGTTCAAGCAGGCCGCCGAGCGGGCGTATCTGCTGGCCAAGCTCCGCGCGTTCGACTGGAACGTGAGCGAAACGGCGCGGGCGCTCGACATGCCGCGCTCGAACCTGTACAAGAAAATCGAGCGGTACGCCCTGCAGCGTGAAACCGCCGAGTGAGGTGATCCGGTAGTTTAGGGAGTCCCTGCGGCACACCAATCCCGGGGATGCTCTCCTTCAACGGCGCGCCGGCATGACCGACTGGGACAAGGAACTCGCGAAAATCGACAAGCAGCTCGCGTCCATTTCCGACGAAGAGCTGATGCGCAGCGCGCAGCCGGCGGCCCCTGCGAAGGCCGGTGCCGCACCGCGGGCGCTGCCGGCCGGGAAGCCCGCGGTGAACGCCGGCGCCATGTCCATGCCCAGCGGACCGACCGGCAAGCCGTGGGTCGCGTGGGTGAAGGTGCTCGTGGCCGTGGGAGCCGCGGTCGGACTGATGGTCTGGCCGTGGCCCGCACGATGCGGGGCGCCGCTGATCGGCTTCACGGCTGCCACGGGCGGTGTGGCGCTGCTGGGTCTGTGGAGCGCGCTCGGGACGTGGCGTCATCGGCTCGGGCTGGCGCATGTCGCGTCGCTGCTGGTGGCCGCGTGGGGGCTCGCGCTAGGCGCGCGCGAGGTGCTGCCGCGCGTGGGGTACGCGGTGCCCACACCCGAGCGGGGCGCGCAGTGGAGCTGCGAGGGTCTCCCGAGCGCCGCTCCCGCCGTGCCGCCTGGCACCGGCCCGGCCGCGTCGGGGAGCATGCCGGGCGGGACCCCCAACAGGGGTCCGGGAAGTGCGCCGGCGGGCCAGACGGGTGGCACCGCACTCTAGCCCATTCCGCTAGATTGGTCGCATGACCACCACCTACCGGAACTTCATTGGCGGTCAGTGGATTGCCCCATCCACTGGCGCCTACTTCGAGAATCGCAATCCTGCTGATCAGCACGATCTGATCGGCCTCTTCCCGGCCTCGGGCGCCGCCGACATCGATGCCGCGGTCGACAGTGCGCGACGCGGGTTCGATCGCTGGAAACGTACGCCGGCGCCCGCACGTGGCGACGTGCTGCGTCGCGTGGGCGACCTGCTGGCCGCCCGCAAGGAAGAACTCGCCGACATCATGACGCGCGAGATGGGCAAGCCGCTCGCAGAAACGCGCGGCGACGTGCAGGAAGGCATCGACACCGCGTACTACGCGGCCACCGAGGGGCGCCGCCTCTTCGGGCACACCGTACCCAGCGAGCTCGCCAACAAGTGGGCCATGAGTATGCGTCGCCCCATCGGGGTGTGCGGGCTCATCACCCCGTTCAACTTCCCGCTCGCCATTCCCACCTGGAAGGCGTTCCCGGCGCTGCTCTGCGGCAACGCGGTGATCCTCAAGCCGGCCGAGGACGTGCCGCACACGAGCACCGTACTCGTGGAGATTCTGCTCGAAGCCGGTCTGCCCCCCGAAGTCATTCAGCTCGTGCACGGCATGGGTGAAGTGGTGGGGAAGGCGCTCGTGGAGCATCCGCAGGTCCCCGTCATTTCGTTCACGGGGAGTACGGAAACGGGTCGCTTCGTCGGCGAAACGTGCGGTCGCATGCACAAGCGACTGTCGCTCGAGATGGGCGGCAAGAACGCGCAGATCGTCCTCGACGACGCCGATCTCGATCTCGCGCTCGACGGCGTGCTCTGGGGCGCCTTCGGCACCACCGGCCAGCGCTGCACGGCCACCAGCCGTCTCGTGTTGCAGGAAGGCATTCACGACGAGTTCGTGGCGCGACTCGCGGCACGTGCGGAAAAGCTGGTGCTCGGTGACGGTCGCAAGGCGGGTACCGATGTGGGGCCGCTCGTGAATCAGGCGGCGCTCGACAAGGTGCAGCGGTACATGGGCGTCGCGAAGGAACAGGGCGCCACGCTCGTCTGCGGCGGTGAGCGCGCAACGGGCGGCGCGCTCGACAATGGCTTCTTCTTCAAGCCCACCATCTTCACCGGCGTGACCGCCGGGTCCCGTCTCGACCAGGAAGAGATCTTCGGCCCGGTGCTGAGCGTGATCAAGGTGAAGACGGCCGAAGAAGCGTTCGCGGTGAACAACGGCGTGCGCTACGGGCTATCGAGCTCGGTGTACACGCGCAACGTGAACGTGGCGTTCCGCGCACTGCAGGATCTCGACAACGGCATCACCTACGTGAACGCGCCCACCATCGGCGCCGAGGCGCATCTCCCGTTCGGCGGTGTGAAGGAAACCGGCAACGGACATCGTGAAGGCGGCTGGGAGGTGTACGAGTTCTACTCGGAGACCAAGGTCGGTTACGTGGACTACTCCGGGTCGTTGCAGCGCGCCCAGATCGACAATTACTGATCGTGGCACCGTGAGATACCGAGGCCGGTCGTGACGGCGGGGCCGGGCCGCAAGGCCCGGGTGCCATGCACCCCATAGACCGGCATCGGCGTGACGAGGCGCTCCGCGCGGCCAATCGGTCGCGCGGCGTGCGTCTCCCTGAGTGGAAGCGGGCCGGGCGCCGCCGTGAAGGGTCGCACCGGGCCGCCGGGTGGCTCACGGTGCTGCCCATGGCGCTCCTGCTGTTCCTGCTGCTACGCACCTTCGTGATCGAGGCGTTCCGGATCCCGTCCTCGAGTATGGAGCGGACGCTGCTCCCGGGCGATTTTCTGCTCGTGAACAAGTGGGTGTACGGCGCGGAGATCCCCTTCATGAGCGCTCGGTTGCCCGCCCTGCGCGCGCCGCAGCACGCGGATGTCGTGGTCTTCAACTGGCCGGTGGATCCGGACAAACCCTTCGTGAAACGACTGGTGGGGCTGCCCGGGGACAGGCTGGCGATGCGGAACGGTGTGCTCGAGCGCAATGGCGTGACGGTACCGGAGCCGTATCTCAGAGCCGCGCAGGGCGCGACGCCGCGTTCTCCCACGGCGCCACCGACGCGCGACAGTTGGGGTCCCGTGGTGATACCGCCGCGGCACTTTTACGTGCTGGGCGACAACCGGCCCAACTCCCTCGATAGTCGCTATTGGGGATTCGTGCCCGACAGTCTGCTGCGCGGTGCGCCATGGTTCGTGTACTACAGTTTTGTGCCGGATTCCACCGAGACCGTACCGTGGCTCACGCGAGTCCGCTGGGCGCGACTCGGAACGACGGTCCGATAATGATCGGGTGTTCCGGTGCCCGATTTCCCGGGCCGATGCGTTGACGAATGACGGTAGGGCGGTAAGGCTTATACGTCGGTCGGCGACTTGCCGACGTCAGCACCATCGCAGGTACCTTGCAGGACGCCGCGTTCCCCTCCCCGCGCGGTGAATACCGAGAGCCACTCAGCACCCGAGCCGGTCGAACATGGCGGTCACTCCCCCGAAGAAGAAGGCGCAATACGAGGAAGGCTCCCTCGATCAGTACCTGCGTGACATCAGTGCATACCCGCTCATCTCCCGCGAAGAAGAAGCGGAGTTGGCACGACGCATTCGCACCGGGGATCAGGAGGCGCTCGACAAACTGGTCCGCTCCAACCTCCGGTTCGTCGTCAGCGTTGCGAAGAAATATCAGAATCAGGGCGTGTCGCTGTCCGACCTGATCAACGAAGGCAACCTTGGTCTCATCCGGGCCGCCCACAAGTTCGACGAGACCAAGGGGATCAAGTTCATCTCGTACGCCGTGTGGTGGATCCGTCAGGCCATTCTGCAGGCGCTGGCCGAGCAGTCGCGCATCGTGCGTGTGCCGCTCAATCGGGCCGGCACGCTGCATCGCATCGGGAAGCGCGCGAATACGCTGCTGCAGGAGCTCGGGCGCGAGGCCACGCACGCCGAGATCGCCGAAGGCATGGACATCACCGAGGAAGAAGTCGCGAAGACGATGTCCATCTCGCAGGTGCACCTCTCGCTCGACGCCCCGCTTACACCGGGTGAGGACAACCGCCTCCTCGACTACCTGCCGGACACCCAGCACGCCAACCCGGAAGACCAGACCTTCGAGAAGGCGCTGATCGAAGCGATCGCCGAGTCGCTTGGGAGCCTCAAGGAGCGCGAGGCCAAGATTCTCCGCCTGTACTTCGGCATTGACGGTGGCGAGGCCATGACGCTCGAGGAGATCGGCTCGCAGCTGGGCATTACGCGCGAACGGGTCCGCCAGATCAAGGAGAAGGCGCTGTCGCGTCTCCGCCACGTGAGCCGCGCCCGAAGCCTCGAAAGCTTCCTCGGCTGACGCCATTTCCTGCTAGATTCGTATTCTCCGGCCCCGGCACCCGCCGGGGCCTCGTGCTATCCGGGACTCAACATATGGCTTCCACGTACTCGTTCGACGTCACCACCGGCTGCGATCTGCAGGAGGTGGACAATGCGGTCAATCAGTCGCAGAAAGAGGTCACGCAGCGCTTCGACTTCAAGGGCTCGCACGTGCTCATCGACTTCAAGCGCGCCGAAAACCTCATCAAGCTCGAGGCTGAAGGGGAAATGCGGCACACGGCGCTCGTGGACGTGCTGCGTGGCAAGCTGGTGAAGCGCGGCGTGAGCGTGAAGAACCTCGAATTCACCGATCCCAAGCCGGGGAGTCACGAGATTCTTCGGAGCGAGGTGAAGCTCAAGATGGCGCTCGACGCCGAAACGGCGAAGAAGGTGTCCGGCGCGATCAAGGAGGCGAAGCTGAAGAAGATCACGGCGAGCATCCAGGGCGAGCAGGTGCGCGTGTCGAGCCCCGACAAGGACGCGCTGCAGGAATGCATCGCCATGCTGCGCCAGGGTGAGTTCGGCGTGGAGTTGCAGTTCGGCAACTTCAGGTAAAGGCGGTCGTTGGGGCGAGGTCGTTTGCCGCGACACGCCCCGCCGATTCCGCTCACCCCGTTCGCTGCTCTGTTCGGGGGTGGCCGTGCGCTCCGCTTCGTCACTACGCGACTCCGCTAACGCGCCGGCGTCACCCCCTCACGGATCCGCTCACGGGGCGGCGGAACCGGCGGGGCTGCATCACTCTTGGCGGCGCTGCGCGCGCCTCAGGCCTCCTCTCTCAGTGCCACCCCACGCCGCGAAGTCGGGCACGGTCACCCCCGAACAGACTCGCGGTGGGGATGCGGGAGCCAGTCGGGGCGTGTCGCCCGCACTAAACGCCATTCGCGCAGAGCCCCCGACCTGCCTCGAAACGCGCTAACTTATGGGATGCTTAAGTTCGGCTTGGTCACCCTCGGGTGTGACAAAAACACAGTAGACTCCGAGCGGTATCTCGCCGACCTCGTGGCACATGGCGCAGAGCCGGTCCAGGAGCTCGGCGACGCCGATGTGATCTTGGTGAACACCTGTGGCTTCATCGATGCGGCAAAGGCCGAAAGCATCGAAGCCATCGTCGATGCCGCCCGCCTCAAGGACGACGGGCAGGTGAAGGCCGTCTTCGCCATCGGCTGCATGGTGGAGCGCCACAAGGACGAACTGGTGGACGCGCTCCCCGAGGTCGATGTGTTCCTCGGCAACTCCGAGACCGACCGGCTGATACCCGAACTGGTGGAGCGTGGGCTGCTCGGTGGGTCGCTGGTCGAGCATCCGGGCGTGCGCCTCTTCAGTGGCGATACGCCGCATGTGCGCTACCTCAAGATCTCCGAAGGGTGCGACCACGGGTGCGCGTTCTGCGCGATTCCGCTCATGCGCGGCAAGCACCGCAGCTTCGCACTGCCCGATCTGGTGCGTGAGGCGCAGTTGCTTGAAGCGCAGGGTGCCCGCGAGATCAACCTCGTGGCGCAGGACCTGGCGCACTACGGACGCGACCGCCGCGACGGCAATGCGCTCCCCGAGCTACTCGAAGCGCTGGTGCGTGAGACCACGATTCCGTGGATCCGCAACATGTACCTCTACAGCACCGGTATCACGCCGCGGCTGCTCGAGGTCATCGCGGCCAACGATCGCATCGTGCGCTGGCTCGATACGCCCATGCAGCACGGCGCCGATGCGGTGCTGGCACGCATGCGTCGTCCCGAGCGACAGAAGACCATTCGGGAGCGGCTCGCCCAGTACCGTGCCATCGTGCCCGATCTCGCGGTGCGTACGAGCGTGATCGTCGGCTTCCCGGGCGAAACGGAAGACGACTTCAATACGCTCTGCGACTTCCTCGAGGAGATGCAGTTCGACCGCGTGGGCGTGTTCACGTATTCCCCGCAGGAAGGCACGCGCGCGTACGGCATGGACGACGACGTCGCCGACAGCATCAAGCAGGAGCGGAAGGAACGCATCGAAGAGCTGCAGCGCGGCATCACCGCGTCGCGCTACGAGCGCTTTCTCGGTCGCGAAGCGCGGGTGCTGGTGGAGAAGGCCGGTGACGCGCCTGACCTGTGGGTGTGTCGCGCCCCGTGGCAGGCCGACGATATCGATGGCCTCATGCAGGTGACCGTGCCGCCCACGCTGCTTGCCGCCGGTACCCGTCCGATACCCGGCGCGTTCATCGACGTGCACGTCGATCAGGTGGTCGACGACTACGATTTCACTGCCACGCTGCTGCGCATTGCCGACGCGCCGACGGTGGCGACTCCAGTCCGCTCCACCCGCGCCTTGCCGCTGGTGGGCATCGATTCAACCTCTGCCGGGAGCTTTGGCCGATGACGGGTTCTTCGTCGCTGATGACCAACAATGCGCGGTCTGCCGAAATCATGGCGCGGGCGCGCGGTCGTTTTCCGGGCGGGGTGAACTCGCCGGTGCGGGCCTTCCGCGGCGTGGGCGGCGAGCCCTTCGTGGCGGCCCGGGGCAAGGGCGCCCGCGTGTGGGACGCCGACGGCAACGAGTACATCGACTACGTACTCAGCTGGGGGCCGCTGGTCCTCGGCCACGCCCCCGAGGTGGTGCTCGAGGCACTCGCCAAGGTCATGCAGGACGGTACGAGCTTCGGCATGCCCACGGAGCGTGAAGTGGACCTGGCCGACAAGATCGCCGAGCGCATGCCGCACCTCGAGATGGTGCGCTTCACGAGCAGCGGTACTGAAGCGGCCATGAGCATTGCGCGGCTGGCCCGCGCCATCACCAAGCGGGAACACATCCTCAAGTTCGAGGGGTGCTACCACGGCCACGCTGATGCGTTTCTCGTGAAGGCGGGGAGCGGGGTGGCCACGCTGGGCCTTCCCGACAGCCCGGGCGTCCCGGACGCGCTGGCCAAGCTCACCATCACCTGTGCCTACAACGATCTCGAGGCGGTGGAGCGCATCGCGCGTGAGGTCCCCTTGGCGGCCATCATGCTCGAGCCCATCGTGGGCAACGGCGGCTACATCGAGCCCACGGCCGATTTCATCCCGGGGCTGCGCCGGATTGCTGACGAAACGGGGGCCTTGCTCGTCTTTGATGAGGTAATGACGGGCTTCCGTATCGCATACGGTGGCGCCGCCGAGCGCTTCGGCGTGACCCCCGACCTCACCGCGCTGGGCAAGGTGATCGGCGGCGGGCTTCCCGTGGCAGCGTACGGCGGCAAGCGGGCTTTCATGGAGCACATCGCGCCCACCGGGCCGGTGTATCAGGCGGGCACGCTGTCGGGCAATCCGCTCGCCATGGCGGGAGGCTTGGCCACCTTGGGGGCGCTTACGCGCGAGGTGCATGACGGCATCACGGCGCAGACGGCGAATCTGGTGCAGGGGATGCGCGACCTCGCCGCGCGGCACGGTGTGCCGTTCTCGGCGAGTCACAGCGGGTCCATGTGGGGCTTCTTCTTCCACGAAGGTCCGGTGCGGACGTTCGAGGAGGCCAAGAAGAGCGACGTAGACCTGTTCAAGCGCTTCTTCCATGCGGCGCGTCGTCGTGGGGTAAGTCTCGCGCCCAGCGCGTTCGAGGCGGCCTTCATGTCGGCGGCGCACGGCCCGGCGGAGATTGCCGACACGCTGTCACGGCTCGACGACGCACTCGGGGCGGCGCTGAACCAGCAGGAATAACCTCTCACGCGACACCAACCATGACCCACGACACGCGCAGCATTCCGGCAGCACCGCTGCGCTTCCTCGTTCCCACCGTTTTCGGCGGGTTGGTCATGGGCTCGGCGTTCATGGTTGCTTGCGCGCCCTCGTCGACGCCGCGTACAGCGTCGGAGTCGGGCGGCCCCGTCCCGCCCACGGTGGTGCGGCGCGAATCGGCGGGGCGCCTCGAGCGCGATCGGGTGGCGCTCGTGGCGCTCGGTGCTCGCGCCCTTGCCGCCTCCGTCAGCGCCACCGGGAAGTGGCGCATCGATGAGCAGGGCGGCCGTGTGTCGCTGGTGAAGGGGCGGGGTGGTGAACCGTGGCGTATCGAGCGGAAGAATGGGTTGCTTCGTGTGGCCGGGGAGGGCGCGGACGCCACGCCGTGGCGCGAAGGGCCCTTCGTGGCTCGCCCGTCCGGCGACACCTTCCTGCGCTACGCCGGGAAGCGCTATCGTGGCGAACTGGTCTTCACCGCCACCGACAGTGGCGTGATGGTCGTCAACCGGCTCCCCGTCGAAGACTACCTGCGGGGGGTGGTCCCGCTGGAACTGCCGGTGCGCAATCCGGCCGAGCGGGCGGCGCTCGAGGCTCAGGCGATCGCGGCGCGCAGCTACACGTACATCCGCGTGCCGAACGGCATGGTTGAGGAGCCGGTCAGCGGGTACAACCTCGTGGCGACCGTGCAGAATCAGGTGTACGGCGGCGCCGACGCGGAGCATCCGCTGGTGAACGAGGCCATCGACCGCACGGCAGGGCAGGTGCTCCGCTACAACGGCCTGATCGTGGATGCGCCGTATTCGTCGAGCTGCGGAGGCCGGACGGCGTTGCCGAGCGAGGCGTGGCGGGGAGTGCGGGAGGAGCCATACCTGCAGAGCGTGGATGATACCGATCCGCGCACCGGGAAGCCCTACTGCGACATTTCGCCCCGTAATCACTGGCACGCGGACTTCGATGAGGCCCAGCTGCGCGACATCGTGCGGCGCGCGCTGCAGTCGTCGGGGGCAGGCGAGCCGCGTCCGGCTGCCGTGCAGTCGTTCACCGTGCCCTCGCGCGGCCGTTCGGGGCGGGCGGGCAGCGTGGTGCTCCGCACCGATCGCGGCGACGTGACCATCGCCGCGCGAGATATCCGTCTCGTGATGCGTGATGCGCGTGGCGCGATCCTGAACAGCACGTATTTTTCAGTGGACCGCGAATCGCGTGGTGGTGGCCGGCTTGCCGGGCTCACACTGCGCGGCGCCGGCAACGGCCACGGAGTGGGCATGTGTCAGTGGGGGGCGATCGGCCGGGCACGGGCCGGCGCCGATGCCCGCGAGATCCTGCGTCATTACTATCCGGGGACCGTCGTCGGCTTCGCCGACTGATCTGTTTCCCCCGGAGGCGTGAATGAAGGACGGCGTACGCATCGCCGTCGTCGGTACGGGTGCCATTGCCCAGCTGACGCACATCCCTGTTCTGTCCAAGCTGCGCGGTGCGCAACTGGTGGCGCTGTGTGACAATGACGCCGCCAAGGCGCGTGCACTCGCCGACCGCTTCGGGGTCCCCGACGTATTCACCGATTTCGAGGAGCTGCTCGACAGCGACGAACTCGACGCGGTGGTCATCGCCACTCCCAATCATCTGCACGAGCCGCACGTTCTAAGCGCGCTGCGCAAGAAGCTGCACGTGCTCTGCGAACGACCGCTCGCCCTGTCTGCACGCGGGGTCGAGCGCTGTCTCGCCGCCGCCCAGAAGGCCGACGTGCGTCTCGTCGTGGGGAACAACCATCGCTTTCGCAGCGATACGCAGGCGCTCGATCAGTTCGTGCGCAACGGAGAGCTGGGGCAGGTCACCAGCATCCGGTGCGGATCGCTGCAGCTCAAGAAGAACACCGACGGCTGGCGCAATCGCCGCGCTGAGTCGGGTGGCGGCGTGTTCCTCGAACACGGCTTCCCGCTGCTCGATCTCGCCATGTGGGTGGCCGACGGCCCCGCGCCGGTGCGCGTCTCGTCCAGCATGCGCCGCGGTCGCGGTGCCGGCGCGGTGGAAGACGCCATGCAGGTGTTCCTCGAGTGCGCCAACGGTATGGTGCTCAACATCGACGTGTCCTGGTCATACGTGGGCGACGAAGATCGCTGGTGGTTCGAGGTGCACGCCACGCGTGGGTCAGCGCGTCTGGCGCCGCTCCGTGTGACCAAGGAGCTCAACGGCCGCGCGGTCGACGTGTCACCCAGCGGCGCCGGCGTGCGCGAGAGCCCCTTCCTCCAAAGCTATCGGGCTGAGATCGCGCACTTCCTCGCGGTGATTCGTGGCGAGGCCGCCTACGAGCCCCCCTCGGAACAGGTGGCCGTGCAGAAGATCGTCGAAGCGATCTACAAGGCGGCCGACGACGGCAAGGAAATCCGGTTCTGAACCTCGTGACGATGCGTGTGACTCAGTGGACGCGCCGTGTTGCCGTCGCCTTGGGCGTGGCAGCCGGCGCGCTCTGCCTTGCGGCCCCCGCCCGGGGGATGGCCCAGGCGGCTGCGCCGCTCCCCGACAACGTGGCGCAAACGCCGCCGCCGCCGGCGCCCGGCACCGATGCGCAACTCGACAGCGTGCGCGCCGTGCGCGGCCAATCGCTGTCGGTGGCCGTGTACACCTACGGGCCCGGCGACGAAGTGTTCGAGCGCTTCGGGCACATCGCGCTGGCGGTGATGGACGCGAACACGGGCGAGGATATCGCGTTCAATTGGGGCATGTTCGATTTCGCGGAGCCCAACTTCCTGTGGCGGTTCCTCACGGGGGACACGCGCTACTGGATGGCGGGCTATCGCACGTTCGAATTCAATACCGCGTATCAGGCGCAGAATCGCACCATCCGCAAGCAGGTGCTGAATCTGTCGCCCATGCAGCGGGGAGCACTGTACGACTTCGTGTCGTGGAATGCGCGCGAGGAGAACAAGTACTACCGCTACGATTACTACAACGACAACTGCAGCACGCGCGTGCGTGATGCGCTCGATTGGGCGCTGCGCGGCACCCTCAAGGCGGCGCTCGACAGCATCGACGGCCATCACACGTGGCGCGGCGAAACGGCACGCATCACGGCCGATAATCTGCCGGTCTATGTCGGTATCCAGACGGCACTGGGACGCAACGCCGACCGACACCTCACACGCTGGCAGCTCGGGTTCCTGCCCGAGTATTTCGCTGCTGATCTCGCGCGCGTGCGCATGAACGGCACGTCGATCGTATCGCAGGACACCGTGCTGTATCGCGACGATCGTGTCCCCATGCCGGCGCGCGCGCCCGATCGCAACATGCCCTATCTCGCCGCGGGGCTCGCGCTTTGCGTGCTCGTGTTCGTGCTCGCCCGCGTGAGTGCCACGGCGCTCGGCGTGTTCGGGGTACTCTGGTACGGGGTGGGCGGGATTCTGGGGACGGCCCTGTTGCTGGCGGGTACGGTCACGAAGCATGCGCCGTACATGGGGAGCAACCTCAATCTCACGGTGCTCTCTCCGCTGTTGCTCGCGACGGCGGCCACCTGGTTCGTGCGCGGTCGTCCCTCGCGCGCTGGGCGCGCTGGACGCGCGCTGTCGGCGGTGGTTGCGGTCATCGCCCTGGTGGGGCTGGTGCTCATGCACCTGCCGGGCTTTACGCAGGGGAGTATGATGCTCTACATGGCCATCGTCCCGGTGCATCTGGCGATGGCGGTGGTGGCCAACGGCAAGCGGAGCGCCGCGTGAGTTACGGAACGCGCGTCGCGGTCGGCATCGACGTGGGAGGCACGTTCACCGACCTCGCCGCCCTGCATGACGACGGCACGGTGCACACCACCAAGGTGCTGAGCGTACCGGCCGATCGTGCGCAGGGTGTGCTCAATGCCCTCTCCGCGGCGCAGTTGCCGGCGGATCGCGTGGCCCATATCGCCCACGGTACCACGGTGGTGACGAACCTGCTGCTCGAGCGGCGCGGCGCACCCGTGGTGGCGTGTGCCACGCAGGGCTTCACCGATGTGCTCGAGCTGCGACGCCAGGAACGGGCCGCGCTATACGACCTGTCGCAGCAGCATGTCGCACCGCTGGTCTCGCGTGCGCAGGTCGTGCCGGTGCCCGAGCGCATGGCGCCGGACGTCGTCGTCGCGCCACTCACCGATGTGGCGATCGATGCGGTCGTGGCTGACGCGCTTTCGAAGGCGGAGACGCACCACGCCGAAACGATCGCCATCACGCTCTTGCATGCGTACGGCGATCCGCGGCACGAGCAGCAACTGGCGGAGGCGTTGCGCATAGCCATCGCCTCGCGCGGGCTCGCGCTCGACGTGGTCACGAGCCACGAGGTGCTGCCGGAGATTCGCGAGTACGAGCGGATGGCCACGACGGTGGCCGAGGCATACGCACGACCCGCGGTGCGCCGTTATCTCGCGGGGCTCTCCGACCGCCTCGCGATCGACGGGTATCCGGCGCCGCGCGTGATGACCTCGGCCGGTGGCACACTCGAGGCCCACGATGCCGCACACCACGCAGCGGCGTTGGCGCTGAGTGGTCCCGCGGGTGGCGTTACGGGGGCGGCGGCGATTGCGTCGGCGTTGGGTGTCTCGCGCGCGCTCACGATCGATATCGGTGGCACCAGCGCCGATGTGGGTCTCATCTACGATGGGGAGCCGCTGGTGGAGCGCGGTGGAGGTGTGGCAGGCATTCCCATCGCGCTGCCGCGCGTGCTCGTGGAAGCGGTGGCGGCCGGTGGCGGCAGTATCGCGTGGCTCGACGATGGTGGCGCCCTGCGCGCCGGCCCCGAGAGCGCAGGCGCATCGCCCGGCCCGGCGGCGTACGACCGTGGCGGCCTACGCCCCACCGTGACCGACGCGCATGTCGTGCTCGGCACGATCGCCGCCGGCGAATGGAGCGGCGGCGTGCGCATCAGTCGCGAAAAGGCCGCCGCCGCGATCGCCACCGTGGCGACCCCGCTCGGCGTGAGCGTCGAACGCGCCGCGGAAGCCATCATCACGACCGCCGATGCCATCATGGCGCGCGCGCTGCGTCGGGTGAGCGTGGAGCGTGGTGTGGACCCACGCGGCTTGCCGCTCATCGCATTCGGCGGCGGCGGGCCACTCCATGCGTGTGGCCTTGCAGAGCGCTTGGGGATGCGCGAGGTGATCGTGCCGCCGCATGCTGGTGTGCTGAGCGCCGTGGGACTCGCGCTCGCGCCGGAGCGTCGGGAACGGCTCACGAGCTGTGTGACCACCGCCGATGGCTTGAACGATGACGCGCTCGCCGTGCTGCTCACGACGGCCGCACGTGAGCTCGGCGGCGAGCGTACGGGATTGGACGCGCGCTGGTGGCTGCGGGCGCGCTACGTAGGGCAGGGGTACGAGCTCGACGTCCCGGTGCAGCCCGGTGACGCGGTCGCGACGGTGGTGCAGCGATTTGTGGAGCGACACGAGCAACGCGCCGGGTTCACGCTCAATCGCGCGGTGGAGTTCATCAGCGCACGCACGACGCTCAGTAGCACGCCGTGGCCCGTGCGCTTCGCGCGTCCGGTGCGTGACGGGGTTCTGCCTGACGACGTGGATGACGGACGGGCGATGCACCGCACGTTGGTCGGCCCCACGGTCGTGCGGCTGCCCGATGCCACAATGCGCGTCGCCTCGGGGTGGACGGCGCGGGCGCTCGAGATCGGCGGTTGGCACCTGGAGATGACATGAGCCCGAATCGTGTCAGCATCGGACGTATTCGCTCCACGCCCGTGCCCATGCTGCTCCCCGAAGAGGGGCCGGTGCACGTGCTCATCGTGGGCGAAGCTCCGGGGCCGCGGGGTGCCGACAAGAGCGGTATCCCCTTTTTCGGGGATGCCGCGGGTCGGCATTTGTACACCGCGCTCGAACGCGTGGGGGCGATGGCATTGCCGCCGGAGGTGAATGCGTTGCCGTGGGACGGCGCCGCATTCGCGGCGGCGGGGCTGGCGCCAGTCGCCTGCGGCGTCGCGCTCGGGAATGCCTTCGATCGGTGTCCGAGTGATGACGGTGAGTCGTTCCGGGCTCCTGTTCGCAGCGAACTCGAGAGCACCCCGAACTTCGCGCGCCTCAATCGTGAGCTCGATGAGCTCACGACGCGCGGGCTCAAGGGCGTGGTGACATTGGGACGTGTTGCCACGCGCACCTTCGATGCGTTGCTCACGCAGGCGCCACGCCCCGCACTGGCGCGCCGGGCCCTTCCGCACCCCTCGGCGCAGGGGTTGCTGTCCATGGTACCCGATCGCGGCAAGGGGGCGAAGATGGCTGACTTGCAGGAGACGTGGATGGTGTGCTGCGAGGATTCGATCATTCAGGCGGGATATCCGTCGCCACACCGGGAGCACGCGTGACCGCCGCGATGCCCACGTTCGATGCTCTCGAGCTTACGGTCTTCTCGCAGGGCGTGGCCATGCTCGCCGAGGAGATGGGTGGACTGCTCGAGCGCAGCAGCATTTCGCCCAACATCCGCGAACGCCGCGACGCGTCGTGCGCGCTGTTCGATGCGGCTGGGCGCATGGTGGCGCAGGCCGCCCATATTCCGGTGCATCTGGGTGCCATGCCCGAGTCGGTCGCGGCGGTGCGTGCGGCTGGTGCACAGGCCGGCGACGTATTCCTGCTCAACGATCCGTCGCACGGCGGTTCGCATCTCCCCGATCTCACCATGGTGGAGGTGATCGCGCATCCGCACGAGGCGCATCGCATCATCGGATACGCGGCGGTGCGCGCGCATCATGCCGACGTGGGGGGCATCAGCCCGGGTAGCATGCCGTTCGGCGCCACCGAGTTGTATCAGGAAGGCATCATCGTGCCGCCGGTGCGCATCGAAGTGCAGGGCACACCACAGCGCGATGTGCTGGCGCTGGTGCTCGCCAATGTGCGTACGCCCGCCGAGCGTGAGGGTGATCTGAGTGCGCAGCGTGCGGCGTGTGCCGCCGGCCGCCGCGGGTGGCAAGCGCTGTTCCTGCGCATGGGCGAATCGGTGCTGCAGTCAGCGGTTGATGCCTTGCTCGATTACACCGAGCGTCGCGTGCGCGCGCGTCTCGCGCTGCTGAATGGCGCGGCCGGTATTGCCGCCGATGCACTGGAGGGAGACGGCGTGAGCGATGCCCCCATCCCCGTGGTGATTGCGGCGTCGGTGCGCGAGGCTACGTTGCATCTCGATCTCACCGGGACGTCACCGGCGGTACGTGGCAACGTGAACGCGCCGCCGGCAGTGGTGCGTGCAGCGGCCGTGTTCGTGCTGCGTGTGCTGTGCGACGACGATGTGCCGGTGAACGACGGCGTGGCGCGGGCGCTGCACCTCACCATCCCGGACGACTG
>Ga0164292_10000108_pt1 | contig 53872 bp, 51 predicted proteins | sample GEODES117metaG_FD_111486 | JGI IMG/M metagenome (GOLD analysis project Ga0164292, IMG submission 111486) | Eutrophic lake water microbial communities from Lake Mendota, Wisconsin, USA - GEODES117 metaG | ecosystem: Environmental > Aquatic > Freshwater > Lake | place: USA: Lake Mendota... | reverse complement strand
ACGCCTGTCTCTCCCTGAGCTCCTGTCTCTCCCTGAGCTCCTGTCTCTCCTGTAGCTCCCTGCGCTCCTGTCTCTCCCTGAGCTCCTGTCTCTCCTTGAGATCCTGTCGCTCCTGTCGCTCCTGTTGAGCCCTGTGCTCCTGTCGCTCCTGTGGATCCCTGCGATCCAGTGACTCCCTGTGCTCCTGTCCAGACAGCAAATCCTTGGATTCCTTGCGCTCCTGTAACTCCCTGAGCTCCTGTCGCTCCCTGAGCTCCTGTATTCGTAGAAGTTCCATCTGCTCCTGTGAATCCCTGCGCTCCTGTCATTCCATCTATTCCATCTGCTCCCTGCGCTCCTGTAGCACCTGTCCAGACGGCAAATCCTTGAATTCCCTGAGCTCCTGTCGATCCTGTGAATCCTTGGGCTCCTGTATTCGCTGCGTTTCCATCTCTACCTGTAAATCCCTGAGCTCCTGTCATTCCTGTGAATCCCTGCGCTCCTGTTGCTCCTGTTGAGCCCTGTGCTCCTGTCGATCCTTGAGCTCCTGTCACTCCTGTCACTCCTTGAGCCCCTGTCTCTCCTGTTGATCCCTGAGCTCCTGTGGAACCCTGCGCTCCTGTTACTCCTTGAGATCCTGTCGCTCCTGTTGCTCCTGTATCTCCCTGAGCGCCTGTCGATCCCTGAGTTCCTGTCACTCCTGTGGCTCCCTGAGCTCCTGTCGCTCCTGTGGCTCCTGTTGAGCCCTGTGCTCCTGTTGATCCTTGAGCTCCTGTCACTCCCTGCGCTCCTGTAGCACCTGTCCAGACGGCAAATCCTTGAATTCCCTGTGCTCCTGTAAATCCTGTGAATCCTTGGGCTCCTGTTGCTCCTGTATTCGTTGCAGATCCAGCCATACCTGTGAATCCCTGCGCACCTGCTGCTCCTGGTGCACCTGTAGCACCTGTCCAAACAGCAAATCCTTGAATTCCCTGTGCACCTGTCGATCCTGTAAATCCTTGGGCTCCTGTATTCGTTGCGTTTCCATCTCTACCTGTGAAGCCCTGAGCTCCTGTTACTCCTGTCGATCCCTGCGCTCCTGTTGCTCCTGTGGCTCCCTGTGCTCCTGTGGAGCCCTGTGCTCCTGTCTCTCCCTGAGAACCTGTGAATCCAGTAAATCCCTGTGCACCTGTGGAGCCCTGTGCTCCTGTAGCTCCCTGAGCTCCTGTCATTCCTTGAGTTCCTGTCACTCCTGTGGCTCCTGTATCTCCCTGAGCTCCTGTCGATCCCTGAGTTCCTGTCACTCCTGTGGCTCCCTGAGCTCCTGTCCAGACAGCAAATCCTGCGGCTCCCTGCGCTCCTGTGAATCCAGTAAATCCCTGAGCTCCTGTCGCTCCTGTATTCGTGGCAAATCCTTGAGCTCCTGTCATTCCTGTGAATCCCTGAGCTCCTGTCCAAACGGCAAATCCTTGGATTCCCTGTGCTCCTGTCGATCCTGTGGCTCCCTGTGCTCCTGTATTTGTTGCAAATCCTGCTGCTCCTGTGAATCCCTGTGATCCTGTCATTCCTGTGGCTCCCTGTGCTCCTGTTGCTCCTGTAGAGCCCTGTGCTCCTGTGGTTCCCTGAGATCCTGTCATTCCTTGAGATCCTGTCACTCCTGTAGCTCCTGTATCTCCCTGAGCTCCTGTCGATCCCTGAGTTCCTGTCACTCCAGTGGCACCCTGAGCTCCTGTCCAGACAGCAAATCCTGCGACTCCCTGTGCTCCCATTGATCCTGTTGCACCCTGAGATCCTGTCGCTCCTGTATTCGTGGCAAATCCTTGAGCACCTGTCATTCCTGTGGCTCCCTGAGCTCCTGTCCAGACAGCAAATCCTGCGATTCCCTGAGCTCCTGTTGCTCCTGTGACTCCCTGAGCTCCTGTATTCGCTGCGTTTCCATCTCTGCCTGTGAATCCCTGCGCTCCTGTCGATCCTGTGAATCCCTGAGCTCCTGTCGATCCTGTGGCTCCCTGTACTCCTGTTGTTCCTGTCTCTCCCTGAGAACCTGTCATTCCTGTAGAACCCTGTACTCCTGTGAATCCTTGCGCTCCTGTTGATCCCTGTGCTCCTGTCACTCCTTGAGCTCCTGTTGCTCCTGTAGAAGAAGCAGATCCAGCATCTCCCTTAGCACCAGTAGATCCCTGAGTTCCTGTCACTCCAGTGGATCCCTGAGCACCTGTCCAGACAGCAAATCCTGCGATTCCCTGAGCTCCTGTTGATCCTGTGAATCCCTGAGCTCCTGTCGCTCCTGTATTCGTGGCAAATCCTTGAGCTCCTTCTGCTCCTGTGAAACCCTGCGCTCCAGTCCAGACAGCAAATCCTGCGATTCCCTGTGCTCCTGTTGCTCCTGTGACTCCCTGAGCTCCTGTATTGCTAGCGCTTCCATCTTTACCTGTGAATCCCTGAGCTCCTGTGAATCCTGTGAATCCCTGAACTCCTGTAGCTCCCTGGGCACCAGTGGCTCCTGTCACTCCTGTGGCTCCTTGAGCTCCTGTCATTCCTGTAGAACCTTGTGCTCCTGTCGATCCTTGCGCTCCTGTTGTTCCTTGTGCTCCTGTCTCTCCTTGTGCTCCTGTCGATCCCTGCGCTCCTGTTGATCCTTGCGCTCCTGTGAATCCAGTGAAGCCCTGTGCTCCTGTCGATCCCTGCACTCCTGTTGATCCCTGCGCTCCTGTCGATCCCTGCGCTCCTGTGAATCCTGTAAATCCCTGAGCTCCTGTCGATCCCTGCGCTCCTGTCCAGACAGCAAATCCTGCGACTCCTTGCGCTCCTGTGGTTCCTGTGACTCCTTGAGCTCCTGTCGCACCTGTATTGACAGCCGTTCCTACCTCTCCCTTAGCTCCTGTAAATCCCTGAGCTCCTGTCCAAACGGCAAATCCTTGGATTCCTTGTGCTCCTGTTGCTCCTGTGACACCCTGAGCTCCTGTATTCGCAGCGTTTCCATCTCTACCTGTGAATCCCTGAGCTCCTGTGAATCCTGTGAATCCCTGCGCTCCTGTAGCTCCCTGGACACCTGTGGCTCCTTGAGCTCCTGTGGAACCCTGATCTCCTGTGAATCCTTGCGCTCCTGTGGAACCCTGCGCTCCTGTGGAACCCTGCGCTCCTGTGAAGCCCTGCGCTCCTGTGGATCCCTGAGCTCCTGTCGCTCCTTGAGATCCTGTGGATCCCTGAGCTCCTGTTGATCCAGTGAATCCCTGAGCTCCTGTGGCTCCTTGAGCTCCTGTCCAAACAGCAAATCCAGCAACTCCTTGCACTCCTGTGGGTCCTGTGTTTCCTGTAGCTCCTGTGTTAGTTGCTGATCCTACAGGACCCGTAAATCCTGTGAAGCCCTGTGCTCCTGTCCAAACGGCAAATCCTTGGATTCCCTGTGCTCCTGTAAATCCTTGAGAGCCTGTCGCTCCTGTATTCGTAGCAGACCCTGCGATACCTGTAAATCCCTGCGCTCCTGTTACTCCCTGTGCTCCTGTCGCACCTGTCGCACCTGTAAATCCTGTTGAGCCCTGTGCTCCTGTAGATCCTTGCACTCCTGTGAAGCCCTGTGCTCCTGTCTCTCCTTGTGCTCCTGTTGAGCCCTGAGCTCCAGTGGATCCCTGTGTTCCTGTGAATCCTTGCGCTCCTGTGGAACCCTGCGCCCCTGTAAATCCTGTAAAGCCCTGTGCTCCTGTGGATCCCTGGGCTCCTGTGAATCCTTGTGCTCCTGTTGCTCCCTGAGATCCTGTAAATCCTGTAAAGCCCTGTTCTCCTGTGAATCCTTGTGCTCCTGTGGAACCCTGTGCTCCTGTGGAACCCTGAGATCCTGTAAATCCTGTAAAGCCCTGTGCTCCTGTGAATCCCTGAGCTCCTGTTGAACCCTGTGCTCCTGTTGCGGAGGCGCTTCCTGGATCTCCCTTCGATCCAGTGAATCCAGTGAATCCTTGTGCTCCTGTGGAGCCCTGTGCGCCTGTCCAGACAGCAAATCCAGCAACTCCTTGAGCTCCTATCGCACCTGTTGCTCCTGTTACTCCTTGAGCTCCTGTATTGGTTGCAAATCCTTGTGCTCCTGTGACACCCTGTGCTCCTGTTGCTCCTGTCCATACTGCAAATCCTTGGATTCCTTGCGCTCCTGTTGCTCCTTGTGTGCCTGTTGCTCCTGTATTGGTAGCCAATCCATCTCTACCTGTCATACCCTGCGCTCCTGTAGTTCCTGTCACACCCTGTGCTCCTGTCGATCCAGTGAATCCCTGAGCTCCTGTTGCTCCTGTATTTGTCGCAAATCCCTGAGCTCCTGTAACACCCTGTGCTCCTGTAGCACCTGTCCAGACAGCAAATCCAGCAACTCCTTGCGCTCCTGTTGCACCCTGAGCTCCTGTATTCGTTGCAGATCCAGCTATACCTGTCGAACCCTGTGCTCCTATCGACCCTGTGGATCCCTGTACTCCTGTGAAACCCTGTACTCCTGTTGATCCCTGTGCACCCGTGAAACCCTGTGATCCTGTCACACCCGTGACTCCTTGTGCTCCTGTTGGTCCTTGAACGCCTGTGACTCCCTGAGATCCTGTGACTCCCTGAGCACCTGTAAATCCTTGTGCTCCTGTGACTCCCTGCGATCCTGTCACACCCTGTGATCCTGTGACTCCCTGAGCTCCTGTAAATCCTTGTGCTCCCGTGGCACCTGTCCAAACCGCAAATCCTTGGATTCCTTGCGCTCCTGTAGAACCTGTGAATCCTTGAGCTCCTGTATTCGTCGCAAATCCCTGTGCTCCTGTAACTCCCTGAACTCCTTGCGCTCCTGTGGCTCCTGTCCAAACAGCAAATCCTTGGATTCCTTGCGCTCCTGTGACACCCTGTGCTCCTGTGGCTCCTGTATTCGTCGCAAATCCTGCTGCTCCTGTTACTCCTTGAGCTCCTGTATTACCAAGTAAACCTTGTGCTCCTGTTGATCCCTGTTCTCCCGTAGAGCCCTGTACTCCTTGTGCTGCGGTTGCACCCTGAGCACCCTGAGAGCCTGTGGCTCCCTGCACTCCCTGTGCACCTTGTGAGCCTTGTGCACCCTGCGTGCCTTGCGCTCCTTGTGATCCCTGAGCACCTGGTGGACCAGGTGGACAGGGTGGTGGATAAGGTGGATAGGGGTTTGGTGGAAAAGGCGGATAAGGTGGGTAGGGGTTTGGTGGATAAGGTGGGCATGGTGGTGGGCAAGATGAATTGCATGGATTACAACCATTGCCATAGTGTGGGTTGGGATAAGACATTTTTATATACTTACATGTGACAAAATATTTTGATTTTTTTCACATAATCATTTTAATATGATGATATAAACAAAAATAAATATTATTTTTTTATGATATAATGATGAGATCGATCCTCGTCCTCTAAATCTGGTAAACAAAATGTGGTACTACCATCACCACTTCCATAAAATGTTCCTATAACATTAAATAAATGAGAATCGACTTCTCTTGATGCATCGGAGCCATCACATAAAAGATATCCGTCGGGAATGCGTTCTGTTGTTTGAATTACAATATTTCCTGGAAGGACATTGATATCATTTGAATATTCTATAATAGGATATGACGGTGGCACACGATAATGGATATCCGAAATAGGTGGAACTTCTAATGAATTTATTTCTACCGTGCTCTCTTTTGGTTGATATAAAACCATCTGATAATTGTTTTTTTCTACAGCAGGTTCACCATGTTGTGTTAGTTGATAGGGAGGATAATGCGGTCGATGCTGATAGGGTTGAGGATTAGGTGGATTGTATGGATGGAGTGGATAAGGTTGATGGGGTGGATTGGGTGGATTGGGTGGATTATATTGATAAGACTGGTAGGGTGGATTGGGTGGATTATGCTGATAAGACTGGTAGGGTTGAGCGGGTGGTTTGGGTTGCTGATAGGATGGATAGGATGGATAAGTCTGAGGAGTGGGTGGATTGAATGGATTAGGTTGATAGGATGGATAAGTCTCAGAATTGTGTTGATTAAATGGATTGGGTTGCTCATAGGGTGGATAAAGATGAGGATTAGGTGGATTGGGTGGATAAGGTGGATAAGGTGGATAAGGTGGATAGGGTGGATGCGGTGGTGGACATGGTACTGGACGTCGATCAACCATTAGTTTTTTCATGACAACAGGAACAGGCATCACTTGTTCACAACAATTATTATAATGTCTTGCCAATTTTGTCGTAATCGACATCCCTACTAATATAGAATATTACGATTTGTTATGTATGACTTATCATGACCCATTTATTACCTGACATATCTACATTATTAATAAGTGGTGGTGTTACAACATATACAAAACTGATCGCCATGCCATAATCAATGGCTACCGTTGCATTCGTATTTCCATTGAAAAATAGTTGCAGATTTACTGATGTAGCAGGTTCTCGATTGTGAAATGTCATCGTAGTCCCAGTACTCGTATTATTATTTATAATAGTGATCATACGCCCATTTGTACCTCCTCCACTTCCATCATTTATTCCAAAAATTCCGATAGGTCCTGTTGGAGTAAGCGCAAACACTGTACTTGTTGTATCAATATTAAGAATATTAGTAACTGGTGTTATATTTGGTCCAGTTACAGTACTAACGATCGCAATTCCTACAGGTCCAGTGGATCCTGTAGCACCAGTGAATCCTTGAACTCCAACAGCTCCTGTCGATCCTGTGACACCAGTGTCTCCTTTAGAGCCAACAGCTCCTGTAGCTCCTGTGGCACCAGTGTCCCCTTGAGAGCCAATCGCACCAGTGAATCCTTGAGAGCCAACAGCTCCTGTAGCTCCAACAGCACCAGTGTCTCCTTGAGAACCAATAGCACCAGTGAATCCTTGAACTCCAACAGCACCAGTGTCACCTTGAGCTCCTGTCGATCCTTGAACTCCAACCGCTCCTGTCGATCCTTGAGAACCAATCGCACCAGTGTCTCCTTGAGCTCCTGTTGATCCTTGAGCACCTGTGGCTCCTTGAGAACCAACGGCACCTGTAGATCCTTGTGTTCCCACAGCACCTGTAGATCCTTGAGCACCTATGGAACCTGTGGATCCTTGAGCACCTATGGAACCTGTGGATCCTTGAGTGCCCATATCACCAGTGGCTCCTTGAGCTCCCACCGCACCTGTAGATCCTTGAGCACCAATATCACCCGTAGATCCTTGAGCACCCATCGCCCCTGTTGCCCCTGTAGAGGTTGAAGAACCTGAAGAACCTTGAGAACCAGTGAATCCTTGAGCTCCAGTAGATCCTTGTGCACCATTGCCCCCCGAACATGGATACAAACTATTTGTATAACATGCCGTGGTAAGTCTGAGTAGATCACTTGAATTCATCTATTTATTATCTAATATTATTTCATTTATTTTATGATACAATTTATACGATTAAATAATAGAGAATGGACTGGTCCGAATTTCCAGTACAATTAGTCATTACATTAGTGATTGTCGCAATCATTTTATTTTTTACTGTACGAATGATGTCAACTACACCAATGTTCAACTTCATGTCAGAAGGATTTGCAGGTGTCACACGAGGCTCAGGAGAACCCGATAGCCCCCGGACGTTACCTGAAGGTTCACAACTGCTAGACATATTAGCATCTCGTGGTGTAAATTCCATTCCATCAGGTGTATCCGATGCCTCCTCCGATTATAGCGAATTTCAACTCATTCTGAGCAAATTAGCTGCTTTGAAACAGGATTTACTGTCCACGAGCGGAGTGGTGAACGCCACACGTTACCAAGCCTTTGAAACCTCACATGATCGGATCAATACTGCCGAAGTCTGCGCAATGTGCTTTACTCAGAGCATTCCTGCTCGTGATCTTGATATTGTCTTTATCACATGGCGAGACCGAGGACGTGTTCTCTTGCGAAAGCTTTGTACGGAAGCCAATTTATCGGAACCTGAAGTGGTCAACATGGAAAAACAATTTAACGCATTATGGTCCGATGTCTACGACATCGCAAAGAGTCGCTGTCTGAAGACCGATTTTAGCCTACAAAACGGTGGGGCAACAGGTGGTGATGTAGGCGCCTATGAACCCACTCAACTCAAAGACCTTCGCAGCTACGAAAACAAATATGGCGGCTTATCGGCAAGTGGATGGAATGGTGCTGTATAGGTTACTATGTTAGTACATTATTAGGATATATCATATGAATTATTAATATAACTCATACGATACACGCAATGAAAATCACTTAGCAAAAGTCACATCCAGCTTTCTTCGGGCATCGACACGATCCACGTCCCATCCCGCATCGTCCACATGGGGGACGGGATGGTTTGATACATGTAACACATTGTCCACAATCTTCTCCACCACAGCTTCTTCCACTAGAATATGATGGCCAATTGGCATACATAATCATGCCGATCACAATAAAAAATAGAACGGTAAAGATGACTAATAGCAACATTTCTATTTATTATTTTTATAATATTTTTACGGGGCATGTTACTTCACCAACGACATGAAAAGCATCAGTCCGATGATCTGCCATACGGATTGAACCGGACGAACAAAGGTAAATAATTCCGCCACTGTCGTATTCCATAGATACTTTCCAATAAACGCAACAATCAAGATAGACAGCAATAGTGCTATGATAGATGCCACCACATCACGATACATATCTTTCTTTCTAGAACCGGACATGTCCGTCATACACTCCACTCCCGCACGGCATAGGTCTTTGATCATTTCTATGTATTAGTCCGTTTTTTCATAATGAATGGATTCCTTAATCACCACCTCACGATGCTCCTGAATGTATTTCATCAATTCGGTTGCTGCCTCCGCTGATTGAAGATGCTCCGAGACCAATTTCTCCATCGTCTTCTGCCCCAATCCCGCATGACGCTTCTGCTTCCGAAAGAGGACACGACCTCCCGAATTCTTCAGATCCAGTGCACCAATGTTATGACTCTTCATCACACGTACAATGATTTCCTCCAACGCCTTCATCTTCTTGGTTCGCTCTCGCACCAAATCCTTTACTGCATCATTATCCATTTTCAAACGACGCCATTCAATAATGGAATGTGTGAGAGTGGTGAGTTCGTTCTCTTGTGGGGAAATCAACTGGTTCTCTTCTGTGGCGGACATGGTTACTGATGCTGTTGCTGTATCTGGCCAATCAAATGATGACATATTATATAGTATAATATACGTATGGTTTAAATACTTTTATATTCAAATCATACGCTACGGATCTTGATATTGTGAATAATATTGTTTGGATTATGATGTCTTGTAATAGATAGGGATGTCTAAGCGGCAGGCAAATAAAATAGAACAGAACAATCAACAGAATGTAACAAATAGTACAAATTCAATACCATCTGAATTGAAGAGACAACGATCACAAGACCAAGCATATAATGCTGAAGTAGCAACTATTTTTAGTGAACGAGTAGAAGACGAAAATGAAGCAGATCGTGAAGTAGCTGATATTGTAGAATCTGCAGAAGTACAACGATTAGCAACACAACCAGCAGATCAAGCAGCAAGTAAAGCAAGTGCTAAAAAATCTTTTAAAAAAATTTTTGAAAAACTACCTGAAGTAAGAGCAAATCGAGAAGTAAGAGCAAGTACTAGAATAAAATCTAAAACATCCAATAATTCTACAACATCCAATAATTCTACAGCAATTAAAGTAGATTATATAATAGATAAGGTAATACAAATTAATAATGATGAAGCAGCATGTCAGGAGGCGCAAGCTATACTTGATGCCGCAAAAGTGAATGAGCAAAATGATGAGTTACCTAATGTAGAACGATATTATAAAATCTTTTTAAATCAAACCTTTTATTTTACTATAATTGATGAAAAAATTACAGTAGTAACAGACCTAATAAGTAATAATAATATTGATTGTGAAAAATTTAAGAAAGTAACTCATAAAGGTATAGGAAAAGATGTAATATGGGGTCAACCTGTAAATATGATTTACTTTAGTGTCAACTATGTATTTGATCCAAAAAACAACCGTTTTCTTGAAAGAAGTAATCTAAGAAATGTGGAAAATTTTATTTGGAGATCAGACCCAAAAATGACTACGAAATATCCTGATTTAGGACGTTCAGGACCTGCACAATCGTTTAGTGAAAAAAAAATAAAAGATAATATAGAACAATTTATACAAAAAACGCATGCGAGTCAAAAAGCATTGGAAGTGGCAAGAGGTGAACACAGAATAGAGCGACAAATTGAAAAAGATAAAGAAGCATCCATTCCAAAATTTCTTAAAGACTATGTCTCACAAAAAGAAGAAACTTCAAAAAAAGTAGTAAATGATGCTATTCGAAATGCAAATAGTGTATGTAATTCTTCTCGTGGTTCTTCACTTACAAGTATGATTACTGCACTATCTAGAGGAAAATCGCAAGAACAAGAAACACCTATAACATTTAATAATATTACAATGTCGATCCCCCTCTTGTTTGCGGCATATGATTTATGGCATGATACTCATTATGGATTTCGTGCTGAGGAAAATTATTCAAAACAAGCAATGCTTTTTTCACAATGCATGGCATATGATAGTTTATACAAAGTTGCGAATAATGCGTATAAGAGGTTGAATAGACAGAATCCACAAATATTAGCGAATCATCCAGAACTTCCACAATTATTTTCCCCTACACTTCAGAATGAATTTCCTGAATTCCCTGATGCAAAGAGTATTGAAATCAGTTTTACAAAAAAAATGGAAATGGAACATATTGTTCCCTATGATCCCATTCATATTAGTTATCAATCCATTTTACAACAAACGGAGCAAGAAATAATAGATCAAATACAAAATAACAATACAGTAGAATTATTTGATGATCAAACCACATCTCTTGATTTTATTACATTAACATTTCAAGAACGTGAAAAGATTGCAAGAGTCATTTTGTATGCGTTATATGGAGAAATTGATGATTCTTGTGAACATTTATTTACATTTGATGCAAATGTTGGAACCCTTCGTAAAATTTTAAATGGATATAATGCAAATAATCCAAATCAGAGTCCTGTCAAAAATATTATTAAATCTGTCATTACTCCTCAAAATATTGCAGATTCTGCTAATACAGCAAGAGATGGAAACTTTGGAAGTGGAATTGTACATGTGTTTCCAACAACCCATACTAATACACCTAGTAGCAGTAGCAGTAGCAGTAGCAGTAGCAGTAGCAGTAGCAGTAGCAGTAGTAGCAGCAATACAGTAGATTTATTTGTGTCTAAAAATAACTATTTCTCATATGATTTATATGACATGGTATATAGCAATACAAAAGAAAATGATGAAAGAGAATCAGGAAGAGACAGACAGATGTTTGGTATTGCTGAATATAATGATTTTACATTTCATATTGCGAAACGTGCTTACTACACGGATAGTACAATCTGTCCAGATTCATATGTAAGTAGTACTGTTTTTAATAGCAAAATACATCGTCTTACTTCAGCAGACCGTGCATTAGAAGAATGGTGTATTGTAGAATGGAATCATATGGAAGGTGATGATCGAAAATATATTCTTCAAAAAATGATAGAAAAAAAAGAACCTGATCGATTTAATAAGTATCAAAGTATCATGAAAGCTAGAGCTAAAAAAGCAGCTTCTAGTGAAACCGTTAGTACAGGTGGAAATCAACATGGTGGTGCTGTTCCCTCTACTAATGATATTCAAGAAACATTTGGTGTAACATCATATATTAGCAAATTACCCTTCTCTAAATTTTCACGCTCAGCAAATATTAGTTTAGATATTGGAAAAGCACCTTATCTTGCACATGATATTATAGAAAAATCAAATAAATATCATATTCCATATCTTGAAGAACTAAAATCAATGGGTGATAGAGATATGATACAAAGTATACAGGAAATACAATCAAATCTGCCACCATCCCTTCGAACAAAAATTAAAACAGCATTTGTAACATTGGACACATTAGCCTCTCTTTTTGCACGTATCAAACAAGTACCTTGTATATTTGAATTAAAAAGTGATAATAAAATATCAATTTATCGTTACAATCAAGGTATTTTTGATAAACAAAAAATACAAGATAAGACTGCTTCTTCCTCTTCCTCTTCTTCCTCTTCCTCTTCTTCCTCTGCAGAAGCCTCTGTCATGAATGATGTTGAAAATGATGTTCCTAATGATCGTAATGATGAAGAGAGTAATCATGAAGAAAATAATGATGAAGAACGTGATTTATCTAATATAACAAATAATGCTTCTTCCTCTTCTTCCTCTTCTTCCTCTTCTTCCTCTTCTAAGCAGGAGGCTACTTCTTTCTCTTCTTCTGCTAATGAAATGACAATTGTTCCTCCTTCCTCTTCTTCCTCTTCTTCCTCCTCTGCAGCTGCTTCTCCCTCTTCTAAGCAGGAGGCTACTTCTTTCTCTTCTTATGCTAATGAAATGACAATTGTTCCTCCTTCCTCTTCTTCCTCCTCTTCAGCTTCTGCAGCAGCCTCTGCTTCTTCTCCAGAAAATGAGTCGAATGCTCATATACATAGAGAGATTAGTAGAATGGACTATATTGTGTTAGTGTATTTTATAAATACCATGGATGATTATTTGGAATATATTAGCGATCTTATTATTCGATTAGAAGAGTCAAAATATAGATTATATGATCAATTATCTAACGATGAACAATATGGCATTGTCTATGCATTTAATATCTATCGTATAGATGATATGATTATCACTCTTGAATACATACAACTCAGACATGATCAAATCTATCAGAAATATTGGGATAGTTGTTTAGGTCAACTGTATGATTATTTCTCTAAAAGATCTGTATCAACAGATACAGTTCAAGCATTTATTGAGGGTTCAGCTCCTAACGTTAAGATGCAAATTGCAGAAATGATTTATCATCTATCTACCTCTTTACATGACTATATGTCAGATGATCGCATTCTACAATTTTATACATCTATTCAAGCCTATAAACAAAATCATCAGATAAATCTGGATGAAATTAATTTTTTAAACTATAACCATTTGCTATATCGTATGTTATATATACAATTAACTACCTCATTACAAGCTGTATTAGCATCATATAGAACGACTGTTTATGACATGCATCTTTCTTCGACTCTCTCATCAATTAACATGTATATTGCACATATTGTTGAATCATTTGCCACAGACTTAGGACCTAATCGTATTTATATGATTGAAGAAGGTGAACCTCGTGATGTTATAAGTAGGATAGATAGTATTTATCAAATAATAAAATCTTATCTATTAGATCAATCTTCTCATCAAAATGAAGGGTCACATGGAGGTGCAAGTCCTTTAAGAATGCCTTGGTTTGGTACTCTTAAAAATTCTAAAAATTCTAAAAAATCTAAAAATGTTACTAGAACAAATTCGCAAAAGGGTATACCTTTCTTTTCTGATGTGACAAATCTCTTTTCAAATAAATCCAAAGAAATAGCAAAACCTATCATTCCTTTTTACAAACAAGTACAGCCCTATCATGAATTTGATTTTTTAGATCTATTACACGAGATTCCATCGGTTGTATGTACACTATATGTAGAAGAAGATCCATTTTCAGCAATCCATGTCATGATGCGTATCCTTTCTGAAAATCGTAATCAACCTGTTAGTTTCTGCATAGAACAACATAAATTATATAATTATCTTGTTGCCTTACTAGATCGTATAAAAAATGAAACACATAATACTGCCATACAAGAATTAATTACATTACATGCGTCACTATATACGTTGAGCGAATCACCTGAAAAAATGAATGAAGAGATATATCGTGCGATAGATATAAGTTGTATGAAGATTATTAATCAAATACGAACAGCCCATCTCATGCCAGTACTCTCTATTTTTAATAACAATATGAAGGAATCTCAAGAAGATTCTCTTTTTGATATCTGGATTAATTGGAACAATCGTAATCATGCTGATGATGATACCTCAAAACTCCTTCGTGAGATTCTTGATCCAATGTATCCACACAAACAAGCTGCTTTCCTAACACTCTCTCTTATTTCCCATCAATTACAAGGAAAAGTAGCACGCGGTACATCTATGATCTCAACTGTGCTTAATAACACTTCTGGAATACAAAATCAGATTGTACCCTTTGATCCTCTACCATTTGATGAACAATGGAAAAAATTACATGGATACATTACAATATATTTGAATTTATTTAAATCCTTATTTAAAGATGATGTACCTCCTGTTGCTCCAGTAAAACAAGTCGAATTAGCACCCGCACAAATGGAAGTTGCCGCAAACATGAACAGTGCAATAAAACAAGTAGAACCAGTACAAGGACCAGAAGTAATGAAACCAGCAACTATAGTTGAACAAGTACAATCTGTTGCTCCAGTAAAGCCAGTATCTATGGCAGACGGTGGCAAACGAAAACCAAAGCGACGAACCCTCAAGAAATCACGCTCTTATCGTGCCCTCGTCACTAAAATTAACAAGCTGAAACATGCTAGAACTCGCATCAGAAATAGACGCTAGACATAAAAATTTGAATTGCGCACATGATAACTACAAAGATAGTCTATCCTATGAGCAACGAAACTGATCCCAATCAAACCATGGCGCACCATATTCTCTATGAATTATGGTATTCCATTGCTGAAACACTCTTCCAGCGTGCCTGCACTGTCACCGAATTAGATGCCGAGCAAATCGAAGCGCTTCGCAAAGTCATGCTTCGCCCCAACGATTTTCAGATCCACATCGACGATGAACCTATGTAAAATAGAGCTTGATGCGCTCCCTGATTTGTCCACGACACATAAAACACGTCGTATTCTGCTTCTTAGAACAATTTCCACAAAATGTATGCCCACACGGAACAATCGCATTCGAAATAGGCTCCATTAAACAAATCGAACATTGTGGCTCCTTCCCTTGCACCATGCTATTTGGTATACATACCAGTTGGCGACACATGTTCCATTTTTTATATTCCTCCACCAATTGCTTATACGTCTCCTCAAAATGCGAAGAAGCATATACGTGTGTTGCATACTTTGAAAACGCACCAATGAGTTCAGGGAGCGCATCATTTTCCGCTAGTCCCGTCACCAACGGAATACGATTCTGTAATTTATCTAATACCTCCATTTTCTGAAATAACAACGTCTCCAACCGAAGGACTTCCTCGCCAATGGTTCGATATTGAGAAAAAACCCAACGAAGCTGCTTCATAAAATCCTGTAAGGGTCCATCTCCCTGCAATTGCTTCAATCCATCATCAAAATAGGAAACCATCGGCTCCAAGGACATATCCAAATGTAAATCCTTTAGCATTTGCTGTGTGGTATGTCCTTTTATCGTGGGAGCATCTTGACCATATTTTCGAAAAATGGTCTCTGCCACATTCATAATTGAGGGAAGCTTTTCAGGATGCATCATACATGAAAATAGTTCATTATTATGTTTTGAAATCAATTCTCTCAATTTCTTTTTGGAGGAATGAATTAATAGTTGTGTTGCATCCTCTGTTGACGATTTGATTTCCATTCCATGCTTTGAAAAAATGGTGGTCATGGTCGATGTAAATTTATGAGAAAGAACCTCTATTTCAGGGAGTGCGTCGATATCCCATATTTGTGGCGATTCTATACTATTTTGCGCCATTTCCTACTGTTTCCAATATCCTTTCTTTAGTAATTAGACACGTATTAGAAACCGGAATGAAATGTAAATATAAATAAAAAAATGCAAAATTTAATATATAAATGATTTCTCCATAAAATATATTTTGATTCATCTGTGCGATAACAAATAGTAATGTTGTGATGGCTACCAATAACGATGATGACAAAATGATATCACAACCTGTTACATAACAGTGCCGAATCATAAATAATAAAATAGAAAGGAAAACGAGAAAAGCGAAGAAATAGTGAATGGTATGAGATTCATCCATGTAAAGAAGTCCATAAATTCCAACCAATAAAATACCAATGAATAGGGTAGAATATGTATCATTTCTCTCTATTTCATAAAACAATGTTCCCATTCCCATTAAAAACATAAAAAATAAGATGGTATATTTACATTCATCCCCACATATGATATTGGATACACTATGATTGGAATGATAATTGAAATACACATAATAAATTGGTACTGCATAGCATATGATCATAAATAGTAATAATCCATTTTTATCCATAACTATATAATCATATATATTTTTCAACGTTTATTATGAAACCGGAACGGATTACTGTTCTTCTCCTTGAAAATCACGATACGCCGCATGTCTTTCAAATTCATCTACACTCATAGTGGGTTGTCCTGCCATGCTGATGACTGCCTTATCAGTATAAGGCATACCATCTATGGATTTTCCTGTAAAATCTTCTGCGTAATTTCCACCCTGTTGCCTCTGTCTTTTATGCCTATGACTACGCTTCGTATGTCTTGTACGTCTACTATGATTCTTACGAATTCGCTTCGCCTTCTTTCTCGTTTTCTGCTTTCTCATTCCTATTAACTACTTTTATTTATTGTGCGATCATTAATAAAGACGATTCGTTTATTCTGTTGTTTCGCATATTCCTCTAACATCTTTCTCTTGGTAAATCCCTTCAATGTTTTGATAGAACGTGCCGACAAATAGGCAGCAATAACCTTATCATTGTCCTTTATTTCCAATAGTTGTGGTGGCTTCTCTACCGTGTGCTGTGGAATCGGTGTCAATGTTGTAATGTTGTATCGCTTCAAATCCGATGGAGGAATTAATTGTTCTATATATACTGGTTCTCTTGCCCAAAGAGGCGGAGGAGCAGGGCATGATCTTGTCAAATGTCCATACTGCGCACAATAGGAACAATACCGACTGTTACGGACAGGACAATATAGCTCGTCATGTTCTACTGCAAAATCAACCAGAATATCTTTGCAAATACTGCACATGATTGTATGTGGTAGATGTTCTATCAGAGAAAATCATTTCAATTTTATTTCATGGGTCCGTGTAGATGTCCGCTGATCACATTCATTTCTTTTTGAATCTTCGTGATCACATTAAATTGTATCATTGGCAAACTCATATCTATGCCCGACATATCGCAACGGATAAAATGCTAGAAACCTTTGAAAAAAGCATTGACTCCTTTGTCGAAATTTATATCGGAAAATATGGACGCCCCAAAATCACTGGGAAAAATGCGGAGATTACCCTTCATAATTTGACGGAACCAGGTGTTATTCGTGTGATCAACGCAGCCATCAAATACCTTCAAGGTCCTCTTACCAAATCGTTAAAAGCTGCGGCAGATACCGATTTGATAAACATACGTGATGAAATGATTGCCGAATTAAATCAACTCCTGTATCTTTTTACACTACATTGATTATAAAGTACATAGCATTACATAGCATTACATAGGAAAAGGTACAATCCAGTTCAGAGGAACACCCGTTAAAACATTATACGCATTTGCCATGATGTTAAATGGATACAAACGATTGATTAGTTCTAATCCCGCCTTATAATTCGTCATTTCTTTATAGTTTTGAAATGTATAATAAATAGGACCATTTGCTGTACCAGGGTTGGATACGTAAGTAATGTATGCATTCGAATTATACTCATATACTTTTTTAAATAGCTGAATCTGTTGTTGATAGGTTAACATTTGTGATTGATTCATATTGGAAAGAAGTGGTCCAAGAGGTATTGATTCAACATTATAGATGCCAAATGTTTGAGGATAGATAATATCCGCATTCACTGATAAATAGGGAAATTGTGGATAATCCGTATAATAAATTTTATATTGGACATTTTGATTTAAATACATTGGTAGTCCTTGAATCGTATAAAAGCAAACAGGTGGAATAGATCCATCTAATGGGAAAGGTGGATACGCAGGTCCGCCTGTAATATCAAAGAAATATGTTACATCATCAAAATTATAGATTTTTGTTGCAGAAGTACCATTGGCAGGATCATCAAAGAGGCTATAGAAATTATAAGTAAAATCCAGGGTATTACTACCATAGTTTCCTGCGTAATAACTCATAGACGTGATATTCGTACCATTTTGAGTAAATGGATATGATCTTGATACAAAAAGATTATCATTATCTCCATAGGAACCAGTGGGAGCTAAAATATTATTTGGATTTCCATTTTCAAAAAAAGCAACAATATTAGGGGTAAATTGATAATCCACTACAAATGATCCTTTAAATATAACAATCTCATCTATATCCGTAACTTCTGTAATAGTAATAAAATAGACGCCGCTCATCTACCCTAAAATATGATTAAAAATAGACACGAAATTACTCGTATCCGTATCTCATTCAGATATAAAGAATAATGTACATTATCTATCTAATAGGAAATGTCTGATCTTCCTGGCAATACCATTTTACCATCGGAAGAATACCATGTAACAACACTTCCACCTCTTATGCGCAGTCATAAACCGATTGTTATTTTTGCCACCAATGATGTCAATCATCATACGCTCTTTCAAAATGGACTTACACAAAACATTGTGATTTTATATGATTTATTTGAATGTCTCGGCTATCGATCCTATTTGCTACAGGCATCTTCTCCAGAAAAGAATGACATTATTAAACAGTATCGCACCATTTTGTTACAGGATATGATCAAACAATCCATGCCTATTTCTCTCTTTATTGAAATTGGTATGAGTCTTGATAATCTCACCCGTCAATACCTTCGCTCTGTCGGCGCAAAAATGGTAAAATTGTATTTGGGAAACATTTTAAACATTGATATCGAAACCATCCAGAACTTCAATGGTGCTATCTTCTTCCATCATCATATGGTAGGAGAAATCGATGAAATTTGGACCAGTCCCCACTATTTACAACACGTTCAATATGCTGCGATTTTGAATCGTACCCCCATTGAAAAAAGTCGTGTAGTTCCTTATGTATGGGATCCCTGTTTTCTTACTCATTATGGTCAAGAATCGATGAATTGGACTCCGTCGTGCTGGTTCCATCAGGACATTGTTATCACGGACCCCAGTATTTCTTTTCAAAAATGCGCCTTCTATTCGTTATTATTGGCAGAGGCATTTTCTAAGAAATTTTCTGAATGGAAAGGAAAGGTTCATGTGATCAATGGTGATCGCCTCACATTGTCCTCTCACGCTTCTCAAAATATTCTTCCTGCTTTATCGTTGTATCAGAACAAACGAATCATTCTTCATCCTCGCAAAAAGATTCATGACATTATAAAGGAACATCGTTCGGCTTGCTTTATTACTCATCAGTGGAATAACGCATACAATTATATGACATTAGAACTCATGTATTGCAATTATCCGATTCTTCACAATTCAGATGGATGGGAACAATATGGTTATCATTATTCTCTTCAGAAATGGGAAGAAGCCATTCAAACTCTACATATGGCATTGACGTGCCATAAGGACAATATGAATGCGTATCGGACGCATGCGGCGCAACTCATTTGGAAGCATAGTATTCACCATCCTGAGATTCAGAGACGATGGCGGGAGATTTTGTTGTAGGGTATATTTCTATCACAAATCTAAAGCAATACAACATATCATATATAATGAGGATTGGAATTACCTTTTCTCCTGAGGCACCGCTATGGTCAAGCGGTGCCAATCAAACCGCTCTCGTTCTTGCTGAACTTTTTTCCACGTTTCATGAAATCCTTTTAGTAAATCGAACCCATTCGGACACAGAATGGTTTGCTGATTATGAAAAACCATCCTATCTTACCGTATCTTCCTTAACTCACGCATCAGGACTGGATTGGTTGATCGATATCGATGGCATTATTCGTGAGGAAGATCGTAAAAGAATTTCCGCCCATACTATTGTCTTTTTACGGACCTTTCTTCAATTTGCCGAAATGGATGCTTCTGTCTACATGGATTATCCTTATGTTGGACGGAGTATGGATGTCCATGAAATCTGGTGCTGGGACGTATTGAATCCTGAAGATACCATTCCCTCCATTCAAACTCTCTTTCCTTGCCCCATTCGTCGTGTTCCTTTTATTTGGTCACCCACTTTTCTTAAAGAGCGTACTCCTTGTAGCTCTCCTAGAGATGAATGGATCGTTCACGTGGCTGAGAAAAATAACAATTCAAGCTCTTCCATTATTCCATTGGTGGCGATTCGTGAACTCACCAAAACCCATCATGTGGAAGCCACTTACCAGATTCATAACATAGATACCATTAAAGAGTATCGCTTTCTCAAAGAGAACATTCTCACAAACATCGAAGCCGATACTCTTCCTCTTAGTTTTGCACCCAAAGAACCGTGGACTCACTGGTCACAGAATTCCATCATGCTCTCTCATTCACGATTTGTTCCATTGCGTCCTTCTCTCTTACAGTTGTTATGGCTCGGTATTCCACTGGTACATAATAGCCCTGTTCTTTCTGAACTTCATCCACAACTACAAAACATGTATTACCCAGGAAATAATATCAAGGAATTGTGTTCTGCCATGAAAGGATTGATGGCACATTCGGAACCATGGTTTGCTGCACACACCGAAATACGTGACACGATCATGACACGATTTGGTATCGCATCTAATCGTGAACGATGGGCTACTATCTTACATGATGTATGGGGTGCGAAACTTTTAGAAAAAACAGTAGATAGACCATTGAATACGCCGTTAGAAACACCAAAAGAAATCATTATTGCCTTTTCCGATATGTGGCCTGGATTTAACCATAATTCCAATTTTATCATGGACGCCCTACGCCACGAAGCTCCCACTCTTTCCATGAAAGGTGTTTCTTATTCCCTATCAATCACCCCTTCTCTTGTGATTTGTGGACCTTACAGTACATCCTGGAAACAAATTCCCTCTGTTCCAAAAGTCTATTTTAGTGGTGAAAATTGGGAAGTTCCTAACGATCCTTCCATTTCTCTTTACATCACTTCTTCCACCAATGAGGATGATCGTCATCTTCGCATTCCTACCTGGATGACCTTCATCAACTGGTTTACCACGAGCTCTGAACTTCCTCACGGATGTACTGATAATCCCATTCGTCTTCCTGTACAACTTGCTCTACAGCCCCATCCCATTCCTTTTGATAAGCGCCAACAATTCTGTGCCTTTGTCGTCAGTAATCCAACTTGTGCTATACGAAATGAAGCCTTTCATCACGTTAACACCTATAAAAAGGTAAATAGTGGTGGAGGGCTCTATAATAACATTGGAGGTCAATTGGAGCTCAAATATCCAGGAGGAGGCTGTGGCGATTTGTCCAAACACGCCTTCTTTTCTCAACATCAATTTACACTTAGCTTTGAGAACTCACAGGCATCAGGCTATATTACAGAAAAGGTACTTCATGCGAAAATGGCAGGATGTGTTCCCCTCTATTGGGGTACTCAGACGGATTCTGATTTTGTTCCGAACTCTTTTATTAATTTGTCTTCTATCCAATCGGCGGAACAAGTGGTGGAGATTCTTAAGAAATTAGAGGCACGTCCTGACATGTGTGCGGCGATTGCTGCCACTCCTATTCTGGATGAACAGCGAAGACAGAAAGCGATACGTATGATGTCTGTGATGAGTCAGAGAATACTGGCACTTGTTGGAAGGAAATCGTTGGATCATATCGATCGTATTGATAAAACATTTGTGATTAATTTGGATTCACGTCGTGATCGTTGGGAATCATTATTACAATCAGAACCACAATTACAGGGTCTTGTTACACGTGTTCCTGCCGTCTATGGAAAAACTCTACAAATGACCTCTTCTATTTTTAAACTCTATAAGAATAATCCCTTTCAATGGAAGAAGTCAATTATTGGATGTTATCTAAGTCATCTTTTGATATGGAAACAGATTCTTAAGGAAGAGGGTCATTTGTTCTTGATTCTAGAGGATGATGTCCGTTTCCAAAAAGGATGGATGGAACAATGGAAGGCGGCTGCACGAGATATGCCAGAGGATGCGGAACTGATGTATTGGGGAGGTGTATTGCCACCTAATAAAAAAGTATTACCCCTTGTATCAGAAACGGTGAATGATCACTGGGCTCGTATTCGCCCCAATACGATGTTTAGTACGATAGCCCTTCCTCTCTTTCATTTTTGCACATACAGTTATCTTCTTACAAAAGCAGGCGCTCAAAAGCTCATTCAATATACGATGTCATTGGATGGTATGCCCTTTCCTGGTTGCGATCATTTACTTGGACATTCCTCACTCAAAACCTATCTTACCGCTCCTCTTCTTACTACATGCTCTCAAGAAGACGACCCCGTCTATGTTCATTCACAATTCGATAACCTTCATCGTGAAGACACCTTTGATAGTGATATTTGGAATAACAAAGAATGCTTCTCAGATGAAGAATTGGCACCTTTTTATAAATCAATGACTGTCTACTATATGACTGATACGGAACCATACGAATTATATGAGAAATTATGGTTAGACGATATGTTTCAATGCGATATTCAATGTGTTTCCTATTCTTCTACGCTGTTTTCTTCATTACCTGAGGGTGCCTGGATCATCTTTCAACGCCCTTTTATCAGTGTATGGAATACCCTTCTTTCTAGCCATAAGCAATCTTTTCGCATTCTGCATCTTAGCGATGAATTTGAAATGGATGATATCTCTTTATATTCACATCCTTATTGTAAGGGAGTGATTCGAAATTATCCAAGGGCGAATGTTCCTGACACTTCGTATCTCATTACCATCCCATTGGGGTATCATCATCGATGCACGATGAAAAAGTCAATGGAGGAGAGAAAATGGGTGTGGAGTTTTCATGGAACAAATTGGTTTCAACGTGGAGAACAATTGAAAGCCTTTTTGTCTTATGAACCGCATAGTTATCATTTGCAGCCTGAATGGAATCATTCGAGTGGAACTCCATGCGCCGAGTATCTGGAAATTCTTGGAAACAGTCAATTCTGTCCGATTCTCAAAGGAAATCATATGGAAACCTTTCGCCTCTATGAAGCATTGGAAGCGGGTACATTGCCATTATTTGGTCCTACCATTTCTTCATCGTATTTAGAATGGATCAAACAATATGTGGATGTCTCCACGATTTATGATTGGACGTCGATGGAAAGTATGACGATGTCCCTGGAAAAGAAGGAACAAGCTCGTATAGAAATTGGGCGTCAATGGAAAATATGGAAAGAGAACATACAGAAATCGTGTCAGATGCTATTGTAGACGTGTAAAGATGCGATACATCCATACAAGAAAATAAGACAATATGAAAATAAATAATCCATGGAGAAGAGAAAGAAAAAGAAAAGAAAAGAAAAGAAGAAAGCTAATAGATTCCATAGATAAAATAGTCTATTATAAAATGGAATCTAGTCTTTTAGCTGTATCGATGATTGAAATGAATCTAACTCTAGTAAACAATCTGCTTGATCGAGTGTTGATTCCATCCATGCTTGATGAACCGCAAATGATTCTCCACACATAAATAGCGGTATTTTTGTATCAGGTTGTAATGATTTTCGACTTTCTTCTTCTACATCATAGGCGCCAGGAAGCCAATAGGTACATCCTGATGTCCACGGGGCTAATTTGAAGAAAATAGGATCTGGAATCGAACGATCAGGGAAAAGCGAACGGATGCAGGACATAATGTTGGATTGAGTGTGGGAAGATTGTTTCATCCAATATTCTGCATCCTTGCCTTCCGTATAGGAAATCATAATGATTCCTTTGGATGGATCGATAGGAATGATATAACGAATGTGTCCAGGAGTAACGATCTTAGACAAATCAGAAAACCATGACCGCTTACGTGTCACAGGAAAGATAGCATAGACACGAAGGAGTGGTTCCATAACGAGTTTTTTAAGAACGGGAAAATGTTGAGCACCCTTAATTTGCATAAGGGCTTGATGATGGAGGGCAAGAACACACACTGATGATTGAAAAAATCTTTTTTTGTTAGTACACGATTCGAAACACTCGAGGGAGAAAGAATCGGAATAGGAAACCGAACGTAATTCGGTCTTTTGTATGATGGCACCGCCACGTTTTATAAATTCATCCGCCATATGATCCGTAAGCGATGAGAGTCCTTCTTGACAGATACCAAACCCATCATTCGATTTCATTTCTGCTTGAAACGTGTAAAGGGCGAGATCGGCACGTAGTGTATGAATCTCAGCATAGTAAGGAAATTGTAAATAAAAAGATGAAATCTCCTTTCCATGGACCAGATGTAGTAATTCAGAAAGAGTATGTGATTGTAACATAGAAGGGGGGAGAGAAAGAAGTGGCGTGATATAAATATCGATGAGGGCAGAGAAATCATTTTTAGTAAGTCCCTTCTCTAACCACATGGTTTCCCCTGAAATCGGTAGAAAGGTAAGTTTGTATTTTTTTAAAAGTGATAATACCTTCTTATGAGAAGTGGAAATTCTGCCTGCCCCATGTTCCCACTGTACATCACCCACTCCTTTGATTTTCTTACGATAGGTAAAAATACGTCCACCGTTGTATCCGTATTTTTCTATGATACAACAACTAAGATGTGGATGTTTTGATAATACTTCTATTCCAACCCGTAATCCTGAAAGACCCGCACCCACAATGATCACATCATAGCAAGATTGGGACATGGATAACTCTACTATACTTTAATTTAAATATAGGGAATAGGTTCTGTCGTAAAATAGTGCTGAATGATATCGAGTGATAACCATAATTTTGTGTTATTCACTACTGCAAGATATTTTGCTCGTGATTCCATGTCAGATAATTCCCCTATGACACGATTTCCCAACGCAATTCCTCCATCTACTCCAACTGCGCCACAAGGACAACGTTTATAATCATGACGATGCTTACTTTCAATGACGGTTTTACACTTTTTACAGTAGATCGCATGGCAAGTCTGTGAATAACGAATACCATTGTGAATAAGGGAAGGCATGATTCTACTTTATGTAGTAAAGTAATTCATATCAATTTTATAGTGAAAATGGTATGGTCCCAAAATCTAATGTTTTATCAAATGGAATATAATCTACTACATAACCAAGAATACTACTTAACCCTGTACGCTGATAACCAATGGATGGATGAGTGATGTACCAATTAGACAGAGGCATTATCTTTTTCCAGTATCGGTCGATCGCATAAACGGAATGATTGGGATCAAGACGCAATTGTTCACATCCTTCCGTAAAATTATGGAAGAGTGTCTGGTAAAAATGTTGATTGACAATGAAGCAAGAGGAAGTGGACATATCCCATACCCTTTGAATGTATTTTACAGAGGTATCCGTACAATTTTGAAAATATCCTCTACTGCAATGTAACACATCCCATGAATTTCCTCTGAAATTTTCAAAAAAATGACCCACAATCTTATCAATAAATTCCGTATCATTGATAAAATGTAAATCATCTTCCAATACCATGTAATTTTTCCAATTATTCTTCATTGCCATGGTAAGAACTTCGATATGACTCATTGAACACCCGATCGCACCATCCTGATGGCGAATGGCTGGAAACCGAATAATTTTATCCTCTGGAATTTGTAACCGTTTACATTCTTCTATCATTTCCTTGTTACGATCTTCTCGATCATCAAGATTAATATAAATTATTTTGTCAATATGTTCAAAAAAACGTACCATCTATTATTCTATTATCGTTATCATTTAAATCATTTATAGAATATTTCTATTTCCTTTTATAAATACAAGTTGATATTCATTCCATAATATATTTCTAACATGTTTAAACATAATATCATCTAAATATGCGATGTTATATTCTTCTGGTCGTTTATTCTTGAAAGTGAAATCAACATCTTTATAGTGTGGTAATAATGATCCAATGTTCCAATGATTTTGAATGATTTTAGTAGACATTAATATTTCTTTATTTACAATAGCTTCTTCCCATGTATTGACACAATTTGTCATGCTAAATATTTCACATTGTATCAAATAACGCAGTGTTGTTTTATCCATCGAGAAAATATAGGATTGGACATGGGATTTTTGCAGTGGTTGAGCACATGTATTAATGGTACTTCCAAATAATTTTACATTATTTTGTAATCCATCAATATAAATATCTGTCCATTTTCCCTTATAATAAGATGGAATAAATGGTCCTATGACGGACGAATTGACAAAAATAAAATGATCATACGATTCATATAAATGATTTGTTAATAGTGCGTCACTCCAACCTCCAAAATCATAACCTACATTATCCCTTCGATGTATCTTTACATAGTCTGGAACAGTAAATACCGTATCTTTATTATTTGATATCATGATAAAATCGACATTTTCATCATAAAAAATACAATGATCAATAAAATGTTGTACTCTTTCGTGATAGGTGTGAAATACATATAAAACGAGTAATTTAGACATGATATACTATATACATAAAGTATATCACGTTGTCTTTATAATCCCCTATATAACGCAGATCTTTATGGGTAATAACCCTTCTTCTTTAGCTCAGATGCTTTCTTCATTGCTTGCGTAAAGGTAGCACTCTTATCGGAACGCTTCATTTCCAGATAGGTCTTCTTCACAAACTGTGGCCATGATCCTGCGCCACGGTTACCCTTGCGAGTGTGACGACGGGAGTGACCCTTACGCTTTGTCATGCGACGCTTGCGACCTCCATCCTGCTGTGAACTCTTTCTTGATGCCATTTCTATTCTATCGATCTATTTTTATAAAATGGAAAGAGAATCTTACCTAAAGATTGTAGTCGATAGAATAGTAGTGAAACATGACAGATTTATCTAGTTTTGTAAAGGAATTGAATGAAATTATTAATCAACCGTCTAGCATTGCTGTGCCGGAACCGGTCGTAAACGCACCTGTCGCTTCCATTTCATCGGTGCCGTCCATTTCATCGGAAAAGAAGGTAAAGATCCTACTCGTATCCACCCATGTTAATCAGGTCAATGGTTACAGTAAAGTGATGTATAATATTATCAAACAATTGGCTCAACCATGGATTCAACTTGTTCATTTTGCGACTCAGAAGCTAATGGGTGCAGAGATTGGACGTCACTATCCAAAAGGAGTCAAAGTAATTGATGCAACTGCTCTTGATAAAGAGAAACAACCAGGATTTGCTCTTTCTGAGTTACCCAACACGATTCTTTCTGAAAAGCCAGACGTCGTCTTTATTTATAACGATTTATCTGTCATTTGTGCATACATTGAGGAAATCCGCAAAGTGATTTCACGACGTACCTTTAAGATTTGGGCATATGTGGACGTAACCTATGTTTCTCCACCACAAGGAACCATTGATATTTTGAACCGTGATGTAGAGCGTATTTTCTGTTTCACCAAATCATGGAAAGATTCCATCACATCGCAAGGCATCACACGCCCCGTGGATGTGATGAATCATGGTGTCGATACCTCACTGTTTCGTTCCATTCCAAAGGAACTTGCTCGACAGACACTCGGTCTTCCCAAAGATATTTTTCTCTTTACCTCGTTGAATCGTAATATTCCTCGTAAGCGTCTTGATTTATTGGTGATGTCATTTGTTACACTGATTGTTCGTTTTCCCACCAAGCCTATTTTTCTTCTGATGGTAGCGGATAAGGGAGATCGTGGTGGCTTTCAGCTCTTTGATATTTTTGCCCGTGAATTGAAGCTGAATAATGCGACAGTAGAAATGTTTGGAAATCGTCTGATGTTAACTTCAAAGGATACGTGCTATCGTGATGAAGATATCAATATGTTGTACAATTGTGCAGATGCTGGTATTTCTTGTGCGGAGGGAGAAGGATTTGGTCTATGTACCTTTGAGCAGATGTCGGTCGGTGTTCCACAAATCGTTCCTGAGATCAATGGATATACCGAATATTGTACGTCAGAGAATTCTCTCCTTGTCAAGCCCTCTATGCGTTATTACATCCCACAGGTCTATCATTCGGTACCAGGAGAAGCACAAATGGTGGATCCGAATGTGGTGGCGAAAACGATGGAACGTTATGTCTTTGATGAGGCACTACGAAAACAGCATGGTAAATTGGCAAAAGAGAAAGCATCCAGTTATACGTGGGAGAAGTGTGTTGCAATCATGATGAAGAGACTGCGACTCCTTCAAGAAGAAGAAGATTGAGCACGTAACCATAAAAATTCATGACCTTCTGGGATGATATCCAGTGTATCAATTCGTAGGGATGGTTGTAGCCATTGTGGGATAGAGGACCATATTTGAAGTTTTTCTGATTTTTTGAATCCATAAAGAGCAATGGCTTTTTGAAACAAGTCGGGACCAGATGTGGCTTTGATGAGGTAATACCTATTTAAAGTCGGATCTTCAGACAGAATATTATCTAATTTAATATAATAACAACGCTCTTCTCTTTCGGTATTCATGTTATCTATTGTAAATAATAAAGTTAACAACAACGAATCGCTTGAATAGAGGTTCGGTGCGGACATTGGGCAGAGTGTTCGAAATGATATCGTCTATGACTTAGTCCCATGATGTATCCAGGATAGGGTGTCATATCAGGGGTAGTCTGAATCCACCGTCGGAAGCCCAGTTTTTCATACAGGCGTATGGCGGATGTATTGATAACATCGACGATGAGCCAGCAGGTAAATTGGTTCGTTTGTTGAAAAATAGAGACAAGCGTCTCTTTTAACAATCGGGAGCCACACCCACGACCTTGACAGGTAGGAGAAATTCCTACGAATGCTAATTCGTAACAATTGGGTATCGAACCCATAAAACTATAATATACGTTAGTCATTTTCTTACAGACTAATGTAAATCCTAGTATTTCTTTATCCTCTATGACGAAGGATAGTTCAGGAATGCATAGATCTAACGCCTTTTGAAGGAGCGGAATCTCATCCGCCTCACGAAAAAGGGTTCGTCCTAGCATTTCAATCGCACTTTTATCGGTCAGTTTCATGTTTCGTAGCATCATCTTGCATCAATCATTCATACTAAAGGATTAGAAATTAATTCTAACCAGAATGTTGTCTGATAATAAAAACGGTCTTTATCTTTTCAATATCTTTATATTTTTCGATAGGAACCGATAAATCAAAATCAATGGGTCTTGACATACTGTTTGTTCCTGATCGTTCATACCCCCATCGATCCGTCCGCAATATTTCCTTTACAGGAAGTAATAGATCTCTATCCAAGCATCCATTCTTTTTAAGACTAGTTAATAGATATTCCTTATAGATAAGAGCATTTCCATTAAATGGTTCACACCATATAGTTGCATAATATTCATCATTCAAGCTATTATTTTCATCTTCAATAAATCCATCATGTAACATATCTTGTATGAGATCAAAATTGGTTTCATTTAATTGTATAATAAGATCGTATAATGAAATTTTAATTCCAACCGATGCAGCAGCTGTTTCACACTTTCCCATGATTAGCTACAATACTTAAATTCTTTATATCGTAATATCAATATGTTACTTTTTGAGATACATCATCGTGTTCTTCATATTATCTATCATACGTTACATGATATCACAGATACCATCTATGATATTGCGAACACCTATGAGGGATTTATCGCAGGACGCATCGGATTCAATTTCCCTATGAGACTCGTAAGAAAACTTCATCCTACATGTAATATTGCCAAGTATGATGCTGATTATGTGATTGTTTATAAAAAAGGGGACATTGCGACAAAACGTCACGAAGTACAACATGCCAAATATGATATGGATCCTATCTTTAAAAAAGAGGTTCAGAGATTATGGGATTCTTTCTCGGCACAGATGCAAGAGAAAGTTCATTCTACCTTACGACGGATGAATTATCCAGATCGCCCGTCTCTTTTACTAGACGAATTTCAAGCGTATTATTTTACCGAAAAAAAGAATTTCTTTGAATCCTAAGTCCGGTTTCATCACGTATTTTTTTATGTGAAATTAACTTCCCATAACAGAATAGAGCATACCATGGGTAATATAGGTGCTAAGATAACAGAAGCCACCAATACACAATCAAAAAGGGAATCTATTTTTATATTTATCTTAGTACTCGTATTACTCATTCTCTATATCTATTACCGTTCATCAGACAACACTCCTATTCTACCAAGTGGACGAAATATTTCGGTGACAGATCAAGAGAATGTAGTCGCTACATTATATGATGGAGTAAAAACCTCAAAACGAGCTATTACCACTGATTCAGCAGAGATGGCAAAAATTAAATTTAAATCACTCGTTAACTTTTATGCGCTTGCCTGCCGTTATACAGGATACATTGGTCCTATCGAAGATGGGTATTTTGATCCAAGTACATCCGTACAAATGGCAGTCAATTCGGGATGTCGTGTCTTTGTTCTTGACATTGATTACATTGATACACAATGTAGCTCATCTATCTATATTCCCCGTATTGTAGTACGTGATAGTAAAGGGCGAATGATGATTCAATACAATAAGAATTATCAACTTAACAATCCCATAGGCGAAATTCGTCAAGTATGTGAAGCCATTCAAACCTATGCATTTAGTAGTGGATGTGAAAATGCTGCGGATCCTGTAATCATTGTTCTCTATTTTCTACGTACACCACCAGGCGGTTATAAATCATTGCCTGTTCTACGATATTATTCATTGGTCGCCAAAGCACTCGCACCATTTCGTGATCGACTCCTCGGCAACGAACCAAGCGGTGGTACTTTTCATCGACAATCTCAAGAGAGCATTCTTCTTATTAATCCAATTACGGACTACAGTGGTAAAGTACTTCTTTTTAGTAATGCGAATACATCAGGATTTCGTGAATCCACTATGCCGTTTGAATCCAATGATGATTTGGATTTTCTAGTCAATTTGCGATTAACCTATACAATCACTAAAATGGGAAGTACTGAAAATAATAAGACAACCAGTTTTGGTATTCTTCAGTCCGCCGATGATTATATGAATGTTCCTGAAGATCGAAGAAGCGAAGTCATTAGTCAAACAAAGGCAAAATGGACGATTTGTCTCTCCCCCAATCCATCTGTTCCCGTTACGCAAGCCGTGTATGATACGATTACTAAAAAATACGGTGTTCATTGCGTTCCCACTCATCTGTTTAATGCAGAAGCAAGCAAATTCTTATTTACCGATGACCTCTTTAAAAAATATGGATTTCGACCGAAACCATGCCCAGATGTTAATAATAGTGATACATGTCTATGCTTTATTCCTCCTGTTAAGGTGGTAGCAGGAACACCCAGCGAGACATTGGATAGCAAAGGCGGTAGGTTGGACCCAACAACAATAGATAGCGGGTTTATAAATCGCAGGGGGTAAGATAGCATCCCATTTCAATTGCGCCTACAAATTTGAAATATAATCTCTTTGCAAATAGAGTGCGACCATGTCTTCTGTCTCCTTCACACGTCAAGCTTTCAATGTACTTCTCCATCATTATACAAGCCCCGAGTCTCTCCTTCAACAAATGGTAGATTCTCCTAACGCCGTTATTACCTATGTGGATGCAAATGAAGAAACGTGGTCCTTTATCGCTCGCCGCCGTTGCCGACTCTTTCTCCTTGCCAAAACAGGAGAAATGAAAAAATACGAAGACATCTATTGCAGCGCCACTCTCTAAGAGGCATGGACCTTATTGAATACGCTTCACAATATAATCGACCATCCCCTCTAATGTAAACCAATGTCTATTTTTTTTCATTGATAACACCATGTTTTCATACGTTTCCGTCGAAATGGATGAAAGAATGTCATGTAAATGAGGCAAATCATTTTTAGAAATGGAAATAGAAAAGGTAGAATAATCTAGTATTTCACGATACGGTAACCATTCGATGTCATCCCATACATACACAGGAATGGTATCGAGCAACATCGCTTCAAAGAAACGAAAAGAACTACGTCCATATCCTCGTGGTGCCAAACAAAATTTGGATTGTAGAGTTTGCTCAATAAAAAGTGCAGCATCCTGTTCCTTTACCGAAGAAGACCATACTCTTTTTCCATTCCATACAATGTCTTTCTGAAGGGTGCGAAACATCTCTTCTCTTAAGGGATGCGTGTAGGTCCCTACAAAAGATGCGAGTTGTGTTTTTGGACATCGTGGCTCTGATAAAAGACGCTGGCTGGTATCTTCATAAATCAGTGGCAAAGGGATCGTTCCAGTACATGCTCCAAAAATGATGGTATTCTTTGGAATCTTCAATTGTGGACCGTCATCATGCTGAACAATAGTCATGTATTGGGTATTTGGCGGAAAAGTGGAAAGAGCATGATCTAAAATAATTTGATATTTGGATTTCATGGAGGCAAACCCTGGATGATTTTGAAGATTCGTCCAAAAGATGGGGAGATAGACCATGTCGGATTGAATATCATTCTTTTTTGATGATAGCATTTCATAGCAATATTCTTCCATATAACGCCCCTTTTTAAAAGGAGGATAGACATGAGAGGTAGAAATACGAAATTGTTTTCCAATATCAAGAATGCGAAGGGGCATCTTCTTACTATATCATGCTTTTTCTTTAGTATGCGCAGAAGTGGTACACTCTTTCTATCTGGTCTTACTAGATGGAATCCGATATTGAACAGACACATATTTCATCAACCTATTTTGATAAGAAACAATTTCAAAAGCAACTCGCTATTATTAAACAGGCTTCCGAACTTGCCCAACGAAAAATAGATTATGCCTCCGCACATAATGACCACATTTTGCGTGCCATCGAAGTGGTAGAAGAATTCTTACGAAAGAAACATCGTCTTTGCTATGGTGGACAAGCCATCAATGCTCATTTACCTGCTAAATACAAATTCTACGATCCTGAATATTCTATACCCGATTACGATTTTTTCACTCCTTCTCCCGAAGCCGATATTACACTTATCATTAAAGATTTAAGGAAGGCTGGTTTTACCGATATTGCAGCTCGTGAGGGAATGCATGAAGGTACGATAAAGATTTATGTGGAATACATTCCTGTAGCAGATATCACTCAAATTGATCCAAAATTATATCGTATTTTATCAAAACGTGAATATCGAAATGATGGAATCTCCTATTTAGATGTGAATTCTCTTCGTATGTTGATGTATTTGGAACTCAGTCGCCCTCGTGGCGAAGTAAGACGATGGGAAAAAGTTTTTGAACGTTTGATGCTATTAAATGAATTTTCTCCGATCAAGAAATGTATTAAACAGCAACATTTATTTAAAAATGGATTGACAAAAGAGCAAGCCGATATCACTCTTGATTTTATTATCAAACACAAACGTGTCTTTGCTGGTGCCGATCTCGCATCCTATTATCGTGGTGGAGGTCATAATCATAACACACGTACAGAATGGATTCTTGGTAGCAAAAAACCAATTCTCTTTTATTCGTCTACACCAAAGGAGGATGCGGCTTATTTAGTATCGGAATTGTCGAAAACGTCTGATCATAAACCATTTACTGTGAAGACCTATTCGTCCAAAGGAATTGATATGATTCCCACCATTCATATCATCTGTCATGGTAAAAAAACACTTGTCTTTATTATTAACGAATCACAGTGTCACTCCTACATTAATATGTTGATTGACAATCATACTGTCATGAGAATTGCCTCCATGGATACGCTCATTGCCTTATATTTTAGTTTAGGACTTATTAAATCGTCTTTTTTTGATATGGGGGCAATGGAATGTCTTGCCAATGAATTGGTTCATATTAATATCAACGCACGTAATAAACCTGATCAATTTCTTTTTCCATTTATTTCTATTAAATGCTCTGGACGTCAGACAACACTTCCTTCATTAATTCGTGCGAAAGTAAAGAGAATTACACAAAAAAAGGAGAAACTCAAACAATTAATCGATCCATCCCATACACGACAATCACGGAAATCACGGAAATCACGGAAATCATACGCATACTATTTATAGTGAGAATTATCGTAACGTATTGCTAATACTATTTAATAATGTACCAAGTCCTAACATTTGTCCATTATTCTTTTCATTTTTAGCATATTCTTTTGGATTATTTTTCTTCATGTTCGCTAATTTATCGACGCCACTTGGTTTTACAAGACTCGGAGAAGAATCATCATTTGATAACTCGAATTGATTCAAGAGATCCCCACTTTTTGCTTGTGCTTCTATTTCTTTTGATTTTTGAATCAACGCAATATTCTTTTTTGCTTCCGATTGAATCATAGAATTATTGTTGATGTTATCTAATTTATTTTCCAATACTTGTATCTTCTCTTTCTCTTTTTCGAGTTGTTGTTCATTGTATATATCCATGCACTTTGAATATTGAGCACAATTATCAAATCCTTCGATCAGTTGATATTTGTCCATCACATCAAATCCTTCAGGAGATTTTTTCATAGCCTCCATTTCTTGATGAGCAGCCGATAAACTTGCATTCATCCATTGAAGCGCATTTTGATAGGAAGAAGGATTCATAGAAACACGTTGTGGCAATTCGGTGATCATCGTAGAATCCAGTGTAGATGGTAACGCATCAGTAATAAGAGGAAATGGTTTATTGAGTGTCTTCTCCAATTTCTGTATATACATATTCATTTCAGCACGTGTAGGTCCTTTAAAAGCGGATCCTGAACCAACTTGGCTCGGATCGGTCAGCTCCTTCACGGGTGTATCTAATCCAATCGATGTAACAATGGCTTTCTCCCAATTGATTAAAAATGGATTATAAAAAGCAACAAATGCGCTGTATTTCTTTTGTAATACAGGATCAATGGGATTCTCAAATCCTTCTGTTTGATATAAATAATATAATGCCACTATACAGAATATACTTATGATAATAAGTATCTTCATCCTACTTACTTACTATATTATTAACCCGGGTTATAATGTAAACTACAAATAAGACATGGATTGCCTTAAGAAGAAATGTATCCCCGATTATTGTGATACATTAAATATTTATAAGAGTTGCCTTTTCGTTCCATTACCGAATCGCCCAGAACACAAACCTCGTCCCCGTTGCCCAAAACCCCCACCTCCACCGTGTCCTTGTCCACCCTATCCACCTTATCCACCTTATCCACCTTATCCACCTTGCATCATTTGCCCTCCAAAACCTCCCTGTCCGCCTCCCTGTCCGCCTCCCTGTCCGCCTCCCTGTCCGCCTCCCTATCCACCTATGTGTCCTCCTATGTGTCCTCCTATGTGTCCTCCAAAGCCTCCCTGTCCACCTATGTGCCCCCCAAAGCCTCATTGTTCTTCCTGTCCGCCTCCTTGCCTCAATTGCCCACCTATGTGTCCTCCAAAACCTCCCTGTTCATCCTGTCCACCTCCTTGCCTCAACTGTCCTCCTATGTGTCCTCCAAAGCCTCCCTGTTCATCCTGTCCACCTCCTTGCCTCAACTGTCCTCCTATGTGTCCTCCAAAGCCCCGCTGTCATTCCTGTCCACCTCCTTGCGTTATTTGCCCACCTATGTACCCTCCAAGACCTCCCTATTTCTTCCCTCCCCAACCGTATCTTTCTCCACGATCACACGTCTAACAAAATTTCATTTTATTTAAGATAACTTATTCTATTATCTTATTAATGAATCATGACCAGCGCATTATTCGATATACCATTCTTTTTTATGGTAAAAAAAAGAAAGTAACCAAAGATATCAATATATTCTCTCAGTATATACAAACCTATGGCTTACAAAGCATTCGGCAAATCATATTTGATTTTATATCTTCTCCCCATTTTCCATACAGTTGTCACAATATCTCATTATGTAACATAGGAAATAGTACATTTACATTCCAATTCTATCATTACTATAATAGTTTTAATCAATTAATCATATTACATCCCGATGCTCAATATTACGACTATTGTAATGTATTAAAAACAATTCAGTCGCATACTCTTCTTACTACCTTATTGGAACCCTACATGATTCCTCTTCACTTTTCTTAGATTACTATTTATTTTACTATGATAGAATGGAACGTCCTGTCATTGAAAAAAAACAATCTTCCTCCTTTGAGTGGATGAAAGTAAGTTTCTATTTTACCTATGTGCTACTTTTGACAACAGGCAGTATTACATTGATTGAAGCCTTATCGACTTCAAGTGCGGCTGTTCGACATATTATGAATCTAGAAACTTGTATTTCTATCATTGCTGGCTATTTCTATTCCCAATTTACGGCAATGCTCACTACTGGAAAAGTGGACTATGCCGCAATCAATACGATGCGATATACAGACTGGTTCATTACCACACCTCTTATGCTTCTCGTCATTATGATGTCTTTTTCCTACAATAACACCAAACATGCGTCTGTCCATGTAGGAACCTACATGGCAGCGGTTCTATTCAATTTTGGAATGTTATATAGCGGATATCTGGGAGATACTAAAAAAATTACAAAGAATACAGGATGCGCCATTGGATTTGTCTTCTTCGCCCTCCTCTTCACACTCCTCTATTTTCAATTTATAAAAGGAAGCTCCCATTCATTTAATTTTCTGCTATTTGGTATTTATTTTGTAGTATGGAGCATGTATGGAATTGTCTATTTATTAGATGATGAAACAAAAAATACAATGTATAATATATTAGATCTTATCGCCAAATGTCTAGTTGGTATTGGATTATGGCTCTACTTCACTAAAATTATTGTAGCATAAAAGATACGAAAGCTACTTAAAAGATCCCTTGTACTACTTATATATTCATGTCAGTCGTAGAAGAAATTAATACAGTACATGAACCTGTAAAGGTGGTTGATGATTCAGATTCATCCGATTCAGATGATGAAGTAGAATCCACACTTACGATTGCACCTACGATTGCACCTCTCTTTCAGACAGACGTTGTTGTCACAGTAGGAAATGCTGATTCCTCAGTACCAGCAGCTCATCATCATAACAAGATCATTTTGAATTTAATGATTAAGAATGAATCCAAGATTATTGAACGCTGTATTGGAAATATCATTGACTACGTTGATGCAGTTAACATTCTAGATACAGGTTCCACCGATAGCACGGTTGAAGTGTGTAAGGCATTTTTAACTGCATCAGGAAAGCCCTTCCGAATTAGTGTTCATCCATTCAAGACTTTTGGACACAATCGTAGCATTTCTTTTAATGAAGCTCAGAAACTATGTGAAGCCCTTCATTGGAATGCCGAAGAAACCTACGTAATGGCAATCGATGCCGACATGGTCATTAAAGCAACCCCCGCTTTTAAAGATTTTAAAATGACGCAAAATGGTTATCGTATGATTCAGCAGCATGGTAGTCTGAAATATTTTAATGTTCGTTTTATGAAATGCTCTTATTCATGGAAGTGTATTGGTTCTACTCATGAATATTGGAGCGGTGATCCATGTGATAACGTCCCCTATGAAGTCTGCTACATTGATGACATTGGTGATGGTGGCTGTAAATCGGATAAGAATGAGCGTGATATTCGACTATTGACTGAAGAAGTGAAAGAGCAGCCAAATAATGGACGTGCTCACTTTTACTTAGCACAGAGCTATAAAGACAGTGGTCAGCCAGAGAAAGCGATTCCACTTTTTAAGCGTCGCATTGAAATTGGTGGGTGGTATGAAGAAGTATGGTATTCACACTATATGCTTGGAAAGTGTTACGATGCGCTACACGATGAGCATAATATGGAGTTCTGGATGAACAAGGGATTTGATATGCATCCCCGTCGCACCGAAAATATCTATTATTTGGTACACTATTTTCGTGTCAAAGGACAAAACTACAAGGCATATCATTATTATTTAAAGGGCAAGGATATTCCCTATCCAAAAAATGATATGCTATTTATCGAGGGTAATATCTATGACGGCATGTTTCCCTACGAAAATACAGTACTCGCCTGTTATGTTACTGGAAAATCGAAGCAGGATTCGCTATGTGATTTGATTTCGTACATCAATAAAAAGATCCCATATCATATTAACAATGTATGGGATAATCTTCATTATTATACACAGCCTCTTACTGATTCTACTTATAAGGGTGAATATAGCAGCATGTTACTAAAGGATCATGAAGAATATAAGATTTCATCTTGCTCCATTCAGCCGTATTCAGCAACGGATCCTATTCGTCGTTACATTATGAATACACGATTTGTTAATTACAGCATTGATCATAATGGCTCCTATCATATGCGTTCTGCCGATGGTCACGTAAAAACGAAGAACGGTCGTCTCTTTTTGAACGCTTCTTTTCAGCCCACCGAAGAAATACGAATGATGAATGAAGATTATGTGCGTCATCCGAGCCATATTGAAGGAATGGAAGATGTACGTCTCTTCTACCATGAAAATAAACTACGTTTTACCGCATCCTGTAAGAACATTACAACTGATGGAAAGATTGTCATTGCCACGGGTGATTATGTGGTAGAAGAGAATATGATGAAGAATATTCGTGTGTTGAGCCCTCCTACACCATCAGAATGTGAAAAGAACTGGGTCTATGTTCCTTCTCGCTATCTGACGCATCTCAACGGAGATGAGGCAAAGGGACGAATGAATTTTATCTATGGATGGAATCCACTTGTCATTGGATCGATTCAGGACGATCAATTGAAGATTCATACCACGTATGAGACGCCAGCTCTTTTTAGCCGATTTCGTGGTTCATCAGCTGTCGTAGAATACCAACAGAAATTGTATGCAGTGATTCATTTTGTAAAGTATTCTACTCCACGTTGCTATTATCATTCGGTTGTACAATTTAATCGTGATACCATGAAGCCTGAGGCGTATGCAGCTCCCTTCTCGTTCTGTGAACCAAAGATTGAATACTGCCTCGGATTTGAAATTCAAAACGGATACGCTCACTTCTTCTTTTCACGTAATGATACCAACCCCTCCACCATTCGCCTCGCTTTTGAGAATCTACGTATGATTCCTCTATAGAGCTTAAAAACGCATGGATTCATTACATAGATATGGGAAAGGTACTAAAGACAAAGGAGGATCGACTAAAAGAAGGTATTCATCTGTTGACACAATTACGTGATAGTCATGTGAAAGAACAATATTTTGGATATCAAGAACTCAAACGGATGATTAGTGAATGGGTGAATACGGGTGAAGCATGGCATGGTAAGATTCCTTTTCCTGAGCATGGACGTGAAGCAGTAGTTGAATTGCCAAAATTTAATAATAAAGCGGCAGGAATTCATTTTAATGTAAAATCATTTATTTAATTGATAAATGATAGAAATGATTCTTGTTCATTGCCCTCATTGTCAACAACTTATCGAAATTGTAGAATTAAATTGTCGCATCTTTCGTTGTGGAATACTCAAACAAACGGGTGAACAACTTCCTCCCCATTTACCAAAAATAGAATGCGATCGATTAGTGGATGTGATTTATGGCTGCGGAAAACCATTTCGTGTCGAATCCGATCCATACGTCGCAATGATTTGTGATTATTTATAGGTCGATTTGAATCATCACAGGACAATGATCCGATCCATGATACTCCGTTAAACAATCCGCTTCCTGAATACTCTCCTTTGCTGAATTGGAGACAAGAACATAATCAATTCGCCATCCCACATTTCGCTCACGTGATTTGGCAAAGTTGGACCAATACGAATATTTTATTTCTTCAGGATGCAGATAACGAAACGAATCGGTTAATCCAATGTCCATCATATGCTGTAATTCCTGTCTTTCTTCCGTCGAGAAACCAGGCGTTTTCTTTTTTCCCTTTGGATTGTGCAGATCTATTTCCTGATGTGCACAATTCAAATCTCCACATAAGAGGATAGGAATGTCAAATTCTTTTTGTAGTTCAAACAAGTACATTCGCAACACCTCTTCCCATGCGACCCGTTCCGTCAAACGTGCCAATTCAGGTTGCGCATTGGGCGTATACACTGCAACTACGATGTACATTGGAAACTTGGCAGTGATGATTCGCCCTTCCGTATTCCAATAATAACATTCATAATCTCCAATCAATTCCTCTGTGTATCGCTCAAATCCATAGGTCACCCATTCAGGCTCTGCTTTTGAATACATGGCGACACCTGAATATCCTTTTTTATACTGTGAAAAGGTAGAATATAGATGTGGAAAAGACAAACAGGACAGATCCGCATGATCCTGTGTCTTGATTTCTTGAAGACAAAGGATGTCAGGCTGTTGCTCCTCCACTAACGTTTTCAATACATTGTTGGTCCTATGTCCCTTCTTCTGACCATTTTTAAGTTTTCCCGCCATGGATCGGATGCCATTTACGTTAAAGCTGATGAGTTTCATTTTCTGGTAATTTTTATGGAGAGATCACCATCAATTTTTAATACGATATCATGAACCCATTTAAAGATTCCTTATGCTACTAGCGTAGTCATGCGTCTTCTCTTCACTCTTCTATCCATTTTTGTAGCAACTAGCGCCACCATTGTGCCACGTACCGATGTGTGTGTCGCAAACAACTGTACGTCGTTTAGTGTATCGGCGGGTACAGGATGCGCCTGGGTGTGCAATTACTGTGCGAATCCGCTCGGTACCAATAACTACTATTTTACGAATGGTGTCTGCACCTATGAGAGTGGTGGTTGCGTCGGCAATCCACAGGCAGGTGTGATGTACACGTGCTGCTCTGCTTAGCATCGTATAATCCTTAAAGCATCTTCAAAATTTCATAAAAAATAAATATATTATGCATTCTAGGCATCCGTCATTTCAGTGTGTCTAAATAATTTATTAAATGAATCGAGCGCTTTCATTATTTTATTGATATTCTTTTCAAGTCTTTTATAATGTTTATTTTGTTTGATAATATCAATCTCGACAATTTCAAGTAGGAAATATCGTATTAGGATAATAAATTCTTCAATGAACTCTTTCTCTTCCTTATTGTATGATTTCTTATAGGTATGTTGTCTTTGAGCGTATTGATTTTCAGTTGTTAGATCAGGATTTGGAAAAGCATAAAAGACATGTGTCAATGGAACTTCTACTGAATATGCTGTAATGGTATGAATATCTAGAGGATAACTGCCACATACCATAGCATCCAGTGTAGATTTTATACTTATCAAACTAATATTGCATATTTTACTAGACATTTTATGAGATGTTCCATAATTCTGCATAGTAATGAAATAGGAACGTGTACAATTATGATCGATTATTGATAATTTCTTTCCCAGGTCATACCAGATTTTATCATGTTCTGGATTTTTGACGCCATTCATAGCATAAGAGGCTGACATGATTAGATGATTTATATTCCTGTCATCTTATCATTTCAAATTTACAACATCTTTAGAATTTCCTTACAGCGTGCCTTGTCATAGGCAATCCATAATGGAATCATATCGATCTTACTCCACAATTTCATAAAAATCGTTAGATCCGAATCATGTGCCGAGATATAATGAAACGTGCTCAGAATATCATGGCATAATTCATCACAACATTGAAGAGGTGTTTTCCCACCTTCTTTGTATTTCTTTCGTGTCTCCTTCACATACGCACACATATCTGCATAGTCCGTGATACATACATTTTTATAACTACTCATATGAGAGCCTTGATAATATACTTTTGTGGGTGGCCATTTAAATGGATAATCACGGTTACTACACCATTTCTCTACAAATTCAGATTGTATATTCTTGTGTAGAAAAATATTCTTCGGATTCGCATATCTATTTCTTACTATTTTATGCCATGCTACTTCCATTTCTTCGCAATAGCTACACATATACATACAATTACACTTCTTATCCTTATGAATGGCTAAAATATCGGCATCATCACACAAAGAAATGGAAGATTTTTCTCGTATCATTTTCATGATATCCTTTGCATGTTGATAGGAAATATCATAATCTTCAAAGAGGGTGCCATCAAAAAAGAGAGGCCATACTTCTTTCACATCGGGAGGAAACTCAACCCCATGGGAGTAAGGAACAAATTCCGTGCTTAGTAGTTGAATTCCATAGAGAAGCCATTCTTTTAAAAATGATTTCGTCTTGTTCGATGACTCCAGATACTCCGTTAATGCGTGTTCTACCATTTCCACATTCTTCTCTACGATGTCAATGCCCCGCAGAGCATGCTGTACATTTTCATAGACATTCGTATGCCAATGATATGATTTTTTATTCCAGTGTAATGTTTGGCAACTTTTAATAAATTCACGTATCTTCTCCATTTCTTATCTATTAGAATACTGATGTTATTTATACTGTAACGAATACAGCAATAATAATCGCAGTTATAATTAATTAAAACGCAAACATCAATCCAGCACGTCCTCCATACACACGAAGAATATTATACGTTTCTGCATACACATACACAACAAATCGTCCTACATCCGTGCCTGACTGATTTCCAGAATAGGTGCGAAATCGTAGTACCAAATCACGATTCGTGATTTTATCCAAATTCGCTTCTCCCTGTGTTTTGGAAAAGGGTGTATATCCGTTCTGAATGCCAAATGGGAAATTGTAATAATAACGATTGATCCACGGTGTTTTTCGCTGCTCATACGCTGGAACAATCGAACGAAAAAGTGCAGGTCCTTCCGTACGAAATCGAACTAGCGATCCCTGATAATCCAATTCATATCCAGAAATCGGCTCCGAATTCGATAACGCAAATCCTGGACGGATAAAAAGCGTCGGTCGCTGCGAATAAAGCCCCAACGCATCAGGCCACCACGGATACTGTGCATCATTCGGAGTTGTATTGATATTACCTGTCATATCACGTGTCGCTAAAAAAGGCGCATTATACGATGGCGCCCGATACGGATTACACATAAAAAAAATATCTCGTGTCGGATTGGGAATGTCCAAACGAATCCGAGCATTCGTGAGTCCCTGTGAATCATAAGGATTCATCGCATAATGCTGAACCACTGGCACCTGTAAATCCGCTAAACGAAAACGATTGGCTTCATTTTGATCCAAATAGACATATTCCGCCATAATGTAACATTCCCCTAATAAAAGAGAAAGAGGCATCGTAATCGGACCATTTGCATTGGAAATGGGTGTTTGATCAGGAGTCGTGACAGGATTTTCTAGATAGAATTTGGAGTTGCGGAGAGGCCAGAGTGATGTTCCATCATCGAGCGATGTATTGGCTGGTAATTGTGTATTCGTAAAGTATAGCCCATCCACATTACGAAAGGTAATTCCTACACGGACTTCATCCATAGGAATGGCATCAATCGGTAGAGCGCATCCTGAATCGCCCCGAGTAAACCATAAAGGAAGCGGGACAATTACTTTTTCTTGATACGCTTGTTGTGTAGGAAGATCGTTGGGTGCCCATCCAAAACTCTTTTCTGTAAATCCATGATCTTTTCGTCGGATTAACTCATTCATGACGGGTACTTTTTCAAGAGGTGTATTAAATTCATCTAGTATTTCTAAGAGACGACTATCAATCGTTTCCACACGTGCTGCAGCAATGTCAAGTGTTAATTGTTGCACTAAGGCGTGTCCAAGCGAATTGGTCCAACCAAACTGGGGAAAAACTTGTGGCTGTTGAGCAGCAATCTGCGCTGCACGCTGCGTGGTATAAATATCAGGCATCGTGGCAACAAGAAAGAGACGAGTGACCAAATGCCCTTTTCTCAAAATGCGAAAGAAAGCCGTATTTCCAAAAGTAGGCGTATTCTCAAAATCAAGACGACTCCATTGTGTTGTAAATCTCCCTGCTTTGTTCCACACTTTCTGAAAAGGATACAATGTCTCTCGAAAGGTGAAACGTTCATCTTGAATACCTGAGCTAATCACTTTGAGTAGACTTGCTACCATCCTTCTTACTATGATGGCATATCTTTCTAAGTTCTTATTGGTTTCATATAAATGATTCTAATCTGTAAAAACACGATTACAGATCCCATTCTCAAATCGCAACCAATTATAATGAATCGCATGCACAAATACTTCCCATCCACCGACCACTGCAGGGTCAAATACACAAGGTGGATCCAATGCTGCTATATTGACAGGAATAGGAGTATTTACCTTTAAGGTAAGGGTAACAGATGTGGCACGACTCATATTGGCTGTACCACTCGGCTGATGTTCGTCAGGATATCTCGCAAATGAATAACCATATACATGTGATTGATAGGTAATCAACCCACCTTTATGTGATTTTGCGATATGCTCTCTGAACCAATTTCCTGGTGCGGAAATGACTTCGGATCCATTGATCCGAATGTTGGCGGATTGGAGCCATGGCGGAAACACCTTTTCAGGGGTCTGCTCCAACCCAATTGCTGGACTGAAATTGGACCATTCATTATTAATCAACGCTGCCTTACGACGTAACACCCATATCAATTCAATTACAGGATGATTTAATTCCAGCGGCAATTGAATGTCCACAGCATCCGAATTCGGATTCGGCTTACTCACCAAATACTTCAACGGCTCCTCAAAATGAAAGGACTGAACCGCTTTGATCATTTGCTCAAAGGGCTGTCTCAAGAATTTATCACGAATCGTGCCTGTCGTCAACGCTGCAAAGGTAAGAATGCGAAACGAGAGAAATTCAGGAGGCTGTTGTGAGGTAGCCGTGGTAAGGATATTCTGCGGTTCTTCTATTTGTAACGGTGTTGTGATAAATGATACCGATTTGTTAAGTGGCACATCATTACAGTTGGCACGATATCCAATGAATTTTCGCACCACTTGCTCAAAGGGACGAAGTGTCACATTAATGCGAACATTTCCTTCATTACAGGAGAGAAGAGGAAATACTTGTTTTAATCGTGTTCGTAGAAAGAAAAAGGGTAAGATGCAAAAATAGGTCCCGTCTTCGGTGGGATAGGGACGATTAGGTGAAAAGGCAGTCTGCATAGCGGGAATGGCACCATTGATGGGAACATTGGATAAATAGCTGTAAGGGGTGGTTCCAATGGCATCCACAGAAATACCTGATAGGGTGTTGATGTCGGCATAAATATTGAGAAAGCTGCGAATGAATTCTCCTGATATGCGCTCAATAGTCTGGTCATTTACAATAAATTCGGCATGATCAATGATGCTTGTTCCTAAACTATTACAGTAGGTCCAATACTCTGCAGAATAATCGGCGGCGTTCGGAATCGTACCAACGCTCGCTGTGACCTGACCTTTTGATAATTGTTGAAGAATACCATTATTGTACCAACTACCTAGTTTGAACTGAAGAATGACGGATTGTAATAAATCTCCAGCGGGGAGGGATCCAATTTCAAAACTAAATGTTTGACCCCAATCGGCAGGACCACGTTGTGTAAATTCTTGAATACTCATCGTTGTAGGATACACTGTGCGTTCTTCACGATGAAACCATGATTCTTCGGTATCGAGGGGAAAATAGGTGTTATCCTGTGCATCTCGATCGGTAAGATCCAATACGGTGGTGATATCGCCTCGTGGGCGAAAATAGTCCTTTCCAGACATCTATGTAGTATCTAGTAAAAAGGTTTATATCATGATTATCTCATACATCTATCATACACACATACGCAAATCATTATCGTTACGATGGCTGATACTCCGATGGCAAGATATTCTTGTGACGTGAGTGTCATTTCTATTATGTGATGAATTAATCTAACGTATATTGGATTAACTCTTTTTGAATGAATCGGAGTGAATATCTTAAAATGATCGCACTTCATATAAAATTTGATAAACGCAATCGGAATAAAATAGTTGTTACTGTCTACGTTATGACTACTCCGTGCCATACACGCATTACCAATTCAAAAACACTCCAATACTTTGCTGATGGCGTTCACAAATTCTATTTGGAACATTGCTGTCAACGCCCTTGTCTAGATGGACAAAATCGTTGTGCATCCTGTATTAAAATTCATTCAGGAGCCCGAAGCCAATTTGATAGCACTTATCCACACGGACACATGAGCGAACCCATTCCTGATCATTCTCATATCTTTGGCGGATCATGGTATCAAAATCGTGTTCAACTCTGGGGAGAACCCTCACAGCAAGTAATTGCTCTTGCTATGCAATATCAAAGAGAAGCACGGCAATATACTCCAGTAGCATCTAAAGCAAAAATAGCATCTATCTCTCAAGACATGGCACGGAAGAAGGTTAGCGAAACAGATACAGTTGCTACTGTTTCAACGGTAGCACCAGTAAAGAAACCGAGAAAGCCTCGTGTTGCGACTGCGACTGTGACTACTGTTGAAATACCAATTGTTGCACAAGTAGAACAAGTCGCACAAGTCGCACAAGTAAAACCCATCAAAGCACCAAAGCCAAAGAAAGCAGCCAAGCCGTCTCCTAAAGTGGAAAACGTACCTATACAAGAGACCCCTATTTGTAAGGAAGTTGTTATTCCTACGTACATTGAACAGCAAATAGAAGAAATTGATACAAATGATTATGAAATAGAATATGTACCACTGTCATTCATTGAAATTGGTCATACTACATATTTTCGAGATCCCAAGAATAAATTGTATCAAAAAATAAAAGAGAAAATCATCGGACCTTATGTGGGACGTTATTGTCCTCATACGGAATCGATTTGTACCGAGGTACCCGATTCAGATGAGGAAAATGATTCATAAATAAAATCATGGATTCATGTAGGGTTCGATGAGTACGAATTATACTATTGTCATTAAAGAGAATGATACCCTTATTTTTAGTGGTCATTTTGTAGTAAATAATTACATGTATCCACCAATTATTGTTGAATTTTATGAAGATGGAAATGAGACAAATATACTTGCACCTGTAGGTTCCTATGGAGAAAATAATAATATTTTTGTATCTATAACGAATCCATTTACTAATAATGGTGTTAATATTACAACCATGAGCTATTATGATGGAGATTATGGTAATAATAATAATCCTCCTCCTAATGGCGATGGGACATATAATTTATATGATTTTAATTTTGATAATGGGTCTATTGCTAATTTTGATAGTATTATTTATAATTTTATCGTTTCGACAAATGATCCTATTCCTGTAACTCCATCTGGCATGTATTATAAAATTTTAATTACAATTACACTAGATACTACCACTATTTTTAATGGCTTTTTTGTGGTAAATAATTATGTGCTTCCGAATATCATCGGATTTTATGAAAATGGTAATGAAACAACAAATATCCTTGCTCCTCTCGGTTCCTATGGAGGGAATTTTAATACATTTAACACCCTGATAAGCCCATTCATTAGTGTTAGTATTACAACCATGAGTTATTACGATGGAGATTATGGTAATAATAATAATCCTCCTCCTAATGGTGATGGAACATATAATTTATATAATTTTACTTCTGGTGGTGGATTTATTCGTAATTTTGGTAATACTTTTTACGGTTTTACGACTGAATTAGCAAATCCCAACGATCCCATTCCCCTTTATCCTCCAACTCCTCCTGTTCCCTCTCCCCCTGCTCCTCTTCCTCCTCCTCCTCCCGTTATCAATAGTCCCATTACATACATTGTCTGTCAACCATGTCAAAAAAGCCGTTTTTCCTACAACTATAAACCCCCAGGTATCATTGAGCCCTGCTGCAAACCGATTGTATGTGCAACCGACGCATTGATTGCTTCTCTTTCCGCCTTACCAGAAGTTGTCAATAATAGCTCCAGAACAACAGAAAGCTCCTTATTACAAGCAATTGTTCGAAAACAACAACAATGTAATCTAACAAAAACAACAAATAGTACGATTCAAAGCACGATTGCAAATGCTGCGGCGATCAATGAGAATATCTTTAATCAATTGATCAATGTTCGTGATCAACGATATGCCCCTTATCAACCCTATATTTATCCTGTTGTTCCACCATCCGTTATGGAATTACAAATGAGAACCGCCAATGTAGGTGTTCCTCATACGGTCAATACTATCGCCAATTGCCGAGGAAGTCAGTTTGTTACTACATAATCCTAGGAGATTTCAATAAAAATAGAATACATCATTGGAAGATGAACTATTTTATTTTATTTTTACTATTTTTATTTTGATTTACTTCTTCGCACCCGTCACAATCACCTTCTTCTTGATAATGGTCTTCTTTGGAGCGGGGACAGGCTCGACATCATCCGCATCCTCGTCATCCACTTCCTCCTCGTCCGCTGCGGATGATCCAATCGTACCCGCAGCCGATACAGATGCTGTCGCTGATGCAGGAGCCTTTGACGGCATCACCGCCGCCAGAACCGACGGCTTGAAGACCTCATCATCATCAATCTGCGCATCCACAGGAGCAGACGCCAAACCCTTGAAGGCAAAGTCACCAATGCGCTCAGGAAGCTTATGAACCGCAATCTGCTTCGCCTTCCACGTCAGACCATACTTGGAACCCGCAAACCACACACCCGTGCATTCCATGATCGCCGTCACCTGAACACCCTTGACCAAGAGGTCCTCGACAGGAACACCCTTGTACGGAGTGCCATTGACGTCATAGAACTTCGCCTCGAACTCATCATTGTTCTTCGGCAGCTTCAGCTTGAGGTTCGGCGGATAGCTCAGCACATTGCCATCCTTGTCCTTGCTGTACTTGACCAGCGGCGTATAGAACGCCTTGACAACATCACGTGACAGATCCGCTTTGAACCACATCTTGCTGTTCTTGACACCCTCATTCAGCATGAACTCGTCCAACGCATTCATTGACTCCATGAACTGCTTGATTTCAGGACGCTGCTCATGACCACGAAAGGACAGCTCCACCGAGTAAGTCGGCGGACCAAACTTGTCGGCACAATTCAGTCCAAACGGAACGGACATCGACACAGCGGACTGCATCACAAGACGCTCACCGCCATAGTTCAGATAAGCGGACTTGGCACCGCTCTGGAGCGAACGCAACGCAGAGATAGTAATGCGCTTGGTATCAAAAGTGGAAGGGTAGACGACGTTGGACATGGTATAGGAATCAAGTTGTTTCTGACCGGTTTTATCAGAAAAACGTCCGTCAAATTTTATATGATTTGACTTCAAGTTATTTATCCTATTTGCTATTTACATATTATCGTAAGGATATTATACAACAAAATTTCTATTTATCTCTTTCTTTTTTTTATTGAAATTTATGGATGTATCATACGATTTACTATAATACATGAATTTATTTTATTATTTATCTACTTATCTAGGGATACATCATATGATATGGTGGAGAGATTTATTCAGTAATTTCAGTATATTGTGATGGATGATCGTGTTAACAGGTCATTTCAATAAAAAAAAGTTAGAAAATGTGAAACGACGGGTTACATATTTGATTTAGATATAAAATTTGACAACACTTTTTGTCTGAAAAGAGTCATTCCCGCGTTTATTTATGTCAAATACTTCCACCGGTATTAATACAATGAGCAAGCCAGCCACCCCCGCCACCGCCCAGAACGTGAAGAAAGTTTCCAAGAAGTCGGACGCCGTCCCTGCTGCGCCAGTCGCCGCAGTTGCCGCCCCCGTTGCTGCTCCAGCCGCTAAGAAGTCCAAGCCCGCCGTCGCTGCCCCAGCTGCCCCTGTCGCCACCGCCGTCGTTGATGCGGTTGCGGTCGAGGTCAAGTCGGTCGAGCAGGAGATTGCCGCCCTTGTTACCCTTCACCAGACTCTTCGTGATCAGGCGGTCAGCGCCATCAAGACTCTCCAGCGTCTCCAGAAGCGTGTTGCCAAGGAGGTCAAGGAGGCTGGTCGTCGTCGTCGTCGCTCCAAGAAGGAGGGTGAGGACGGCGTTGTCAAGGAGAAGCGCCCCACCATCTTCACCACCCCTGTCACCCTCAAGGATGAGCTCTGCAACTTCCTCGGCAAGTCCAAGGGCTCGCAGATGACCCCAGCGGATGTCACTCGTGCCTTCAGCGCCTATGTGGATTCCCACAAGCTGAAGGATGCCGAGAAGGGTCACACCATCCACCCAGATGCTGCCATGCGCAAGGTTCTGGGCGTCAAGGAGGATGAGACTCTCACCTACCGCAACATCCAGAGCTTCCTCTACAAGCTCTACCTCCTCCCAGAGAAGAAGAAGGTTGCGACTGCGTAAATTCTACAAAGATAACATTATAAATATTAGAAAATTAAAAACTAAAAAACTAACATAAAAATCATAAACAAAATAGTAATTATTTTTTGTTTATGATTCTTTTTTTCTAAAACGACTACCTTAATTTCCAGAACCTAGACTACACTAATACCAAAATGAGATACGTTTTTAAAAAACAATGTCCAGACTACTCATATATGTTTTGATTCGAAAAATACTTCAATATTATATCCATGCGGATAATTTAAATTATAGTTATTAGTATTATTAAAGTATTTTAATATGTGATTCACAAGTCTATCAAAATTGTCTTTACCTAATTGCCAATGTAACTCTATGCCAATATATTTAATTTTACTTAAATCTTTATCCATTAATAAATGATATTCGCCCGTTTCACAATCTATTTTCATATAATCTATATACCCACCTATTCTTTGTAGTATATCTTCTAATGATATGGTTTTACAATTGGTATCTACCAACACATCGGTCCATTCTTTTACCTGTATTATGTCATCCTTCACAGATACACTACCACTGTCTAGTGACATATGGGATGATAGATTTACAGTTAAGTTTGATGTATGAAATACTGCTTCATCAAATACACTTACATTTGTATAATTTGCAATATTTGATTTTATTATTTCATAACATTTTTTTTGTGGTTCATACACATGTATAGTTTTAAAAAATCATTATATTTAATTGAAAATTGTCCTGTATTGCCTCCAATATCTACACAAACACCATTTACAGCATTTTGAGGAACATGATAATTTCCAAGATGAATACTGTGTTTTTGCATTATATAATAAATAAATATATAATAAATAGTCTTTAAACACAGTATGCACCGTAGTTTTTTTCATTATCAAAATCATAAACAAATAGTTACTATCTTTTTGTTTATGCCGTTTTTAACTTTACTTTCGGCGATGACGACGAGTAGCTCCTCCACGAGAACGTGATCTGGAACGACGACGAGATTCTGGTGATCTGGAACGACGATGAGAGGAACGACGAGATTCTGGTGATCTGGAACGACGATGAGAGGAACGACGATGACGACGAGTTGCCGATCTGAATGTTTCATTCTCATTAGAATTAAAATTAGAATTAGAATTGGAATTAGAATTGGAATTAGAATTAGAATTAGAATTAGAATTGGAATTAGAATTGGAATTAGATTTAGAACTGAAAGTTGGTACACCAAACATATTAATAACATCATCAAATTTACGTTCATGTATTTTTAATCTATCCATATATTCTTTCTTTTCTTTCTTCGTCATACCGTTCGTTGCATTTTTTATTTGTTTTGCTCTACGTGATTTACTTTTTGTTCTAGATGTTTTTACCCTTCTTAATGGTTCTGATACTTTATCCAACTTCTTTCTATAATCAACCAATAGTGCATCAATTTCTTTAATAGCTGTGTTTAGACGTGCTGTATTTCTTTCTATATTCAATAACTGTTGGGCATTCGCTCGTTGCTTCGCTCGTTCGCCGCGTTGCAACTCACTCTCTAATTTTTTCCTGCTCTTTCTCAAAACTTCAATCTCTTTCTTAATCTCTGCTTCAAGACTAGCAAGCTTAGTCATCGCATTAGGATGTAATAAATCACTACGGGTCACCGTCTTAATCTTAGCATCCAACTCTTTAATTTCATTTGTCGATACCGCTAAGGATTCCATCAGCCCCCCCAGATCAAAATTTTCCGCTGCCATCTTCTATTCATCATTGCTATTTTTATTCACCAATCCCCTCTTCCATTCCACCTGCTTCTTGAAAATCACATCCAGCTCACGATAGACACTAATCCACGAATATGCCATCACCACATCGGGCTCTTTCATCAAACGACACAGCGTCATAAAATCATCCCACTGACAAGACGTCCATCCCCATTTCTTACAAATGCTCTTCTTGTCAAATAGAGCTCCTGCCTCATCATAGACGCGTAACAAACATGCCGATCCAAGAGCAAGAAGATCGGAATCGTTACTGATGAGCAACTCCACATGATGCTCCTTCTCTAATTCCATCAATAAGGTATCCGCTTCCCCTGTTGACTGATATTGATAACATCCCTGCTCCTTCAACCACTCCTTCACCGTACAGATGTATTCAGGAGTTGCCTTCCATGATTTCTTCCGTAATTGTTCCACGTATTGATGTAAGGTATATTGGTCCTCTTCTGATAATTGATCCATTTGATACGTTAGAAACGTATCAAGTTGAACAATCGTTTGTATGATTTCCTGTCGATGCTGTTCTTTTTCTTTACGAATGTTCTTTGTGTCGGAAGAAGGCGGACCATCCCATACACAGTGAACCTCTTTCGCATGCTCAATGATTGGATTCAGATAGTGATAAATGATCGATAGATCGCCTTTGGATTGATGAAGAAACCAGAAGATATCTACGCCAACTGACTTTCCCTTCACCGCCTCCACGGTCGTAACTCGTTGCTCGTATCGTGATAGAAACTGAAATAATCCTTTAATGCCCATGTTCTATCTTCTTTTTATCATGGATGAGTGATCAAATTTATTCATCGACGATGCGAACGCTTTGTACGCTTTGTACGCTTTGTACGCTTCGTGCGTCTGCTACGCTTACCACGTGACTTTCGTCGACCACCACCTTGATCTGATACTACAGTAGTTGATTCTTCGAATTTTACGCCATTCTTTGATTGTTGCGAATTTACCGATTTCTCTTGTGACGCACTAGCTCCCATATTCTACTCTAGTCCTATAAAATAGTAGACTCCTTTCGTACCTGAAATCTCGTTTTTAGCACCGTACTCGGTGGACACGTCAAACGCAATGAATTTCCCACGGATACAAAAGGTCGCCTTAATTCGCATAAAATGTTCCATTTTCGCCACATGTCCTCCTTTCCAATCGTATACCTCCACGGAAATTCCATCGACTCAGGCTGACGCATATGCTCCTTCACCTTCCTATTCTGCTGTCTCATCCATTCCGATTGTAACCGTAGTAATTCATCAAACTCCTTCTTCTTTCCCTGTGACAAGATCGCAATGTATACTAATTCTGCCCACGCCTCCGTCTCCGCCTCCACACGGTCTATCCCATTGTCATGATTGTCCAAACAACACGAATGCATCAATTCATGTAATAGAACACGTGTCGCATCTTCCGCACGATAAATGACAATCGTCTCACGATTACACGGATAGGTATATCCCCCATTAATATTGGTCGCAGTAATCGCCTTGGTACCAGACGGAAATGTGCGTAGATGCGTATTCGCCAAAAAGAACACAGTAAAAGGCGGATGACCGTTCTCTGTATACATTCTCAAAATTCGACCCCATAACCCCCACGGAATATCATCCGCCTGCTTCGGATCTTCAAAAATCACAATTACCTGCCCATACGCACAGGTCGCTTTCACCAAGGTAGAAATTCCCTCCACCATATTATTGTATAATGCTTTACGACGATTATGAGGATCAAACTCCGAATCGGTATGACATTCTTTTCGTAAGTATTCACTTTCCTTCTCTTCCATCATACGACTAAACGTCCATTTCGGTGCTGGATGAAGAAATTCATGTTTAATCGTATCTAATGTACTATTAATCAAAATAGACATTCCTTTTATAGTGCTAGATTATTATTAGCATTTTGACGCAACGTATACATCTGACGAGCCAACTTCAAATGAACATGCTCCCACAAAATGGGGATGCGATACGACGTCACTAGCACCCATCCTGATCCTGATTCCGCATGCCATAACGTTGTCATCAATTGACCCCTCATCTTCGGGGTGATCCATT
>Ga0164292_10000107_pt1 | contig 53993 bp, 37 predicted proteins | sample GEODES117metaG_FD_111486 | JGI IMG/M metagenome (GOLD analysis project Ga0164292, IMG submission 111486) | Eutrophic lake water microbial communities from Lake Mendota, Wisconsin, USA - GEODES117 metaG | ecosystem: Environmental > Aquatic > Freshwater > Lake | place: USA: Lake Mendota... | reverse complement strand
TTGGATGGTGTGAAATGCGGGATCGCAGAGAAGAATGCCAGTCCGGAACGCGTCGCTTTTCTGCAACCCCTGCTTGAAGCTAATGGATATACTGTTGTAGTGGTACCATCTCCTCCACCCAAGGCTGCTGCTGCGCCGCCTAAGCCTGCTACCGGGGAAGCCGGTGCAGAGGGTACTCCGGAACCTGTTGCCATTCCTGAACCGCCGCCAGCGCCAACTTCTTTTACCATTGGCGTCACCGATTATACCTTCAATACCACCAACGCCATTTTTGGTCGGTTGCTGAGAACCACTGACGGACATGTGGTGACCAGGGCATATTGGCTTCAGCAAGATCCTGTCTCGCACGACGATATCCCTTATTACGAGCAGGTCAGTTAAATCAATCCAGTAGATATTCCGTTCTCACGGTAACGGAAGCGGTCTTTAATTTATCCATAGTATTAAACGATCCACCATAGCTGAAATTTTCATTTTTGTTCTTCCCGGTTATTTGAAAAATTCCCATGGTCGACTTCTTAAGCCTACCCAGTTTGCTTCCAGAGCTTTTGGCAATCGTGGCTGACCTGGCTTTTGCGTCCTCCGAAGCCTTGGCCAAAAGATCCATTTTGAGGTCAGCCAGCTTTGTATACAGGTACATGGGTGGCGGCGAGTTGAATTCAATGCCTTTTTCAATTAGCGGACCTACTTCCCTGGTGATCTTTTCCACTTTGTCAATGTCCATCGATTCAATTTTTACCCGTTGCGTGAGAAGATAGCCTGTAAAATTATTTGCCGCCACATTCCCATTCCTGTCGTAGCTGGTAGCAAACTCCTTCATGATATCCACCGCGGAGAAAACCATTGCCGAGTCTGGTATCCCTTTTGCGCTGAAGTACGCCCGAATTTCATTTTCGTCATTTTTCAAGCCGGCATAGGCGTCTTTCAGGGAAAGGTTTTTACGACTGAAAGATCCCTCCCAGACGATCATGTCGCTGACGAAATCTACTTCCGCCAACCCTACCACGGCAATGTTTTCGTTTGATTTGAATTTGTAATTGTAGGCGCTGCCCAGCAGAATGACGGAGGTGATGAGGGACAGTGCAATGATCAGGACAGACAGGTAATTTTTCATGTTTGTTTTTAGACTCATTGAATATAGATATTAAAATATGATTCTGCATACAGGATATGGTAAAATATTTCCAAAATGGTTAACAGTTGTAACTTGCCTGCATAACGAACTGATATGATTGTTACGCTTACCATGAATCCCGCTTTAGACAAAAGCACCTCTTTTGATAACCTGGTCCCGGAGAAAAAGATCCGGTGCAGCCAGTTGATTTTGGAAGCTGGCGGCGGCGGGATTAACGTGAGTAAAGCGATCAGGAAGTTAGGGGGTGAGAGCATTGCCGTGTTTACATCCGGGGGTTCCAATGGGAAAACGATAGAGAACCTTTTGTCGGCCCTGGACATATCTTTTGTCCCCGTGCCCATCAAAGAAAATAGTCGGGAGAATTTTTCAGTAGCGGAATCCTCCACCAATGCACAGTATAGGTTTGTGATGCCCGGACCCGTAATGGAACCGGAAGAGATTGAACGTTGTTTGCAGGTACTTGCGGACATGGATCCCCGGCCCTCCATCCTCGTTGCCAGCGGAAGCCTGCCCGAAGGCGTGCCCGATCATTTCTTTGCGCAACTGGCCGCTTTTTGTCGTACTCACCAGATCAAACTCATCGTTGATACCTCCGGTGCACCGTTGAAACAAGCATTGGAAGAAGGCGTGTTTCTGGCAAAGCCAAATCTGGCGGAACTGAGTTCCCTGGTAGGCGCCGAAAGCCTCGAACTCAGCGAAGTGGACGATGCGGCACTGCAGTTCATCAATGCCGGCCATTGCGAAGTGATGGTGGTATCCCTCGGAGCTGCGGGCGCTTTACTGGTTACGAAAGATTGGGTTGAACAGATCGTTCCACCGCCTGTCAGAAAACTGAGCACCATTGGTGCAGGCGACAGTATGGTGGCTGGTATGGCCTGGAAACTGGACGCTGGAGGCAGTTATTCCGATATGTGCCGATTTGGGGTGGCTTGCGGCACTGCGGCAACCATGAACCCCGGCACACAGTTGTTTAATGTGGACGATGTGAACAGGCTGTATGAATGGATCAGGAAAAAGGGCTGAGCATAACTACTGCATCGCATACACGATGATATTGACGCCAAATTTCGTATTGTCTTCTGCCAGAAATCTTTTGTTCCGGAAATCATAATCCCACTCGCAGCCATAATCCTTATTGCTGTACAACACTCCGATGCGGCCGTTGACATAAATCGCTTTCAGATAATCATGCACCAGATCGTCGCCCCAGCCGTTCAATTCAAAAGAAGTGGTAGGCGGGCCCTTGTCAAATTCAAAAAAAGACCGGTAGATTTCGTGGTTGTTAGGGATCTTCTGCAAGGCCGATCTGCCGAACAGATTGGACATCTGCGTTTCAAAGGAACGGGCAAATAAGCCATCTATATCGTGATTGCAATCATCTACCAATACAAATCCGCCGTTATTGACGTAAGTTTTGAAATTGGCGGCTTCCTGCGCGTTGAACTGGACCAGTTTATGTCCGCTTAAATAACAGAAAGGGGATTCGAAAATATCGGTTGACCCCAGGTCAACTACTTTCTCATTGGGATTGATGGGAATGGTGGTGTATTCGATTAGCGAGTTGAGGATATTGGCGGGCATCCGCTGGTCGGTATCCCAATCCCCCGATCTGTATCTGATCCTGGTAAATGTAAATCGCGATTTCACCATGTATACTTCATTCTAACCTGCTACGGAACTCATTTTTTTACCACCGATTTTTGCCCTAATTTCCTCTGTCAGGATTAAAATCAAGAATAAAACTAAGCCATTGGAATTAACTGAACGCCAGGTTGATGCTTTATTAAGCAAATTGTCACTTCTAAAAACAGAGATTCAGAAGGTGATCGTGGGGCAGGATGTGATCCTGGATGAACTGATCGTGGCCCTGCTGGCAGGCGGTCATTGCCTTCTGGAAGGCGTGCCCGGTCTGGCTAAGACACTGATGGTAAGGACCATGTCGCAGGCGCTTGACCTTAGCTTCAGGAGAATACAATTCACGCCTGATCTGATGCCTACGGATATTGTCGGCACGGAGATATTGGAAGAGGATCACGCAACGGGAAAGCGGTTTTTCAAGTTCAACCACGGGCCCATTTTTGCCAATATCATTTTGGCCGATGAGATCAACCGGACGCCGCCTAAAACGCAATCCGCCCTCCTCGAAGCGATGCAGGAATTTGAAGTGACCTACGGTGGGAAAACGTATGCGCTCGAAAAGCCTTTTTTTATTTTGGCTACCCAAAATCCGATTGAGCAGGCGGGAACATATCCGCTTCCGGAGGCGCAGCTCGACAGGTTCCTGTTGTATGTACGGATAGGTTATCCGAGCGCTACCGAAGAGAAAGACATTATCAGCAATACAACGGGCAATCAGAAAGTGGATGTCAGGCCCGTGTTGGGGGGTGGAGAGATCAAACAGTTGCAAAGTTTTGTGAGGGATATCAGCATCAGCGAGGACCTGGTGCAATACGTCACATCCGTCATTCGGGCTACGCGCCCCGAAACCAGCAACGTGGCGTTTGTGAAGGAATGGGTCCGCTGGGGGAGTGGGCCGAGGGCCGGGCAAGCCCTGGTGCTCACGGCCAAAGCCAGGGCCCTGCTGAAAGGAAGATTTGCAGTCACCCTCGATGATATCCAGACGATGGCTTACCCCGTTTTAAGGCATAGGATTCTGGTGAATTTTAAGGCAGAAGCCGAGAATATCAGTTCTGATGATGTGACCGCATCACTCCTGAAAGAAGTAGAACGACCTAAGGGCAGATTGGAATAAGATGCAGATATGAGCAGGTTAGCCGATCCGAAAATTTTAATGGCGATCAAAGATCTACCGCTGGCGGCAAAAACCACCGTCGATGGATTTTTGGCAGGTCTGCATACCAGTAATGTAAAAGGCGTGGGCATGGAATTCAGCCAGTACCGAAGTTACCAGGCCGGGGACGACCTGAGGCGTTTGGATTGGAAGATGTTTGCACGTAGTGATCGCTATTACATCAGGGAGTCGGAGATAGAGACCAGTATATCCATAAGGATCATTGTGGATGCCAGTGCGTCCATGCTGCATCAGGACGATGGATTTACCAAGATCGAGTACGCACGGTACATGGCCGCATCGCTGGCTTACCTCGCTAAGGTGCAGGGTGATACTATTGGGCTCTATGTTTTGCAGGATGGCGAATTGGTGACCCTCCCTGCGAGGAACGACAGCCAGCATCTCGCCCGCATTTTTTATCAGTTGGAAAAAATCGACCCCTCCGGGCATTTTACTGAGCCTGGCGGATATAAAGACATCATCAGTGGCAGCAGCCGTAGAGAGCTGGTGATTTTTATTACTGATTATTACGAGACAGACGGCGAGATCACGAGAATGATACAGTCGTTATCAGAGATCCGGCACGAGCTGGTCGTATTGCATGTGATGGGCAGAAATGAAATGAATATGGATTACGGTGGCTATACTTCGTTGGAAGACCTGGAAACGGGTGAGGTGGTTCGGGTAGATCCGGGCCAGGCCAAAAAGATCTATACGGAGAACCTCGAAAAATACCTTGAACATATTCGGACTGAACTGCTTGACCGAAATGTGTTTTATGAACGGGTGACGATGAATGAACCGCTTGAAAAAGTATTGACCGATTTTCTGAAACACCGAAATAAAAGGGGAAGATAGTTTGATCAGTTTCGCTTCATCCATATGGCTTTGGGCATTGGCAGGTATAGCGATACCTCTGCTGATCCATTTGTGGAATGTCAGGAAAGGACGGACGATAAAGATCGGCAGTATCAAATTGTTTACTGATACGGCCGTATCCAGGGCGCGGAGTTTGCGGTTTACGGATCTGTCTCTTTTGATGGTCCGATGCCTCTTATTTATGATGCTCGCCATGTTTGTAGCACAACCATTTTTATCGTCCCGCTCAACTTCAAATCAAAAAGGTTGGTTACTGATAGAGAGAAGCCATGCCTGGTCTTTGTATCAGGCATATGGAAAAGAGATCGATTCCTTGCTCGGAAAAGATTTTGAATTACATGAGTTTGGTGGTGATTTCGGATCGATGAAACTATCTGACAGCTCTACTCATAAAATGAGCGAACGCGGATATTGGGACTTGCTCAGGAAATTGGATAAGATCGTTCCCGCAGGTGTACCTGTCTATATCTATTCAGGTAACCAGCTGAGTCGTTTTAAAGGTGATCGGCCTAACGTTTCGCTCGACGTGCAATGGAAAACATCTTCAACGAGTGGTACGACCACCTGGATCGAAAGCGCGTATTTGGATAACACCGATAGTGTAGTGGTGGTGACGGGCAGGGCAACAGGGGAAAGAACTTCTTTTTCCCAATTTGTTTTGCCAAAAAATGCAGTTCGAGGTTGGGATGATAAACCCGAAATTGAATATGAGGGGAATACGGCTGCTGTTGATACCACTTCCCTCACGATCGGGATATATGCTGAGCCAGGAACAAACGACGGCAAATACCTGTCGGGCGCCATTGAAGCTGTCCGCGAATCGTCAAGACGGAATATAAAGGTGATATCGATAAAGTCTGCCGAGGCCCCACGGGGGCTCGACTGGCTGTTCTGGTTATCGCACCAAAAACTTCCGGAACAAATAGAAGCCAAAAATACATTCACATACGGAAGCGGACAAACGAAGAAAGTACATACTTCATTTTCTATAGATGCGGGTGGTTCGCTTATTCCGGTTTATCAGCTGCACCCTTCTCCTGAAGGTGACGGATTAAAAGCATGGCGAACGGGCACGGGCGAAACCATGATGACTGTTGATGTCAGGGCCAACAGGTATATGTTCTATTCAAGATTGGATCCGGTATGGAATGATTGGGTTTGGCAGGAAGAATTTCCTCAGTTCGTGCTGGAGCTTTTTTATCCACGTGTGCATCAGGCGAAGATCGATAACAGGATCATTGACCCGCTCCAGCTGATGCCGGTGATCAGTAAAAAGGAGCATACAAAGGCGGCGTTGGTCACGAAAGATGTTTCCCAATGGCTCTGGTTCATGGCTTTTGGGCTTTTTCTTTTAGAGCGGGTGATCGTGTACCGGAGACAAAAAAAGCTCAATGGCTGAAAGGGGTGAACATATCATTGTACAACTGAGACGGGGCTGGACAAACCGAATGTTATGGTCCTGCGTATTACTTGCTGCTTCGTTTCTGGTAGTAAGCGTTGCCATCTTCCTAATGATCTTTGATGGCAAGGCTATCTGGATCCCGGTCTTTGCTGGTATTTCCGGCATTCTTTCTTATCTGTTATTTTACTCGCCTATTACCGCTACAGATGTGGCATCATATCTCGATAAGTTTTTACCTGCTGCCGAAGACAGCGCATCGCTATGGCTGAAGCCGGAACAGGAGCTGAATTATTTTGAACAAAGGCAGATCAGCAAATTAGAAAAGCAGTTTCCGGCCGAAGTTGAAATGCCTGCCATTCTGCGTAGAAAGTGGAAGGTTGCTCTGTCTGCTTTTGGGGCGGCCGTTTTGGTTGCAACGATGATATTCTTCATCCCGCGAAACGTACAGGGGGTTGGTGAGGGTATGGTGAAAGAATCGACCAAACCCAGGGAGGTTAGGCTCCCCGGAATTTCAGAAGTTGCCATCAACATCAAACCACCTGCGTATACAGGCAGGTCTGCAAGGAGACAGAATGTTTTTCAAATTCAGGCAGAAGAAGGCGGAGAAGTTCGGTGGACTTTGAAAACAAGTTTGCCGGCAGACAGCATGATGTTGATGTTCAATGACAGCACTGTTTTACGGCTCAGGCCTTCGAAGGATAGCATGACGTGGAGTGTTGCGATGCCCATTCGAAAGTCGGGCTTCTACCAGGTGAAACTGGAAGAGGAGATCTCCGGGTTTTACAGCATAGAAATGATCCCGGATGAACTCCCGGAGATCAGCGTGCATGCGCCCGCTTCCAATTCTACCATCGAACCCGGCATGGCCTATCGAACCATGGTAGATGTATCTGTCATTGATGATTACGGTATTTCAGCTACTTCATTATTTGCCACCATCGCATCTGGGTCCGGCGAGTCAGTGGCTTTCCGGGAGCAACGTATTCCATTTGTTGGATTTAAACCCGGAAAACTTCGGTATGAGTTGAAGAAGCTCATCGATCTTTCCCAACTGAAAATGGAAGCCGGCGATGAACTTTATTTTTATATATCAGCCACGGATAACCGAAATAATGAGAGACGTTCTGATATTTTTATTGTTCGCATTGAAGATACTGCTCAGCTCATGAGTCTGGAAGGTCTTTCTACCGGCATCGACCTTAAGCCGGAGTTTTTCCGCAGCCAGCGTCAGATCATCATTGAAACGGAACAGTTGCTGAAAGATCAGGGCAACATCACCCGGGATGTATTTAACAACAAGAGTAACGACTTGGGTACGGATCAGAAACTATTGCGATTACGTTATGGCAAGTTCCTGGGTGAGGAGACTGATGCTGAGATCGGAGGAGAGCATGAAGAAGAGGGGCATGAAGAAGGGCATGAAGCGGGGGGAGATATCCTGGATCGATACACCCACAAGCACGACAATGCGGAGGACGCCACTTTTTTCGATGCAGAAACAAAGAAGCAGTTGAAGGCGACGCTGGCGGAAATGTGGAAAGCCGAGTTGCAACTGCGCACTTTAAAACCGGGGGATGCCCTTCCGTTCGAGTACAAAGCCCTTAGGCTGTTGAAAGACTTACAGCAGAGTACGAGGGCCTATGTGGCGAAGACGGGTATTAAAACGGTACCGCTCGATCCGGCAAAAAGATTGACGGGCGATCTGGCAGGCGTTCAACAACCGGTGATGATCCGAAAGGCTATCCCGGGAGAAGAGAAGAAGGTTGTTTTGCAGCGGGCTTTGGGTGTATTGGAGCAACTGCGGAGCGGAGAGAAGATTGCAGACCCTGCTGTTCTTATGCTGAAGGATGCGAGTGTGCAGATCAGTGAGAAGGCTGCGGTGGAACCAGCTACCTATCTGCCCGTGCTTACGGCGATCGGGAGGATCTTAAAGAATTCCTACAATGAGTCTGATCTGGATGTAGCCGGGAGCGGTTTGATTCAGATCATTAATAAAGGGGAGTCGGTGCCGGTTAAATCGAAAGCAGGACCAGCCAGGAAATTATCTGACCAATACTTTAAAAAAATATCGGCCATTAATGATTGAGTGGGGAACGATAGCGAGTTTATTATGCCTGGTGCTGTTGATATTCCTGCTTTGGAAGGAATGGACGAGGTCCAGCCGCGCATTCCTCACTGCACGATTGGCAGCTACAATAATTGCCGTATTGTGCTTGTATTTACTTGCCAATCCACCCAGTTATACGCGCAAGGTAGAGCAGGCAGACAATCAACTCATCATACTTACGGATGGGTATGAGCAAGACAGTGTGCGTGCTTTATCCGGTTTTGAAAAAATGCCTTTGTATGATTTACGGGAGGAGCAGAGCAAAGCGAATGGCAATCCGGGAATGGATGAGATGTTCATGCGTCATCCCGGAGTACACATCATGCATGTTTTCGGCTATGGATTGCGAGCGCATCAGTTAGAGCAATTGAAAGCTCATTCGGTTATCTTCCATCCATCCCGGCCACCGGCCGGATTCTCCAGGCTGCAATACAAGAAAGAGTTGGAGCAAGGTGAATGGTTGCAGATCCAGGGAAGTTTTATTCATCGTGATTCAGGCAGGGTGAATATTTTTCTCAGCCATTTCGGTATAAAGTTGGATTCCGCGTGGATGGTTGACGGGGTTTTCCATCTGAAGGCGATTCCCCCGCAAGTGGGTCGTGCTACCTATTCCCTCATCGCCATGAAGGGCAAGGATACGTTGGAAAAACAGATCCTGCCGGTAGTGGTAAACGAACGGAAAATATTCAGGGTACTCATGATCGGGTCAGCACCGGGATTTGAAAGCCGGTTTTTGAAAGACTGGTTGGTGCGGAAAGGTTACCAGGTGGTATCCAGAACCCGGGTGAGCAAGAACGTTTATTCGAAAGAATTTGTCAATGAAGACCGGGTTGCTATTGAGCGGATCACCGATGCTGTGTTGAGGGCAACCGATCTGGTGCTGGCTGACCAGGCGGCATTGGCATCGCTCTCTGCTTCCGAGCTTGCTGTTATCTGGCAATCCATAGTGGCAAACGGAATGGGTATGATGTATTGGGCGGATGATAAGGGGCAAGATGTTTTTGGCCGCAGGATCAGTAAAATGCCGGGCGGGGAACAACAGAAATTGAATTTGTTGTTGAGCGACTCCACGGGCTTAAAGACCCTGGGCACTGAAAATCAATTTTATATACCTGCGATGTCTTCGGCCAGGGCGCTGGTTAGGGCCAGGGATGGGAAGATATACGCCTCGGTTAGCCAGGAAGGTAAAGGCCGCGTAGTATTGAACACCGTCAGCTACAGTTATAAATGGATATTGTCGGGCAACAACGCGGAGTACGATCGTTATTGGACAAGCTTGCTGAGCCATACACTAGGCAGGTCTGCAGCGGAAAAATGGGTGATCGCTCCTGAATTGGGCTTCGTTCATGAACCGTTTAAGCTGGCAGTGGAAACGCCGGCCTCGCAGCCTGCGGTTGTGATAGATGAACAACAGATCGCCCTGGAGAATGACCCCGTAGATCCTACTCGGTGGAGAGGCAGTTACTGGCCGGGCAGGGCAGGCTGGCATGCGCTCGGGAAAACCGACGGCAACCCAGCCTGGTTCTACGTCTTCAACCAGGGCGCGTGGAGGCCCCTGATGATGAGCACCAGAATAAGAGAAAATATGGAATTTGTTTTATCTTTAAAGGTGAAGCCATCCGTTTTGATTAAACAGGAAAGCGAGGAAAACAAGCAGGTGCCACTGATCATATATGGCCTGTTGTTTATGATCGCCGCGGGTTTCCTTTGGTTCGAAAATAAAAGGATGGACGGCTGATTTCGGGTTGCTAAAAGGGTTAATTTGTTTCGATAAAAAAACAGGAGGAGCAGTTTTGAAAAGGAAAAATTTTATTCGGATGTCGGCCTTTGGCCTGGGCGCCATGATGGTGCCTGATGCCTTGTTGGCCGGACGGCAGATCGACCCCATGGAAGCGTTGTACGAACGCATGGATGTAGGGGTGAAAAAGCAGTTGGCAGACATCGCCCTCAACGTAGCCAAATCAAAAGGGGCAAGCTATGCGGATATCAGGATCGGAAGATACCTGAGCCAGTTCGTTGCTACCAGGGAGAAGAATGTGCAGGGTGTGGCTAACACAGAATCTTTCGGAGCCGGTGTACGCGTACTGGCCAATGGTTGCTGGGGCTTTGCGTCATCAGATGATATGACGAAAGATGGGATTGCCAGGGTCACTGAAAGAGCGGTTGCAGTGGCAAAAGCGAATGCTAAGATCCAGGGCGAGGCGGTACGACTGGCACCGCAGAAGGGATTTGGTGAAGTGAGTTGGAAGGCGCCGATAGAGAAAAACGCGTTTGAGGTACCGGTGAAGGAGAAAGTGGATCTACTGATGAATGCAAACAGCATCGCCTTGCAGAACGGCGCGAATTTTGTCAACTCCGCCATTTTCGCGGTGAATGAGCAAAAGTATTTTGCGTCTACAGATGGCTCTTACATTGATCAGGATATTCACCGTATTTTCCCCACGTTCACCGTCACCAAAATTGACAGGGCTTCTGGAAAGTTTGATACGCGGAATTCGCTCAGTGCGCCGATGGGCATGGGGTACGAATATCTGAGTCCTGCTGCGGAGCAAAAAGTGGGTGGCGTAGTGACGCGGTATAAGATGCGGTACGATATGCTGGAAGACGTTAAGAATGCCACTGCCAACGTGAGTGAAAAGATGAAGGCGAAATCCGTGGAGCCTGGCAAATACGATTTGGTGCTTGATCCGTCGCATTTATGGCTGACCATCCATGAATCTGTGGGTCATCCAACGGAGCTCGACAGGGTGCTTGGATATGAAGCCAATTATGCGGGTACCAGTTTCCTGACGTTAGATAAATGGGAGTCCAAGAAATTCAATTTTGGCAATAAGATGGTGAACCTCATTGGCGATAAAACCCAGCCGGGTTCGCTTGGCGCAGTAGGTTGGGATGATGAAGGGGTGGATTGCAAGAGATGGGATATCATTAAAGAAGGGATTCTGGTCGACTATCAGGCCATCCGTGACCAGGCGCATATCATTGGCAAAAACGAATCGCATGGATGTTGTTATGCGCAGGGTTGGAACAATGTTCAGTTCCAGCGCATGCCCAATGTATCGTTGCTTCCCAACCCACAGAAAAGATCTGTGGATGATCTGATCAAGAATGTCGAGAAAGGTGTTTACATCATAGGCGATGGATCTTTCTCCATTGATCAGCAGCGGTATAATTTCCAGTTCGGCGGACAATTGTTTTACGAGATCAGTAAGGGCAAGATCACGGGCATGCTGCGTGATGTTTCGTACCAGTCCAATACCCAGGAATTCTGGAATTCTTTGTCGGACCTGGCAGATAAGGATGACTATCGGCTTGGGGGCGCATTCAATGATGGCAAGGGCCAGCCTGCGCAGTCAAATGCCGTATCCCATGGCAGTTCCACTGCCTGTTTCAAGAATGTCAATGTGATCAACACAGCAAGAAAAATATAAACAGATTAACATGCCTATTTTAAGTAAAGAAGATGCTTTGGCGATCATGAAGAAAGCGCTCAGTTATTCTAAGGCAGATGAATGTACCGTTAACCTCAGTGGCTCGGAAGATGGAAATATCCGTTATGCGCGCAATGCAGTGTCTACCGCAGGTGAGCAAAGCCAGACTTCACTGGGTGTAACGTCTTCGTTTGGGAAAAGATCAGGTTCAGCCACGATCAATGAGTTTGATGATGCATCCCTGGAAAAAGTAATGCGCAGGTCAGAAGAGCTGGCGAAGCTTGCGCCCGAAAATCCCGAGTACATGCCCCTGCTGGGTCCGCAGACTTTTAAAGAATCGGTTAACTATAATGCCACCACCGCAGGGATGAACCCTGATAAGAGGGCGGAGGCCGTTGCCAAAAGTTTAAAGGTGGCCAAAGACGCAAGCCATGAAGCAGCCGGATTCCTTTCAAACTCCACGGACTTTAATGCCACAATGAATTCGAAGGGACTATTCGGATATAATAAGAGTACTGATGTTTCATTTTCCATCACGGTACGGAATCGGGAGGGAACAGGATCAGGGTATGCCAGCAAGAGCTACAATGATGTGTCGAAATTGGACACCCTAGCCCTCACTAAAATAGCTTCATCAAAAGCCAGTATGTCTGCTGCTGCCAAGGCGATCGAGCCGGGAAAATATACCGTTATCCTAGAGCCCCTCGCCGCCAGTGATATGATCAGTACCATGTTCAACGGTTTTGATGCGAGAAATGCCGATGAGGGTCGTAGTTATATGAGTAAGAAAGGCGGTGGCACAAGGCTGGGTGAGAAATTGTTCGATGAGAAAGTGACCATGTATTCTGATCCGTTGAATCCGGATCTTCCATTTTCCACTTTTTCTGGTGATGGAAGGCCGCAACAAAAGACGGTATGGGTAGAGAATGGTGTGGTAAAAAAGCTGGCCTACTCACGTTACTGGGCGCAGCAGAAAGGGGTGGAAGCATTGCCCGCCGCCAATCGCATCATCATGCAGGGCGGGAATTCGTCTATTGATGACATGATCAAGAGTACGGAGAAAGGCATCCTGGTGACGAGGTTCTGGTATATCCGTTTTGTAGATCCGCAGACTTTGTTGCTAACGGGCCTTACCCGCGACGGAACTTTTTATATCGAGAATGGCAAGGTCAAGTTTCCGATCAAGAATTTCAGGTTCAATGAAAGTCCGGTGATCATGCTGAACAACCTCGAAGAATTAGGCAAGGCTGAGCGGGTCGGTAACCTGATCGTGCCACCGATGAAGATCAGGGACTTTACGTTCACCTCGCTTTCTGATGCTGTGTAATTTTTTTTGAAGACTATCATATCATTATTTTAAACCAATTTCATTTTGAGACGGAGAGATTTTCTGCAGTTTGCTGGTCTGGGTGCCGGTGCCGCTATGTTGCAGTCGATTCCGGTATTCGGCCGTGATGTTTCTATTTCGGAGTCGCTGACCCCGGTGGATACAGCATTGAAAAAGCGAATGGCTGATGTGGCCTTGAATGCGGCTCGTTCCAGGGGCGCCACCTATACCGATGTCAGAATCGGGCGGTACCTGAATCAGTTTATCGTAACGCGGGATAAGAACATTGAGAATACCGTCAATACGGAGTCATATGGCATGGGCGTAAGGGTCATTGCGAATGGATCCTGGGGATTTGCTGCTACGGATAAGTTGGACGACGATGGTATTGCGCAGGCAGCGGCATTGGCGGTTCAGATTGCGAAAGAGAATGCAAGACTGCTCACTGAGCCGGTGCAACTGGCGCCACAGAAAGGATATGGGGAGGTTTCATGGAAAACACCGATGCAAAAGAACGCTTTTGAAGTGCCGATTAAGGAGAAAGCGGATCTGTTGCTGGCAGTCAACGACGCCGCCCTGAACAATGGGGCCAGCTATATGAGTTCAGTGCTGTTTCTCGTCAATGAGCAGAAATATTTTGCTTCAACTGACGGATCTTATATTGATCAGGATATTCATCGAATCTGGCCCGCTTTCTTTGTCACCCGGGTAGACGCGAAATCAGGAAAGTTTGAAACCCGGCAATCCTTAAGTGCGCCTATGGGTATGGGTTATGAATATCTTCAAGGCAATCCGAAAGACCAGATCAATAGTGTAACTGCCCTGTACAATAAGGGTTATGATATGGTAGCTGATGCGAAGGCGGCGGCAAAACAAGCGGTAGAGAAGATCACTGCCAAGTCGGTGGAACCGGGCAAGTACGACCTCATTCTTGACCCTTCTCATTTGTGGTTAACGATCCATGAGTCAACCGGGCATCCTACAGAACTTGACCGGGTGCTGGGCTATGAGGCCAATTATGCGGGTACCAGTTTCCTGACCCTGGATAAATGGGAGTCGAAGAAGTTCAATTACGGAAATAAGAACGTGAACATTTTTGCCGATAAGACCCAGCAGGGATCATTGGGAGCAGTAGGTTATGATGACGAAGGGGTAAAGTGTAAGGAGTGGGAGATCATTAAAGACGGCACCCTGGTCAACTACCAGGCCATAAGGGACCAGGCGCATATCCTCGGACTGAATGAGTCGCAGGGATGTTGTTATGCGGATAACTGGAGCAGTGTTCAGTTTCAGCGGATGGCGAATATCTCGTTAAGGCCGGGCAAAGTGAAATTGAGTCCGGATGACATGATCAAGAATGTAGAGAAGGGGATTTATATTATTGGAGACGGTTCGTTCTCTATTGATCAGCAACGATATAATTTTCAGTTTGGCGGCCAGTTGTTTTATGAGATCAGGAATGGCAAGATCGTGGGCATGTTGAAAGACGTGGCATATCAGGCAAATACGCAGGAATTCTGGAATGCCTGCTCGGCTATTGCCGATGAAAGGGACTATCGTTTGGGTGGATCGTTCTTCGATGGCAAGGGGCAACCCGGACAGTCCAGCGCTGTATCGCACGGTTCGTCTACTACCCGCTTCAATGGCGTTAATGTAATCAATACCGCAAGAAAATTGTAACCATGGCAATTCTACATAAAGAAGAGGCGCTAGCCTTACTGAAGAAAGTACTGAGTTATTCAAAGGCTGATGAATGCGAGGTGAATCTAAACGGTTCAGTGGGCGGGAACATTCGATATGCCAGGAACTCCGTTAGCACCAGCGGCGGTGTGAGCACCAGCACGATGGTAGTGGCATCTTCTTTCGGAAAGAAGTTGGGTATCGCCACCATCAATGAGTTCGATGACCAATCCCTCGAAAAGGCGGTTCGTCGTTCAGAGGAATTGGCCAAACTCGCGCCGGAGAATCCAGAGTATGTCCCGTTTCTCGGGCCCCAGCAATACGCGGAATCAAAAACGTTTGTGCAGGCTACCGCAGACATCACGCCAAAAGATCGTACTGACGCCGTTGCAGAGAGTTTGAAGATCGCAAAGGAGTATAAACAGATCGCAGCGGGATTTTTGGAAGACAGTTCTGCTTTCGCTGCCATGATGAACAGCCACGGTCTTTTTGCCTACCGGACCAACACCGATATGGCCTTTAATGTAACATTAAGAACAGAGGACGGGAAGGGATCGGGATATGTATCAAAAGGCTATAATGATTTCCGAAAGCTTGATGTCAGAAAAGATACTGATACAGCAGCGAGAAAAGCAGCGGGTTCGGCAGCGGCCCGAGCGATCGAGCCGGGCAAGTATACGGTGATCCTTGAACCTGGCGCGGTTGCTGTACTGCTGGAGAATTTAGTGTCCGGCATGGATGCCAGAAGTGCAGATGAGGGCAGGAGTTTCTTGAGTAAACCCGGAGGGAAAACGAAGTTGGGTGAGAAACTGGTAGATGAGCGGGTGAACATTTATTCTGATCCGTTTCATCCCGAATTGCCAACGAGCACCTGGGCGCCGGATGGCAGGCCGCAGGAACGTATTAGCTGGATCGAAAAAGGAGTAGTTAAGAATTTATATGCTTCGCGCTATTGGGCGCAGAAAAAAGGGATTAAATCCATTCCCGGTCCGGATGGGATGATCATGGAAGGTGGCAAGTCCACGCTTGAGGAATTGATCAAGGGTACTGCGAAAGGAATTTTGGTTACCCGGTTATGGTATATACGTTCTGTTGATCCTCAAACGCTTTTGCTGACAGGCCTTACGCGTGACGGTACTTTTTTCATCGAGAACGGGCAGATCAAATTTCCGATCAAAAATTTACGATTCAATGAGAGTCCGATCATCATGCTGAATAATATTGATGAATTGGGGATTCCTGAAAGATGCGTCAGTGGTGAGTCCACGGCTCATTATGTGTTACCGCCAATGCGTTTGCGCGACTTTACATTCACGTCTTTGTCGGATGCCGTATAAATACTTTAAACGTCTACATTGAAAAGAAGGGATTTTTTATACTATGCGGGCTTGGGTGCCGGAGTTGGATTAATGCCGGCCATGCCTGCATTTTCCAGGGAGATCGCATGGGAAGATTCGTTAACGCCCATAGATACGGCGATCAAAAAGAAACTGGCGGATGTTGCGTTGAATGCGGCAAAATCCAAAGGGGCAACCTATGCGGATGTTCGTATCGGCCGATACCTGAACCAGTTCATCAGCACGCGTGAGAAGAATGTACAGGGCATTGGCAATACGGAGTCGTATGGCATGGGCATCAGGGTGATCGCGAATGGTTGCTGGGGTTTTGCGGCAACGGATAACATGACCACAGATGGCATTGCCCGGGCAGCAGAACAAGCGGTTCAGGTGGCCAGGGTCAATGCAAAAATTGCTGAAGAGCCTGTTCAAATGGCGGCACAGAAGGGCTATGGGGAGGTGAGTTGGAAAACGCCGATCATCAAGAATGCGTTTGAGGTGCCGATCAAAGAAAAACTAGATCAGTTGTTATCGGTCAACGACATCGCGATGCAGAACGGAGCCACCTTTGTTACCTCTTCTTTGTTTTTAGTCAATGAGCAGAAGTATTTCGCTTCTACGGAAGGCTCTTATATAGATCAGGATATACATCGTATCTGGCCAACATTTACGGTTACCAAAACGGATAAACAGTCGGGCAAATTTGAAACGCGCGATGCGTTAAGTTCGCCTATGGGTATGGGTTATGAATACCTGGTGCCGGATGCAACAGAGCAGATCAATGCGCATTTTACCTTGTATCGTAACAGGTATGACATGAAGGAAGATGCGAGGTTAGCCTCGCTGCAGGTTGCTGAGAAGATCAGGGCCAGGCCGGTGCAGCCGGGTAAATATGATTTGGTAGTGGATCCCACGCAGTTGTTCCTGACCATTCATGAATCGGTTGGTCATCCCACGGAGTTGGATCGCGTGTTAGGCTATGAAGCGAATTATGCCGGAACGAGTTTTGTGACGCTGGATAAATGGAAATCGGGCAATTTCAATTTTGGCAATAAGCTGGTGAATGTGGTGGCCGACAAAACGCAGCCGGGTTCTTTAGGTGGAGTAGGGTATGATGATGAAGGGGTGAAGTGCAAGGAGTGGGATATTATTAAGAACGGGATCTTGGTAGATTACCAGGCCACGCGCGACCAGGCGCATATTCTGGGGTTGAAAGAATCCCATGGTTGTTGTTATGCGGATAGTTGGAATAGTGTTCAGTTTCAGCGGATGCCGAATGTTTCGTTGAAGCCCGGTGCTGCGTCGTTAAAGGTGATGGACATGATCAGCCAGGTGGAGAATGGCATTTATATATTAGGAAGAAGTTCTTACTCGATAGACCAGCAGCGATATAACTTTCAGTTCGGCGGTCAGCTGACGTACGAGATCAAGAATGGCAAGATCACCGGTATGCTGAAGGATGTGGCTTATCAGTCCAACACCCAGGAATTCTGGAATTCTGTGGGTGCCATATGCGATGCGTCGGACTATCGTCTTGGCGGATCTTTCCGCGATGGCAAGGGCCAGCCTTCGCAGGTGAGCGCTGTGTCACATGGTTGCTCCACCACGAGGTTTAATGGGGTGAATGTGATCAATACGGGGCGGAAGATATAGGCAAAGAACATGCAAGTACTTTCCAGCACTTGCACATTTTCACAAAGGCAACATAGACTCAGAAAGGGGTCGATGTTCGCCCTATCCGATCACAATCCTCTGAACAGATTCAGCTTATCCCATTTCGCAGTCTTTTCTTCTTCCGCCTGGTGGAGGAAGCGTTCTGCGAGTTCGGGGTCTTTGGCTTTGATGACGTTGAACCTGTTCTCGTGGTACATGAACTCACTCAGCGGCATGGAAGGTTGTTTGGAGTCGATCACAAATCTTTCCCCTTTTGGTTTCAATGGATTGTAGTGGAACAGCGGCCAGTAGCCGGATTTCACTGCAAAGTCCTGTTCCTCGGCGCCATGGGCCATGTCTATGCCATGTGCAATGCAATGGCTGTAGGCAATGACGATGGACGGGCCGGGGAATGCTTCAGCTTCGAGAATGGTACGCAGGGTATGCGTATCGTTGCCACCCATCGCAATCTGGGCCACGTAGGCAGTTCCATGTGCGATGGCTTGCATGGCAAGGTCTTTCTTGCTATTGGTTTTTCCATTCACCGAAAACTTGGCGCTGGAACCCAATGGGGTTGATTTGGATTTTTGTCCACCGGTATTTGAATATACTTCGGTATCCAGTACCATGATGTTTACATTCTCTCCTGTGGAGAGTACATGGTCGAGCCCGCCATAGCCTATGTCGTAGGCCCAGCCATCACCACCAATGATCCACATGGACTTCTCAGCGAGGAAGTCGGCCAAATGATAGAGATTATGTGCAGCAACAGACTTCATGTCTTTTAGTTTGTCCTTCAACTCATGAATGAGATCGTGTTTTATTTTCAGGTCAGATTCAGTTACTTCTGGAGCCAGCGTGAGCGCATCGGCGAGGGTTTCGCCTATGAATGGCCTGAGTTCACTGAGCAGGGAGATGGCCATTTCTTTTTTCTTTTGGTTCGCCATCTTGATACCCAATCCAAATTCGGCATTGTCTTCGAACAGTGAATTCGCCCAGGCGGGTCCAACGCCTTCTGCATTCTTCGCCCATGGTGTGGTAGGCAGGTTACCACCGAAGATGGAAGAACAACCCGTGGCATTGGCAACGATCATTCTTTCTCCAAACAATTGGGTGAGCAGTTTCAGGTACGGGGTTTCACCGCAGCCGGCGCAGGCGCCGCTGAATTCGAAGAGCGGCTGGAAGAACTGTGAACCTTTAACGGTGTTGCGGTTAATGCGGGTACGATCCACTTCAGGAAGGTCGAGGAAATAATTCCAGTTTTGGATCTCTTTTTCCTGGATATCGTTTTTGTCCACCATGTTGATGGCTTTATGGCCGGGATCGGTTTTGCTGGTGATGGGGCAGAACTCTACGCAAAGGGTACAGCCGGTGCAGTCTTCCGTAGAAACCTGCAGCGTATAAGCCTCTTTTGTTTTGTCCCATTCCTTGCCGATGGGGTCGGTGTGTTTCCAGCCATCTGGAGCGGTGTTGAGTAATTCTTTGTCGTACACCTTAGGCCTGATGGCTGCATGTGGGCAGATCAGGAAGCATTTACCGCACTGTGTGCAGAGATCGGTGTCCCAAACGGGTACGGCATCGGCGATATTTCTTTTCTCCCATTTGGTGGTGGCGGAAGGATATGTACCATCCACCGGGAAAGCGGATACAGGAAGTTCGTCACCTTCTCCGGCGATGATCCTGGATAATACTTCGGTTACAAAACTCGGTGCGGTGTCGGGAATGTGATCGCCGAAGTCATTGTTTCCGAAAACGTTTTTAGAATAGTCAACTTCGTATAGGTGTTCTAGTGTGTTATCAACGGCTTCGTAGTTTTTCCGGACAACGGCTTCTCCTTTTTTCCAATAGGATTCGTAGATCGCTTCTTTGATCTTGGCGATGGCTTCCTCGCGGGGGAGTACGTTACTGATGGCAAAGAAGCAGGTTTGGAGGATCGTATTAATTCGGTTACCCATACCTGTTTCCTTTGCCACAGCATAGGCATTGATGGTATAAAATTTCAAAGCTTTCTCCCTGATCTCTTCCTGGATCTTCCTGGGTAGTTTGAACCAGACCTCATCTTTATCATATGGCGCGTTGAGCAGAAACACTGCGCCGTGTTCTGCATCTTTCAGAATATCGTACTTTGTCAGATAGTTGAAGTGGTGGCAGGCCACGAAATTAGCCGAGTTGATCAAATAGGTCGATTCGATCGGTTTCTTACCGAACCTGAGGTGTGAAACGGTCAGTGATCCGGATTTCTTTGAGTCGTACACGAAATAGCCCTGTACATGATCTTCGGTTTTTTCGCCGATGATCTTGATAGAGTTTTTATTGGCGCTGACGGTACCGTCGGCACCCAGGCCAAAGAACAGGCCACGGAATTTATGCCGGGCTTCGAGTGAAAATTTTTTATCGTAGGTTAGGCTGGTATGGGTGACGTCATCGTCGATGCCCACGGTGAAGTGATTCTTCGGATGATCGTTCTTCAGTTCGTCGAACACTGCTTTTACCATGCCGGGGTTGAACTCCTTGGAAGAGAGACCGTAGCGGCCGCCGGAAATGGATTGGCGAATTGACGGATTGGCGGATTCGCGGATTGATTCGTATTCGTTTAGCGCATTGACGACGTCCATGTAGAGGGGTTCGGCCATGGCGGTGGGTTCTTTGCAGCGATCGAGGACGGAGATCCTTTTTGTAGTTGCGGGGATCATGTTTGCGAAATCTGCAATGGAGAATGGGCGGAATAACCTGACGATGAGTACGCCTACTTGTTCGCCATCATCGTTCAGATAATCTACGGTTTCTTTAACAGCGCCAGCGCCGGATCCCATGATGATGATCACGCGGTCTGCTTCGGGGTGGCCATAGTATTCAAACAATTTGTATTTCCTTCCGGTCAGTTCAGCGAATTGGTCCATGCTGTTTTGCACGGCTGCTGGTACGTTGAGGTACCATTGGTTTGCGGCTTCGCGGTTCTGGAAATATACGTCAGGGTTCTGCGCAGTACCGCGGATGGATGGATTGTCAGGGGACAATGCCCTGTCGCGGTGCGCATTAACCATATCGCCATCGATCATGGCATTGATGACATCGTCCGACAGTACTTCCACTTCATTCAGTTCGTGTGAGGTTCTGAATCCGTCGAATATGTTTAAGAAAGGCACCCTGGTTTTCAGTGTGGTAGACTGTGCAATAAGGGCCATGTCCATTACTTCCTGCGGTGTGTTTCCGAAGAGCATGGCAAAGCCTGTGGAGCGGGTGGCCATCACATCGGAATGATCTCCGAAGATGGAGAGTGCGTGGGTGGCGAGGGTTCTGGCGGCGATGTGAAACACGGTAGGGGTGAGTTCACCCGCGATCTTGTACATGTTGGGGATCATCAGCAGCAGTCCCTGGGAAGCGGTAAACGTAGTGGCCAATGCACCGCCCTGCAGCGCGCCGTGGATGGCGCCTGCGGCACCGGCTTCACTCTGCATTTCCATCACGCGGGGTATCTGACCAAATATGTTTTTGATGCCATTAGCGCTCCATTCATCGGCCCACTCGCCCATCGTGGAAGAGGGGGTGATGGGATAGATGGCGCAGACTTCATTGGTTTTGTAAGCGATATAGGCAGCGGCTTCGTTGCCGTCCATGATGGACATGTTCTCTGGCTTGCCGATGTGTTTGGGGATGTGTAATGCTTCCATAAAAGGACATGTTAAGGGATGATGTATGGTGCAAATTACCCAAGAGTCCAGCCTTATTTAATGACGCATATCAGCGGTTTAACTGAGCTTAGTGAGGTAAAAGGGGGCGGGAACTGCCACCCGGTCTGGTAGAAAAGTTCAGGTCTTAAGGCATACGACTTGCGGGTGACCGTGGCAGGTAATTTAAGTATGCCGCAGGGTCAATTCAACCACTGTACAAACATGAGTACCGCAGCGGAAGTCATCACCAGTAAGGTGATGACTCCAATAATGTTTGTCATCCTGTTGTTTGTATAGCTCTTCATGATCTTTTTATTGTTGCTGATATGCATAATGATGCCTATCAAAACAGGCGAGGTGATTCCATATAGTATTGCGGTATAGATCAGCGCCTTTACCGGATTAACACCTAAAAGATCTATGAACAGGGCGAGGAGTACGGATACGATAAGTACGATGTAAAATCCTTTGGCCTGATGAAATTTTTTGTTAAGCCCTTCTTTCCATCCAAAAGCTTCTGCAAGCATATAAGAGATAGATCCGGCAAGAACAGGAATGGCGAGGAGGCCGGTGCCAATGACTCCAAATGCGAATAAGTAAAAGGCTTTGTCTCCCACTAAGGGTCGGAGGGCGATAGCGGCCTGATCTACGGTATCGATCTGGGTGATTCCCATTGGAAATAGCTCTGTTCCGGCAGTCAATACAATGAAATAGAAGATAACATTTGAAAACAGGATCCCCCAACGGACGTCGGTCCTGGCTTCTTCAATCACCTGTTTATTCACCATGATCTTTCGTTCCTTCACTTCTTCTACCTCCATGGAGGTTTGCCAGAAGAAAAGATAGGGTGAAATAGTAGTACCAAGAATGGCGACAAAAATGCTGATCGAAGCCGTGTCGAAAGTTATTGTGGGCAGGAAGGTTGCTTTGATGATGGCTCCCCAGTCTTGTTTTGAAAGAAAGGGAACGATGAGGTAACACAGCAGCACCAGGCATAGGTACTGCAGTACGGTTGCAATAGTTCTGTATGATAATTTGATGAGGTTAAATAACAGTAGGACACAAAAAAATGCGGCAAAGGCGGATGAGGGAATAGCCGGAAACAGTAAATGGGAAACGGCGCCCATGCTTGCAAGATCCGCTGTGATGTTCAGAATGATGGCAGGGAAGCTAAAAGCGATCATTACCCACAATACAGGGCGGGGGTAATGTTTTTTCAGGATACCAGTAAGGCCCGTTCGCGTTACGATGCCGATCCTGGCGCACATTTCCTGAACCACCACCATCATCGGCCAGGTTACGATCGCTGTCCATAAAAACTGTAAACCAAATCCAGCGCCGGCTTGTGTATAGGTAGCTATTCCGGAAGGGTCATCGTCGCTCGCTCCTGTGATGATGCTTGGGCCAATGATTTTTTTGAGTTTACTTAATTTCACACCGCCAATTTGCAGGTTAAATTAAGTCTTTTCCATGGTTGCTTACTTGATTACGCAATTATCCAGTGTGATCTCCTCCATCAAGTCGTTATAAGAAGTCAGTCTTCCCTGAATCTTTACCTGTTCGCCTGTTTTTAAGGTAGAAGCCTTTATGGCATTCAACGAGTCGAGGCTGCATACAATGTTTCCCAATGAAACATGTTTTCCTTCCACGCTGGTGACGGCTCCTCCTATCAGGATGGCTTTGTCAACATATTTAGCCAGTGTGCCCTGATCGGATTTGAACGCATCTGAGAGTGCCTGGCTCGTGAGTTCAAAAGCGGGTTTTTCTGTACTCACATCGCGGTGGGGTTTATAGAAAACATACCAGATCGCCCAACTGCCAACAATCGCTCCAACAACGAATCCGATCACTAGCATGTTCCTGAAAGGTTTACTGATGGCCATAATAATAATGTATTTGAGTTATTAAGTACCAAAATTGACCAATCATTCATTGATGTAGCATGACTAACGTCATGGCATACACAGATTATGGTCACAGAAATGTCACGCATCCAACTGTAATCTTTGTCACATAAAGTTCGACGTTCAGTTTCAGTTCATTTCATTCTTAAATGCATCAATATGGACAATTACCGGTTTAGAAAAGCTTTCATCACTTCAGCGCTGATCCTCATTGTGATCATGTTGGCGGTACAGTGTACCAAGGAAGGCGTGAATGCGCCCCTGATCGCCAGAAACATTGTGAACCCGGATTCAACTGTGTATGCCTCTTTTTATGATACCGCGTTGATTGATAAGCGTGACGTGACTCCGGATGTGAATGACATTATCCGCACAAGCGGTGTTCTTTCCATTATTAACACCAATTGTGCCTCTCCCGCTTGCCATGGTGGAGGCATCAAACCCAGGCTTACGAATTATGCAGAGATCAAGGCACTGGTTACCCCGGGAAATCCTGAAGCAAGTGAGCTCTACCTGTTGGTCACCACCAGTGATGTGGTTGAAGCCATGCCTCCTGTAAATTATGGAGTTGACCTTTCAACATCAGATAAGACTAAAATCTATAACTGGATCAAGAATGGCGCGAATGAAAGGCCGAGCCTGATAGATTTCAGGCCTGCTGCTGTTTCATTATTGGTTAACGGATGCGGCTCTGCCAACTGCCATAACCAGGCGACTGTAGGCGGTGCATGGGCCAGGAGGAACCTGTTTCCTGTTATCCCTGGAGATACGGTCAATTTCACTTTCACAGAACCCAGTGGCGCGTTTCGGAATTTCGCACAGTTGAAGGAACCCAAATTGTCTCAGGTATGGAATGCTTACAAAGACAGTGTAAGAAGGTATTATGCTGATACCGCCGCCAATGCGTCTTTCAGGCCCTACAAGACGTTTAGTTCTCCAATAGTGGCTTCAAATGTTCGCGGACCATTGAACTCATATGATGATCTCATCTTTGATATCATTTATCCCAAAGGCAGGAGAAGTTCAGGTACGGCACAGCATACAAATGCTTCAGGGGTTCGCTTCTACGTCTTCAGCGACCACTTGGGAGCCAGTGTGCCTGCGGCATCGCCTTCAAATGCCCGTAATCCGGCCAGCTCGATGATCTCCAGAATCGATTCCACCATACTGGTGGCTGCGCCGAGGACCAAAGCATTCAATTTCGACCATCACGGAGATATGGCCTATCAGGATGGCGGATTTTCGAAAGGAGAGATCGCCCTTGTTAAAGCCTGGTATTTCGCAGATCCAAATATTCCCGACATCTGGAAATATGGCCTCGATGGCACAGGTATTTTTAAGTACAGGAAATCAGGAAACATCATCAGAAAATAGTCAGCGTTTCAATCTTTCAATATGAGAAAAGCAACTCTTCTTTCAGCCGTTCTGTTCAGCATCATCTGGCTTTCGGCCTGCTATAAGAACTACTATGATATCCCGGAGGATACGCTGAACCAGATCAATTCGGTATCGTTTCGGAAAGATGTAGTACCCATTATGACCAGTGGCGCTTGTGGTTGTCATAATAATGGTACAACCCGACAAATCAAGTTCTCCTGGAATGATACCATTTATTATTCTGCCATCCAGGCTCGCTCCACTGCCCTGAACGATATGGCCAAGGGCGGCGCACACCCCGGCGAAGGCTCTATTTTCTTTACGCCTTCACAGGCCAGCATAGTAAAAAAATGGTACGATCAGGGAGCGAAGGACGACTACGTTCCACCACCCATTACAGGGCCGGTGACCTACGACAAAAATATCGTCCCCATCTATCGTACCGATTGTACAGGAAGCACTTGCCATGGAGGATCAGCGGTTACGCTTGATTACAATAAAATGCGCGCTGATTCCTCAACCATCAAGTTGATGATGAAGACCCAAGGTCAGCAGGGGCATCCCGGAGGTCCGTTCAGTATCGCGTCTTCCACATCATTGACGTTCCTGGCATGGTATTCACAGGGAGCTCCTAAAAATTAATTCTCACAAACACTAAACTGAATAAAATGGTCAACATGAAAGAAGTATTACTGGCAGGGATCCTGATGATGATCACCACGGTGGTCTGTGGTCAGACTTACAAAACAAGGGACGGTAACATCTATTTCAATCCCAATAAGAACCAGTCCAATAAGGAGTATTCAGCTTTGAGCAAGGAAGGTACGGCTGTGCTGAAATTGGAAACATCAGAAGTGGCTTTTCTGGTTCCCATGAAAAGCTTCCATTTTAATAATGCCCTTTTGGAAGAACATTTCAACGAGAATTACCTGCACACCAATAAATTCCCCAACGGTACTTATCGCGGCAAACTCATTGGATTTGATAAAGCCATGTTGGCGAAAGATGGAGAGTATAAGATGAGTTCCGAGGGTAAGGTAGAGATGCATGGTGTAACCCGTGATTTCACTTCGCCGGTAACGCTCAGCGTCAAGGGAGGTGTAGCAACGTTCAAGTGCATATTCAATATTAAAGCGGCAGATTATAATATCACCATCCCGGATATGGTAAAGCCTAAACTCGCGGAAGCGACCCCACTGGATGCAACCATTTCGTTTAAGATGAACTAGCCATAACATTTCAATCCATGGATATGAAAAGGAAATTTTGGATCGGCCTGATATCAATGACGTTCTGCAGTGCAGTAGTTGCACAAGATGACCTGCTGGCAGATCTCGTTAAGGAAGATTCTTCGAAAGTGAAGGAGAATATCACCATCGCCACGTTTAAGTCTACCCGTGTGGTTAATATGCATAGCGTGGAAATGACCGGGGATGGAAACCTCCAGTTTATGATCATTCACCATTTTGGTGCTATTTGGGATAAAAATGAAGGTGCATCCAACCTGGCCCGTTTATTCGGTTTGAATGCGAGCTTTGCCAGTACGTATATGTCGTTCGACTATACTCCCATTCGTTGGATGAACCTGGGTATAGCCTGGGCAGGCGCAAGCACCATGGAAGGTACGGCCAAATTCAAGCTTCTACGGCAGCAAAGCGGGGTTAGAAATTATCCAGTAAGTGTTGCATGGGTATCCACTGCTAATTTCAATGCATCCAAGCAACTGGAATCGCCCAATAGTTTCTACTGGAACAGGTTTTCCTATCTCAACCAGTTGTTGATCGGGCGGAAGTTTTCAGACTTGTTGTCTCTGCAATTAACACCAGCTGTGATCCACAGGAACATTGTTGCCTATGGAAACTCAGATGCGCACACCGTTTTTTCTGTCGGTCTCGGCGGACGTGTTAAACTCAGCGACAAACAAGCCATTACGTTTGAATACAATCGGCAGCTGAACGGGTACGAAAACGTTGTCGATAAAACAGGTGCGATTATAAGCTACTCCCCAAATCTGATCTCGCTTGGGTACGACTGGGATACAGGCGGACACATCTTCCAATTCTTCTTTACCAATAGTTCATTCGCCAGCAACTTACCTCAGCTTTCGGCTAATCCGGTGAGGGATAGTTTCGGCCAGTGGTCGATCGGTTTCAACCTGAACAGAAGTTACGCCATCAAGAAAAAAGTAAAAACGCAGTAATCCTAACCATAAATTCAATCGTGTGTTTGATCGGGACATTTTCCAATGTCCCGATTTTTTATTCGCTACAATGAATGCCTGCCATGGGGTTAGCCCACATACCCACATTCACCACATTTCATAAAATGAAGGCACGCCTTCTTTTTATGCCTTATATCCCCAATTTTTCATAATCTCCATATTCTGCCTCATGCAATCAAGCGGAGCCAGGCCCTGATAAGCCTCCTGCTCAATGATGAACTGATTGGGACCGCCCGCCTTACTGGCGATGGTCAGGATATCCCGAATAGGAACAATGCCCTTTCCAAGGATGGTGCTATCATATTTGTCATGCCCCCCGGAACTCAGGATCTCATCCTTGATGTGCCAGGATTCAAACCTGCCCGGGTATTTTTTCACAACGTCAATGGCCTTCGCACCACCATTGTACAAATTTCCCGTATCCAACTGCTGCATCACCAACTTGGGGTCGGTGCTCGATAAAATAATGTCAAACAACGTCTTATCCCCATGCTTCTCACTGAACTCAAAATCGTGGTTATGGTACCCAAATTTCATCCCGGATTTTTGGCAGAGTTCCCCGTTCTTGTTGAACAGTTCCATAAACTTTTTCAAGGCCTCTGGCTCCCGCCGAACTTTATCTTCCATCGACGGTGATATCACAAATTGCTGCCCAAGTATAGCCGCATCTTCCACGGTGTATTTCCACTTGTCGGTAAAGTCTTTCTTGCTATCGTCCCAATGAGAGGAACTGAACACGGTATGCCCGCTCGGCATTTTCATTCCGAGATCGTCCAGCACTTTTTTGAATTCCTTAGCCGTCCATCCATAGAACTTCCGATCGATATAATTGGCATGCTCCGCATACCGGTAGCCCATACCAGAAAGCTGTTTCAGTGTACCCAGGGGATCCTTTTTCATATCGTCCCTTACAGAATAGAGCTGAAGACCTACCAGTTTTTTAGGGTAGTTCGGTCCGGCGGTTAGAAACTCGGGGATCAACATGGACCCAGCCATTGCCACTGCCGCCGTTTTTATAAATTGTCGCCTGATCATAGCATTATCGTTTGCTATGAAGTTAACATATTGGAGTGTAGTGGGGATATTTGGGCTTATTTCTTTTTCTGCGTGGTCTGTTGGGCGAAAAAGATACTGGAAACCGACCCCGAAAAATGTGTACGGTTTTATCCGGGGCATTTAGCGGATCAAAAAAAGTGATTTCCTGAATCATGGTCATCTACCCCCTGAAATAACGAAATGTTGAATATTAAGCTGTTTTAATCATACCAGAATTTCCTTACATTAGGGGATGAAGTATGTATTGATCCTTTCGATTATTTCCCTGTTTCATCCTCGTCAGGATACGTTACAAGGTGCCTGGGAGTACAATAATGGGGACACCACTTTCGCAATGATCATCGTTGACAACTACATGAGCGTGGCGATGTACAACCTGCCGGGTAAGAAATTTTATGGTACGATGGGCGGCACGGTGACCGGATCAAAAGGTGAGATCTCGGGCACGATGGAGTTCAATAGCATGGACAAATCCACTGTGGGCAAGCCTTACCGCATGCGGATGACCAGAATTGGGAAAGATCTCCTTATTGAAAGGTCAAGAAAAGAAACCTGGAAGATGATCGATGACAGCAACAAAGACCTTGCAGGTAACTGGCGAATCACCCAGCGCGAACAGAACGGAACGCTTACCCCGATCCACACAACAGGTGCACGCAAAACGATCAAAATACTTTCAGCCACCCGTTTTCAGTGGGCCGCCATCAACACCGAAACGGGTGAATTTTCCGGCACCGGCGGCGGCAGGTATAACTTTGCAAATGGTAAGTATGTAGAGCTGATCGATTTTTTTTCACGCGACTCCAGCAGGGTAGGGATGTCACTTAGTTTCAATGCCAAACTCGATCAGAAAGACTGGTACCACTCGGGCAAAAGCAGCAAGGGCGATCCGATCAATGAGGTGTGGAGCAGGAGATGAAATGTGATAAATGTGATAAATGTGATGAATGTGATGAATGAATGTGGTGAATGTTCACTTCATTAAATCCCATACCGCCCGTGTCGCGGAACGGTCATCTTTTCAAAATTATTCGCTAAAAAACTATAGCCTGCGTTTTTAACGCATCGACGTACATTGGCAAGGTATACCCCGTAGGATCGATGCGGGGATCAAGGGCCGCTAGTCGACAAATGAAAAAATCTTCAGTAAGTTGCCTGTCGGCAGTAAAACACGCTTATTCAGGCTAATCATCGGCATGTCTGGCATTTTCATTCTCCACACTGTCACATTCCCCCATTCATTCTCCACATTCCCCACATTCATCACATTTATCACATTGCCCGCAATGCCAACTCATCCAATTGCTTCTGGTCAATCGTAGAAGGTGCATCCAGCATCACGTCGCGTCCGCTGTTATTTTTAGGAAACGCGATGAAATCCCTGATGCTCTCTGAACCGCCCAGTATGGCGCAAAGCCTGTCGAATCCAAAGGCGATTCCTCCGTGCGGCGGTGCACCATATTCAAAGGCGCCAAGAAGAAAACCGAACTTATGCAGCGCTTCCTCGCGGGTCATGCCCAAGGCGTCAAACATTTTCTCCTGCAATTCGCGCTGGAAGATCCTGATCGAACCTCCGCCGATCTCGTTTCCATTCAATACCATATCGTAGGCATTTGCCTTGATCTGCGCATACGGATGTTTCAGGTATTCAGCCTGGTTTTCGATGACCGGACTATTGCCGATCATCACTTCTATATGATCCGGTTTGGGAGAAGTAAAAGGATGATGACGCGCTACCCAACGGTTATCATCCTCACTGTATTCAAACAATGGAAAATCCAATACCCACAAGAGTTTGAACTCTTCCTTCTTTCTTAGCCCCAGCCTTTCAGCCATGTCGAGCCGTAGGTCACTAATGGCTTTGCGGGTTCTTTCTTCCGTGCCGGCGAGAATACATACCATGTCACCTTTTCCCGCACCAGCAGATTCTGCTATGGAGCGAAGCTGATCTTCGCTGAAGAATTTATCTACACTGCTCTTAACTGTTCCATCAGCATTATACCTGATGTATACCAGGCCCTGCATCCCGATCTGCGGACGTTTAACCCACTCCGTTAGTTCGTCTACCTGCTTTCTGGTATAATCTGCAACACCGGGAATAGCAATGGCTACTACGGTTTCTGCATCGTTGAATACCATAAAATCCGTTCCCTGCAGTAGTTCGCCTTTGGCTATAATTTCGCCCCCCAGCGTAAAGGCTGATTTGATATTAAGCACCTTCATGTCGAAGCGAATATCCGGCTTGTCATTCCCATAGTTCCACATGGCTTCTTCCCAGCTCATGCGCTGTACAGCTTCCGTATAATCGATGCCCTTGACGGCCTTGAAGATATGTTTGATCATGCCTTCAAACATATTCAGGATATCTTCTTGCTTTACAAAACTCATCTCACAGTCGATCTGCGTGAACTCCGGTTGCCTGTCGGCCCGAAGATCCTCATCCCTAAAGCATTTCACTACCTGGTAGTACCTGTCGTACCCACTCACCATCAACAACTGCTTGAACGTTTGCGGCGATTGGGGTAACGCATAAAACTGTCCCTGGTTCATCCTCGATGGCACCACAAAATCACGAGCACCTTCGGGGGTCGACTTGATCAGAAACGGGGTTTCGATATCCATGAACTGATTCTCGTGCAAATAATTCCTCGCAGCCCTATTCACGGCATAGCGAAGCTCCAGGTTTTTCTTGATCAGGTTCCTGCGCAGGTCGAGGTACCTGTACTTCATCCGCAGGTCATCGCCACCATCGGTGTCGTCCTGGATCGTGAAGGGTGGTACCGCTGATTTATTCAGAATGGTAAATGAGGCCACATTGATCTCGATTTCGCCAGTGGGTATGTTGGCGTTCTTGTTGGAACGCTCCAACACTTCGCCATGAATTTGAATAACAAACTCCCGTCCCAACGGCTGTTCATCCAACTGGGTGTTTAACAGTTCGGAGAATACCAATTGCGTGATCCCATAACGGTCGCGCAGATCCACAAATGTTATTGCGCCAAATTTCCTTACTGTCTGAACCCATCCGGCCAGTGATACTTCTTTTCCTTTATCTGCGATTCTTAATTCGCCGCAAGTGTGAGAACGATACATAATGTTATATCAAAATTTAAATAAGATAATGTTGTCAGAACCTAAGCCATTTCCTTTTCAATAATTTCCTTGGTGCGTTCGAACATTTTTTCCTTGAACCCCTTTTTCCTGGACAAGAAGAAATAATAATAAAACAGAACCAATAGGCCTAGGACGAAAGGAATCAATGAAAACTGCCTTAGTCCGTATGTTCCGATCAGGTTTTCATCCCATCCATAAAATTCACCTACCATCCAGGTACAGTTTGCCGTGATCCAGAGTATGACTGCCAGGTTGTGTAAGAACTCCGACAAAACAAACCTGGTCTGCCAGGTGATCATGAGGGCTACCCCAACCGTTGGAAGAATCATAAATAGGGCCAAGGGCTTGATATTCATGGCCCAACAGGCATCCTTGATCAACCAGAACAGGATGTGCAGGTTTTCTACTCTGCGGTAACGCGCCGGGATGTAATAGATTTTTTCGTTATCCATTGTTTGCCTGTGAGCAAAAATACGCTTTTAGCGCTATTTCGCTTCGGGGTGGTGGCTATGGGTGTGGGGAGGCGCGCGCGGTCTCGAGAGGGCCTTGCCTGTTCACCCGTCAGGAGGAAAAAGGGGAAGAGCCCTATTCCTTCACCTCTACCCTTGCGCCTGCCGAATGGGCGTTGAATTCAGGCGCGTACATGCTCTGTATGGTGGAGATGCCCGCAGCAAAATGCCCTGTATGGGTCACCACTACGGGATATTCAAACACCCAGGTGCCCTTAGGCAGCCAGGAGAAGAAAAAGTCCGTACTGGCATCCCTGGTACTTTCGTAGTATCCCAGGCCTCCCTGCCATTTGTAACTGCTGATCACATTCACAGGCTCAGTGCCTGAAGCCCTCATATCACGCAAATGCATGTACTCCATATCCCGGTCGGCTTTCAGGATGATGCGGATCTTGATCCGGTCACCCACCTTCAGCGAAACTCCTTCCTTAACAGGAACAAGCACTGGTCCCTTGTCACTATTCTTTTCTATAAAAAAATTTCTGGTGAGTTGCACGGGTGTGTTGGCCTGCTTTACTTTGTCCATATCTTCAAAATACTGCCAGTGTATTGCGCCCCAGCTGATACCCGCTCCGCTGCTGTTTCCCCCTGCTGCACCACCATCGTTCACATCTACCCGAATATTTCCCATCGCAGGCACTACATCTTTACCCGCGATCAATTCAGTGAAATGACCCGTGCCCGCTTCCTGCTTGCTGTCAGATGAGTGGACCTGTTTTTCACCCAATCGGACCGTGACCGCCGGAGCCGCTGCCAGCATCTCGCTGCCCGTACTCATCAGGGCATACACCGCATCGGCGGTGGCCCTGGAACTCGTCCACTGCTGCACCCGCTTCTGGTTCAATAGCCAAAGCTTCATATCGTCTACGTCATCATGATCACCGGCAATTTCCGAAAATGCTTCCATCAGCAAGGCCTGCGTTTCAACGGGCGACTGGTACCAGAAATACCCGATCGTATTCGTTTTCCAGTACATCCCCAGTTCTTCAGATTTGATCGCGTTTTCTCTCAGGGAATTCAACACCCCTAGTGCCGCTGCTTTGTTGCCGCTTCTGCTCATTACCAGCGCAATCATACCCTGCGATATCAAATTTCTTCCTAACCAATGTTGTTTCCCCTGCTCGTAATAATAGTCGTGCGCTTTTTTGGAAGATGGCGGAACGGGTATTTTGAAAAAACTCCTCATATACAGGTATTGCACCTGGAGCGGACCCAAATTATTTTTAGTAAGATCGGCTTTGCTTTTCACCAGCTGCTCATAGTCTTCGATGATCTTACCATCCAGGTAACGCAATGCGTTCATCGCGATCTGCTCCAAAACCCCTCTGCTTTCAGCGGGCACAGCTTCCAATTTGTCGAGCTTCCCTATGCCCGTCATGATATACTGCGTGATGTACCTGTCGTCCATACTGCCCTTAAACCATGGAAAGCTTCCATTGCTTAATTGCATCTCCCTGAGTTTTGACAGATTGGCGCTGAGCTCAGATGATAGCGTGGCCATATCAAACAGCCTGGCAATATTCCTTCTCTGCTCCGTTTCATTTTTAGCCTGCAATACCCATGGCGTTTGCTCCATGAGTACCGACCTCAGTCCGGGGTTTTTCAGCAAGTTGCTGATGAACGCCGCGGTATCTTTCGTGCGCCATTTTTCAAACATGTCCCGGACGGCAGGAGATCTGTTTGCCGTCAGCGAAGCCAGTGCGTTGGCATAAAATCGATTGAACAATGGCTCAGAACAATCCTGCCTTTGTTCCATCAGATAGGGGAGCGCAAGTACCGCATACCAGGCAGGGTTGGTGCTGTATTCTACCGTGAGGCCATAGGTGGACAAGCTACCTGAATTCCCGGAAGCCAGCAGGCCCTTAAGTTGATAGCTTTTTGATCCATTACCTTTTACCAGCAGCGGCTGCGATTCAGTGACCAGGATCCTGTTGCTCAGTACAGCTAATACATTTTCTTCGCCGTCAGTATGTTGTCCTGCAGTCGCTGTTATCCGATACAGTATCGGTTTGTTATAGTTCGCTGGCACCTCGATCTCAAAATGGACTGGGGTGGTATGTTTTGCTTCAACGGTAAAATACTGCGTTGGGAAAATATTCTGGAACCAGCCGTCCACGGGCTGATCGCTCTCCGGATCGATCAACTGAAGGATCGCCCTGCCAGTGATCTCCTGTTCCGTCAGATTACTCACTCTGGCGGATAACCGAACTTTATCGCCCTCGCGCAAGAACCTTGGCAGGTTTGGTTGTATCATCAGGTCTTTCTGGCTGACGGCTTCCCTCGTCATCATCGCGCTCGAAAGTCCGGGGCTGTGCGCCAGCATCTGCCATTTCCAGCGCGTCAACGACTCAGGTACGGTGAATGTAAAGCTCACATCGCCCTGCTCGTCTGTCCGCAGCTCAGGTAGGAAGAAGGCCGTTTCATTAAAATTTTTCCGAATGCTTAAAGGGCCTCCGGCGGCCTTGTCCAAAACCTTACCACTGGCGCTACTACTCGTATCTGCCGCCATCATCCGGGTTTTTGCCAGACCCGGCCTCGAGTTAGCCAGTGCTAAGCCCAGCTGATCCCCATCTGCCATGGCCCCATCTGCCTGCATACTCATGATGGGTGCCGAGGCGTACATCCTGTCTTCATCGCGCCGCATCAAAGGCTGCCGCCACAGAAAGGCATCGTAGTTTTTCAGCGGTATTTTTACATATTTCTCCTGTTGCTGGTATATTTCCGTTTGACCAATGGTGAAGTTAGATATCGCCGCCCATCGTTCACCCTGATGCTGCCTGAATATATCGGGGAAATACCATTGGTGCGGACTGAACTGATCCAGCGATGCATCGTACATAGACGTCAATAGTTCTGCTGCCACTTTTTCACCCTTTGCGCCTTTTATTTTAAGTGTCCAGGTTTCCTTAGTTCCCGGCAATAACTTGTTGCGCCAGGTTTCAACAGATATATCGAGCTGTTTATTTGTCCACGGTACATCAATGTGTTGCACCACTTGGAAGAAACGATTGTGCTTTACAAACAAATGCATGATGTCAAAGCCACCACGGTCTGATTCGAGCACAGGTATCGTTATTGCTTTCACCCCGCTGCCCATCTGCTCCACTTTATAAGGCAAGCTGCTGTCTGACATACCCCCTTTGTCAACCAGACGGATCAAGAAGATGTTATCAGCAGATGTGCCGAACAGGGTAGACGCGACCAGGCCTGGTTCGGACGTTTTTTTATCTTCCTCGACACTTATATATTTTGGATGTAAGGGATCGTTGCCATTGTCCCTGATCCTGATGTATTTTAGGTCTTTCACTTCCTGCCCAAAAACATCCTTTCCTGTCACCTCAATGGAATAATATCCGGGCTTCAATGCCTCATCAAGTTTGATGCTGGAACCGGTACTGCCATTCTTTATAACCACGTTGCCTTTTTTCTTCCAGGTAGTAGGATCTGTCTCGTTCATATAGGGATCGTTCGGAAACAGTTGTGAAAAATCAAACCGGTTCATCACGCTGGTATCCGGAACTTCCCATAATCTTTCTTTCAACAGCCTCCGCGTGGCATCCAGTGGTTGCACGATGAGTTGAATAGCCATTTTCTGGGGAACGCCTTCCGCATTCACGCCGGTCACCTTAACTGTTTTCAAACTGTCGGCATGATAAATGTCCTGATCCAGCCCCAGGGTGACCGACACAGCACTATATCCAATGCTGATATTTTTTGATGTACTCCTCGTTTCTCCGTTATGATCAGTTGCATCTGCGGTGATCTCAAAGTTAAACTGGGGATAGAGATCTTTGCTTACAGAAAGATCTGGTACTGCTTTGAAGCTTACCCTGAATTTGCCATCCTTGTCAGATACGGTCTCTCCATGGGAAATCTCCGTTTCCTCCATAGCAGGAGGCCAGATGCCATAGCCCCAACGCCAGGGTAAGACGGTTCGTCTCACCACCCGGTACCTTATTTTGGCATCATTCAAGGTGTTCCCTGCATATCCTTTTACAGTACCTGTTGCCATAACTGTATCGCCTAAACGCAGTTGCCCCGCAACCGCATCAAAAACCGTTTCAAAAGTGGGTCGTTTGTATTCCTCCACCTGAAACGATATGGAAGAATTTCCATCGCTGTCAATAATGCTGAAATTGCCCGTGAGCAGGTTTTCAGTAATGCGGAATTGCCCGTGGTAAGATCCAAAGGAATTCGTAGTCAATACCAGCGAATCCCTAAGCTCCCCATTGGCATCTTGCAATCGTACCGTTGTTTGTCGCCCAGATACCACGGTGCTCTTATTGCCATCGATATGACTGCTGATCTTGATCCCTTTGAAGTAAACAACCTGACCAGGCCGGTAAATGCTCCTGTCGGTAAACAATGCCGTTAATTCACGGCTGGGACGATCATCGGGTTGCCGGAAACGATGATAGTAGCTGTTCTTCTTAGTAAATAGCCGGTCTCCACGCCACCTGATATCCAGACCGAATTGCCTGACTTCTTCAGGAAGATCCAGCTTAATGTAACCGTCAGGATTTGTATTCTTTAAAAGGGCCTCTTTGAATACTGATCTTCCCAGCTGCTGATCGAAACGATAGTCCATCACCCTCACTTCTGCATTGGGCAGCGGCTGTCCTGATTCCCTATGCAACAGGAAGTAATGGCCGCCCCGGTTAATGTGGCTGATATTGGATACATGGAAGTATTGCACCGTCATCTCATTCTCAACCATCGAAAAATCTTCCTTGATGCTCCCCAGCAGAGCATAGTTTCCTACTGGTAATGTATCAACGGCAATTTCCACACTATGCTCGCGCAGATCCCCTGCATCTGGTAACAGCTGTTTGGTTCTTTGTACAGGGTTTAGTGCAATAAGTTTTTCCCAGTACTTCTTTTGATCCCGTCGAATTTCCTCCACGTTGTCAACAGCAACAATACGATAGTGAAAGGCATCAATGTTCCTGTAATTGACAAAAGCCAGGATGGGCTTACCCGGTACGTTCACCAGTTCTGTTTTTGCAGAAATGTTTTTTGTAAGGATGATGGTGAGCAGGTTTTTTGCTCTAGCGTCCGCTTCGGTACCGGGAAAACGGCCGCTGATCTTTTGCAGGTCTTTACTGAGGTCCACCAAGGCAAATCGAAGGCTTTCCCTGCTGATCCCTTTTCGATACAGCATGGCATCCTGTTGTTTTTTTTCAAGACTGATCACCCATGCCAATGCGCCATATTTGTGCTGGGGGTAGCGGTTCTGAATGTCCGCCAAGGCATCAAGGTATAGCTGATCTTTTTCCGGCAATACACTGACCTGATGCATAAAGTTCAGGCGTGCAAGATCTGCGTCGATCAGTGCAGATGGCTCCTTATCGTTCAGATGAAATGCCAGCAACTGCTGATACGTTCGTATAGCCAGATAGTATGGCGAGCTGGTGTCTTTGGTTTTGAAGGTCGTTTTGGAGAACTCTCCTGCTGTGGCAAAAGCAAGCGGGTGGTCCATGCTGAATCGGTAGGCAGGTTTTGTTAGATCCCGCTCGTCGTTTCCAAAATAATCGAGGGCCTGGTGCGCCAACATGTCGAAGAGCGTAGGCCGGAGCGACCTTGAATTGCCTTTGACGATAAGGGGGTCGTAGGCTTCGAGCCGGGTCTTTTTCAGCATGTCTGCCTGGGTGAGGGATGCCTGGTAGTGAACTGAGATCTGGTTGTGTAGTTCTTCAAGACCCCAGGTATCAGGGTCCGGATTTGAGCCGGAGACGATGGTAGTCCTGCCGTACAGTCTGTACCTGTTGGCTTCAAGATAATGTTGGTATTTACCGGCAACCACGGAATGCAACATCTGTTTAACCGGGGCCCTGGCCGTTTTTAATTCGGACAACAGCATTGCCAAACCATGATCGGTTTCTTCTTTGATCCGGCTGCTCAATTCCGTCATATAGATCAGGGCCTTGATCATCTGCACGTCTTTCTTCTCTTTCTTCGCCAATTTATAAATCTTCTCCACTTCCGAAAGTGCAGAGCGGTTTAGCCCTTTTTCACTGATCAGCTTGTCTACTTTTTTCCACCGCTCGGCATAATCGCCGTCGGGCGTCTGGCCCATGGCTCCAACCACGGATATCAACGATAAAACAACTGCTAAAACTCTCATCATATGTTTCGCCTTTTCTTCTTTCTGTTCAGATGCAGCAATATCGGAAAATACACAGCAAGGAAATGTTAAGGCCGGAGGAATTTCCGGCGATGGGAGCATGGGCGAATTGTAACCAGAGAACGGAAGTATTGGGCAGAAAAAAGATGATATCCAGAAGGGTACCATCTTTCATATACATTTAAAATATCTTATTTCATGGCAGCGGCCATTGCAATGCCAATGTCAGCCGGACAGTCGGCCACGGTAATCCCGCATTCGCGCATAATCCTCATTTTCGCTTCGGCCGTATCGTCTGAACCACCGATGATCGCGCCGGCATGGCCCATCCTTCTGCCTGGAGGAGCTGTTTGGCCTGCTATAAATCCTACCACGGGCTTAGTGCCATGGGCTTTGATCCAATTGGCGGCTTCTGCTTCCATGCCACCACCGATCTCGCCGATCATTACAATGCCTTTTGTTTCCGGATCCTTCATGAACAGCTCAACAGCCTCACGAGTGGTAGTACCAATGATGGGATCCCCACCGATTCCGATAGCCGTAGTAACACCCATACCCGCCTTTACGATCTGGTCTGCCGCTTCATAGGTCAGCGTACCCGATTTTGAGACGATGCCAATATTCCCGGATTTAAAGATGAAACGGGCATGATGCCTACTTTACATTCGCCGGCGGTGATTACACCGGGGCAGTTGGGACCGATCAGCCTCGTCGTTTTGCCGAGCAGGTAATTCTTCACTTTTACCATGTCCTGCACCGGAATGCCTTCCGTGATGCAAACCACCAGGCCTATTTTTGACTCAGCAGCTTCCATAATGGCATCGGCAGCAAAAGCAGGGGGAACAAAGATGATGCTTACATCAGCGCCTGTTTCCTTTACAGCATCGGCAACGGTATTAAAAACGGGCCTGTCGAGGTGCATGGTTCCACCTTTTCCTGGTGTTACACCACCTACAACTTTTGTGCCGTATTCAATCATCTGCGAAGCATGGAAACTTCCTTCAGAACCGGTAAATCCCTGAACAATGATCTTCGAATCTTTATTGACTAGTACTGACATGGGGAACAATTTGGGTGGCGCAAAAATACGGGTAATTTGGCTATGATAATTAATGAAGCTCCATTTACAGCATAAAAAAACCCCGTTTATACAACGGGGTTATAGGTTGGTTAAAGATTGTTTATTGGCCGATAAATATCCTTGCAGTTTCATTAAATCCTTCGCCCCTGAGGGTGATCAGGTACACTCCAGCCCTTTGTGGAGCAGGGATGGTGGTTTGGAAACTGTTGGAACCTGTTTTCAGCGACTGGCTCCTGATTTGGCTGCCACCGGCATCGTGGAGGCTTAACACATATTCTCCTTTGATGCTGCTGAGATTGACTTTGATATCGGCCCCGCTATAGAATGCCTGGAACCGTGCACCTGCCCTGGAAATGGATATGCCCTTTATATCGAAGTAGGAGACGTTTCCGTCAATATCAATTTCTTTCAGCCTGTAATAATTCATTCCGGTCAGCGGGGTCTTGTCTACCAGGTTATAGGTAGTATACTTGTTCCTGGCTCCTACGGGATTAATGGTGAAGATGGTATAGAAGTTACGGGCATCAGTTGACCGCTCGATGTAGATTTTGTATACATTTTCCTCCGTTGATGTTGCGAACTGTATGTTCACAAAATTCTCGGCTGTTTTTGAAACATCGAAACTGGTGAGGATGATGGGGGCGCGAATTTGATAATGAACGGTGACGGAAACAGAATTAACGGTTGCCCCGGTGTTGTTGGCAGCCTGTTCAATCTGTATGGCTACTCCAAATGTCGCGTTCAGGTCTGTTTGTAGCCAAGTGCTGCCCCAGAGGTCGATACTGGTTCCATAATTGGCTGCTGCACTGGCAGTGGGCCAGAAAGCAGCGCTCGCGTTGCTTGTAGCCATAGGTGCTCCTGATTTTACCAAACTGATCCTGGTATCCCTTACTGAATTTGCGTCCTTGGCGAGTCTGTTGACAACGACAGTAAAACCTGTTATACTGATATTCGCGGGCAGTCTGGGGAAGGTGAATCCGGTAACAATCAAAAGGGCGGAACTTGCCCCCCCGCTGTTTATGGGCCGCGCTGTACTCGGTAAACTATTATCCCATGAACGCCCATTCCCTGTTGATGTAGCGATAGTTCCAGTAGCAGTAGAAGTTTTTGCACGTACTGCCAAAGCGAACATTACACCAAGGGAGAGTGTAAAAATGAATTTCATTCTTTGCGATTTTTGAGGTTAACGTTTTTCGCAAAGGACTTCGGATTCGGTAAATATCTTCTGGAGGATTGGAGATAATTGATCTGAAGAGAGTATCCAGATCGCTCGATTGAGCGTTAAAACTAATACATGAATGTTGTATTTGCAAATCAGTAACCCCAGGTGAAAGTGGCCCAATAGCTCTGCCAGTCTGCATTCTCCTCATTGTCAACCCTTTTTATATTCACCGATGACAGTAAATACTCTCCAAAAAGTTTTATAGGCAGTTCTACAACACCTGCTTCATTAGTGAAGAGTTGTTTCATATCTGATTTTCCATTCACACGGTGCCAGAGTTTGACCTGCGCGCTTGGAAGTGGTTTCTTTTTGTATAACAGACTGAACTTCAGCGTCTGGTCTTTCTTGCGCGTATAAGGATGTTCCAATGGAATAAACTCAAGATCGTGACCGCATTGCTGTTTATATACGTCATCTTTCCCTGCACCGATCTGGAACAAGGTTTTCGCGCATCGCTTATAATTTTCCCGGCCGACAGAGTCCGTTTCGTTATGTTCTTTTCGATAGTCAATGGCTTCCTGCAAACCGTCTTCTTCCAGGTATTCAAGGAACTTTGCCGGTTCGATCTCGATATGTTTATTGGAAGATTGGTAGCTGATGAGGGCAGTTCCTTCATCATAGAATTGGAGGTTGAGGGAATCTCCGGGAATGCTGTCCGGGATCAGGGGCTGCAAGTTGTCATCAATATTTCCATAGTATAATTGGAGGGATTCAACGCTGGACTGCGAGCCTTTCCAGTTTTCCCCTTCAAAATTTTCGCCAACCCTGAAATTCAGGTAAAGGCTCTCGCCTTTTTTCAATGTAAATTTTTTCGCCTCCATCCAGAACTCATGTGCACCCAATGATGAGCATCCGATAACAAGCAGAAAGATGAGTACCTTCCTCTTCACTATTTCAGTAGTTTATCCATGTCACGGTTTTCGTCGATCTTTCCCTTTGCTTCCAGCATGCGCATGTCTTTCGCATCTTTCAGGAAAGAAGAGGCAAAAATGAAACTATTCAGTTTTTCATTTTTAGAAAAGATGATCTCATCATTCGATCCCTCCCATTCTTTAAGGCCCTGGTACATATACACGATCTTATTGCCGATCTCCATCACACTATTCATGTCGTGCGTATTGATCACCGTGGTGATGTTGTATTCTAACGTAATATCCTGAATCAGTTTATCGATCAAAAGTGAAGTCTGGGGGTCAAGGCCGGAATTGGGCTCGTCACAGAAAAGATATTTCGGGTTTAAGACAATAGCCCTGGCAATGCCCACTCTTTTCTTCATGCCACCGCTGATCTCCGCAGGGAATTTTTTGTCGGCTTCTTTCAGATCTACCTTGTCCAGCACTTCGCGTACTTTTTTCTTTTTGTCCTTATAGGAAAGACGCGTGAACATATCCAGCGGGAACATCACATTCTGTTCCACCGTCATACTGTCAAACAAGGCTGAGCCCTGAAACAACATACCAATTTTCTGCCGCATTTGTTTGCGTTCATTCTGGTTCATGGTAGTGAAACTCTGGTCGTCGTACAGGATCTGGCCTTCGTCGGGTTCAAACAGGCCCACGATGCATTTCATCAATACGGTTTTACCGCTGCCACTGGATCCGATAATGAGATTGCATTTACCCGTTTCAAAGGTAGCACTCACATCATCGATGACCGTTCTACCGTTGAATCCTTTCTTTATGTTTTTTACTTCGATCATGTTGTCAGAGTAGTATGGCTGCCAGTAAATAATCGGCCAGTAATATCATGATACAGCTGGTCACCACGGCCTGTGTACTCGACCTTCCGATCTCAAGCGCGCCCCCTTGCACATTGTACCCATAGTATGCCGGTATACCTGAGATTATGAAGGAGAACGTATAGGCTTTGGCCAGCGCGAACGAAACGTTGTAAGGCATAAACCCCATGGCGAGGCCCCTGTCGAATGTTTCAGCAGAAAGGATACCGGAAGCGGCACCAGCCAGGCGGCCACCCCAAATTCCCAACACTGCAGCGATGACCACCAGCATGGGGATCACGAGTAGTGCTGCGATAATTTTCGGCAATATCAGGTATGCTTTTGTGTTGATGCCCATGATCTCCAGGGCATCGATTTGTTCACTCACCCTCATGTTGCCCAATTCACTGGCGATCTTACTGCCCACTACGCCGGCGAGTACGATACTGGTCAGCGTAGGAGCGAATTCCAGAATGACGGTGTCTCTGACAATAACAGCGATAGTGGTTTTGGGAATAACAGGACTGACCAGCTGATAGGCGGTTTGAACGGCAGAAACTGCACCGATAAACACCGAAATAATGGCCACGATACCTAACGAACCGATGCCGATCTCAGAACACTGGTGCATCAGTTCTTTCCAATACATTTTCCAATTTTCCGGTATGCTCAACATTCTCTTGATCATGAGCAGGAACCGGCCAATATGGGTAAATAAATTCATTTATAAGTTTTGACAGACATGATTAGAACATACAAAATAGCAAGTTTGCCCCAAATACAGCTATTATTATTGTGCCCACCTTTCCCTGGTGAAAATAAATTTCTTCATGTGCACCATTAGTACTTCAGCCATGGAACGGCATTTGCGGAAGTTATCATCTTGATGATGCTCTGCCAGTTCCGCCTTCAGTTGCTCCATTTTTTCGGGGGTCGACAACTCGTCATTGACCAGGGCGTCTTTGAGGTCTTTCAGCCGTAATCGCTGCGACCTGATCCTCCGGATGATGAGGGATCGTTCTTCATTCTGGTATTGCTTAACTACATCAGGATTAAAATGCTTTGCCACCAGGTCAACAAAGACCTTGTTCTCCTTGAAATACTGCGGCAGGTAAGTGGTTTTCCGGCCTTCATAGCACTGCTGGTCAAAATCAATGGCCCGCATCCTGAATTGGATATCATCGAAATCCTGCGTGATGTCAAATACGAAATTGTAACTGCGCATATCGCCGAGCAGCTGTACAAAGCAGCGTTCGTTGAACTTGACAAATTCCTTCGCGATCCTTTTTGGATTGAATTCCGGCCTGTCCATATATTTTTCAACAAACGTATCACCCGGTATCCCGGCAATATGTTCTTCTACCAAAGTACTGCCGTCAACGAGGTAATTGATCCAGTAAGGTGATAACATATGTTCCATTTCCATGCCCCAGATCCGGGAGGCGTCCGCGATCTTGATATAGAAATAGTCGTACACCTCGTTAAAGTTATTCACGATCTTGATGCGGAAAGGCTTTGAATTTCCGAAAACGCAATAGTCGATACGCTCAATATGCAGATGCTCTTCAGCTTGTGAAGGTCCGGTCGCTTTCAGTTGGGAGTACATCCTCTTGAGGCCATGATGGATCTCGTCGGTCACCGATGGGAGATAGAATACCGTTTCCCATAGGGTGTCTTTACCTTGTTTATCGTACAACGGTACTGATCCGCTATAATCCCTGAGGGTGGTATATAATACCGGAAGTCTTATCTCACGGCCATAGCTGCGCAAGTACTTTCTGAAACTCTTACTCGCCGTATAGCAGACCTTTTTTCGTGAGATGTTATCCATACCATCAGAGTTCCGGGGACAACCCGGGGATGAATTTTTTCACCCATTCGCTGTCTCTCGCTTTTTCGTCGGGCCGCAAAGCTGATTTTTGTTGTGCGTCAATGCCCGCGATCATCACCATATTGAAAATACTTCTTACAGAACTGCCCAACTGCAATACGTGAACAGGTTTTTTCAATCCTAACAGCACGGGGCCTATGGAATCTGCGCCGCCGACTTCCTGCAGCAAGTTGTATGCGATATTGCCAGCGCTGAGATTTGGGAAGATAAGGGTATTTACATCCCCTTTCAGCAGCTCTGAGAACGGATAGTTGTCCCTCAATATTTCTTTGTTGAAAGCCATGATGCCCTGTATCTCACCATCTACTATCAACGATGGATTGCGCTGTTTCACGAGGGCCCGTGCGTCCCTTACCATGATGGCTTCCGCCGTGTTGCTACTGCCAAAATTGGAATAGCTCAGCATGGCCACCCTTGGCGTGATACCGAACGACCTTACCTCGCGTGCCACCAATAGGGTGATATTGGCCAGCTCTTCCGATGTGGGATTGAAATTTACCGTGGTATCTGCAAGGAAAAGCGGACCCCTGTTGGTGAGCATGATATACATGCCCGCGATCTTGTCTACACCTTCCTCGGTACCGATGATCTGTATAGCGGGTTTAATGGTGTCAGCATAGTTTCGGGTAAGGCCTGAGATCATGGCATCTGCATCGCCCATTTCCACCATCATGCAACCGAAATGGTTCCGGTCTTTCATTTTCTTGTAGGCCTCATAGAAATTGACGCCACGGCGTTGTCTTTTTGAAAAATAGACCTCACCATATTCCTGGCGTTTATCTTCCAAATCGTCGTGCTTGGGATCGATCATGGGGATACCTTCCAGGTCTATATTGTGTATTTCAGCGATCGACATGATCTTTTTGGGATCGCCTAACAGTATGGGGTAGGCGATGCCTTCGTCTACGGCCAGTTGGGCTGTTTTCAGGATCTTGGCATTTTCAGCATCCGCAAAAACCACCCGTTTGGGATCTTTCCGCACCTTACTGCCGATCGCCCGCATCAACTGGTTATCGATGCCCAATCTTTTATTAAGTTGTAAAATATACTCGTCCCAATCCTGTATGGGTTTGGCAGCCACGCCACTTTCCATAGCTGCTTTGGCTACCGCAGGGGCAACGCATTCCAGCAGCCTTGGGTCAAGGGGTTTGGGGATGATATAATTTGGGCCAAAGGAAATGGTGCTGTCGTTATACGCCATATTCACAATGTCTGGCACTGTTGATTTAGTCAACTCCGCGAGTGCTTTTACCGCTGCCATTTTCATGGCCTCGTTGATCGTTGTAGCCCGCACATCGAGTGCGCCACGGAATATATAGGGGAACCCCAGTACATTATTGACCTGGTTGGGGTAATCGCTTCTTCCGGTTGCCATAATGATATCCTCCCGTGCTCCGCTGGCATCGTCCCAGCTGATCTCGGGATCGGGATTGGCCATGGCGAAAACGATAGGCTTGGGCCCCATTAGTTTTACCATCTCCGCGTTCAAAACACCCCCTTTGCTGAGGCCAATGAATACGTCTGCGCCAGCCAGTCCTTCAGTCAGGGTAAGTGGCGGACCTGCTACGGCAAATTTTGCTTTTCGATCGTCCAGATCGGTACGTGAATCTGTAACGAGGCCTTTGGAATCGAACATCAGAAAGTTTTCCGGCCTGGCGCCGAAAGCTATATACAGTTCAACACAGGCGATGGCAGCAGCTCCTGCGCCATTCACCACAAATTTCACCTCACCGATACTTTTTTCCTGCAGTTCCAGCGCGTTCAGCAGGGCAGCAGCGCTGATGATCGCCGTGCCATGCTGGTCGTCGTGCATCACGGGGATCTTCATTTCTTTTTTCAGCCGGTTCTCAATGTGGAAGCATTCCGGTGCTTTGATATCTTCCAGGTTTACGCCTCCAAAAGTGGGTTCCAGCGCCTTCACGATCTCAACAAATTTGTCGGGGTCCCTTTCGTTGATTTCGATGTCAAACACGTCTATGTCTGCAAATATTTTGAAAAGCACGCCCTTGCCTTCCATCACCGGCTTCCCGGCTTCGGGCCCGATATCGCCCAGGCCGAGAACGGCGGTACCGTTGCTGATCACCGCTACGAGGTTACCCTTGGCGGTATACTTGTAAACGTCTTCCGGGTTTCTGAAAATTTCCATACAGGGTTCAGCAACACCCGGGGAGTAAGCAAGGGAAAGATCCCTTTGTGTCTTTGCTTCCTTTGTGGGGATCACTTCGATCTTCCCTGGTCTACCCTTTGCATGGTACTCTAAGGCCTGTTCTTTTCTAAGGTCTTTTTGCATAGTCAATCTTTTTAAATTGACGGATTGTCGGATTGGCGAATTAGCGAATTCTTCAATGCGCCAATCCGCTAATCCGTCAATTCGTCAATCAATTCTTAATTCCGCCCCAAACAAAGCCATCATACTTACCCCGTACTCGATGGCTGCTTCGTCTATATCAAATGTGGGTGTATGTACGCCCGAATGTATTCCTTTTGAAATGTTTCCGGTTCCCAGCCTGAAGAAGCAGCCGGGTATTTTTTGTGAATAATATCCAAAGTCTTCTGCGCCCATCCTCAACTCGGTTTCTTCTACACGATCCACGCCTAAAAAAGATTCTGCTTTTGCCCGGGCTATGGCATACAGGTTTTCATCATTATATACATTGGGATAACCTACATCGATCTTCAGATCAATACCGGCACCCATTCCCCTGGCTATGGATTCAGCCTGCTGCCTGATCAGCTCATGTGCCCTGAATCGCCAGGTTTCATCCATGGCCCTGAAAGTGCCTATCAGTTTAACTTCATGGGGAATCACGTTGGTGGTGTGTCCTCCCTGGAAAGAACAAATGGACAATACAGAAGGGGAGAAGGGATTGTTGTTCCTGCTCACTACCTGTTGAAGGGCCACTACAATATGCGATGCCACCAGAATCACATCCGTGGTCTGGTGGGGCGCAGCAGCATGTCCGCCCTTACCCGTTACCGTTATATAGATCTCATCGGCGCTTGCCATCACTTTGCCACTCCTGAAACTCAGCTTGCCGGTTTCCAGTTGAGGATGCACGTGCAGACCTGCGATCAACGACGGCGCCGGGGCTGATAACACACCCTCACGGATCATAATGCTGGCCCCCCCTGGATTTTTTTCTTCACCGGGCTGAAATATCAGCTTCACGGTACCACTCCATTCATTTCGCGTCTCCTGAAGAATTCTCGCGGCACCAAGCAAACAGCTGGTGTGAACATCGTGTCCGCAGGCGTGCATAACGCCTTCAGATTTTGAACGATAAGGCACTTCATTTTCTTCATGGATCGGCAGCGCATCCATATCGGCGCGCAGTGCCACCACCCTGGACTCAGGATCTTTCCCATGTATCAGTCCTACCACACCGGTTTCGGCCATGATAGTATAGGGAATGCCCAAATCTCTTAAGATGTGCTGAACATATTTAGACGTTTCAAACTCTTTGTAACTAAGCTCCGGGTGCGCATGCAAATGATGCCTGATGGCGATCGTATCTGCTGCATATTTGGATGCAAGTTGCCTGATTCGCTCTGCAATCATATCTCGAAGATAAACCAATTGCCGGATTCCTGCCTAAGGCCGGCAGGTACTAATTGGCTAATTGCAGATCCTCTTCCGGTTTTACCTCAATTGTGGATGGAATAATGATAATACCGGTGGGGTATAGCCTGGTGATCTGTTTTTTCAGCGACTCGGCATCGGGCCTGCTTTTAAAATTGCCGATATGTATCTTGAAATAGGGTGATTGATAGATCAGGTAGGTCTTGTGTTCCGGGAAGCCGCGCATCAGCTTCGACTTCACATCCATTGCTTTATTTCTGTCGTTGGTATTTATCACCAGTATGCGGAAGCCCGCGGCTGTTCTGTTATTCTCGATGTAAGCCTTCTTATTGAGCTCCTCCTGCTTCTGTATCAACAGGTCCAACCTGTGGTCTTTCACAACGTCCACTTGGGATATACCGGCCAGGGGCAACAGCATTAAAATAAATAGTATTCGTGCCATATGGATTACCAAATAAAGATCGTACCACTACCTGAACGAGAAGCCGATAGCAAATCAACCTTCAGCTATCGGCCCCGTGCCTTTATTCTTTACCGTGACAATTTTTGAATTTCTTGCCGCTACCGCAAGGGCATGGGTCATTCCGGCCTACTTTAGGGCCTACCCGAACCGGCTCCTGCTTATTAACGGAAGGATCGTGATATTCATTTTCCGTATCCATCATCTCCTGCTGTCCTCCTGAACTACTGGATACCAACTCTTCTTTTCTGACCCTCAGTTTGCTCATGTCCGTTTTTTCCTCCCGGCCTTCTTTCAATGGGGCATTATTTTCCTGTACAGGTATGCCGGCATAACTTAAGAACGATACGATATCACGGTTCAATTCACTATTCATGTTGCTGAACAACCCATATGCCGTGGTCTTGTAGATGACCAACGGATCTTTCTGCTCATACACCGCCGTTTGCACGCTGTGCTTCAGGTCATCCATGGCCCGCAGGTGCTCCTTCCAGGTGTCGTCAATAATGGCGAGTGTGATGGTGCGTTCCAATGCATTCGCCAGCTCGGCGCCTTTTGTACTGATCGTCTTATCTAAATTGGCGATCACGTTCACGCCTTTTTTACCATCGGTGAACGGCACTACCACATTCTCGATATGCGACCCCTGCTGTAATCTCACATTCTGGAACACAGGCAGGGCTTGTCTCATCATCTCGGTCTTCTTCCGCGTATAATTTCCAACCGCTTCTTCATAGAGCCTGTTGGTGATTCCATTGCTGTCCCCTTTCGATAATTCGTCAGCCGTGATCACCGTATCTATACCAAAGTTCACGATCACTGCCAGTTTAAATCCTTCAAAATCATCCTGCGCTTTATAGCCAGCCACAAGGTCCTCTGCTACCGCATAAAATGCATTATCAAGATCGAGGGCAAGACGCTCACCAAATAAGGCGTGCTGTCGCTTGGTGTATACCACATTACGCTGCTTATTCATCACGTCATCATATTCCAGCAGTCGTTTTCGTATGCCGAAGTTGTTTTCTTCTACTTTCTTCTGCGCCCTTTCAATGCTCTTGGTGATCATGCTGTGCTGGATCACCTCACCTTCTTTATAACCCATCCTGTCCATCAGCGAAGCGATCCGGTCACTGCCGAACATCCGCATCAGGTCATCTTCCAATGATACATAGAATTGGGTGGTACCGGGATCTCCCTGCCTGCCCGCGCGGCCCCGTAACTGCCTGTCGACACGGCGGCTTTCATGCTTCTCTGTGCCGATGATGGCCAATCCACCTGCTTCTTTAACACCCGGGCCTAGCTTGATGTCGGTACCGCGACCGGCCATGTTGGTAGCGATGGTTATGTTCCCCGGCATACCCGCTTCCTGCACGATCTGTGCTTCACGCGCGTGCTGCTTGGCATTGAGTACATTGTGCGGGATCTTTTTCGCCTGCATCATCCTGCTCAGCAATTCACTTACCTCCACCGAAGTGGTACCTACCAGTACCGGTCTTCCTGCATTTCTCAGGATCTCGATCTCGTCGATGACCGACTTGTATTTTTCACGCTTGGTTTTGTATACCATGTCCTCATTGTCTTTCCTTGTCATAGGAATATTGGTGGGAATGGTGACTACATCGAGCTTATAAATATTCCAGAATTCGGCTGCCTCTGTTTCCGCAGTACCCGTCATCCCCGCAAGCTTGTGGTACATCCTGAAATAGTTTTGCAGCGTGACCGTAGCATAGGTTTGTGTGGCCGCTTCGATCTTCACATTTTCTTTCGCTTCTATGGCCTGGTGCAAACCATCGCTGTACCTTCTTCCATCTAAAATACGCCCGGTCTGCTCATCCACGATCTTGACCTGTCCATCCATTACAACGTATTCAATGTCCTTGTCGAACAGCGTAAATGCCTTCAGCAATTGCTGCACGGCATGGATGCGATCTGCTTTCAGGGAATAGTCCTGCAGAATCTGCTCTTTCTGATGCAACTTCTCTTCTACCGTGACTTCTGATTTTTCAATTTCAGCGAGGCTGGTGCTGAGGTCAGGAAGTACAAAGAAGTTCGGGTCTTCCCCGCCTTTGGTGATGTATTGCAGTCCCTTCTCCGTGAGGTCAACCTGGTTGCTTTTTTCATCGATGTGGAAAAACAGCTCTTCATCTACTTCGGGCATATGTTTTTGCTGCTCACCAAGAAAATAGTTTTCCGCTTTCTGCAACTTCACTTTAATGCCGGGCTCGCTGAGGAATTTGATCAGGGAGCTGTTCTTGGGAAGGCCTCGAAACGCGCGCATCAGTTGAATACCGCCTTCCTGGGGATCGTCTTTACCTTCTGCCAGTAATCGCTTTGCCTCGATAAGCGATTTGTTCACCACCTGCTTCTGTACTTCCACCAGCTGCGTGATCCTCGGCTTTAGGGTATGATATTGTTGTTCATCGCCTTTTGGTACAGGCCCTGAAATGATCAGTGGCGTCCGGGCATCGTCGATCAAAACACTATCCACCTCATCCACCATCGCGTAATGGTGCTTGCGCTGAACCATTTCGTCTTTGGAATGCACCATATTGTCGCGCAGGTAATCAAAGCCGAATTCATTATTGGTTCCATAGGTGATGTCGCACAAATAGGCTTTTCTCCTTGCTTCACTGTTCGGCTCATGCTTATCGATGCAATCTACGGTCAGCCCCAGCCATTCGTAAATGGTTCCGTTCCATTCCGAGTCACGGCGGGCGAGGTAGTCGTTTACCGTTACAATGTGAACACCTTCGCCGGCCAGCGCATTCAAATAGGCGGGAAGGGTGGAGACCAGGGTTTTACCTTCACCCGTGGCCATTTCGGCTATTTTGCCTTCGTGGAGGATAGTACCGCCGATCAACTGCACATCATAGTGTACCATGTTCCAGGTCACGGGATTGCCCGCAGCGGGCCAGGTATTTTTGAAGATGGTCTTATCGCCTTCTATCCGGATATAATCTTTTTTCACGCTCAGCTCGCGGTCAAGCGGTGTTACCGAAGACGCGATCTCGGTGGAGACAGAAAACCTCCGCGCAGTTTCCTTCACTACGGCAAAAGCTTCTGGCAGGATCGTTTTTAGCGCTACCTCGATCTCTTCGTCCCTCTTCTTTTTCAGCTCATCCACCTGCTTATAAAGGGCGTCCTTGCCATTAATATCGTCTGCCTCAAGGGCCTCGGCCTGCTGGTTGATGGCGTTGATCTGCTCGTTGATGGGCTTTAGGTGCTCCTGTATCCTTTGTCTGAATTCCCCCGTCTTCCCCCTGAGGTCGTCATTGGTCAATTGCTGATATAATGAAAAGAATTCATTGATCTTTGAAATCAGGGGTTTGACCTGTATTACGTCTTTTTCCGACTTGCTGCCTCCAAATATCTTACTGATGAATTTGAACATAGGGTGCAAATTTACATAAATCTAATTAGCTCGTTTCATCGCTAATGTCCTTTCATCACAATATTACTGTTTACACGAAGGTTAACATATAGTTTTGGCATCTGAGAATGATGCGTATTACACCAAAACTGCTTTTTCTGGCCTTTTTCCTCACCATTGCGGCATTTGCAGGTGCCCAGGAGCTTAGAACTGTGCAGGGAAGGATACTCGATACGGCCAAATCGCCAATCCAGAAGGCGTCGGTGATGCTGTTCTACGACACGCCGGGTGATACGCTCAGAACCCTGACCGGCAACACAGGGTACTTCATTTTCAACCAGGTAAAGAACCGGCCTTTCTATATAAAGGCCACCAGTATAGGATTTGGCTCGCGGGTAAAAATGTCTTCTGATACGGCCAATAAGGTAGATCTGGGCGAGCTGGCCCTGGATCCCTCTTTCACCACCATGCAGGAGATCGTGATCTCTACCCCGCCCATTGTAATTAAAGAAGATACTGTTGAGTTTAAGGCTGATTCCTTCAAAGTGAAACCCAATGCCATGGTGGAAGACCTTCTGAAGCGGCTGCCAGGGGTTTCCGTGGATAAAGATGGCAACGTGATGGCCCAGGGAAAGCAGGTTACCCGGGTTAAAGTGAACGGGAAGGATTTTTTCCAGGGCGATGTTAAAACCGCTACCCGTGAGCTTTCTGCCGATATGATCGATAAAGTGCAGATCGTTGACGATTACGGCGATCAGTCCAGCATGAACGGTATCCGAGACGGCGAGCCGGAAAAGGTGCTCAATCTTCAGCTTAAGAAAGATAAGAACAAAGGCGTATTCGGTCGCCTTACTGCAGGAGCCGGCACGGACGAAAGGTATCAGGTTTCTGGTAATATGAACTATTTTAATAATAACAAGCAGCTTTCGCTGATCGGAAACACCAATAACATCAATGCCAACCTGTTCGATGGAAATGGCGGCGGCGGTGGTAATAGCTTTAGCGGCGGAGGTGGCGGCGGCGGAGGCCGGGGTATGATGGGCGGTATCCAGTTGATGCAGGGCTCAAGTGCTGCCAACCAGGGTGGTGACGGCATCACTACAACCCATTCTCTGGGTACCAATTTCAGGAACGATTTCATTAAGAGCAAGGGGTCTTCATTTTACGGTAGCTACACCTTCACCCGCCGGATGACAGATATTGACCGGAGCATATCTACCCAAAACCTCGCTACTAACAATACATTTACGGATAACAGGAATACCACAAGTTATAACCAGTCCAATACCCATCGCGCGTTCCTGAATCTGGAGTATTATATTGACTCCTTCAATTATATCAAGATCAGTCCCCAACTCTCTTTTTCTGAGACCAATAATCAGACTTTTGCTGAATTCAACATGTTCAATGAAAAAGGGTTGTTGCTGCAGGAAGGATTTTCGAAAGACTCCACGCTGGGTTATACGCCTAACTTGTCAGCAAACATCCTGTACAATCACAAGTTCCGGAAAAAGGGCAGGAATTTCTCTGTAAATGCCAATATCTCGACCTCTGAAAGCCAGTCGGACCGCGACTCATACAACTTTACCGAATTTTATCTGCCGGCTCGCGAGTCTATCACTGACCAGCTGAGAAATACCGATAACAAAAGCACCAGTTTCAATACCAGACTGGTGTACACGGAGCCGATTGCCAAGGATCGCTATATGGATATGTCGTATACCATCCGTAATAGTTATTCTAAGAACGACAGCAGGGTATATAATACAGAGACAGGTTTTCCCGTACTGAGCCCACTGACCAATGCTTTTGAAAACGAATTCATCCAGCAGAGGATCGGAGCAAACATCAGAACGGTGAAGAAGAAATATAATTATACCCTCGGTTTGGTAGCCCAGCCTTTCACCCAGAAAGGGTATTCCATTACCAAGGACAGTGTATATACGCCGGTGACCAGGGTCAATGTGATTCCGGTAGCCCGACTGGCCTACAACTTCACCCGTACCAAAACTTTGAATTTCAGTTATCAGGGGGACGTGCAACAGCCCAGCCTGGCCCAGTTGCAGCCATTGATCGATAACAGCAATCCCCAGAATATCACTTCCGGTAATCCAAACCTGAAGCCTGCGGTAACCCACGGGGTGAACGCCTACTTCAATAACTTCAAGTTCCAGTCCGGCAAAGTTTTCTTCTTAGGGATGAACGCATCGATCATACAGAACCAGATTACTGACTACACAACGTTTGCGCAGGGCGGAAGCCGGTTCACCAGGCCGGAAAACATCAATGGCTTTTACCAGATCATGGGTTTCTATAACTGGAGCAAACCTTACAAGAACAGAAGGTATGTGCTGAGCTTTAATGGTAACCTGATCTATAATAATAACCCTGGTTTTATTGATGGGGAAAAAAGCATCAGCAAGTACACTACGGCCATGCAGGGCGTGAATTTTGAGTTCAACCACAAGGAGTGGCTGGAGATCGACTTCGGAGTCAGGTACAGTCTTACTTCACAATCAGCCACCTTGCAGCCTGAGTTGAAGAATTTCACCCAAACCTGGGGACTGGTATCCAATGGTCGGGTAGATTTCCCGGCTGGTATCATTTTCAGGTACGATGTGTCCCACAATATCAATATTGGCTATGCGGCAGGGATAGATCCTAATTTCACCATTTTGAACGCTTCTTTGGAGAAAACGGTCTTTAAGAAGAAGAACGGTTTCATCAGACTATCGGGCTTCGATATCCTAAAGCAGAACCAGGCCGTGAGCCGTACTTTCGGTGCCAACTCGATCACGGATTCCCGTGTAAACAGGCTTACCCAGTATTTTATGCTGTCGTTTACCTACCGGTTGCAGCGGTTCTCCGGCCAGCAGAGTGGGGCGCAGCCGAGCCAGCAGCAGCGGAGCATGGAGCGGAGTATGAGGTTTTAGGGATTGGCGGATTGGCGGATT